>Ga0182030_10001101_pt1 | contig 54507 bp, 51 predicted proteins | sample 812S3MmetaG_FD_121299 | JGI IMG/M metagenome (GOLD analysis project Ga0182030, IMG submission 121299) | Permafrost microbial communities from Stordalen Mire, Sweden - 812S3M metaG (Illumina Assembly) | ecosystem: Environmental > Terrestrial > Soil > Wetlands > Permafrost | place: Sweden...
ATAGGATTCGGACTATGCCGAACGGAGCCGTCAGATCAATATGGATTCAGTCTGCATTTCCAGAACATCTGAGTTCGTTGACGGTTATCATTCGGCATAGTCCGGCGCGCGGCATGAACTTGCCTATGCCGCATGCGGCATAGGCAAGTACCGATTAGACTGTAGAACGCCGCGGCACGCTCACCACCGGCGTCGGAGCCGGCGAAGAGAAAATTTTTGCGACCGAGGGCCACCGCACGTAGGGCCCGTTCAGCCGCGTTGTTGTCCATTTCGATGCGGCCATCATGGCAGTATCGGATGAGGGCTTGCCAGCGGGAGAGCGTGTAGCCGATGGCACGAGCAAGCTCGGATTTTTTGGAGGTCTCACGCACTTTGGTCCTGAGCCAATCGTTCAGATCGGCGAGCAATGGCGCGGCGTGTTCCTCTCTTGCGGCACGGCGCGCATCGGGAGGCTTGCTGCGGAGGTCCGTCTCGATCTGGTAGAGAGCCGCGATGCGCTCGAGGGCCTCGCGTGCCACGGGTGAATCCGTCGCCGCGTGCAAATCAAAGAATTTTCGCCTGGCATGCGCCCAGCATGCCGCCTCCTGCAGTGGCTCGACCTTGCGGTCGTACAATCCGTTGAACCCCGCATAGCCATCGGCCTGCAGAATGCCGCGGAATAGTTTTAAGTGCTCTCGCGGCCGCTCGCCCTTGCGATCGGGCGAATAACGAAACAGCACCGCGGGGGGATCGCGGCTTGCGGCCGGCCGATCATCGCGCACGTAAGTCCAAAGCCGTCCGGTCTTGGTCTTGCCCGTGCCCGGTGCGAGCACCGGAATGGGCGTGTCGTCGGCGTGCAACTTCTCGGCGTGCAAGACATACCGGCCGAGTGCCTCGACTAATGGGGCAAGCAACGCTTGGCTCGCCCCGATCCACTCGGCCATCGTCGCGCGCTCAAGATCGACGCCGTCGCGCGCGTAAATCTGGCTCTGCCGGTATAGAGGTAGGTGGTCACAGTACTTCGACACCGCAATATGCGCGAGCAGCCCGGGACCTGCAAAGCTGCGCTCGATGGGACGCGAGGGTGCGCCAGCCTGCGTAATCGTCTGGCAACGCTCGCAGGAATACTTCGGTCGCACGTGCTTGAAAACCTTCCAATGTCCCGGCACGTACTCGAGCATCTCGGAGCAATCCTCACCGAGCAGATGCAGCTTGCCGCCACACTCGGCGCATTGGCAGTTGCCGCCGCGCGGTTCATGCACTTTTGGCTCGCGTGGCAGATGCGATGGCAGGGGCCTTCGCGTGCGCGTGTCCTGGGTGTCGGCCGGCACCATCACCGATGAAGGAACGGCAGCCTCGTTCGCTTCGAGTTCCTCGAGCGAGAACTCGAGCTGGGCGATCTTCTCATCGAGTTGTTCGGAGGAACGACCGAACTTCATGCGCTTCAAAGCGAAAAGCTCAAGCCTCATCCTCTCAATCAGCACATCGCGCGAACGCAGCTGCGCCGAGAGACTTTGTAGCTTCTCCTCAGCCGCGTTTAAGAGCTTGTGCAGGCTCTCGACGTCGGTGGGCAAAGCGGCGCGGGGCATGCGCCAATATAACAAGGCACACAGCATCACACCACAGAAAATGCCTATCAAATACGGCATCTTCACACCGCCAAGCGCGGCTCCGTGGTGCGCACCGGATGGCGCCAGTCGATCCCTTCCAGCAGCATCGAGAGCTGCGCGGAGCTCAAGGCCACGGAGCCATGCGTGGCCTTCGGCCACACAAAACGACCGCGCTCCAGTCGCTTCGCGAAGAGGCATAATCCATCGCCGCTCCACCACAAAATCTTGACTCGATCACCGGCACGACCGCGAAACACAAACAGCTGCCCGGAAAAAGGATCCTCCGACAGCTGCGTCTGCACGAGCGCAGCGAGGCCATCAAAGCCTTTGCGCATGTCGGTGGCACCTGCAGCAAGCCACACTTGTACCCCGGCGGGTAGCGCGATCATCGGCCGCAGAGCGTCGTGAAAAGTGCAATGAGCATCGAACCATCGAGGCCGTGTGTTCGAAGCCGGTGCCCTTCCGCAAACTCTACCTCAATCGATCCGTCATCAAGTGGCATGCCAACGCTCGTCGACATCTTGGCACGCTTGCTCGGCACCAAGGTCGGCGTCGTCACCTTCACCGGCAACAGCGGCGGTGGCTCCGCCATCTCGGTCAACAATCCTTTGCGCAGCAGCCGTCGCCATCCAAAGATCAAGCTCGTGGCAACTCCATGGCGCTTCGCAACCAATGACACGCGCGCTCCCGGTTGCCGGGTCTCCTCCACGATCGCCTTCTTCTCGGCTATCGTGTACTTGCGCCGTGGCCGGTTGCCCTGGTCTTCCTCAACCCTCGCTGCCGACTCCGCTGTGTCCATCGAAATCCTCCGTGGACACAAACCGCGTGCCCTTCGACACGCATCCTCGCTACCTCGGACATCTCACGCCATACGGCCTCGCCACGACGCTTACGTTGGATTTGACTATTTTCATAGAGCCGTGGCGCGCAACCGGCTGATTTATCTCGGATTTTCGGTAGCCATTCCCTTAAACCGATATCTATGCAAATCAGCGACTTATGGTCACAAAGACTGTGCCGTGGAGCGCCAAGATCCAAGATCGCGCTCGCGACCCCAAGTCACAATGCGTTGGGCGGATCTTGCCCCAGAGGAATCCGGAGTCAACGAGTGGACGATTCTTGCGTATCAGCGGGATGTCATTCCTCTCGCCAATCTTCCAGAATCAGCCCATGGATCCGCTCGAATTCACCGCCGTTAGAAGTCACCATGACTAAGCCCCGTCGCAGCGCACTCCCTGCGATCATCACATCATAGGGTCCGATCGGCGTGCCGCGTTTGGCCAGCGCCGCGCGAACAGCCGCCGTGGCGGTCGCATCTTCCGGCTCATAGGGGAATACGTGTAGATCCTGCAGCAAGGAGCGAATCATCGGCTCGATCTTGCGCGCCCGCGCAGGATTGAGGATCAACCCATACTCAATTTCCATCGCGGTCACCGTACAGATCGCCACATCCCCTTTATTCACGGCTTTCAAGTGTGCGAGCACGGCAGGAACACCGCGCGTAAAATCGCTTACCACCGTGGTATCGAGCAAATACCTCACCCGAGCGGGTCCTGGGCAGGCTCGGCCAGCTTCGCGCGATGTGATTCGAAGGGGGCGAATTTCGGATCCCCCTGCCATAGCAGCACCGCCTCCGACCATTCTTGAGAGTGGGTTTCCTTCTCGAGGAGCTCTTCGACCGCCTTGCGAATGAGGGCGTTGCGAGTCAATTTTCGGCGCTTCGCCAAGCGCTTGAGCGCCGCGCCGAGCTGGCTATCGAGGTAAATGTTGAAATTCATTAGCGACCTCGTATCAATATAACTGTTCATAGGTTATATCAGGCGGAAGGTCAGCGCAACGCTCGATAGTCTCGGTCCGGATAACCTCCATTCCGAACCGCCATTTAGCGTTTGTGGCCAACACAAAACATTGCAGAATAGGCCCACCTATTGGGCTTGCTTGACACCTACTAGACGCCCAAGCTCAATTGAGCTTGGCAGAAAACATCCTTGAGGCAACCTTTAAGGACACAGCCAAATGACCGAAGACGCGAGCACAGACGGCGGACAACTTCGTGCGGATCCTGCTCATCCTCGGGGGCGCTGCAGCGAACTGTTAGCTCACTTGGAGGACTTCAATTGTGAATAACGCCCTAGAACCCCGGAGGCTCGCGCATGGATGGCTCCCTCGGACACAATGGGCGGCCTGGCGCCACGTACGCAAACGCGCTGTCGCCAGCGTCGCTCTAGCAGTCGGACCGACCAGCCTGATTCTCCTTTTTCACAATACCTTCGTAAATCTCTTGGTGATCGTCTTCGCTATGTTCGCAACGTATTGGGCGTTTGCACCGCGCAAACGGACCCGCGCCGATATACCTACTTTCCTAGTGTTCACTACTCTCGTCTGGCAGCCAAGCGAAAGCGCGCCCCTGGGATACCAATTCCTCTTCTTCGGTCCGTTTAGTCTCGTGCTTTACAGCGACGATACGAATCTTGACTGGTGGCAGTGCTTCAAACTCGATGAACGTGGCGGAAAACTCAACAACGGGCAATTCTGGGTGTTGACTGTGCCTGTAATTGTATTCGGCCTGCTCCCACCTCTTCTTCCCTTTTTCGGTGCCTGGTTCTTCGCGATGTATCGTGAAATATTCTTTGGCCCGACGGCCGCTTCGGTCAAAGCCCCGGCGCCGGCGCGCGTTTCGCGCGGGTTGGGCATGTGCAGTAGCTATTCAGGGGACATTGCAATTGCAGGCCCAATCGCGACTGCATCGAAAAGGCTCCGCCGTTCAACGACCATTGATTGAATCCGTCGAGTGCCGCGTTTGTTCTTGACGATGGTCATGTCGATCGTCGCATCGGGCGCATCGGCCTGCGCGTTGGCTGTGCTAAAAACGAGTGTAATCCCATCGGTAGGGCTTTGGCTTGACCCATTGCGGCTTGCCTTTCTAGCCCGCGTACCATGATGCCCATCCCATGGCGCCGGTCGTCATCGTCCAGGGTCCCTGGGCAGGCGCTAATCCGCCGTGCTAAGACCCGATGCGGAAGGGCCGGGAAAAGTCGCGTATTGACCGCGTATCTTTCGCGGGAGTCGGTTCGGTGGCTCAAGGTGTGGTTGAAACATGCGGAGGTCTCCGAGGGGGCGATATTTCGTCGACGGATCGGTCGGGGCAGGGTCGGTGAGCCTCTAAACCCCGGCAACGTTACTCCCATCTTTAAGCGGGTTGCACGGTGAATCGGCCTGCCGGCGCAGTTTGCAGCTCATGTGCGTGGGGCATTCAACACGCGTTGGAGCCAATCAAGATCTCGCTGAGCTGGATATAGACTTGGCCGCGATCACGCAGGCCGGAGGCTGGAGGTCCACGCGGATGCCTCTGCGCAATGCCGAGAAGATCAATGCGGCGAGCTCGGGAATGGCGAGAGTGGCGGCTGCCACCGGCCACGACGAATCGGACTCCGAAGAGGGGTAAGGAGCGCTGTGGCAGGTCTTCACGGAACTATTACAGGCGGGACTACTTGTCGATACCTCATCCTTGAGACATCCGGGTTTTCGAAACCCGGACTTCCAGAAACTACTTCAGCGCTCAGAGGCGAAATCTAGAATGGCGGCTCGAATGCAACGCTTGGAAGCCGGTTGGTCAGGCGTCCGGAGTGTTTTCGCCATCAGGGCGAACGCCAACCCATATGCAGATAACGCCCGTCGCCACAATGCCCGGAGCGAGATACGGCAGTAGTTTCATGTTGGTCATAAAAACAATGATCAACAATTCGATTGTGGTTGCGAACGACGAAAATGAAGCCGCGGCAACGGCGCAACACAGAAGCGACGGGCCCGCTCGAGGTGAGTCTCGAGCACGCGCATTGCCTGGGCAGGATGAGGATAGGGCGGTGGATTCGACGGACCCAGCAGGTGCGGCGGGAATGCGCTCATCCGGACACGCCAAGGAGTGCAAGTCTGCATTCAATGAGGATTGTACGTATTGGTGGAAGTCCGTATGGCGCACATCGACGCGCAACCCCAGGATTAATCCCCTCTGGAATTGGTTTACCTACAGTTTGGAGACCAACATGAAACTCGTTGACTCTTTAAAACGCGGTGCACCGCGACGGCCAGCCTCTTGCGGCGGCGAACCGATTAGTTTCGCAGGTCCTATGCCGCTCGACATAAAGCCCTACCTGCACCCAGCCACTGACGGCTGGCGTGAGCCAATGATTCGCAGGGCGGCCTATCTACGGTCGCAGAATCGCGGTTTTCAGCCCGGCAAGGAACTCGAAGACTGGCTCGCCGCAGAGCAGGAGATCGATTACCTAATTACGTGCGGGGCGGCGCCGTACTGTTAGTAACGCCAACATGGAGTAGGCAATGCCTTTTGAGCGGTGTCTTTTTCTCTGATATGGGCGGATCCCTAAAGCAACGCGTCCGCGTTGAATGGAATTCCTGCATGATTTGGCTCTCGGGCGAGTTCGTTCTTCCAACCGTCGGATTCACCATACTGAATATAGACGACAGCATCAAAGTCGGAAGGTTTCTCGATATTCCCTTGCACTAACGCGTGTCGGCATCCTTGAGTAGTGACATTCGGAAGCGGTTCAATGTTTGGGGATGGCGGCCGCCGCCTGTAACATTTCGGGCAAAGGCTGCAGGAGTTGGCTGGCCCAGCCGCCGAGCATGGCTGACATCCTTAGCCGAGGCTTGAGCTTGCTTACCGGTCTCCGCTCGTCATGGTGGCGTGCTATGGCCTCGCAGACCCCCTCTATGGACTGCTGGGGGATGAAGAGTCGGGTGCACTGAAAGATAGCGGCCAAGGGAACCGGCATCACACATTGCCGCGGCTGTACCGGTCGTCCGGCGTGCAGCCGCATAAACCGCAAGTCGACCGTGGAAATTCCGGATGGCGGAATTGCTCCCCCACTATTTATCATGCGCCTTCTAGTGCTGGGGAGTATCCATGGACACCACCGAACTCAAGGCCACGATCGCGGGCGAGACGCTGACCATTCGGCCCATCCGCCTGACCGATACTGCTATGGAATCGGATTTCATACGGGGCTTGTCCGCGGAGGCCAAACATTTCCGCTTTCTGGGCGCTGTGCGCGAGCTGCCGCTCGATGAGCTCGCGCGCCTGTGCGATGTCGACGGCAAGCATTCCATGGCGTTCGTGGCGACGGTGTCTCGAAATGGCCGCGAAATGGAAATCGGCGTCAGCCGCTATGCACCGAACTCAAGATCCGACGTGCGCGAAATCGCGGTCACGGTCGCCGATGAGTGGCACCACAGAGGAGTGGGCACGCTGCTGATGAAGCAGCTCATACAAACCGCGCGGACCAACGGTGTCAAGCAGCTGTACTCCGTGGATCTTGCGGACAACGCCGAGATGCGCGCGCTCGCGAAGGACTTGGGAATGAGCGCGGCCCGCGATCCCGACGACCCGCGCCAGGTGATTTACTCGCTCGGCTTGTGAGCGGCGCGCGAGTCGAGGCGGCCGACCGTCCGCGAGGTCTTTCGAAGCAATCCAGGGGGCGTCGCCATACTCGACGCAAATCGTGTCAAGCGATTTCTAAATCGCGCTGCTGTAGTCCTGAAATCGCGAAATCGCCTATATTTTACGGCTTTTTCGCAAAGGCGAAAAAGTGCGTTTGCTATAATGGCAGCGAATGGTTGAGGTAACTCGGACCGACACAACACTCTTTCTTAGCTAGGGGAACATATGAACTCTAGTCATTCTTCGACAGGGACGCAAACGAAGGCGCAGGTGGGTTTGACGAATACGGAGCGCTATCAGCAAGTCGATAACACATTGCTGGTGATGCTTCCGGCGATAACCCGATTCGAGGCCTCAAAGGCCAATCGGTTGATATGCCGACACTTTGGCAAGCGTTTCCTGGGACCCGTCACGATGCTTGTCGATGTTGAACCGTATGCACGTGTTCGGGTTTGTTGGCTGTCAGCGAAGCCCACTCACGGCGCCGATCATTGCAAGGGCTGGGGCCGCCTGATACATGACTTATCGCACTATATCTTTCGACGGCGCCATCCGCGCTTCAGGCCGCATGAGTGTGGACACGCGACGCTAGAGCGGGAGATCGCTGCCTACGTGGTGTCGAAGGGATGGCTAGAGGGCACTCTCAAGCCAGAGGTGGCAGCCAAGCAGACGACCGAGGAACGACGACTCGCGTCCCTCGAAAGGCTCGATGAGCGGCTTAAGCGGTGGGATGTGAAGCAACGGCGCGCGAGTAACATCATCAAAAGGCTAACCAGGCAACGGGCATCCCTTATGCGGCGCACGTCGCGACGTTCGACGGTTCGCTGCGAAGTACAGAATTAGCCTGAGATCGCCGGTTTGATTGTAATGATTGGCGCTGGTAGCGGATCGGTAGACCGGCAGGTCTGTCGGTGCAGTTGACCATGCGTTTGTCCGAGCGAAAACCACCGCGGTGCTGCCCCGCGTTCATACCGAGTATTGCGGGTACACCTGATCGGCCCGAGAATCAGCGGTAGACCGAGTGGCAGCGAACAATCCTATGGCAGTCAAATCACGTAGATCCCGCTTAACCCAGCCGAAAAAGCGACGCCCGAAACGCCCGCGCCGACCGGAAGAAAGGTGCGAGCACGATGTCGCTAGTAGAAAAGCGGACGCCGTGTTGGGTTGGTCGTGCATGGACTGCGGTAAAAATACGCATGCGAGCAAAGAATACTATGCGCTCAAAGATACCGTCTGGAGGCGTATCAACCCGATTATTCTTGGGATGTTATGCCTGAAATGTGCTGAGGACAGACTTGGACGACCACTATGCAGGTCGGATTTCTCAGCAGCGCCGATTAATGCTCGTGGCGCTCTGAGGTGTCCTGAGTTGGCTGATCGCCTTCGGCGAAGGCGTTCTTCGGGCGAGAGTCGTGTTAGAGCCACACGATCAATGCAATCGGAGTGCGACCTAGCGAGTACTCTGGCGAACAAACGTAAGACCCAAAGCCCTCTCGGTCGCCTCAGCGCTGAGATGCGGGAGCACGCCCGCCCGGACGGACGTTTTTCAAGAAAGGCTTTTGAGCAAGTGATTCTCAAAATGAAATCGCACAAGGGTGCGAAGTCCAGTTAGAACTCGTAAGGGGCAGCCAATTGTTTCTATGCGCGGGGCCGGGCGATTCGGGAACACATTCATCAAGAGTGCTGGAAGAGAACTGTCTGTCAACTTGGCCGTTGGCCGATCAGTGGTGCGAGCATCTTGGACAACGAGGCAACCCGATCCGCCGGAATCAATACGACCTGACCGCCGTGATGAGCGGCCACCTGCTCCGCAATGCTCCTTATAAACAACCGATGTCCTGGTGCTGCGGTAAATTCGCAAACGGCTGACGCGCCCGTGCGTAGGGACAGCTCCTGCCCATCCTCGCGCCTGATGACCCAAGTCTCCTGAGGGAATTGTTGGCGCCCGATCATGGTGATCTGTTCGCCGTCGGTGCTCGCATCGTTGGCCATTGGGCTATGTCGTCAGATTGCCTCAAGGATGTTTTCTGCCAAGGCCCCATTTGAGCGCGGACGTTCAGTTCGTGTCAAGAATGCGGCCTATAAGAGGTCGATTCTGCAAGTGTTTTTGGCGACCACAGGCGCTGAATGTCGATTCGGCCCAGGTTATCTAGACCGAGATTATCGAGCGGTGCGCCGACTTCTGCTCGATATAACCTATGACCGGTTATATTGGGAGGAGATCGCTAATGAGGTGTAACGGCTACCTCGATCGCCAATCCGCGCCGACGCTCTTTGCGACGTGCCCGCTGAGTCTATCAAGACGCGCCGTCTCGGGCATCGACCAGTCCGGCTTATGCGCAACTGATTTCAGAGTTGCGGCTTTAGATGGGAAGACTAGAATTGACTTAGACGAGATGTGTGGGCGGGTTCACATTGCGCGAACGGAGGGAACTTCGAGATGTTGACGCTAGTCGTGGGGCAGCATCACTTGATGGCGCCGTGGTGGCAATGGATGTTGGCAATTCTGTGGTTGCTCGCGCTCTTAGGATCAGCCGTCTACATACTTCAGTTGCCACATATGCGAGCAACCTACACGGGAGTCGGCAACGCATCGAAGAGGATTGTGGAGTTTTTGGAAAACCAACTCGACGATCCATATCCCTATCCGCGATATCTGCGTTTCTTGCAGGTCCCAAAAATGATGCGCCACGCATTTGCATGGCTCTGTTTTCTGGCCCTCGTGTGGCTCATTGTCGTCGGATGGTGATAGGTCGGCAGATCTAGAGGCTGTGCTCCGATCCAGATGGATGCCAGTCTGTTTTCGCGAGCCTTCGAATGTCAGGGTGCATATCGCCAGAATGCGCGCCTAATCGACCCGTGGCAAAATGAGCATCGGCCCATACGATGCCGCGAACAGAGCGAAGCTCGCCGCCCACAGCACAGCTGAGATGCCGAGCAATAGCAGCGACGATTCGCCGGCAAAAGCTGCCGCAACGCGGCTCACTGCCGCGGCGGTAATGCTCAGATACATTAGCGTCGTGACGCGGTCGGCCGTGAGCGCCCGGCCTGTGTGCCCCCGCGAAACCCGGGTCATTACCGCCAGCACCATCGTCCCGATGGCGCCTGCCGTGAACGCATGAATGGCCGCTGCCTCGGGCATGGCATGAGTCAATATCGCCGCGCCGAGCAACGCCGCCCCGAGGATTGCCCAGAGATATCCCACATGCAAAATGGCCAGCAAAGGCTCTTGCAGCGTCGCGAAGCCGCGCCAGCGCATGAGCCGCCAGAGGTTGAGCGCGGCCGCCAGAATTAAGAGCGCACCGAGCGGCCGAAGCGCGGGGAAGAACGCCCAGCCAACCAAGCCGCTATGAAGAACGCCGAGCGCCGCGCGGTCGATCCGGTTATGGTTGGCCGCACGTGGAGTCTTGCCGCGCTGGATCAACCAGTTGCGGGTGAAGCTCGGAATGATCCGCCCGCCGATGACCGAAATCAGAACGATGGTGGCGACGAGTCCCAAGCGCCATCCCAGTCCGGCCGGCACGGGAAAGTCCGCATTTTCGAGGTACATCACGAAGTCGGCGATGCCGAGGACGGCGATGGGCACCGGCATGGCGAGGTTTCGCCAATTTCGGGCGGCGATGATTTCGCGCACGGCGAGGAGGCAAAGGACGAACGGAAACGCCAGATCGGTCAGGGCGGCGAGCCAAAACGGGAGGAGGGCGGAGATCAGGCAGGCAATACGTCCGAGCAGCCATAGCACGAGGAGCGACGCAAGCGGTGTACCTTGAATCGGCGTCCGACCGGTCCAGTTCGGGATTGCCGTCAATAGGAAGCCGGCAATCGCCGCCGGAACGAACCCGAATAGCATCTCGTGGATGTGCCACGTGAGTGGATCGAACCGGCTGGGAAGCCCCACACCCGTCATCAGCATCGCGATCCATAGGGTGAGTGCCAGCGTCGACCACAAGCTGGTCGCGAAGAAGAAGGGCCGGAACGCCAACGTTAGAAACGCCGGAGGTTCAGTTCTCGCTGTGTGGACGGCTGACATTGCCATGAATCATCGCGGTTCGAGCGCGCAACACGCCCGAGGCCAATGCTAAGGCAGTCGGTGGAAGAGTCGATTGCGCCAGCGCAAATCGGGCCCGAGGATGTCGGCATGCGTCAATCTGTCGAGTGGGCGATGCGCAGGATCTCGGACGGTTGGCGTACCGTGAGTTGCTGCTTGTAGCTAACGAGCAGTCCGGCCCTCTCCCAGGCCGTTAAGATGCGGCTGGCAGTATGCAGCGTCGTACCGGAGATATCTGCCACGTCCTTGCGGCGCAGCGGAAATTCGATGGCCGTCCCGTCAGCCGTGCTCTGTCCGGCCTGGCGGGCGAGCCGCAGTACGGCATGGGCCACACGCTGTTCAACCCGCTGCGTTGAAATTTCGCGCAGCCGATCCTGCACTTCCTGAAGGCGCCTGCCAATGACCCGGATGACGTTGATGGCGATCGGCGGATGACGGGCCATGAGCTCGAAGAGTTCAGCCTCGCTCCAACTCGCCTCGAGCGATTCCGCAAGCGTCACTGCGTCGGCGGGATATCGGCCATCGGTAAACAACGAGACCGTACCGAACATCTCCCCTGGACCGATAAAGCGCATAACGATCTGGGCACCGTCGCTGCCGGACTGCGAAATGCGGACTCCGCCATCGATGAGCGCATGAGCACGCACACCCGCATCCCCCTGACTGAAGATCCGGGTGTCCGCCGCCAGCCGGCGAACGCGCGCTGAGCCCATCACTTCGGCCAGGCCCGTGGACGAAAGACCATGGAAGAGCTCCAACGAAGCCAAAGCCTCAGAGGTAACGAGCGCACTTGTGGACATCCCGCGAACTTACCCCGTGTCTCCGAATAAGGCGAGCAGTTTGCTCTAGCGCAAACTCCCCACGATCCCGCGGGAGTAAAGTTGTGTCAAATCAAGGCTAAGGGATTGGATGCGTCGCTACCGGCAGGTCGATCAATATCCCAAGGATCGAGCACCCCGCCGAGCGCGAGCGCCGTTTCCTCCATGGGCGTCCGAGCGACCGGATGTCACCTTCGACTGGCTGCATCGTGCGCATGCGTCGCCGGCGCGCGCGACCGTCACGGTCTTTGGGGCGATCATAGGAATCCACGGATGGTCGATATTTTGAAGCGTGGATCGTCAAGCGGTCGAATTCGGAAGAGCTATCAACCAATAACGAAGGCATGGTCGTGGACGTTGAACGGGAACTGAAATCATGATGCTGGAAGGCGAACAAATTGACCCGCCGGTCGAAGACTCCGTCAGCAACGTCCTCAAATGGGTGCTGCTGGCTGTCGCCATTCTCACCTTCGGATTGCTCGCTTGGGCGACGACGGTGACCTATCGGGCGGCGCCGCCGCAACCGGAGCGCTTCCTCGCCGCCGACGGAACCGTGCTGATGACCGCCGAAGACATCGCGGCCGGCAAGGGTGGCTTCCAGAAGGCTGATTTGATGGATTACGGCAGCCTTTACGGCATGGGTTCCTACTATGGCGAAGATTACACGGCGTCGGCTCTGGTGCGGCTCGGCTCGGTCACGCAGAATAATGTTGCCCAAGTGAGCTCCGACGAAGCGTTTGCGGCGCTCGCCGAGGAGCAGCGGGCATCGGCTGCTTCCACGATGCGCCGCGCGCTTCAGGGGACCGACCTCACGAAACGGGACGTCGTCCTTCCAGGTCCGTTGGCAGACGCCGTGGTCACGGTGCGGGACGCACTTGCCAAGTCGCTGAACATCGCCGATCCCGCGGAAGGGTGGACGCCAGCCTATAGCTTAAGCCCGAAACTCGCTCGCCAGACGGCCGATTTCCTGGTGTTTTCTGCACTGACGACAGTGGCGCGCCGGCCTGGGAAAACGTGGTCCTGGACCGAGAACTGGCCCTTCGAGCCGTTGGTTGGCAATACGCCCACCACCAACACCTTCCGTTGGACCTGGATGAGCTTCTGCTTCACCTTCTTTGCTTTCGGCGGGGTGCTGTTCATCTATGAGTTTTTTCTGAGTCATCCCGACGACGCACCGATGGACCCGGTGCTGTCGACGTTCCGGCCACTGACAGCGAGTCAAAGGCGGATCGGCAAGTATTTTCTGGTGGTGGCGGCGCTGCTGCTGGTGCAAATTGCCGCCGGCACGATCATGGCGCATTCCTATTATGATCGAACGAGCTTCTATGGCATCGCCATCAATGATCTCTTTCCCTTCAACTTTTTGCGCGACGTCCATATCCAGGCGCCCATTGTTTGGATTGGACTGTCCTGGATCGGTGCAGCGCTGTTTCTCGCCCCCGCTATTGCCGGCGGTCAGGAAGCCAAGGGCCAGCATGTGTGGGTCGATCTTTTGTTCTGGGTCACGCTGCTGGTCGTCGTAGGGGCGTTGGTCGGTGACTACCTCGGCATCATGGGGGTGATCGACCAGAACTGGTTCTGGTTCGGCAACCAGGGCCTGTCCTATATCCAGCTGGGCCGCTTCTGGCAGATCGGCTTTTTCATCGGTCTCGCGCTGTGGAGTCTGTTGGTGATGCGAGCGCTGTGGCCGAGCAAGGCGCGTTGGCGGGCCGCCGCGGGCCAGTTCTGGTCGGGACGCATCCGGATGGAGCATCTGATCTGGGCCTCCACGATCAACATTGCGGTCCTGTATGTGTTCGGCATGATTCCGCTCACGGGCATCGAGAAGTCCTTCACGCTGACGGATTTCTGGCGCTGGTGGGTGGTCCATCTCTGGGTCGAGCAATCCTTCGAATTCTTCGCCGCCTGCATGAGTGCCTACCTACTGATGGCCGTGGGACTCGTCTCGCGCAAGCTCGCCGAACGGGCGGTCTATTTCGAGATCATTCTGATCTTCCTGGGCGGCGTCATCGGCACCGGTCATCACCTCTATTGGGCGGGTGGACCCAGTATGTGGGTGCCGATGGGCAGTATGTTCTCCTTCATCGAGGTGCTGCCGTTGGTCTTGCTGATTATCGAAGCGATCAATCACTACTGCTTGATCAAGGCGCACCAGGAATTCAAATACCGACTCGCCTACACGTATATCATCGGGGCTGCCTTCTGGAATTTCGTCGGTGCGGGCGTCTTTGGCGGTGGCACGCTGAATGCTCCGCTCGTGAATTACTATGAGCACGGCACTTTCCTGACCTTGAACCATGCGCACACGGCATTGTTTGGGGCTTTCGGGGAGCTGGCGATCGGGCTGATCTATTTCTGCTTGCGCTATGTAGCCGCCGACCAGCAGCGCTTCGGCGAGAAGCTGGGGCTGGCCGCTTTCTGGCTCTACAATGGTGGCCTGGTTCTGTGGATTCTCCTGAACTTCTTTCCGATTGGTTGGGCCCAGCTTGACGCCGTTTATGAGCATGGGCTCGCCTACGCGCGCAGCAATGCTTTCTACAGCACTACGCTGTTCTGGCAATGGATGCGGTTGCCAGGTGATGTGTTGTTCGCACTTGGCGCCCTGTTGATGGCATGGGATTTCATCGTGAAGCTGCGGCCACTCTACCCGCAGGCAGTGGACCGGCTGATTTTCCGCAGAGCGCCACCCTTGCAGCCCCAGCTCGAGGCGGCGAAACCATCAGGAATGTGAGGGCTGGCGAAACTTCTCCGCGAAGCGCGTTAGCCAGCCGATGGCGAGGCAACCGAGGCATACTCGATAGCTCGGTGTTGCGAAGCGGCAGAGGAGACCTGCGTCCCGCCCACCAACAGTATAGGGACAACCGCTTCCGCGAGAACCTGTGCGGTATCGCTGCCGACGCGCGCCGATCCGCCGTGTGCATGCGCGCCCATCACGATCAGGTCCGCCGGCCATTGCTTCGCCTGCGCGAGGATCACATCTGCCGCCGGCCCGACCACGGATTCGAACATAAGGCATTCGGGAGCCAAACCTTCTTGCCGGGCCGTGGTCTCCGCTCGATTAAGGATATTTTTCCCATTCTCGCAAAGCGATGCGATGACATCTTCCCGCCGCGATCCCGAATTGTACCCATAATCGAGCATGGGCGCCCTGACGACATGCACTAAGCGAAGCTTGCTGCCATGTTCCTTTGCAATCTTGATCGCTTCCTTCAATCCGCGAGAGGACGCATCACTACCGTCCACCGGCACTAGGATTCTCAAATACATCGCTGCCCTCCGGAGTCTTCAAACGGGTGCGCTCGGGGTTGTAGTCCCTGGACACTGGACATCACGAGTGCGTTTACAAGATTGGACTCCTTCGCGCAGGCCTCGGCAATAACGGATTTGCGCATTCGCTTGCGGCTATTGCCTAGAAGGCTGAGCTTCCAACGGTTCTCGCCTCTGTATGCTGATCGGTCGCAATCTCGTGAACGTTGGCGGCGCCACTGCACCACGTGCATCACGATCGTCGAGGCGTGGGCGATCGCTACCGGACAGATATCTGGACCCCCGGCCATGCGAGTCCTCAACGGGGTTGTTAGCTCCCGAAACGGCTTTGCACAGAGCAAGCGCGGAGCGACGCGATCAATCCAGGAGACTAAGTGGCTCTTGGTCCTCAACTCGTATTTTGTTGTGGACCCGGATCACGCAGTTGATACTTCTGGCAATTATCGCCGAAAGACCACTCGCGTCTTGCGTGGTGCTCTAGCACTCAACCAAACAACTCCAAGACTACCTGTGTCGATCCACATTCATCAGCAAATGTGAGATCGCCGCGTTGAATGTTTCTCAGGATCACTGGGATGGCAGGAATGGCTTTCGTCGGACCGTCATTGCCTTTGACCGGCACGTGAACCATTGACCGGATTGTTGGACGATCGCGCTAGCATCTTCGCCGATGAATAACTCACCTGTGAATATGAATGGCGACCCATACGCAAAAGCCGCACTGTTTGGTGGAAATACCGAACTGCCGACTTCCGCTGCGAATGATAAAAAAGCATGGACCGGGCTCCATTCGTGAGCAAGTGGTCATTTAATTAGAGGAATCCGCCCTTGTCCGATGATATCAACAAGCCCGCAATCATCGGGCCCGACCATCAACTCGCAGCTCCCGCATCAACATTTGTGCGGCACAAGACTCTATGGATTGTCTTGGGAAGTCTGTTACTGCTGGTCGTGGTGATCGTTGCGTACCTGCTGGTATTGCATCACCGAAATGGGGAAAGAGCCGCCGCCTTGGCGCGCGCCAAACCAGCAACGGTCACCGTAACCACCGCGACGGCCCAAAGGGGCGACATCGGCGTTTATCTCGACTCCATCGGCACGGTAACGCCGGTCTACTCCGCATCGATCACGAGCGAGGTCACCGGCTTGGTGGTCGCAGTGCACTACCGGGAGGGTCAAACCGTCGCGAAGGGCAATCCGCTCGTAGATATCGATCCGCGCCCCTATCGGGCCATGCTCCTGCAAGCGCACGGGGCACTAGCAAGGGATGAGAATTTGCTGGCGCAGGCACAGATGGACTTGGAACGCTACCGTGCCGCCTCGGCTCGCAATGCCATTGCGCAGCAAATCCTGGAGGACCAGGAAAAGCTTGTGCTGCAGGACAAAGGCACGGTCATGAACGATCAGGGAACGGTGCAATACGACCAGGTTCAGCTCGACTTCTGTCACATCACCGCTCCGATCGCCGGCCGCGTCGGGTTGCGGCTGGTGGATCCGGGCAACGTGGTGCAATCCGCCGGCACTATAACGCTCGCCGTCATTACCCAGCTCAAGCCCATCACCGTCATTTTCACCATAGCGGAAGATAGTGTGGGCGAGGTTGACGCTCGACTGCAAAGCGGAGCAAAGCTCACAGTCGATGCTTTTGACCGCACCGCGCAGAAGAAAATTGCCGGTGGGCTGCTTTTAACTCTCGACAACCAGATTGACACGACGACCGGCACCGTCAAAGGGCGAGCGCTCTTCGATAACAAGAATGATGCCTTCTTCCCGAATCAGTTCGTCAATACACGGCTGCTGGTCAATACGCTGCAGGGCGTGACGCTAATTCCCTCATCCGCCATTCAACAGAATGGTCAGGCTTCCTTCGTGTATGTGATTCAAAGCAATATCGCACACGAGCGCAGCATCAAGCCGGGTGTCACGGATGGCGGCAAAACGCAGGTGGACGGCGTCGCCCCCGGCGAGGTGGTCGCGACCAGCAGCTTCGATAAGTTGCAGGATAAAGCCGCGGTCGTCGTGTCGACGAGCCCCGTCCCGGGCAGCACGAGCACGGCCCATTGAGTCCCTCCCGTCCATTCATATTGCGGCCGGTCGCCACTTCCTTGCTGATGGCTGCCATTCTCTTGATCGGTATCGTTGGCTATTCACAACTGCCGGTCTCCGCGCTGCCGGAAGTCGACTATCCGACCATTCAAGTTCTCACGTTTTATCCGGGCGCGAGCCCCATTGTGATGGCGACGACGGTGACCGCGCCCTTGGAGCGGCAATTTGGCGAACTGCAGGGCTTGAGCCAGATGACATCGACGAGCTCCGGAGGCACCTCGGTCATCGTCCTGCAGTTCAATCTCAGCGTGCCCATCGATGTCGCCGAAGAGGAGGTACAGGCCGCCATCAGCGCGGCGCAGAGTTTGCTGCCCTCCGTACTGCCCGCGCCCCCGATCTACAGCAAGACCAATCCGGCCGATGCTCCGGTGCTCACCTTAGCCATCACTTCCGATTCGATGCCGCTCTCTCAAGTGGAAGATCTGGTGGACACGCGCTTTTCCCCGAAGATATCCCAGCTCAACGGGGTGGGCCTGGTCAGCATCAGTGGTGGACAAAAGCCCGCCGTGCGCATTCAAGTCAACCCCACGGCGCTCGCCTCCTACGGCATCGATCTGGAGGCCGTGCGGACTGCGCTCACCAACACCAGTCTCAACGCCGCCAAGGGTAATTTCGACGGGCCGACCCAGGATTGGCAGATCGACGCCAACGATCAACTGGCCACCAGCAACGATTACCGCAACGTCGTGGTCGCCTACCGCAACGGTGCGCCGGTCATGCTGACCGATATCGCGCGCATCGTGAATGGCGTGGAAAACAACAATCAGGCGGCGTGGATGAATCAAACCCCCGCGGTGATCGTCAACGTGCAACGCCAGACCGGCGCGAACACGATCAGCGTGGTTAAAAGCATCAAGCAGCTGGTGCCGCAGCTCGAGGCCAACCTGCCCACAGGCATTCACGTGGCCTTCCTCACCGACCTGACGACGGCGATCAATGCCTCGGTCTCCGATGTGGAGTTCGAGCTGCTGTTGACCGTCGGACTGGTCGTGCTCGTCATCTTTCTCTTCTTGCGAAGTCTTAAGGCCACCATTATCCCGAGCGTTGCCGTGCCGTTGTCGCTGGTGGGGACCTTCGGGGCGATGTACGTCCTGGGTTACAGCCTGGATAACCTGTCGATGATGGCGTTGACGATCTCCACCGGCTTCGTCGTGGATGACGCCATCGTGATGATCGAGAACATCTCGCGCTACATCGAAGCGGGCGATTCACCCATGGATGCGGCGCTCAAGGGCGCGGAGCAAATTGGCTTCACCATTCTGTCCCTGTCCGTCTCGCTCATCGCGGTGCTCATTCCGCTCTTATTCATGGGGGATGTGGTCGGACGCCTGTTCCGCGAGTTTGCCGTGACGCTTGCCGTCACCATCGTCCTGTCGGCCGTGGTCTCGTTGACGCTCACGCCGATGATGAGTGCGCGCTTCTTGAAACATCAACCCGAAGAGCAGCAGGGGCGCCTCTATCGAGCCTCGGAACGAGCTTTCAAAGGGATGATCGCGTTCTATGGCCGTACGCTCAAGGTCGTCCTTCGGTTCCAGACGGCGACCTTGCTGGTCGCGCTGGGGACGCTGCTGCTGACGGTTTACCTCTACACCATCATCCCTAAAGGATTTTTCCCGGTGCAGGACACGGGCGTGATCCAGGGCATTTCGCAGGCGTCGCCGACGATTGCCAGAAAGGCGATGGCGGGAAAGCAGTTGGAACTGGCGCGAGCGCTCCTCGCCGATCCGGCGGTAGAAAGCCTGTCCTCGTTTATAGGCGCGGACGGTACGAATACGACCATGAACAGCGGCAGGATGTCGATCAATTTAAAACCCCTCGACCAGCGCGACATCAGCGCGTCGGACCTCATCCGCAGGCTCAATTCGAGAGTGAGCCAAATTGAGGGAATTCAGCTCTTCATGGAACCGGTGCAGGACATTTCCGTGGACGATCGGGTAAGCCGCACGCAATACCAATACACGCTGGAAGATCCGGATATCGAGGAATTGAACGACTGGACCAACCGCTTCGTCAAACAGCTGAAGACCTTGCCGGAACTGGAAAATGTGGCTACCGATCAACAAGCCGGCGGCCTCGCTGTGGCTCTGGTGATCGACCGGGTTACTGCGTCGCGATTGGGCATCGCCCCCTCGACCATCGATAACACCCTGTACGACGCTTTCGGTCAGCGGGAAATCAACACCATGTACACGCAGGTGAACCAGTACCACGTGGTGCTGGAGACCGACCCACAATTTCAGCAGCACCCGGACATGCTGAACCAGCTTTACATCCAATCCAACGCATCCGCCGGCGCCACCGGTGCGAGTGCCTTCTCGTCATTTGCGTCCTCGGGATCAGCTTCCGCTGGATCGAATGCGCTGACGACGTCCGCTCTGTACACGCCGTCGGCCAATACGCTGACCCTTTCCTTGAACGTGCTGTCGGCGGCCACCTCGACTGCGGCCTCGAGCAAGGGAGCTACCTCCGCGGGCACCACCCGTTCGGCGACCAACAATGCCGTGCCGCTGAGTGCTTTCTCGCACTTCGAAAAGACGACAGAGCGCTTGGCCATTACTCACCAGGGTCAGTTCCCGGCCATCACCGTCTCGTTTGATCTTGCTCCCAATGCCGCGCTCGGCAGCGCTATTTCACAGGTCGACCAAGTGCAGAGGGACCTGCACATGCCTGCCAGCCTGCAAGCAGGGTTTGAGGGCACTGCCGCGTCATTCACCAATTCACTCAGCAATGTGCCGCTGCTCATTCTTGCGGCTCTGGTCACCGTGTATCTCGTGCTGGGCATTTTGTATGAAAGCTTCGTCCACCCGATCACCATTCTGTCGACGCTGCCGTCGGCCGGCGTCGGCGCATTCCTCTCGCTGATGCTCTTCCATCAGGAGCTGACCATGGTCGCGATCATCGGCATCGTGCTGCTGATCGGCATCGTGAAAAAGAACGGCATCATGATGGTGGATTTCGCGCTGGAGGGGGAGCGCAAGCACGGCAAGAGCGCGACCGATGCCATTTACGATGCCTGCCTGCTGCGTTTCCGCCCCATCATGATGACCACGATGGCGGCGCTCCTGGCTGGGCTGCCGCTGGCGCTGGGAACGGGCTTCGGCTCGGAGTTGCGCAAGCCGCTGGGTATCGCCATCGTGGGCGGACTGCTGGTGAGCCAGGTGCTGACGCTCTATACCACCCCCGTCATCTACATCTTTTTTGATAAGGTCGCCAAGCGCCTCGCGCGTTTATTCAAAGAGCCCGCCGATGGCAACGCGGAACTCGCGGGGCCCGGATGAACATCTCCGCGCCCTTCATTTACCGACCGGTGGGCACGATGCTGCTGACAGTGGCAATCGCCCTTGCGGGGGCGCTGGCATTTGGCGTATTGCCGATATCGCCGCTACCGGAGGTCGACTTTCCGACTATTTCGGTCAGTGCCACATTCCCGGGAGCCAGCGCTAATATCATGGCATCCTCCGTTGCCACGCCGCTGGAGCGGCAGTTCGGTCAGATCGCGGGAGTGACCGAGATGACCTCCACCAGCGCGCTCGGCAGCACATCGCTCACCATTCAGTTCGATTTGAGTCGCAACATCGACGGCGCCGCACGCGACGTTGAGGCTGCCATCAACGCCGCTCGCAGCTATCTGCCCACCAACCTGCCGTCCAATCCGACCTATCGCAAGGTCAATCCCTCCGATGCGCCGATCATGATTCTCGCTCTGACATCGGATAAGTACGGGACCGCCAAGCTGTATGACGAAGCCTCGACCGTCATCGAACAGAAATTGTCGCAAATCCAGGGCGTAGGCCAGGTGATTGCCGGAGGCAGCGCCTTGCCGTCCGTTCGCGTGGAGGCCAATCCCACACAACTCGCGAGCTACGGGTTGACCCTCGCCAATGTTCAGAATCTGCTGTCGTTGCAGAATGCCGACCTCGCGAAGGGCCAGATTTCCGATGGCATTGTGACGGCCGACATCATTGCCAACGATCAGATTTCGGCGGCGGAGGATTATAAACCGCTGGTGGTCGGCTACAGCAACGGCGCGGCCGTTCGGCTGTCCGATGTCGCAGACGTGACGAACTCCGTACAAAATGTCCGAACGGCCGGGTATTTGAACGGCAAGCCGGCGGTGTTCGTCATCATCTACCGACAGCCCGGCGCCAACATCATCGACACGGTCGACCGCATTAGCAATCAACTGCCGTTTCTCAAGGCATCCATTCCCTTAGGGATCGATACCACGATCGTTCTCGACCGTACCACCACCATTCGCGCCTCGGTAACCGACGTTGAGAGGACTTTGCTCATCTCGATAGCCCTCGTCATCGCCGTGGTGTTCGTCTTCCTGCGCAACGGCCGCGCCACGCTCGTTCCCGCCGTCGCCGTGCCGGTCTCGCTGGTCGGGACGTTGGGCGTGATGTATTTGTTCGGCTACAGCCTCGACAACTTGTCGCTGATGGCGCTGACCATTTCGACGGGATTTGTGGTCGATGATGCCATCGTGGTGATGGAAAACATCACGCGCCACCTGGAAGCCGGCATGAAACCCTTTGCCGCAGCGCTCAAGGGTGCGGAGGAAATCGGTTCTACCGTGTTCACCATCAGCATTTCGCTCATCGCGGTGTTCATCCCGCTGCTGTTGATGGGCGGGATCGTCGGTCGTCTGTTTCGCGAATTTGCTGTAACGCTCTCGACGACCATTCTCGTCTCCATGATCATCTCATTGACCACCACGCCCATGATGTGTGCCTACCTCCTGAGGAACGAGAGCGCCGCCACGCATGGCCACCTGTATCGCGCAAGCGAAAAGATGTTCGACTCGGTGCTGTCAGTGTACCGCCGCAGCTTGCGCTGGGTGCTGGACCACCCGACTCCTACGCTTGTGGTGCTGTTCCTGACCATCGCGCTCAACGGACTGCTGATCGTGGAAATTCCCAAAGGCTTCTTCCCGCAGGAGGACACAGGAGCGATCGCCGGCGCCATGCAAGGGCCGCAGGATGCCTCCTTTCCGGTGATGAACGACTCCATTCGTCAGATCAGCGACGTGATCCGTAATGATCCAGCGGTCGCCAACGTGATCGCCTTTACCGGCGCCAGTGGGGCTCCCAACACGGGCTTTCTCTACATTGCGCTCAAGCCCCTCGCGGCACGCAATGTGAGCGCCGCCCAAGTCATCAACCGCCTGCGCCCCCAATTGGGCCGTCTACCGGTCGCCTCCGCGTTTCTCCAATCCGTGCAGGATCTGCGCATCGGCGGCCGCTCAAGCAATGCGATGTATCAGTACACAATTCAATCCAGCAATGAGAGCGATTTGACCCGGTGGGGGCCAATCCTATTGGCCGCGATGAAGCGCATCCCGGGTCTGCAGGACGTGAGCTCAGATCAGCAGAACGGCGGCTTGAATGAGCTCATGACCTATGATCGAGTCACCGCGGCAAAGCTCGGCCTCACGGTCCAGTCCCTGGATTCGGCACTCTATGGCGCGTTCGGTCAATCGGAAGTCTCCATCATTTATACGCAGTTGAATCAGTATTATGTAGTGCTAGAAGTGGCTCCCCAGTATTGGCAAAGCCCGCAAGGATTGAACGCCGTCTATCTGCAGACGCCCGGCGGCGGCAACATTCCGCTGCTCGCCGTCGCCAAGGGGGAGGTCGGCACCACCCCATTGGCCGTCAACCATACGGGCCTGTTTCCCTCGGTCACGGTGTCCTTCAACTTGGCCTCCAACCTGTCGTTGAGCGACGCGACATTGCGCATCGAGCAGGCGCAGAGGCGGCTGGGCGCGCCTTCCACGATGCAAAGCTTCTTCGCTGGTACGTTGCTGGCCTACCAGCAGTCGCTCAGCACAGAGCCCGTCCTGATTCTGACGGCGCTGCTGGCGGTTTACATCGTTCTCGGCATTTTGTACGAGAGCTTGGTCCATCCGCTGACAATCATCTCGACATTGCCGTCGGCGAGTGTCGGCGCCATGCTTGCGTTGATGCTATTCAAAGTGGATTTGAACGTCATTTCCATTATTGGCATCGTGCTGTTGATCGGAATCGTGAAAAAGAACGCCATCATGATGATCGATTTCGCGCTTCAGGCCCAGAGGCAGGAGGGCAAAAGCACGGCCGATGCTATTTTTGAAGCGTGCATGTTGCGATTTCGCCCGATCCTAATGACGACGATGGCGGCCATATTGGGTGCTGTTCCGTTAGCGCTCGGGACGGGCACCGGGTTCGAACTGCGTCGACCCCTCGGAATCACGATTGTCGGCGGGCTGATCTTGAGTCAGCTGTTGACCTTTTACACGACGCCGGTTCTCTATTTGGCGTTCGATCGGCTGCGCGTACGTATGCAAGAGAGGCGCTTACGGCTCGGCCACGGAGCCGAACCGGCCCCGAGCGGAGTTACCGGATAGCATTGATGAAAGAGAATACCTCAAAGCGCATGGGCGAATGCCGCGGAATGACCGGCATTGCCGCGATATGTCTGTGGGTGTTGGCTGGGTGCACCGTCGGCCCCCGATACGTCGTGCCCGAGGACTCCGCGCCGTCGGCTTTCAAGGAAGCGGCTCCCACCGCTTACGGAGCTGCGCCGCCGGGTACGTGGGCGCCCGCGCAGCCGCAGGACACGCTGCTCAAGGGGAAATGGTGGGAGATATTCCAGGAACCGGAACTCAATGCGCTCGAAGAACAGTTGAACATCGATAATCAAAACATCGCGCAATACTTTCAGAACTTCATGGCAGCGCGTGCCCAGGTGCGTGAGGCTCGTGCGGACTACTTTCCCACCGCCACGCTGACTCCTGCGGCTACCCGGACTGGCACCGGTGCGCTTGCTGAAAGCGCGGCCACGGGCAGCGGCGGGACGGTGGGCGGCTCGACGGCGCACGGAATCACCACGGCCAATGACTTTTCGTTGCCGTTCGACGTCTCCTGGGAGCCGGATCTCTGGGGCCGTATCCGCAATGCGGTGCGCGAATATCGGGCGGCTGCTCAAGTGAGCGCCGCGGATCTCGAAAACGAACGTCTCACGGAGCAGGCCGATCTCGCGGCGTATTACTTCGAGGTGCGCGGCCAAGATGCGCTGCAGGATCTGTACGACCGCACCGTCGCGGCCGATCGAGAGTCGCTAGGACTGACGCGCGCGCTGCTTGAAACCGGCATCGACGGCGCGGAGGCCGTCGCCGCGGCGGAGGTGACGCTGGAAAACGCGGAAGCGACGGCAGTCGGCGTCGCCACGAACCGCGCCGTCTACGAGCACGCGATCGCGACGCTGATCGGCAAGCCCGCCTCGGAATTTTCGATGCCCGTGAAATTGCTGTCGACGCCCGTTCCCCCCATTCCCGTCGGCGTCCCGTCGCAGCTGCTGCAACGTCGGCCGGATATCGCGGCAGCGGAGCGCGCCATGGCGCAGGCCAATGCCCTCATCGGGGTCGAGAAGGCCGCCTACTATCCGACCCTGAACCTCACCGGAAGCGGCGGCGTTCAATCGCCAGCGATCGCGCAGTTGTTTTCGGTTCCGGCGCTGTTCTGGTCGGTCGGGGCATCGGCCTCCGAGACGATCTTCGATGGCGGTCTGCGCAAAGCGACGACTGCGCAATATACCGCGAATTATAATGCCGACGTCGCCGCGTATAAGCAGACGGTGCTGACCGCGTTTCAACAGGCGGAGGACGGCATGGCGACGTTACGCGTGACGTCGCAGCAGATCATGAAGCAAGATGCGGCCGTGCGCTCGGCGCAGCGCTACGTCGACATTGCGACGGCGCGGTATCAGACCGGCCTCGATCCCTACCTCAACGTGATTACCGCACAAATGATCTTGTTGAGCGATCAGCAAACCTTAATCACGCTGCGCGTGAGCGAGATGGCGGCGGCGGTGCAGTTGATTCAGGCTCTTGGCGGCGGTTGGACCGTCGCGCAGCTTCCCCTCGTGAAGTGAATGGCGCCGGGCGGCCGGAAGATAGCACCGATCCGGTGCAACCACGCCCAGTCAATCGTCGGCTACTCGCTCGGGCGTAGTGCGCCTCGGATTCACGCTCGGCGGGGAGCATCGGCAACGAGGTACTACGACGCGTGGCGCCTCTGCAAGCCGTTAGCGATCGCGGTCCCTTCGATCGCACGAGGCGGGCATGGGGGTTGGGGGCATACGGTTATTCGCTATGGGTGCCCAGGCCATCCGTAGTTGTCCACCACTGATCGCGGGATCTCCCGGTAGTGCAGTGGTGGGCATATGCTTATTCTATGGCCTCTTCACTAACAACGTAATTCGAGGTCTTGCACATGAGCAATCCGAATTCTAATTCGAACGAGTCCAATACTGCGACGATCGAGGGGACCGCCAAGTCCACAGAAACTCGTCTGCGCGGCGAAGCAATGGGTGGAGCGGAGCAGAGGTCGGCTCCTGACCACGCCGACTACGAGGAGTCCCGTGACCCAGACAGCGAACTTCATTTGGATGGTGAAGATGATAGTTTGTACAACGACGGCTTGGACATCGGCGATGACTCAGAACCGCTGGCAGGCACCGATGGTAATGGTCCGAAGGGCATCAAGGGTTGAGCGGTAGGGGGGCGATTCATTTTGCTGTTTGTGTGACGCGGGTGACCCCCCTCGTCGGCAACAAGCCATTCGACAATCTCGACTCGCTGATGCCCCAGCTGGCGGGCTACAGTAGGCTGTCAGAGCGTTAGGAGAGCATGGTCGGATTTGACGGCACGTTTTGGCACGTCAATCAAGGCGAAGCCAATCGTCACGGCGCTGCCCCCGGCGTCAGCAAGCGTGCTAGCGTCCGGTAATCGGTTTTTCCGGTGCCAAGCACGGGGAGCTGCGCAATTTCCCGCACGATCCGAATGTTGTGCAAGCCGGAGAGACCTGTGTCCTGAATGGTCTTATTCACTTGTGCTCTCTCCAACGGCCGAATCGTAAACAAGACTATTTCGGGATGATTGTCGTCAGGCGTTGGCAGCACGGCGAGACACGGGCCTTTGTCGTCCGGCCGTGCATAAGCCCGCATCAACACCTCTTCAATGGCCGGCAACGAAACCATTTCTCCACCAATCTTCACAAACCGGGTCAGCCGCCCCATGAATGTCAATCGCTTCTGGTCATCCGCTTTCACTAGGTCGCCCGTGCGATACCAGATTTCACCGTCGAATGATTCAAAAGGCGATGGACCGGTGTAGTGTAAATAGCCTCCGAAAATGCTCGGCCCGCGAACCAGCAACATGCCGGTTTGGCCCGCCGCCGCCGGCCGATGTTTGTCGAGATCCATCACGACCGCCACAACCGAGGGCAAGGGCTGGCCGATGGTTCCAGGCTCGGTGTCATCCTCCCGCATCGCCGCCACGATCGGCGAGCATTCCGTGATCCCGTAGCCCTCCAGAATGACCGCTTGCGGACAGCTTCCTTTTACCGCATCGTAAATCTCCCGCGGGCATTTTTCCGCTCCGGTCACGCAGAGGCGAAGCGACGTCAGATTGCTACCGGCACTTCCACGAATAATATTCGATAAAAATGTGGGTGTGCTTAGCAGAATCGTTACCCGGTAATTCTCAATAATCTTGCCGAGCGCCGCGACTTCATTCGGGTTGGGGTGATGCACCACTTTTACGCCGGACAGGAGCGGCAAAAGCATGGTGCCGGTCAGACCGAACGAATGAAACGGGGGTAACATGCCCAAAAATCGGTCGTCCTGAAAGATATGAAAGCTGGCTAGCGCATCGCGGATATTGGTCAGAATGTTGGCGTGCGTAAGAGGCACCGCCTTGGGCAAAGATTCTGAGCCGCTGGTAAACAATACTACCGCGGTATCCGCCATCTTGACGCGCTCCAGGCTGCGCCATGAAACTCGCGCGCGGATCGCTGCGACAAGTTTTTCGTTCCAGCGAATCGTGCCGGCAAATGTTTCCAGTGGTACTAAGCGATCTCCCAACGTGGCAAGCTCGATACCCTGAGCGGATAGCCGGCGCAAAAGCAGGTCCGCGGTCAGTATTTTTTGTACCCCCACCATATCCAGGCCGAGTTGGACGACGCGCGGGCCTGCAGTCCAGTTGATCATCACCGGCGTCTTGCCCGCAAAAAGCGTTGCCAAAAAAAGCGTGTCGGCGGCGACCGAGGCGGGCAGCAAAATACCGATGTACTGCCCCGGCAGAGCTGCGATTTTCGTACGCAGGGCAAAAATGGCAGTAATCAGATCGCGATAGGTACGGCTTCCCTGTTGCAGGTCCGCGGCAATCACTTGACCCGGGTTGCGGCGGGCCTGCGCCAGAAACACTTGCTGGATGCTGGGGCCCGGAGGAATTTGCACCCGCACCCGGCGCAGATTCGCGAGCCACGCGGCCGAAGGGGCGGCGATCTGCACATCCGTGGATTCGGCCAATGCGCGCCCACAGGCCGCCATAATGACGTCACCCACGGTTCGCACCGCATCCACGCCGGGTACCGACACGGCAAATTCCTTTTCCAACCAGAGAAGAACCTCGGTGGTGGCCAGGCTGTCGAGACCCAGATCCCGCGCCAATTCCTGATCATCATTCAGGTTGCCGATGCCGGTTGCTGCATGCAGGTGCGCAAGCACAATTTGCCGCGTCGCCGTTGGCGCATCGGTAACGGAAGGTCCCGTGCTTCGCTTGGGTTCGGCAAGTTCACGTGCGCCGCCTTTCTCCCAAAGGCTGTAGGGCACGTAAAGGGCGGGCGGGGCGGCATGGTTGTAAAAGCGGTCTAGATAGGCGTTGAGGTCGTGGCGGTCCCCATGACGCGGAAGATCGGCCGGTTCAACGAGCTCGACTTGCACCTCCCGCTTGGGCGCGAAGAACACCCCGCTGGTCAGCAGTTGTCGGAGATGGCCAAACAGGCCGTTTTTCAGTCGGGGCGGTATGCCCAACGCCCAACCGAAGCTGCTGCCCCATAGTCCCGTGGTTCGCACTAGCACGACCCTGACGTCCGGCAGTTCGGAAATGATCCGGTGGGCTGCGCTCACGCCACCCAGGGTTTCCAGCCGCTGCCGCATGAGCCTACCGGCCGGGTAGAGCAGCACGTTGTCCCCCTGCTTCAGGGCCTCAATGCACAGATCGATAGAATGCTGCACCTGCCTCACGCTACCTTGTTCGAGTTCGGACAAGACCGGAACCCGCAATACGCCGATCAGGTTTGCCATCGCGCGAACGATCGGCTCGCCGATTTGGTTTTCCAGCGCCAGCGGACGAATGCCAAATTGTCCATGCAGGCAGGCGGTAACAATGACCGGATCGATCAGCGCCGGGTGGTTCGGCAAAAATAGAATGCCATGCAGACCGCGCTGCTTTACTGCCGCTGAACCCTTGACGTGAATGCGATACCGTACGGCGAGAATACCTCGCGCTACCAGGCACAACCCCTTAGCGGGCCACGATGCGCGGCCTGGTTTTCGCCGCGCAAATGCCAACGCCATCAGGATGGCAACTGACAATGTCACAACGCCTACAAATATCGAGACGATTGTCGGTTTCAGCGATGTTTCCCAGGAGATGTAAAAACGATTCGCGGCAGTATAGTCTTAAGATTCCGAACATGCGGATGCCTGCCTTCAGTTCGCGGGTTTCACCGGACACCGTCCGTAGAATCCCTGATGGTGTCTTGACCAAGAATTGTAGATCATTGAATAAAGCTCGGGGAGGAGGTCGTGGAATTTGCGGCCATGTCAGCGATGTGATCGCGAGTCGATTTCGGGGTGTGCATGCCTGCCTTTTATTATGACGGTGTCCCCTTGCATTATCGGCAGTACGGCTATGGCGAGCCGGTGCTGCTCATTCACGGTCTCGGATGCAGCGGAGCAGATTGGGCGTTGCAGGTTTCCGCGCTTGAACAGCAATTCTGCATCATCGTACCCGATCTACCGGGATGCGGGTCAAGCGCGCCGCCGCGGAGCGGTTATTCCATTGCGGGATTTGCGCTAACGCTCTGGGCCTTGATAAATCATCTGAAAGTCTCACGCGTGAATATCGTCGGTTTTTCCATGGGCGGCGCGGTTGCATTGGAGATGGTGCTGCAGAATCCCCTTCGTGTGCCGCGACTGGCGCTCATCAACAGTCTGGCGACCTATCAGGACAATTGGCACAAGTGGGTATACGCGCGGATTTCCGCCGCCTCGATCCGCTTTTTCGGGATGCACCGGGCGGCGAATATCTTTGCGACAGGATTATTTCCCGAGCCGTGGCAGATCAAGATGCGCGATCGAGCAGCCGAGATCGTTGCCTCCGTGCCGGCTGCCGCTTATCTTGGCATGTCGGACGCGCTGGAGGAATGGTCGGCGACGGACCGACTCGGTCGGGTCAGGAGCCGGACCCTGGTGATTGCCGGCGAACACGATCACACGCCTCTTTTAGAAAAGCGCGCACTCGCTGCGCAGTTACATGCAAGTTTGGTGGTCGTTCGCGGTTCACGGCATGGCACGCCATTCGATGCCAGCAAGGCAACGAACTGCTGCCTATTGGCGTGGCTTACCGATCAACCTTCGCCACCGTACGATCGATTGGCCTGCGACACGGTCGCGGGGGTTGAAACGCGCGCGCTGATCCGTAGCAGAGTCGAAGAACATGCATGAAAGGAGACGCGCCGGTACCGCTGCCACGAACGCAGACCGCTGCGCGCCGTTACTATTACCCTGTCGCCCATGAGGGCTGCCGTTCGGGAGGGCCGGGGAGGGGCGCCGGATAGAAATGTGCCTGACACTTGGGGCACAAGACATTGCGCACATTGCTTTGCGCCTGGCGTACCCATTCCGGCACCCAGTGCCAGTTCAATGGATCCAAAGCGGATTGGACCCGTCGACAATTCACGCATTGATGGATCAGCCCTGTCGGGTCGGTATAGGCCGCGCCGTCGGGCGGCTGGGCTAGGCGATCCGATCTTACATGCGGGACTTCGACGCGTAGCGAGTTGACAATAAGGAAGCCGAGCTTGTCGGCGCGCGTCAGCGGAAAGATCTTCATGACGAATCGTCGGTAATAGTCCGCACTGGAACACTCGTATTCGTATTCCTTCGGATGCTCCTCTTGGCCGTCGCGCGGCGCCGTGAAAAGCGCGGTATACCAGGCCCTAAGACACTCCGGAACGGCATCGAGTGAGGATCGACCGATCGGCCAAGCGCTGGGTATGGCCCGATCGCCCTCATTGTGGCTCGAGAACGCGAACCACGCGGGATTCATATAGGCAAATGCCAGATCCGGTAAAACGCCGTACACCGTATGTGGATGCTCTTCGAGCATCCGCAGATGACTGGGTCCCAACAGCTCGGCGAAAATGGGGTCGCACCGGGATGAAAGAGTGCGGTCCGACGCGTTGCCGTCGGCACCGACGGTCGGTTCAACAGCGGCGGCGCGTTGCGCGAGCAATGCGTTGATACCGTCGAGAAGGATGCGAATATCCACGGGCTTGGGCAAGATCCGGTCCGCGACCAGCTGTGCCTGTTTGACGTGGGTTTCGGCTATGTCACCCGTCAATATGATCGTCGGAGGTTTGAAACCGAGTGCTATGGCGAGTTCGGCGACGATCTCATCACCCGTAAATCCCATCGGAAGATTATAGTCGCACAAGATGAGATCGGGCCGCATGCCGTGTTCTTGGACCTGTTGCAGCGCCTCGTCACGCGTCGCGGCGCTCACGACCTCGTACCCCTCGAGACGCAGGAGCAGTGCCATGGATCTGGCCACGCCGGGGTCATCTTCGATGTGCAGCACAGTGACATTGCCCGCGGGTGTCGCAGCGATCGCGAGCGGGGTTGGAACCCGCTCTGCAGCGTTGGCCACCGCGGCTCCACGAGGTAGTTGCACCGTAAAAGTAGACCCTCGACCGACCTGCGATTCAATGGTTACCGTGTGATCGAGCAGCCGGCATATCGTTTGCACGATCGACAGGCCCAATCCGACGCCGTGGCGCTGGTCCCGGTTTGGGTTGTCGATCTGATAGAACGCGGCGAATAACCCTTGCAGATGTTCCTGCGCGATCCCCGGTCCCGTGTCGATGATGTCGATGAACAGTTGCGAGCCCTCGGGTCGGACACGTAGATGAATCGTACCGCGCTGCGTGTACTTGATGGCATTGCCGATCAGATTGCGGACGATCACCGGCAAGAGCATCGGATCGCTGCGCGCGAACTCGCCGGAGTTCTCGATGGTCAAGGTCAGCGACTTGCTGGCGGCGGCATAAGCGTATTCCGAGCGCAATCGCGGCAATATTTCTTCGAGCGGGAAGTCGCGGATCACCGGCTGAATGGCGCCCTTTTCGAGGCGATTGATATCGATGAGGGAGGAGAGCATCTGGTCCATGTCGCGCACCGCTTCTTCGAGCAAGGCGAGCTGCGGGACGACCTCGGCATTCTTCACCATTCGCGACAACGCGGCCTGTACGCTCCAGATGGTCTGCAGGGGCTGGCGCAGGTCGTGGCTGGCGGCCGCGAGGAACCTCGACTTCACATCGTTCGCTTCGATCGCCGAGTCCTTTGCCCGCTCGAGAGCCTTCTCCAACTGCCGGCGCTCGGTAATATCGAAGGTGATTCCGCGACTCATCAAGAACCGACCGGATGCATCGGTGGCTACGGTTTTGGAGACGATCACATGACGATGCTGGCCCGTCCGGCCGATCAATTCGAATTCAATGCCGTCCGCGCGGCCAATTCTTAGAAAATCAGGGAATAGACCCTGAAATCGCTGCCGCCCCTCGGCCGTGTAGAAGTCCGCTGGACTCATCTTGCCGATGACATCCTCCCGCTTGCATCCGATCCATGCCAGCTCCGTGTCATTGATTTTCAGGTATATCCCTCTCTCATCGAGCGTGTGATAGCCGCAGGGCGCCGAGTTGTATAAATCCTCGTTGGTTTGCGCCGCCTCGCGTAAGCGTTCATCGAGCCGCTTCCGCTCGGTAATGTCCCGACCGACCGATAGGGTTTCAATCAGCTGCCCTGCATCGTCGAAAAAGCCTCGATTGACGAATTGACCCCAACGGGCCTCGCCGTTAGTGGAGACAATTCGTGTTTCGATCGTCACGACGGAATGCTCGGGAGACAGGCGATTCAATTCCCGTTCAATCTGCGGTCGATCGGCGGGCAAGGTGAACAATCCCCACGCCTGCCCCACCAGCTCTTGGGAAGGCTTCCCCACCAGTCGACAAAAGGCATCATTAGCGAACACGAAAGTGCCATCGCTCCGGTATCGACAGATCGCCTCGGTTTGTTCCTGAACAATCGCCCGGTATCCGCACTCGGGTCCTTCTCTCCCGGCGTTGAGACGCTTGCGCTCGGTCACATCGCGCATGGCGGCGACGACAAGTGTGCGATCCCCATCGTCCAGTGGACTTAGGCTGATCTCGAGCGCGCATTCGGCGCCGTCGCGCCGCCGCCCAACGAGCGCGATCGCAGATTGCATTGGCCGCGCATACGAGTCGCGGATAGCATCGAACCGCTCGGGAATCAGTCTTTCGATGCTCTGGCCGAGGAGTTCATCATGCGTGTATCCGAAAAGGGCGGCGACCCGGCGATTCGCGTACTGGATACTGCCGACGGCATCCATGATGATAATCGCATCGGGTGCGGCATCGAGTGCGCTGCCTGCAAGATCAGCAGAGGATGTACGCATTGATGAGGACTTCCATCTTCAGGCGATTATTTGGACGGTGCGTTGGAACGCGCATATGCTGCACCGATTTGCGCGTCACATCGTCGCGCGAAATCCGCCACAACGTATCGCTTGTGAGCAAACCCTTTACGCCGAGATCGTGTCTGTACGGTGACGCACATAAGGAAGTCATGAGGAATGCCTCCCAGCAAATGCCATTATTGGCACGCGTGTGTTGCTGTTTCGTGAGCAAACCGCTGATCGTTAGCGTGAGAGCGGCCATAATATCTTACAAGCGCGTTGAACAAATAGTCTGCTGGCTACCCGACGTCTGAAGCGGGGATACCCCGAAGATCCCCAGAAACCGGTAATCGGATTACCGGGAAAGAGGGATATCCCAAGTCGTGCCGATCAAGTCGCTTGGCGTAGACGTCGGCGAGTGCGGGGTCGGCGGGAGCTGTGCTGATCGTGAGGGCAGGCGCACTATCGGAAAATACGGATGGTATTGCACGTAGTTCTGCTGCGAAATATCGAATGTGATCGGCATCCTCACGGTGCGCTCAAGCGTTTACTGGGCGGCGTTGTTTTCTCGGTGCGGTGCGATCGCGACCGTTCAAAGAAGCAGCGCTATTCACAAAGGAGTGGTCATGGTTACGAGCACAAGCGATTCACCGGTCTGGTTCATCACGGGTTGTTCGACCGGATTCGGGCGAGCCTTCGCCTACGCGGCGTTGGCGCATGGATTTCGTGTTGTCGCAACCGCGCGCGAGGTGCGAAAACTGGACAATTTTAACGTCGGGCACAGCGATCGGGTGCTGACGCTGGGACTCGATGTGACTCACCCTGAGCAGATCAAAGACGCCGTCACCGTGGCGGAACGCGCGTTCGGGCGCATCGACGTTCTCGTCAACAACGCTGGCTACGGCTACATGGCCGCGGTCGAAGAGGGCGAAGAGCAAGAAATTCGCTCCGTCTTCGAGACCAACTTCTTCGGATTGGCGGCCATGATCCGCGCGGTTCTGCCAGGCATGCGAGCACGCCGTCACGGATGTATCATCAATATCGCATCCGTGGGCGGGATCGTTGGCTTTCCTGGGTCCGGCTATTATGCGGCCACGAAATTCGCGGTTGAAGGACTGTCACAGTCCCTCGCGCGGGAGGTCGAGCCGCTAGGCATCCGCGTACTGGTAGTGGAGCCGGGTCCCTTCCGTACCGATTGGGCCGGCCGCTCGCTGCGCCAATCCTCCAACTTCGTTGGCGACTACGAGCCAACGGCCGGGCACCACCGCCGGGACACTGCGGATACAGTGGCAAGCAACCCGGTGACCCAGCCCGCGCTGCGGAGGTGGTCATCGACGCGCTACAGTCGCCGACGCCGCCTGCGCATCTGGTGCTCGGCCGCGAGGGTATTGACAACGTAGAGAAGGAATTGCGGTCGATGCTGAGCGAGCTCGCAATTTGGCGGAAGGCCGGCCTGGGCGCGGACTTTCCGACTGGATGACGTTCGAGATGTTTGGCAGCCGATGACCACAATGAACGGATTCACCAATCGAGTTGACGCGAGAAGGCGTTTGGCTGAACTACTGAAAGAGCGCTCGGGCCGAAACGGTGTGACGATCGTAGGTTTAGTCCGTGGCGGCGTGCCCGGGATCACCGTTCACACAAATCGCATCATCGCGTAAAGACGAGGTGCCATCGCTGATCGACGGACCGGCCGCGTGCCTGTCGGGTGCTTGGCGCGACGTTGCGCGACCCCTATCGCGGCCGAGGAGAGAGAGCACATCGAGGAATTGCCCAAAGGTTCGGCGGGTTGGCCGAACGTCTGTGGCTATCGGTTGAAGAAGCGTTCCGATTCAGCGCGGGCGCGGCACTCCATCTGGTGCGGGCATTCCGAAATCCTCCGGTGAGGCTGATCGTTGAGTTGTCGAAGGCGTTTGCTTCGAGCCTGGGGCCACCCCGGCGGCACCGATACGCTGTAGGAGAATACCGGCATGTGAAGCAGGCATGGCTGAAGGCTGACGTCGAGTACGCGAAAGCCGCAAGGCAATGCACGTTTGTGCGGATAGGTTCGCGATGCCAAGGCTGGTACGCTTGATATCGGACATATTGACTGCGCGGAGGCCCGAGCGATGAAAATAAGGAGGGGTTCAGAACCATGAACATTGTTGAATGCACTGCAGGGCTCTCGATGCCGCGGTTCAGAAAGCAGAATATGGCTTCCCTCTTGCCGGCCGCTCTGCTGTTGGTGACGTGGCCTCTCAATCTTCCGGCCTATCAGGACGCACAAGCTCCGGCGCCGCCCGCAATGCCCGCGCCCGCGTATGCGCAACAAACTCCCGAACAGTTGCAACAGTTGGTTGCGCCGATTGCGCTGTATCCGGACTCGCTGGTGGCGCAGATCCTGGCGGGTTCCACGTTTCCCGACCAAGTCGTGTTGGCGGAGCGATGGGTGCAAGCGCATTCCGATTTGAAGGATAACTCCTTGGCGCAAGCGGTCGATCAGCAACCCTGGGACCCGAGCATCAAGGCACTCGCTGCGTTTCCGTCCGTACTCGGGAACATGGACAAGAACCTGTCCTGGACGTCATCTCTCGGCGACGCTTACTACAATCAGCAGCAGGATGTGATGAATGCGGTGCAAGTGATGCGGCAGCGGGCACAGGCGGCAGGGAATTTGAAGAGCACGCCACAGCAAACGGTAGCGGCGCAGGGCTCGACGATCGTGATTGAGCCGGCGAGTCCCGATGTCGTTTACGTCCCGGCATACGACCCATGGCTGGTTTACGGCGATCCGATCCTGGCGTGGCCGGAATGGTATCCCTATCCCGGAATCTGGTACGACGGTCCATTTCTCTCGTTCGGAGTTGGTTTCGGCATCGGCTTCTTTGGAGGTTTCGGCTGGGGTTGGGGCCATTGGGGATTCGATTGGCACAACCGATACCCCATTTATAACCACGACAGGTATTTCTCTCACAGCAACACATTTTACAACCGCAACGCTTACTACCGCGGCGGCGGCGAGCGTGGCGTGGCAACGAACGTGGAGCGCGGAGTGAGTGGGAATCGCGGTGGCAATGCCGAACGCGCAGGGAATGCCGAACGTGGTGGAAATATCGAGCGCTCCGGTGGTAGCTACAACAGGTCAGGCGCCACGGGCGATCCTTTCAGTGGCCGCAACGGTGCGGCTCGAGGGTATGCGGAGCCTCGCGGCGAGAGCGGCGTACGCTCGGGTGCCTTCAGCGGCTACGATCACGGGGGACAGGCCAGAGGCTTCTCCTCACGTGGAAGCTCGAGCTTTGGCGGCGGCCACGCCGGTGGGGGCGGGCACGCCGGCGGCGGGAGCCATGGTGGCGGCGGCCATCATTAATCGAGGATTCATGATGTTCCTAGACTTTGGAAACTTGCAAACGAAGAGGCTCTCTATGCCGCGAATGACGCAGAGCATCGATACTGGTCATGGGGCTCATCGGTTCGAAATAGCCGCATGCGCCATTCTCTTGATGGCATGCGTTTCGCTCCGCTCCATGGCGCAGCAACCGGGTCAGAGAACGTTTTCATCGCCCGAAGAGGCAAGCAGCGCCCTGGTCACAGCCGTGCAGGGCAATGATGAGAAGGCGACGCTCGATGTTCTGGGGCCCGACGGAAGACACATTGTCTCCTCGGGAGACGACACCGAAGACGCGCATAGCCGCGCCGAATTCGTGCAGGCCTATCGGGAAATGCACCGTCTAGTGAGAGAACCGGATGGAACCACGACGTTGTATATTGGGGCGAAGAACTGGCCGACGCCCATACCGCTCGCGCAGAAGGGTCACTCGTGGTATTTCGATACCGACGCGGGCAAGATGGAAATTCTTTTCCGCCGGATCGGCCGAAACGAAATATCGACCATTCGCGTATGCCAGGAACTGGTGGCGGCGGAGAAGGACTATCGCCGCATACAGCCTGAGGAATATGCCGAGAAAATCCTGAGCGATGCCGGGCGCCGCAACGGTCTTTATTGGCCGGCGGCCGCGGGCGATCCGCAGAGCCCCATCGGGCCGCTGGTGGCATCCGCAGTCACCGAGGGGTATGCCGACAACGGGAAAGAGATTGATCAAACTCCCTACCGCGGTTACTACTTCCACATCCTGACACAACAAGGGAAACATGCACCGGGCGGCGCCAAGAGCTACGTCGTCAACGGCAAGATGACGGAAGGATTCGCATTCGTGGCCTATCCCGCGGAATACCGGTCTTCCGGCGTCATGACCTTTATCGTCGGCAGCGATGGAGTTGTGCACGAGAAGGATCTCGGTAAAGAGACCGCCGCTATCGCCAAAGCCATGAAGCAATACGATCCCGATGCCCGCTGGCATCGGGCGGACGGGACGCAAGCGGAGACCGCCCGCGAGCAGAACACCCCGTAAGGGGGCGGTCTGTCGTCCGCGAAACAACCTCGGCAGCGATACGATGAATACCGGATGTGGATCGCGATTCGGGCTTGCGCCGCCGCCGGTTTTGATGAGTTCGATTCCCGGGGACTCGCACGGCGGGCGATCAGCCTTAAGGAGACCGGGCTATGAGTAGCAGAACACTTGCAGCAGCGTTGAGCGCGTTGCTGGTCGGCCTCTCGTGCCGTGCGGCGCAGCCAACGCTTGTTCAGCAGAACGAACTGATGTTCCAGCAGATACAGCAAGAACGGGGGTTGACTCCGCAGCAGATGGATCACTTGCGGGCGATCTTCGTGCGCTCGGGCTTCATGGGTCAGGGCAATCCGGCGATCAGCGTGCATCCGGTAACGGAGGACGGATGCCAGAAAAAATTACAGCAGCAACATGTCAGCTATGCGAATCCGCGATTTGAAAAGATCTGTCATGCCAAATATATGGCACCGCTCTATGATCCAAAAAAGAGCTCCGCCGAGGAAGCCAAGGCCTGCATCGACCAATTCGAATATCCGGACATGCCCTGTACCTACCCGGTGGTTTGGGTGAAGGCGCGCGAGGCGGCGCAAGTATGCGAGGCCGAGGGCAAGCGAATATGCGACGCACATGAGTGGGAAGGCGCCTGCGCGGGTGAACTCGAGGAGCCTGATTATCGCTTCGACCTCGCACAAGGCGTCACGCCAAATGTTGCCGTCGAACGTATGCGCGCCGCTCACAATCGAGCCTTTGAGCCGACCCAGAGCTGGAGTTATGGGCCGGAATATCAACGCGGCGTTTGTGCAACCGGTAGCTTCAAGACGGCCGGTTGCCCCGGCGGCGGCTGGAATCTCTGCGGCTCGAACACTTACCCTGCTGGCGACTTCCCTGCCTGCCATAGCCCGCTCGATGTCTATGATCTGAACGGCAACGCGGCGGAGCATATGAATCTGCCACTCAATCTCGGGCAAATGGCCAGCCGCGGAAGCAAGGAACTCGGAGTCACGGAAATGAAGGGCAGCTGGTTCATCTTCGACACCTATCGAGCCCACCCCGACTGGTGCCGCTGGCGCGCGCCGTTCTGGCACGGGAGTCAGGTGATGGATCCCCATAGCCATGCGAACTACCACCTCGGATTTCGCTGCTGCTCAACTCTCGCAACCAATGCTCAAGCGCCGGTGCCGGCGATTGTCAGCCGCGCTTCGCATGTCGCGCGCCGTGCGCCCCCTTGATGGTCGTCAGCGGGGGTCTGCTGGGGCCGCCCGTGCGGTGACGCTCCCCTGGCCGTTCTGCACCTTCAATTGATCGTTGCACACCTTCACCGCTGCGTTGTACGAAAGGGCTTTGTTGGCTGCCATTTGCCGATTCATGCAATCGAGCAGCTGACGCCGATTCATCGCCGCCCGGCTCTTCGATTCGGTGGCCAACGCCTGAGTACCCAGCATCAAGCCAAGCGTGACTATCATCGCGAATGCACGATACATAAAACACTCCGACGACAACAGAGAAGGTGTCCGAACATCAACCACCGTCTCCGCGCAGGCCGCATAGGCTGACACCGATCGGCCAGGTCGCAAGGCTAATTCGCGGGTTGCTGCCACGTCTATAAGGACTATCTCGCATCGACTTCGGGATTCGGAGAGTCAGTATCTTTGCGTGGCGATGAGCGTATGGCCGGTACCATTCCCTAGAGCGTAGAGAGTTCCCCCGATGGCGCCGAGCGCCGTAAAGGCAGACATTAATCGTACATATAACGGGGCGGCGGAGGCGACTATGAACGCGGAAACTTCGAACGGAATCAACCTCACGAATCTTAAGGAAGTGCTTGGCCGGCCAACGCTGCGTTCGATGGTTCCTTACTACGCGATAGCGGCGGAGGCGCCGCATCTGATGGCTGGTTATCATAGCTTGGTCGCTGAAGCGGCGTATTTTCGCGCCGAACGCCGAGGGTTTGTGCCGGGCCACGAAGCCGAGGACTGGTTGGCGGCAGAGGCAGAGATCGCGCTGCGACTCAACGAGGGTCGATAGTAGGAGACCCGCAAATCTCGTGGGGTCTTTTGAATAAATAGTGTGTACCCTTGCCGCCCGCTACTGGTTGATGTCGCAACCGCAGTTGCCCGCTCAGAGCATGCCTCGTCGCCTTCCCGACCCAATGGATCTGCGGGTGGTCGTGTGCGGACGTGTCAACTTCTCGACCGCCGTTAGTGAGCGCGGAAGGCGCGGCAATTCTCGAGTTGCTCACGAGCACGACCGTGCCGGGCCTGACGGCAGCGGAGTCGCAGGTGGGTAAATTTTCTGTACGGTCCCGCACAGACAGTAGCATTGACTCAATTTAGGGTTTAGTGAGCGCGAGGTTCTGGATCGCGCCTCCAACCCTTGAACTGCAATTCAGCCGGGAATCGCTCGGCGCATGGAGAATCATTTGCGTCTCACAACCGACTCGACAGCCGATCATTCAACTCAAGCCAAGAGAGCGGCTCCGTTTCAAGAGCTTATCCATAAATTAGAAGCGCGCCTTGATATCGAGACTGCTCTTGCGGACTACTGCATCGGCATTGACGATCGTGACCCTGACCGCTGGGTCTCTGCCTTCCATCACGATGCGGTATTTGATGTTGACTATCCGGCTCAGATTTGTCGTGGTCACGCGGCAATCATCGCCTGGGTGCAAGGTCCGTGGGCGTTCGACGCGATTAGCCACCTATCGGGTAATTCTCGAATTCAGTTCATCGATGAAATCCATGCGGAGGGAATTGCGCATGCCACCGCCATGTTTAGGTTGAAGGATGGATCATCTTTACTGGGAACTGCGCGATATAGTGATAAGTACTCGGCCATTGATGGAATTTGGCGGATCGCCTACAGAAAAGTACATGTGGTTCAGATGGGCGCCTATACATCTGTAACCTACATTATCCTCAATGGTAAGGCGTTGTAATTGGTGCCGGCGCCGCCGCCGTATTTCGCGTTGGGTTCCGGATGTGCCGGGTGCACACCGGAACGAGGAAGCGCAGGCCGTCGCGAGATGGCGGAACGCTCCCGACAGCGCTTTCGCGTAAATTGCTGGGATCTAGCTTTATTGTGCGTACGGCGGTCCACACCGCATCTATCTCGAGATGTAGAGGTCGCATGAGTCTGGACAACCGCAGCCGCATGCCGACGGCGTTCATCGGGCACGGAAGTCCGATGAATGCGCTTGAGCAGAACCGGTACACGTCGGCCTGGGAGCAATTTGGGGAAAACACATCTCGCCCCCGCGGGATACTGAGCGTATCGGCTCACTGGTATACCCGCGGCACGATGGTCACCGCCATGCCACAGCCGAAAACGATCCACGATTTCGGCGGGTTTCCGCAAACTCTCTATGACGTTCGGTACCCCGCGCCGGGTGATCCTGCCTTAGCCTCCCGGGTCAAAGGTCTGCTTGCACCGACCCCGGTTATCGAAGACGCCTCTGAATGGGGTCTGGACCATGGCACATGGACGGTTCTCAAACACCTGTATCCGGACGCGGATATCCCAGTTGTGCAACTGAGCATCGACGGCACACAGCCGCTCCCGCACCACTACGAGATTGCGCGGCGACTAGCGCCACTGCGGGATGAGGGTGTGCTTGTCCTGGGCAGCGGCAATGTGGTCCACAACCTGCAGATGATGTCCTGGGCCCCGAGAGCCACTCCATTTGAATGGGCGGATCGCTTCAATGACCAGGTGCGATCCCGATTGCTCGCCTGCGATCACACGCCGCTCACCGACATGAGCGCACTCGGCGACGATGGAGCGAAAAGCATTCCGACGCCTGAGCACTATATACCCCTCCTTTATGTCATCGCCCTGCAGAGGCCTGATGACGCCCTGCAGTTCCTTATCGATGGCATCGAGCTACGATCGATCAGCATGATGAGTGTCGCCATCGGCGAGCAATTGGCTCCCTGATGACGTCGCCGACGCCAATGCACTACGCGAGGGTCAGTAATGCATGCCAACTCACCAGGGGTAGACTTCATTGTATTTACCGCGGATGTTGCGGCGAGACGTTATGGAAGTCGCGTGGACAGCGGACTGATGCTTGTCCTTGCTGCGCCTTGGACCACACCTGGCGCGCCGTTCGGTGGTGCCCAGAATCCCGACTACGGTTGCGAACCATTGAGCCGAGGTCCTCAAGAATGTGCGAGCAAAGAGCTCGTTCGCGTGGCTTCTATCGGCGGGCTCGACTAACGGCGCGACGCACGTTCACCACCAAGGAAATACGACGATGACTACGACAACTGGAAAATCCCTAATCACTGAAAGACCCGTTTGGCTCATTACAGGTTGCTCCACCGGGTTTGGACACGAGCTGGCCAAACAGGTGCTCGAACTCGGTTATCGCACGGTTGTGACCGCGCGCAACCCGAATGAAGTAAGCGCGTTGGCCGCGATGGGCGATGCTCTTGTGCTTGCACTCGATGTGACGGATCGTGCTCAAATTAGCGCGGCAATCAAGGCCACCGGGGATCGCTTCGGCCGAATCGATGTGCTCGTGAACAATGCCGGGATAGGGTATTTCGCCGCGATTGAAGAAGGGGAAGAGGATGAAGTACGGCGGCTTTTCGAGATCAACGTGGTCGGTCTCATTCGCCTGATCCAGGCGGTGTTGCCCGGCATGCGCCAGCGTCGGACGGGATTCATCGTCAACCTGTCATCCATCGGTGGACTGACATCGTTTCCCGCGGTGGGCTTCTACAACGCTAGCAAATTTGCGGTGGAAGGACTGTCGGAGGCGCTTTGGCAAGAGGTCGAGCCGCTCGGTATCAAGGTCATGCTCGTCGAACCGAGTGGCTTTCGCACCGATTGGGCAGGCCGTTCGGCGAACGAAAGCAAGCGTCACATCAATGATTACGCCGCGACCGCGGGCGTCGGCCGCTCCCACATTCGCGCAAGCTCCGGCAACCAAGCGGGTGATCCCGCACGTGCGGCCCGAGCGATTATCAACGCGATCGAGTCCCGCCACCCGCCTCACCGACTATTACTCGGCAACGCGGCCTTTGAGGGTGCTATGGCCAAGCTCGATGCGTATTTCGCGCAAGGAAGGCCATCGATTCACGGCAAGCCGGTCCATGGTTTCACGCCATGTCGGTCCAATGCTCATGAAGCAGGACGTGTTGAACTTTCTGTCACAGACTATCATTCGTCAATAGCGTGTTTTCGATATTTCACGACGGCCGGGCTGGTGCCGAGGAAGGCGCCGCGGCGCCGCCCGTCTTTACGCCCTTGGCGCGTAACGATTTGAGTTTTCGAACCGAGTCGCCACTAAGATCGAGGTGGTAGGCGTTGTGGACCAACCGATCGAGGATGGCGTCGGCGAGTGTGGGATCGTCGATGTAGGCATGCCATTGCTTGACCTCGAGCTGACTGGTGATGATCGTAGCCGACCGGTCGTAGCGATCATCGAGTATTTCCAACAGATCGCGCTTGGCCTGGTCGCTGAGCGGCGTAATCCCGAAGTCGTCGATCAGAAGTAGGTCCACTTTGGCGAGGGATCGCAGGAACGTTGCTCGGCGCTGGAAGGCATGAGCGCGGGCAAGCTCATCGATCAGGCGCGGCAGGCGGAAGCAGCGTACGTGATAGTTCATGCGGCAGGCGGCATGAGCGAGAGCGGCGCCGATGAAGGACTTGCCGATGCCGGTGGGACCGGTGATGAGCACGTTCAAGTGCCTGTCGATCCACCCCAAGTCACGCACAGTACTGATCATGGCCGGATCGAGATGTCGGGTCGGTATGTGAGTGTCGAGATCTTCAAGGCACGCCGGCTGAGGCAGATTGGCGATGCGCAGTCGCTGGCTGAAGCGGACGTTTTCGCGATCAGCAAGTTCGTGCTGCAGGAGCATGGCGAGGCGATCCTCGAAGCGCAACGCGGCGATGTCGGGGTCGCTGAGCTGTCGCTGCATGGCCGCGAGCATGCCGAGCAGTTTGAGTTTATTGAGCAGTTGCAGAAGCGGTTCGATCAACATGGGGAGAGTCTCCTTGGGGGGTGGTGGTTACTGGAAGTAATCGGCGCCGCGCACGTTGCGATGCGTACCGAGGCGTGACAGATTTTTCTCGGCGGCGGCAGTTGTCGGGCGTTTAATGAGATCATTGACGGCCGCGTAGCCGAACAGGCCGAGTTCGAGCGCAAGGGCGGCGGTTTGCTCGAGTCGCTCGGCGCTGAAGTCCTGAACGAGGCGCAGCAGCCCCAACGCCTCGCGGATGACCTCGCCGGGATGACGTTTGCGGCACAGCTGACGTTCGAGGATCTCGCGCGTCGCAGGTCCCACCCGCTCAGCACGAACGAGCAACTGATCGATGCCAAGTTCCCGGTAGGCGCGGTGCTCGGGCGGTCGATGCGCCTCGATGGTCAGACGCTGATAACGACGGGTTGCGCGGGGATGGGCGGCGACGAGGCTGCCGCGCTGGAAGATCTCCACCGTGTGGGCCGAGAGACGCGCATCGACTCGTTGACCGACTAACGTGTAATGCACCGAGTAATACGCGCGGCCGACCTCGATGTGATGATCCTGGTGCACGCGAGCGCCGATCCTCCACTCGGCGTACTCGTAGCGTCGTGACGGTAGAGCCCGCGCCATCGGTCGCTCCTTGGCCTCGAACACACTGTAGCGGCTGCCCTCGCGTTTTTGGAACGGTTGGGCGTTGATGGCCGCGACCACCGCCTTGATGGCAGTGTTCAGTTCCGCGAGACTGAAGAACTTATGGTCACGTAGCCCGCCGATCACGGCGCGTTCAGCGAGGAGCACGCCGTTCTCGACGGCCGCCTTATCGCGCGGCTTCCTTACGCGTGCGGGGAGCACCGCGAGGCTGTAATGCTCGGCAAAATCTGCGTAACTGCGGTTGAACTGCGGGTCGTAGCGCAGCGCCTTCTTCACCGCGGTGGAGCAGTTGTCCGGCACGAGTGCACGAGGCGCACATCCGAAGTCCTCCAACGCCCGTACATGCGCCGAGAGCCAGTCACCGGAGGTCTGGGTGCGGGTTGCTTCCACATAAAGCCTGGCGCTGTAGGGCCACACGGCGACAAACAGCCACGCTTTTTGCTCCAGCCCGGTCTTCGGATCGACGAAGGGCATTGCATCGCCGGCATAATCGACGAACAGCTGATCCCCGGGTGTGTGCTCGAGCGCGAGGGTCACCGCGCGGCTGGCCCGCCAAGCTTGGAACTTCACGCAAAACGCCGTGTACTTCAGTCCCTCTGGGTGGCGGTCCAGGTACTCGCGCCACAGCCGGCGGCGCGTGACGTGTTTGCGCTTGAGCTCGCGCTCAACCCACTCAAAATCAGGCGTGGGCTGCACCTCGACGCCCGGCGCACGCCGTGGATACAGCAGCGCCTCGAGCGCTGCTTCATCTTGGCCGGGCGACAGCGGCCACGCAATGCCCGCCCGATCCGCTCGCCATAGGCAAATCTGCACGCTCGAGCGGGCGCAGCCGACGCTGCGCGCAATCTCTCGCTCGCTAAAACTCTCGGCCCGAAGCCGAAGTACCTCACGTATCTTCCTCATGGACAACCTCGCTTGCGCCACCCTTAAATCCCCTTCGCTTGATGCAAAAAGGACCCAGGGTAGCCGTTGGTCGTCCTACCTCATGAACTGGACCGACATGCCGTGAAATGCTGGACCGGCATGGCGTGAAATCGGTGGCCGGCATGCCGCGAAACGCTGGACCGACATGCGGTGAAACCGTGGACCGACATGGCGTGAATTACGCAGCTCGACAAATTGCGCGAGGAATTTCTCGCGTGGGAGAGCGTCGCGCGCGGGGCAGATGGCCCGAAACAGAAAGAAGGGCCGGCGACTTGAGTGATGTTTGATCCTATAATCCCGGCGCTGTTGAGTGGATGATTAGGCGCAGGGTTTGAGTCTGTTATTCACGAGATTGCAACAAGGAATCTCTGCTTATGGCTAAGATGCAAGCCGCCGTTGTTGAACAGTGCGGGAAACCGTTGGTGCCCCGGGCATGGGACATTCCCGCACCGGGTCCGAGGCAACTTCCGGTTCGCGCAGCACACAGGAGAGTGCCTTCGGCACGGCCTGGATAGTGAGTCAATTGGACCAAGAAATAAATTCAATGCTTTAGCGGCCGTGTTGCAATCGGTCGTTATTGGTTCAGCCAGCCGACATGTGTGATCTTGACTCGCCGCATCGGCGAGTGTCGAGTGTTCAGACCTCTCCGATCACTCCCCTGATGGGCCGGTGAGAGTGAAGCGCGTTTTGTCTCAATCCTATACATAGATCGAGCATTCAAGTAGGTAATTCCCCTGAATGCACGAACCGATGGTCCGGTTAAGCTATCTCTATGCAAGTATCCCATCAACGCCGTCGGGCTCAGCTATTACAGGCCGTGCTGACCTTGGCAATCGTGGGCGCGGCTCAAGCAGCACCCTCGGTATCGAGCGGAAACCGCCTGTACGCGCCTTGCGTAGTCTGCCATCAACCAAACGCCTGGGGCTCGCCGGATGGCGCCATCCCGAACCTTGCGGGCCAGCGAAGGCGCTATCTGGAAAAGCAGCTGGCACTGTTCTCATCGGGAGCGCGCGTTGACACGGCAATGCAAATAGTAACGGCACATCCAACGTTCAACAATCCACGTGACATCGGCGCGCTTGCGGGCTATCTTTCGAAATTGGATGCGAATCCTACTCCGGTCGAAGGCTCAGGAGAGCATCTCCGGGTGGGACAGGAACTATACGCGCACATCTGTGCTGCTTGTCACGGCGTCGATGGTCGAGGTGAGGAGGGCAATCGGGTACCGCGGATAGCCGGACAACATTATCCCTATCTGAGACGTCAGATCGAGTCGGCGGCGGAACTGCACAAGGATCTCGCACCGCCCGAAATGACCAGCGCACTTCGGGGTATGCCCGCTCAGGAAAAGGACGCACTGGCTGATTACATCTCACGCCTCAGTAATTCACCGGCTCTGCTGGATTCCAACGGTCCCGATGGGGCGGCGAAATAGTAGCCGCCGCATTTCGCCTGGCTCGTCATGATGGTTGCAAACAGACGTGTCTCCTCGAGGGCTACTCGACCGGTCTTAAACTGGAGTGCGTGACCACCGCCAATAGTGTCGTCGCATGCGCGATTGCATGTGTCCGGACGGTTGGCAACCGAAGCGCCCGTGATATTAACGGCATCAATGATTATCGAGCGGGGCGCACCCGCCCTTCCTTAAGGGTTCCAATTGACTCTGCCGGTGCGGAGGCAACATACGTCTCGCTAGCTCCGCGAGGATGCGTCACCGTTCCATTCTGGGTTCCGGCGCGATCATCATTTGGGCGGAGGCCACCTCGCAACCCTCCACGGCGGCTCGCGTCTCGAACTTCCATATCCCCTTCAACGATCCCCTCAATTGCGCTTTCAAGATGATCTGGTCGCCCGGCAGAACCGGTTTACGGAATCGCCCCTTGTCTATACCGACGAAATAAAACCGCGAATCAGGTAGAGGGATCACGCGCTCACTTTCTAAGGTGAGAATCCCGCAGGCTTGCGCCAGAGCTTCCATGATGAGAACCCCGGGCATCACGGGCCGGGTGGGAAAATGACCTTGGAAAAACGGCTCGGTGATCGTGATATTTTTGACGGCATGAATGTATTTTCCGCGTACGAGTGCGATGACTCGATCCACCAGCAAAAACGGATAGCGATGCGGCAACATGAGCATCACTCGTTGGCTGTTCAATGTCACCACTTCATCGGTCGGCGCACTCTGACTCTTCATCGTCTCTCCTTCGGGCACGCCATGTGGCCATCGCGCATCAACGCATCAACGGACACCGCGCACGACACGGCTGTCATCGTTGTCGGGTCTGACTGTACGGGAAAGTGTTACGACATTGAGAACGCCGGATCAAGAGCTGGCCGGAGTTCTGTACGGCTCCGAGAGGCTGAAAGAGTTTCGCGAGAATGGCCCAGGCCCGTTTGAGTGTGAAGTCGCCATCGGAGCGTCCAGGAGGTGGTGGGTTGCCGCTTACGGTTCTCTGCGATTGCCAGTAAGTACGGCGGCGCCTAGATACTCGCGTATCTGCTCAATCTCTAATGGCGTGGCATCCCAGAAGACGTCGTGGCAAACGGCATGCAGACGGATGGATGACCCCACGATAAGCGCTTCTGCGATCAGAGCAACTGGCAATTCCGTCAGCAACGCTCGGGCGCATACGGGACAGGTCACGGGAAAGCGAATCACAGGTTCTTTCCATCCGCTGTCAGTCCTTGCGTTGCTATTCAACACAGCCACTGGCAGAGCATTTCCTTGATGCTGCACCTCCGGCGATCCTCACGTCAGCTGGGAAGCCGCGAAATCCGCGCACTACGCCTTCGAAGTCGATGGATTCGACATCGACCCCTCTCGGCGGGTTCGGGCAAATGGCGACTGCTGCCGTAAACGTACTGTGGCCTTTCTTGAGGCCGCTAGGGCAGAGAACCGACCCGTCGGCTGCCGCAGAGCGGCGGCCGATCGCCAGTGCTGCCAGGAGAACTAATGAGAGGGGTCCTACAGGCCAGCCGGCGAACGCGCGATCCAAGGGGTAACAATGCATGAGCACTTCCTATGCGGTGTGAATTCGTCGTGAAGGATTACGAACGACCGACACGCCATATTTGAACGAGGCGTCACTCCGTCGCTGCGGAAGGTTCGCATCGACCGCCCGTCTATCGTCAATTGTCGGTCATAACCGACAGCGGATTCCCACTCAAGCTCGGCGAGCCGACATGCGACGACGAGCGGCGTCCGGAACGGGCCCCGTAGGGACCCAGGGTTTGCCGGTGCGTTCCTCGATGTAACGTCGGATCAAGCGCCGCACGACTTGTGAGGGCGTCGCGTCCTCCTCCGCACACAGCTGCTCAAACAGCTCCTTCTTGCGCGGGTCAATCAAAATCGTCAGTCGGGCGGTACGTTCTTCGATGGCCAAGTGGAACTCACATCAAGTGACATGTCAATGTGCATGAGATTATAATAAAAAACCCATCCCCGCAAAAGGCGGCGATTGGCTTGTCTACTGAAGTCACCAACTGCTGCCGACTTTGAGGGCCGGTGCCTTGTGAGCCATAGCTTGAATTCGCCCTTGATGCTTTGTCTGCTGCTGCTGACTGCCTGGTGCATGGTGGGCCTGGCAGGATTGGTACGACCGCTGAGTATCGCGGTCGTGGGGCGAACGCTTTTTCCGCTGGGTGCGTTTTGCGGTGCCGCATTGGCGGCTATCGCGCTCATGAGTCTGAATCACGCCACCGAACAGTTGGTGTTGCCTATCGGGCTGCCGGACTTGCCCGTTCATCTGCGTCTCGACGGACTGTCAGGCGTATTTTTGGTTTTGCTCGGTGCGGCATCCACCGGCATTTCGATTTTCGCGGCAGGCTACTTCAGGCGGGGTGAAGGCACGGCGCCAGGACTGCTGTGTCTGCAATACCATTTGTTTCTCGCCAGCATGGGCTTCGTGCTGCTCGCGGATGATGCGTATGCATTCATGTTGGCGTGGGAGACCATGGCCGTGTCGTCCTATTTTTTGGTCACCACGCAACATCGCCTCCCCGACATTCGTCGGGCTGGCTTTCTGTATTTGCTCATGGCACACCTCGGCGCGATCGCCATCCTGTTGAGCTTCGGCGTTCTCCAAGGCGGCAGCTGGCAATTCACCTTCGATGCCATGCGTGCTGCGCACCTTGCTCCCCCCTGGGCGACAGCGGCTTTCTGTCTCGCGCTGATTGGTTTTGGCGCCAAAGCAGGCTTGGTGCCGCTGCATGTGTGGTTGCCCGAAGCGCACCCCGCCGCGCCTTCTCCCGTCTCCGCGGTGATGAGCGGCATCATGCTCAAGACGGCCTTGTATGGAATGATTCGCGTCAGTTTCGATTTATTGGGCCACCCGGTCTGGTGGTGGGGACTAATACCGCTCTCTCTCGGGCTCTTCAGCGCGGTATACGGGGTTGTCTTTGCGGCCGCGCAGACCGACATGAAACGTCTGCTGGCGTATTCCTCCATCGAAAACGTCGGCATTTTGTTTACCGGCCTCGGCCTCGCGATCATCTTTGCGGGTGCGGACATGCGCGCCGCGGCGGCACTCACCTTGATCGCCGTCATGTATCACGCCATGAATCACGCGTTTATGAAAAGCCTGTTGTTTTTGGGCACCGGCGCGGTATTGCACGCGACCCTGGAGCGTAACCTGGGGCACCTGGGCGGTCTGATTCATCGGATGCCGTGGGTTGCCTGGTTGACGCTCATCGGCGTGCTGGCCATTGCCGGACTGCCGCCGTTGAATGGATTCGTGTCGGAATGGTTGTTACTCCAGTCTTTCCTGTTCGCGTACAAGGTGCCATATCCGTTCATCAACATGCTGCTGCCGCTGGGTGCAGCCTTGCTCGCGCTAGCGGCTGCGCTTGCCGGCTATGTTATGGTCAAATTCTTCGGCATCATCTTTCTGGGGCAGCCGAGAGAACCGACTCTTCAACACGCCCACGATGCCGGGTTTGCCGAGCGCTTAGGACTTCTATGGCTCGCGCTCGGCTGCGTACTGCTCGGATTCTTTCCAACGAGCGTGATCGCAGCGCTCAGCATCGTCACTCAGCAGCTCAAATTAGGTGTGCTGCCGGCGAGCGATGCGCCCTGGTGGCTGCTCGTGCCGATTCCGGAGCGACAGTCCTCCTACGCACCGCTGGTATTCTTTGCGGTGATCGTCGTGGTGGTGGCGTTGGCCATCGTGAATGTGCGTTTCTTCTATCACCAGCGCGTTCGCAGGGCCGCGGCTTGGGATTGCGGAGTGGGCGGTCTCAACAGCCGCATGCAAGACACCGCGGAAGGGTTCGGCCAACCGATTCGACATCTGTTTCAACCCTTCTTCGCCATGGTTCGGGAACTGCCCAGTCCGTTCGACAGTAAACCGAAGTATCGTTTGGAAATTGGCGATCGCATCTGGGGTGCTCTGTATCAACCGCTGGCTGCACTCGTTCGTCAGGTGGCCGACAGAGTGGCTTGGCTACAGCAAGGTCGCATCGCGACTTACCTGCTCTATAGCTTCGTCACGCTCGTCGTCTTGCTGGCACTCATGCTATGAATGCATTCGACTGGATTGCACAGCTGCTGGGAATCGCCTTGGCGCTGGCGGCGGCGCCGGTGTTTCTCGGCTGGGTCAATCAATGTCGAGCGTGGCTGCAGAACAAGTCTGCCCCCAGCATTTGGCAGCCGTACCGCGGAATTCGGAAATTGTTTCACAAAGATGCCGTGATCGCGGAGAACGCTTCACGGTTGTTCCGTCTCGCCCCGTATGTGGTCTTTGGTGCGATGGTAACCGCCGCCGCAGTCATTCCGTCGATTGCCACGCGTTTGCCCTTCACGCGAGCCGCGGATGCGATTGCCCTGGTAGGTCTGCTGGCGACCGCACGCGTATTCGTGTCGCTGGCGGCGATGGATATCGGGACCGCCTTCGGCACGCTCGGCGCGCGCCGGGAAATGATGATCGGCTTTCTGGCGGAGCCGGCGCTATTGGTGGTGATCTTCGTCGTTTCGCTGACGTGCGCGACTACCGCGCTGCCGATCATCGCCGAACGCCTTTCCGCGCAATCCTTTGCCCTCTATCCCAGTCTGGCGTTCACCGCAGTGGCGTTCACGATGGTGTTGCTCGCCGAGAATGCCCGCATCCCAATCGACAATCCCGCCACGCACCTCGAGTTGACCATGATTCACGAGGCGCTGCTGCTCGAATATTCCGCGCGTCACCTGGCGCTCATGGAGTGGGCCGCGGCGCTAAAGCTCTTCAATTATGCCTGCATCGGGTTTGCGGTCTTCATCCCCTGGGGCATTGCGATCGGCCACGCGCCGTTGAGTTTGGCCGTGTCGGTGGTGTTGCTGGGCGTAAAACTCACCGTCGTCGGCGCGGGGTTGGCGATCATTGAAACGGTGTCGGCGAAACTGCGCGTGTTTCGCGCTCCGGAGTTCCTGGCGACGGCCTTTCTGTTCGCGGTACTGGGACTGCTGGTGCGGTTGCTGCTGGGAGCATGAACATGAACGCGTTTTCCTGGGATCTGCAGCTCCTGAACACATTGGCGGCGCTCCTGCTGCTGCTGTCCTTCGCCATGCTGTCGCAGCGGCGCATCGTCGCCCTGGTCAACCTGCTTGCGCTGCAAGGGGCTCTGCTATGCCTTGCCACCCTGTTGCTCGCCTGGCGGACCGGCGCTCACCACTTGTACCTCTCCGCGGGACTCACACTGGGGCTCAAGGTGATCTTCCTGCCCTGGTTACTGCACCGCCTCATTCGTCGCCTCGGCGTTTACTGGGACACGGAGCCCTTGCTCAATATCACGGGGACCATGCTGGTGGGAGTGCTCGTCGTCATTTTTGCATTCGGACTGGCACAACCGATTTCGGCACTGGCGAGCACGGCGACGCGCAATTCCATCGGGATTGCCGTGGCCGTCATCCTGATCGCCTTCCTCACCATGATCACGCGCCGCAAAGCGATGTCGCAAGTGGTCGGATTCTTGTCCATGGAGAACGGGCTGTTCTTTGGTGCGATGAGCGCCACCTATGGCATGCCGATGATCGTCGAATTAGGCGTGGCGCTCGACGTCCTGGTGGCGATGCTGGTGCTCGGCGTGTTCTTTTTCCAAATACGCGAACAATTCGACAGCCTGGATCTGAAACACCTCGAGTCCCTCAAGGAGGAGCAATAATCATGGAGCTTTTCATTCTTCTGGGAACCCCGCTACTGGGCGCAGTGACCTTGGGTGTGTTGGGGGGACGGCGGTGGGCGTCGGCAGTCAATGTGGCGTTTTCGCTGGTCACGTTCCTCGCGGCGTGCGCGCTCACCTCAAGGATCATAGCGCATGGCAACACAGCGGTCGCTCACGAGCAGTTTTTTATCGATGCGTTCAACGTGTTTCTGGTGACGCTGACCGCGTTCGTCGGTTTGACCACCTCGCTGTTCTCGCGCCCCTACATGCGCATCGAGGCCGAGCACGGGCGGGTGTCGGCGGGGCAACTGCGCTTGTATCACAGCATGTACCAGCTGTTCATCGCAACGATGCTGATCGCCCTCACAACTAACAACATGGGGCTCATGTGGGTCGCGATGGAAGCCGCCACCTTGTCGACGGTGCTGCTCGTCACGCTGTACCGAACCCCGGCGAGTCTCGAAGCCGGCTGGAAGTACTTCATTCTCTGCGGTGTGGGCATCTCCCAAGCCCTGTTTGGCACTATTCTCATGTATTTTGCGGCGGAGAAAATCTTAGGGTCCGAGGGTGTGAGCGCGCTGCTGTGGACGCACCTCAATGCGGTCAAGGGTCAACTCGAGCCCGCCGTTCTCGGCCTGGCATTCGTGTTCTTGCTCGTGGGGTACGGGACCAAGGTCGGGCTTGCACCGCTGCACAATTGGTTGCCGGACGCGCACGCCGAAGGCCCGACGCCTATTTCGGCGGTGTTGTCCGGACTGCTGCTCAATGTCGCCATGTACGCCGTGGTGCGCTGTAAGGTACTGGTCGAGGGCTCGCTGCAGTCGAGCCTGCCGGGCCGCATGTTAATGGGGTTTGGGCTGCTCTCGGTGGTGCTCGCCGCGTTTTTCCTGTGGCGGCAGCGCGACGTCAAACGGTTGTTCGCCTATTCCTCGATCGAACACATGGGCATCATCGCGTTCGCCTTCGGGATGGGGGGGCCGGTCGCCAACTTCGCCGCACTGTTGCATATGACGGTGCATTCACTGACGAAGTCGTCGATTTTCTTTGCCGTGGGGCATGCGACGCAGAAAGCGGGTTCGCAGCTCATGGATAACATTCGCGGCCTCATCACCTTGAGTCCCACCGTGGGCTGGGGATTGATGATGGGTACGCTGGCCATTCTCGGGACCCCCCCCTTCGGTGTATTTGCCAGTGAATTTCTGATTTTGACTACCGCCATGAAACAACAGCCCTGGGCCACACCCATTCTGCTGCTGGCGCTCGGCGTGGCGTTTGCCGCGATCTTCGGTCGTGTGCAACCCATGGTTTTCGGCGACACGTCGGGCAAGCGCTTGCCGCATCCGCCCGCACTGGTGCCGGTATTTGCGCATCTGGGTTTGGTGTTGATGTTGGGATTTTTCATTCCGCCTTACCTCGCCGACTGGTATCGCGCGGCGGCGCGATTGATCGGAGGGCAGTAAGATGGCGGCGCAAGGGTGGTTCGATCAAGCGGCCCTGCAGTCCCTATCGAAGGCGTATGGCGTGATCTGCGGGGCTCCGAAGGTGCTGGGCCTCACCGTCGAGCGCAACGAATGGCGCCGGGCTTGCGAGGACATAGCGGTCGACGGTGCTCGGTTGCTTGCGCTCTGGGCAAGCCGCGATGGCAAGGGCGAGAATGTCGTGCAGGCTGCGTTTATCGCCGACGCGGGCGTGCTCGTGCTGTGCTTGCCGCTAACGGCATCCGAGGCCTTCTATCCCGGGATCGAACACTGGTTTCCGAGCGCGAGCCGCATGCAACGCGCCGTCGCGGACCTCTCAGGATTACGCGCGACTGACGCGGACGCACGACCGTGGTTGCGTCACGCCGCGTGGCCCGAGAGCTTTCATCCGCTGATCCAAACCCAGACACCACCGTCCCCTAAGGTACCGGCTATCGAGCACTACGCTTTCGTACAGGTCGAGGGCGATGGCGTGCATGAGATTCCGGTCGGCCCCGTCCATGCGGGAATCATCGAACCGGGTCATTTTCGGTTTTCGGTGGTGGGTGAGAAAGTCCTCCGGCTGGAAGAACGTCTGGGGTATGCTCACAAAGGCATCGAACGGCGTTTCGCTGAATTACCCCTGCTCGGCGGTCATCGGTTGGCCGCGCGCGTCTCCGGCGATTCCGCCGTCGCGTTTTCGTGGGCTTATTGCCAGGCGCTCGAGGGTATGGCTGCCGCGCGCCTGCCCCCCCGTGCCATCTGGTTACGGGCGCTGGCGCTGGAATTGGAGCGTCTTGCCAACCACTTGGGTGATCTTGGTGCGCTCGGCAATGACGCCGGTTTTGCCTTTGGACTTGCCCAGTTCTCCCGCCTCAAGGAGCAGCTGCTTCGCGCGACCGAACAAGCCCTCGGGCAGCGCTATCTCATGGATCTGATCGTACCGGGCGGCACGCGGGTTGATCTGTCATCGACCGGCGCATCGTTATTGAGGGGTTCCCTCATTTTTGCTTCCAAAAGTGACGGTAGAAGTACGGGCTATTTCCCGATGGTTTTTGATCCATCAAGCATAAGTGAATGATTTCCAATGCGTTTCTGTTGCTCCCCGAAACCGG
>Ga0182030_10001103_pt1 | contig 54367 bp, 41 predicted proteins | sample 812S3MmetaG_FD_121299 | JGI IMG/M metagenome (GOLD analysis project Ga0182030, IMG submission 121299) | Permafrost microbial communities from Stordalen Mire, Sweden - 812S3M metaG (Illumina Assembly) | ecosystem: Environmental > Terrestrial > Soil > Wetlands > Permafrost | place: Sweden...
ATGGGCTTCTGCCAGGCCCAAACCGCAGCCACCAAGCCAGTCGAACCCACCGCCATTGGCGTCATCTACCATCTCGACTCGTCTAATCAGGAGTTAAAGAAACTTCCGGATGAACAGTGGAAGCAGGCAAGCCATGCTACTGGCATGAACACACTCACCTACTCAGTTGAGGTATCCGGAGATAGTTCTTCCTTCCGTCTGAAGGCTAGCGAAAAGGTCGATTTTGTATTCCAAACAGGAAGTCCCGAGAAGGTCAGCCTTTATCGCTTCGACCAGAAAAAGAACAAGCGACGGTTCGATTACGAAAAGGGGCATGGCTATGATTTAAGGCAAGGGTTAGAAGCCATCAGAGGCCTGCCCGCTGACGTGAGCAAATATGGGGAGTCATCTTATAAATTGGTACCCGCATCCCCGCTGCCTCCCGGCGAGTACGCGATCAATATTGCCGGCGAAGTCTACACTTTCGGCGTCGATCAATAGCCTCAGCATGCAGTTTGAACGCCCCGCGCCAGCACTTGCCGGACGGTCTGCTCATCGGCCGCGGATGTCTAGTTTGCTTCGTAGATCTCAGGGAAATTCTCTTTGACGGCGGCTACCAATGCGGCGTGTTCCGGGGTTCCGACCACAAGGGCCTGTGTTGGGTGCGGGTGTTGTTCGTGCCTGACGGGGAAACGCAGCATCCTGGGGGAGGCAGGAGCGTCTTTCGTCAGTTCTTCAGTTTCCTTACCTGACTGCATCATCGTATGTTTCCTTCAACTTTCCCTGTCTTCACGCTGGCGTCTGGCGTTAGCCCGCAGTGGTATTGATCGCCACGGCCTCTCATCGCCAGCCCAAATGGCACGAAAAACACCCTGCACACAATAACGTCATCCCTCGCTCCAATCCTTTCAAACCCAGCATCTCCTTGATTGTTGCTTGGCCTTTTACAATGGAGGACAGATGACGCATCTTTCCGGCCTTCCCACGTTCATGAATTGGCATTGGCTTTGGTTCACCGTGGCATCGTTTTTGGCCGGAGTGCTGAACGCCGTGGCCGGAGGAGGATCGTTTGTATCCTTCCCCGCCATGCTCAGCATGAAGATGCTGCCTGTGCAGGCCAATGCCACCAACACGGTGGCGCTCTGGCCGGGCCAGCTTACCTCGGTCGCCGCTTACTGGGACGACATTCGCAAGAACGCGGGCCTCGCCCTGCTCATGGGCTTTGCCGGCATGCTGGGCGGGGCGGGGGGCGCCGTTGTCCTGCTGAACACGCCGCAGATGACATTCCTGCATCTGGTGCCGTGGCTGCTGCTCGTGGCCGCTACCATCTTTGCGGTGAGCGGGCCTGTTTCCCGCTGGCTGGCTCGCCACAAAGTGGCCGATGCCCCCCATATGCCGCGCCGTCTGCCGGTCTTCCTCTGCACTATGGCGGTCTGCTTTTACATTGGCTACTTTGGCGCCGGGGCGGGCTTTCTTCTCATCACACTGCTCTCGCTCTTCGGCATGCAGGATCTGCATGAGATCAACGCCCTCAAAGTGGCCGCAACCACTCCAGCCAACGGCATCGCCTGCATCCTCTTTGTGCTGAACGGCCAGATTGTCTGGCGCTACTGCCTGCTAGCCATGGTCACCTGCGCCATTGGCGGGTATGTGTCGGCCCGGTTCGCGCGCCGAGTTCCCCAATCGCTGCTCCGAGGGCTGGTCATTTTCATTGGTTTTTCCATGGCCGCATGGTTCTTCTGGAGAAATCCCTAGGAACGCCCCTGGAGTGAGGCTGAGTCGACGGCTGTGAGCAGACTGCGGAGAAACGGCCAACTTACGCGTGCGGAACCTCAAGCGCCCCGGTGAGGCTAGACACCTTTTCAACCCCGTGGCTGCGGCACCAGGACTCTAGGCCGTTCGCCAGCTTTTCACAGGCTCGCGGGTCGGCGAAACTGGCCGTGCCCGCTTGGACAGCGGTAGCGCCCGCCAGCATGAATTCAACGGCATCTTCGGGGGTAGTGATGCCACCCATGCCGAGGATGGGAATCTTCACGGCGCGCGCTGTCTCGTAGACCATACGCAGGGCAATTGGCTTGATCGCTGGCCCAGATAATCCCCCCGTGATGTTGCTCAGGCCGGGCTTGCGGGTCTCTGCGTCGATGGACATCGCCAGAAACGTATTGGTCAGGCTCACAGCGTCCGCGCCGGCGTGGGCGCAAATCTTGGCCATATGGGAGATGGATGTCACGTTGGGCGAGAGCTTGACGATCAACGGGCGCTTCGAGGCAGCCTTCGCCTTGCCCACCAGGTATTCGAGCGAGCTGGCATCGGAGCCGAAGGCCATGCCGCCCGCGTGAACATTGGGGCATGAGACATTCAGCTCATAGGCCGCAATGCCTTCCGCATGATTGAGCCGCTCAATGACGCCGATGTACTCGCCGACCGTGTAGCCGAAGACATTGACGATCACTTTGCAGCGAGGGTAGCGCTTGAGCGGAGGGAGTTTGCGCTCGATGAAGTCCTGGACGCCCACGTTCTGCAGCCCGATGGCGTTGATCATGCCAGCCGCAGTCTGCACAATGCGCGGAGCGGTGTGGCCCGGCATCGGCTCCAGCGAGATGCCTTTGGTGACCAGCCCGCCAATGCGCTCCAGAGAGACGATCTCTTCAAATTCAATGCCGTAGCCAAAGGTGCCGCTGGCGGCAATGATCGGGTTGACCAGTTCCAGTCCGGCCAACGAGACTCTCATGTCGGGTTTCACGTGCGGCAATTCCTTTTTGTCCGCAGCAACCCGTTGGAACTTACGGCTTGCCGGCTGGAAGCGTTGGCTCTATCGGCTTGATCGCCTCGGTCAGCACGCGGCCTACCGCCGCAGACGGCTGATTGATGCCCGCAAGCGAGGCGAACGTGGCCGCCAAATCCACGGGGGCTACTCGTTCATGATACTCGCCTGGGATGAAGGGCGCACCGTAGAAGGCGAGCGGCACATGGCGGTCATAGGACCAGGGGCTGAAGTGGGTGGTCTCGATCGAGCCGTGCAGGTCCTCCATCTGATACGCGCCCAGCACCAGCATCACGTACCAGTTGCCGTGGTCGGCGTAGCTGTGGGCCAGCAGGCGGCCCCATTCGGAAGGCGGCAACTGGCCGTGGGCCAGATCCAGCCGCGTATATACCCCGGCCACCTGGGGTGTGGGTGGAAGCCGATGCTGCGCGGGGGCAGGAAGTACGGGAGGGTTGCCGGTTTGCAGCGTCGGTGGGGCCTGACTGGCGACGGCCTCGGGCATCAGAGCGGAGACGGCGTCTTCGGCGGCCACTTCACTCACCGCTGCCTTCTCGAATGCCCGGCGGTCGAGCACAATGTAGGGCAAGTCGGGACCGGGCATCAGATATTGCTCCTGCTTGCCGGGCGAGTAGCGCGCGTTCAGTTCCGCATTCAGCTTGACGTAGAGCTTGTCGAGATCGACGACGGCCGAGTGAATGCCCAGCTTGGCGGCGTCGGCGGGAATGGCGGGAATGCCGTGGTCGGCCGAGAGCGCCATCCACACGTTCTGCAGGCCCACGGTTTTGTCGAGCCAGGTATTGAAGCCGTCCAGATCGCGATCCAGGCCCAGAATCATTTGCTCCTCTGAGTCGGAGTCGGGACCGAACTGATGGCCTTGAATGTCATTGGCCGAGAGCGAGACGACCACCAGATCGGTAACGCCGCTCTGGCCCAGCTTTTCGCCCGTAATGAGCGCCTTGGCAAAATCCAGCTCATAACGGTTTGCGGCTGGCATTCTGCCCACCAGCTCGTAGAACTGCGTGGTTCCTTCCACCATGGCTTCGCGTGCTGCTTCTGCGACGCGGCCGCTTGCGTTGAAGGCTCGCGCCCACTCCGGCAGATGTTCCATGTAATAGGTTGAGGTCGTGAACTGACCGCTCGATGTGTCGATCCAGAAGGCGCCGTTAGCCGATTGGCCGGCGGGAAGAATCGCCGCGCGGTCCTTGAGCGAGATTCCATAGACTCGCGACCTGCCCTGGGTAGCCAGCCTCAACTCATCGCCCAGCGTGGTGGCGCGCAGGTTGCGCGGCGAGGCGCCAATGACGTACTTGAGCGCGGTATCGGGCGCTCCAGGCTGGTTGGCGGGGATGGAAGCGGCCGGCAGATCGACCAGTTGATAGCGCTCATCCTCCACCGAACTCACCTTGTGGTCGTTGGAGCGCGAGGCGTCCCAAAAATCGTTGGCCTCAACGCCGTGGCCGTCTGAGTAAGCTCCAGTCCCGATGGTCGCATGGCCGGGCGCGGTCTTGGTGTTGGCGTAGTCGAAGTAGCAATCGGTGAACCACGCGCCTTCGTCCATGAACAGCCGGAAGCCGCGGCCCTTGAATTCGGCGCGGTCGCGGTTCAGATAGTCGCCGCGAAACTGATCGATGACCACGATCACGATCAGCTTGGGCTTGCCAGAGTAGGCCTGGGCCGGCGCTAAGGCAGGCAGAAGGAGGGCAAGCAACAGGGCAACGAAGGAAGCGAGCAGAGCGTTGAGAGAACGAGGCCGCGGATTCATGAGTACATGATAAACAACGGCTTGTTACAGAATGATCTACGCTGAAGATTACGTGGAGTTTTTCAAGGCTTGGTTAGGACCGCTCCGCGCTTCAGGCTCTTTCGATAGCTTCTCCCAATTCCACATCGCAGACGTCACCGTGGTAGACAACGGGAACCCCAGCTGATGCGCGAGCATGCACACCTGCCCGCGGTGGTGGGCTTCGTGCGCAATCATGTAGCAGAGCATCTCTGGGCCAACCGGCCAGGGCTGAGCCCAGCCATCTCTCAAAAACTTCTCGACGCGGCCCCCGCTGCCGCCGAGCGCTTCAGCCAGCATCTCCGCGCAGCTTGCGGCGCTCTCGGCCAATGCCGCACGAGCCTGCTCGGGCGTGCAGTGGGCGCGGTTGAGCTGGGCTGGAACCTGCAAGTGCGGAGCAGTAAGCCGGATCCATTTGCAGCGGACATTGTGCATGTGTGTGAAGATCGCCGCAATGGGGCGGACTTTGCCGGGCGCTTTGGCCGGAGGTTTGGCTGGCGATTTCGCAGGCCATTTAGCATTCCAGGCAGCAGGGTCAAGATGTTCGATAAGAAGCTGGTTGATGCGATCGTTGGCAGCAAAGATCCGGACCGCTGCTGGGCCGAGTTGAGTGGCTGCCTGGTGGGTTCGCGTGGTCACGGCTCCCTGCTCCTCGACCTAGAATACCTCCGGGCCGCATCTGCGGTGGGGTCAGCTGCCTTAAGAGGGTAATGTCCGGATAGCCAGTTATACTTCCGAGACGGCGATAACGGTGAGGAAGCTTCCCTTTAGGGGTGACCAATCCACCACAGCACAGCCAATGTGCCCCCTGTTGCTGCCAAAACGATCAACGCTGTCCTCATCCGACGGTGATCCTGTGTGCTCGGTATCATGCTCTGCGACAATATTGCCGTATCCAGGCTGGCAGTATGGCCGGGAAGTTTCTGCGCCGGCTCGGATGTCGGCTCAGGCGGGGGCATTGCAGTTGGATTCCGCAGGGAACTCTCATGCGCCTGCGGAGACTGGGCGTCTTTTGATTGGCCCACGGGATAGCGGAAGCCCCCCGATAGGCGCGAGGCGGCAGACCATTTTTTCGGTGTCAGGGTGGTAAACCATCCGGTAGCCACCATCGTGGAATTCCTGCGATCCAACGAGCGGAGTATCTTCATCGCATCGTCCTGACAGGCTATTCGCCCCTTCGCTTCATCTCAAAGGGCACATCCCAGCCAGATTTCATTGTATTCCGAGTTCCGGTTGGATTGTCGCCCATCCGGACAGAATTCCATTTTGAGGGTAATCTCCGGATTGCCGGTGATCCGCCCGGAACCAGATGCTCTTAGCGCAAGACGATCTTTTTTAGCCATTGGGCCGAAATATGAATTGAAATCCGTGCACACGAAGTGCAAGTAAATTATTCAGTTCCTTTGCATAGTTCTCACCTTCGGAAAGTGTTTGAATCAGCTTCTCCAACGCCTTTACATCAATCTTGTTCGGATCGATGTTGTGCTGGTTGAAGTCCCATGGATCAGAGATGCCCAAACACAAAGCGAATTGCCTACTGGCGCTAGATCCCTCGACGATCCCAAAGAGCGTCGTTACAACGACGGCTCCGTCTATTGTTGCGCGATAACGGTCGGACGGGTACTCAAGGCATTGAACAATATCAGGACTGAAAGGGCCAAATGCCACAATATCTGCACACATTCCCATGGACGCGACTTTACCATACCGTATCCGCGACTTGCCGGTCGGCTAACTAAGTAGGGTTCCGGTCGGATGGTCGGCTACTCGGAAGTTGCGTGCGGCAGAACCGCGATCCTCGGATCGCTGCCATATTCGTTAGTTTCAGGGTCGCCCTTGAGAAGCAAAATGACGAGCAGAGCGATTCCTCCTAGATACGGGATGACGGCAAGCAGCAACCACCCCCCGCCTTTATTCAAATCGTGGAGTCGCCGCACTCCAATTGCGAGAGACGCGACGAGAGAGACCAACAGGCAAAGTCCCCCGGAGTAACGAAACGCCTCGACAGTTGGAGTCGCGGCCGCTACGCAGACGAGGATTAGGAAGTTGCCGAGAATAAACGTCCAATACTCTCTCCGGCTCGACCTGCCGCGGAATTGGGCGAATTTTTTCCACCCCAACACATACCAACCTACGATGCGCAGGCATTTCGCTCCACTGGCGCTCAAATTCATCTCCGGAACTCCCTCAGTTAACTTAAGTATATGAAGAGGCTTGCAGCTTTGGTCACAAACGAGAAGCGTTGAGCCTACCACTTTTGGGTTGTCGGCGACGATGCACCGACGTGAGCGGAGTCACGTCGGTGCATCGTCGCCGGTCATTCGGACGGAATCCTGGAGGCAGCAGATTTCCGGACTTGGGCCACCCCATCGTAGAGCGATGAATGAGATGTGTCGAGGACGGCCCGGCGACCAGCATGTATAGAAAAAGTGATTTTAGTTCAATTCACGGTCCATCGCGGCCCCCAAGGGCGTCATATTGGGGGTCATGTCGTTTAGTACTGTAACGTTTACCGGGGCGAGCGTAAGGTCCAAAATCGGCATCCCGGGTGTATCGTCGGCTATCCGTAAGTAATCCACGTCCTCCGCCACGCGGAACCCCGGCCTTGTGCAAGATTTTCCAAGGCGTTTTCCCGAAGCATGAATAAAAAAGCCGCCCATACGCGGGGCGGCCTTTTTATTCATGCTCCAGGTAAATAGCACTTCTCCATCTCCACCGAACGGCACATTGTGAGGTTCGCCCGCGTGGCAAAGGGGAGAGAATGCTAGACGGTGACCGGTTCGCTGACAGTGGCGTTCACCTTGACCGGGGTGAGCCAGCCAAAGCGGTCGGGTTTGAGGCCGTTGGCAATGCCAAAGAACTCATCTGCAATGCTCTTGGTAATCTCGCCGGTTTTGCCGTCGCCGATCACGATCCGATCAATCGAACGGATGGGCGAGACCTCGGCGGCCGTGCCGGTAAAGAAGACTTCGTCGGCGATGTAGAGCAGTTCGCGGGGCAGTGCCTGCTCCGTGACTGAGAAGCCCAGGTGGCGGCCAATGGTGAGCACGCTGTCGCGGGTAATGCCCGACAGAGCGGAGTTGGCCAGAGGCGGGGTGTAGAGCACGCCGTTGCGGACCACGAAGATGTTCTCGCCGGAGCCCTCGCTGACCAGGCCGTTCACGTCCAGGGCGATGCCCTCCTGGTAGCCGTTGAGCGTAGCTTCCATTTGGATAAGCTGCGAATTCATATAGTTGGCGCCGGCCTTTGCCAGGGAGGGCAGGGTGTTGGGGGCCATGCGATTCCAACTGGAGATGCAGACGTCCGCGCCGCCGTGGCCGGCGATGTACTTGCCCCACGGGAAGTTAGCGATGTAGACCTCAACCGGCGATCCCTTGGGGCTGACGCCGATTTCGCCGTAGCCGCGGAGGGCGATGGGCCGAATGTAGCAGGGCGTAACGCCATTGGCTTCAATCAGATCCACCACCGCCGCGCAGAGCTCTTCCAGGGTAAAGGGCAGATCCATGCGGTAAATCTTGGCCGAGTCGAGCAGGCGCTGCATGTGCTCGGGCAGCCTGAAAACGGCCGAGCCATGCGGTTGCGCATAGCAGCGTATTCCCTCGAAAACGCTGGAGCCGTAGTGGACCACATGGCTCATCACGTGAATGTTGGCTTGTTCCCATGGAATGAGCGTGCCATTGTGCCAGATGTTGGTGGTTGTTTGGATGGGCATGAGGGGGCAAAAACTCCTTCAGTTGCGCCAATTGCGCATACACAACAGGGTATCGCGAATCAAGGCAGCCTGTCACTGCATTGTTCGCTCCGGTATTGCTAAGGGGTTACTGAAACGACAATTTCCTGCCAATGGGTATCCTGAAATGGCCACCCTTGAGGGCCGACGATTTAATCCGAACGCCTGGAACTCTCTGGAAAACGCCTTCAGGAAGAAAAAGCGTGGCTGAAGGTTGTAAGCTGTTCGTATCAATGGCCAAGCCTTCCTCGCTTCTCGATACGCGGGTTATATACTGCGGCGACAATCTGGAGCAGCTCAAGAAGCTGCCGGATACCTGCATCGATCTCATCTACATCGATCCGCCCTTCAATTCCAACAGGAATTACGAGGTATTTTGGGGCGAGACCAAAGAGAAGCGGTCCTTTGATGACAGGCATGAATCTACGCAAGCCTACATCGAGTTCATGCGGCCCCGCTGCGTTGAGTTGTCGCGTGTTCTCAAGAAGACCGGCAGCCTTTACTATCACTGCGATTGGCACGCCAGCCACTACGTCAAGGTGATGCTTGATCAGATTTTTGGGGAGAACAATTTCCAAAGTGAGATCATTTGGCATAGAACGCTCTCAAAAGGTCTGGCCTTCAATGGGTATCCAAACAACCACGACACAATATTTCTATATGGCGGTGGAGACAAGACTGTCTTCAACCGCCCATACAATCCGTACGATCCAGACAACCTTGATGAGAAAACTGCTGGCAAATACTCGCATCGCGATCCGGATGGACGGGTCTATCGCCTAAGTGACTTGACCAATCCAAATCCAGACCGGCCCAACTTGACCTACGAATTTTTAGGACACACGAAGGTTTGGCGATGGACCAGACAGCGAATGCAGGAAGCCTACGAGTCTGGGATCATTGTTCAAAATGATCCCAGCAAAATACCTCAGATGAAGCGTTACCTCGATGAACAAGAGGGGCGGCCAATCGACACTGTTTGGATGGATATCCCCCCAATTAACTCGCAGGCCAAAGAGAGGCTGGGCTACCCGACACAGAAGCCGCTCGCCCTGCTGGAGAGGATCATCAAGGTTTCCTCGAACGAGAACGACATAATCCTCGACGCCTTCTGCGGCTGTGGCACCGCGCTTGTCGCATCGCAGAACCTCAACCGTCAATGGATTGGAATCGACATCTCCCCGACCGCGTGCAGAGTCATGGCTAAGCGGCTGCGGGACGTTTGCCGGCTGCGCGAAGACGAGAACTACTGGCTGCACGGAAAAGGGTTTGTTGTCCGCGACCTGCCGTGGACCGAGAAGCAGCTCCGCACGATTCCGCCCTTCGAGTTCGAAAACTGGGCGGTCATCGCGCTGGGCGGCATTCCGAACAAGACGCAGGTCGGCGATATGGGCATCGACGGTCGCATCTACCCGATCGGCTCCGAGCCAAACGCCGCCGGAAAGGAAGCCGGGCAGCTTGACTTCATGGATGACTGGTATCCAATCCAGGTGAAGCAGATGGACAAGGTAGGCCGCCCCGACATCGACAAGTTTGAAGCCGCCATGATTCGGACGAAACGCAAGAAGGGGTTCTTTGTAGGCTTCGACTTCAGCAGCGATGCTCTAACAGAGATCAACCGATTCTTCAGAACCGAGCACATTGTGATCGTCCCGCTAACCGTTCGGGAGATTCTGGACGAAACCATCGCGCATCGGCTCGCGTGAAGCTTTCCGTGCGAAGAGCTACAACTGAATCTTCACCGGCCAGGTCTTCCAGATATCTGCGCAATAGTCGCGGATGGAACGATCGGAGGAGAACTTGCCGATGCGCGCCACATTGAGAATCGACATGCGCGTCCACTCTTCAGGGTTCTTGTAGGCCTGGCTGACGCGATCCTGGCAGTCGATGTAGGACTGGTAGTCGGCCAGCAGCATGTAGTCGTCGCCGTTGAGCAGGGAACCGACCAGCGGCGCGAAGAGAGACTTGTCGCCATGAGAGAATTCGCCGTTCAAAAGGGCGTCCAGCACCTCGCGCAACTCGGCGTTCGAGTCATAGAACACGCGTGGATTATAGCCCGCGCGCTTCTTGCCCTCGACCTCCGGCGTGGTAAGTCCGAAGAGGAAGAAGTTATCCACGCCCACCTCTTCGCGTATCTCAATGTTTGCTCCGTCTAGAGTGCCGATAGTGAGCGCGCCGTTCATGGCAAACTTCATGTTTCCCGTTCCCGAAGCTTCCTTGCCGGCAAGTGAAATCTGCTCGGATAAGTCGGCGGCGGGGTACACCCTCTGCCCGAGTTTCACGCTGAAATCGGGCAGAAAGACCACCTTGAGCCTTCCCCGCACCAGCGGATCGGAATTAATCTTCTCGCCAACCGAGTGAATTAGTTTGATGATGAGCTTTGCCATCCGGTAGCCGGGCGCGGCTTTGCCTCCGAAGAGGAATGTGCGCGGAACCACCTCTGCCTCTGGGTCGTGCTGGATCCGCTTGTAGAGCGTGAGAATATGCAGAACCTGCAAGTGCTGGCGCTTGTACTCATGCAGCCGCTTGCACAGCACATCGAACATGGAGGCGGGATCGACGGCGATGCCCAGGCGGTCCTGAATGTAGTTGGCCAGCCGGGCCTTGTTGTCGAGCTTGATCGCTCTCCATTCTTCATGAAACTCAGGGTCGGCGGCGAATGGCTCGATGCGGCGCAGCTTCTCCAGATCGTGAATCCAGCCGGCGCCGAGCCGCGCCGTGAGCAGTCTGGTCAGGCCTGGATTGCTCAGAACCATCCAGCGGCGGGGAGTGACGCCGTTGGTTTTGTTGGAGAATTTTTCCGGCGTCAGTTCGTAGAAGTCGCGCAGCACGCTGGTTTTGAGAAGTTCCGTATGCAGCGCGGCCACGCCGTTGATGGCATGGCTGCCCAAGGCGGCAAGATGCGCCATGCGTACATATTTCTCGCCGTCTTCATTGATGAGCGAGAGCCGCTTCACCCGCTCGTTGTCGCCGGGGAACTTCTTTCGCACATCCTCAAGATGGCGGCGGTTGATCTCGTCCACAATCTCAAGATGGCGGGGGAGCAGGGAACCGAAGAGCCCGCGCGGCCACTGCTCAAGCGCCTCCGGCAGCAGGGTGTGGTTGGTGTAGGAGAGGGTGTGCTGGGTGACGCTCCACGCCGTGTCCCATTCCATGGAATGTTCATCCATGAGCAGGCGCATCAGCTCGGCCACGGAGATGGCCGGATGCGTGTCGTTCATCTGAATGGCGAAGTTGCGGTGCAGTTCGGCCAGCGGACGGTTCTCGGTAACCTGAATTTTAAGGATGTGCTGGAGGCTACAGGAGACAAAGAAAAACTGCTGCGCCAGGCGCAACTGCTTTCCCTGAAAACCTTCGTCGTTGGGATATAGAATCTTGGAGATATTCTCCGAAGCGACCTTGTCGGCAACGGCGCCAAAAAAATCGCCCGTGTTGAAGGTGTTGAAATCGAAGCTCTCCACGGCCTGCGCCGACCACAGGCGCATGGTGTTTGCGGTGTTGGTCTTGTAGCCCAGAATCGGCGTGTCATTGGGAATTCCGCGCACCACTCTTTGCGGAATCCAATGCACACGCAGGCGGCCGCTGCCGTCGATGTGCTCTTCAGTCCGCCCGCCCATCTTCACCTCAAACGCATCTTCGGGGCGTTCAAGCGCCCAGGGATTGCCGAGGCGCAGCCATTTATCGGTCGTCTCCACCTGCCAGCCGTCGCGGATCTGTTGGTCGAAGATGCCATATTCATAGCGAATGCCGTAGCCGATCGCGGGCACGTCCAGCGTGGCCAGCGAATCCATGAAACAGGAGGCCAGACGGCCTAGTCCGCCATTTCCCAGGCCGGGCTCTTCTTCCTGCTCGATCAAGACGTTCAGATCCAGGCCGAGCTGGTGCATGGCCTGTTCGGTTTCATCGTAGATGCCCAGATTGATGAGGTTGTTGCCCAGGTGAGGCCCGGTCAGGAACTCGGCCGAGAGGTAGCAGACCACGCGCACATCCTGAGTCCGGTAATTCTTTACGGTCGAGATCCAGCGCTCCACAAGGCGATCGCGCACGGTGTGAGCCAGAGCCATGTAGAGATCGTTGACGGTAGCCCGTCCCAGCGGCCTTCCCTGCACAAAAAACAGGTTGTCGAGGAAGGAGCGCGCCAGAGCCTCCACGCTCATATCGGTTTTCTGGTCTTTCATCGATCCTAGCTTTGGAAGCAGGCTGACAGGAACCTCAGGCATGACTCACCTCATTGCTCCGCGCGGGTAGGGATTTCCCCCGTGCTGGAGCGATGTCCCAACAATAAATGCGGATATGCAGGCCGGGAATGAAAATCCGCCGAAATCGAACTGAGAAGCTCGGAAGTGCCCGTTCCGGGCCTGGTCAGGCCGTTTTGGTGCGGACACTTGGCCATTGGGCAACGACACCCATTGGTTTTCCACTCTCAGGATCGATCGTCCAATCGCGGCCCAACGGCTTTGAAGTGTCCGTCCGCGGCTCCGGAGCGATCCGCCGCCAATCTGCTCCAAGCAAAGAATTTGCCGCAATATTCGCTGGAAATGCCTTTGCCGATGCTGTACAGTGGACGGCAATGGAAACAGACCCCTCAGCCAGTCTTATTGAACAGGTTGCTGAGCTGCGAGCACGCGTGCGCCGGCTTGAAGAGACGCTTAGTCGCCACGGAATCGTTCCGCAAGAGACCGTGGTTCAGCCTGCGAAGCAAGCGAGCGTTCCTCAGGCAATTGCGCAGCCGCCGCAGACGGCGGCTCCGATTGAGCGCAAGACCGCGCCGCCGCCAATACAAACGCCGATTGCGCCGCCGAGCTTCGGCGCCTATCCGAAGGCTAAAGCGGAAGACAATCGCTCGCTGGAGAATCGGATTGGTTCGCAATGGTTCAACCGCATCGGCATTTTGGCGGTCCTGATCGCTGTGGCCTGGTTTCTGAAGCTCGCCGTCGATAATCATTGGATCGGCCGGTGGATTGGTCCTTCCGGCCGTGTGCTTCTTGGGCTGGTTGCGGGCGCGGGATTGATCGCCTGGTCGGAACGCTTCCGCAGCCGCGGGTATGCAGTGTTCTCTTATTCGCTCAAGGCAGTGGGCAGCGGAACGCTTTATCTTTCGCTATGGGCGGCCTTCTCGATGTACCACCTGATTCCGCCGCCAATGGCTTTTGCGGCCATGCTTCTGGTGACCGCATTCAATGGGTACATGGCCTGGGTGCAGGATGCCGAGCTGCTCGGCCTTTACGGCATCGTTGGCGGCTTGAGTATTCCGCTGCTGCTCTCCACGGGCCAAAACCACGAAGTGACTCTCTTCAGTTATCTGCTGGTGCTGGACATTGCGGTGCTGGTGCTGGTTGCGCTGCGTCCATGGTCACGGCTGCTCTTTGGGGCTTTTACGGGTACCGTGTTGCTCTTCATTGGCTGGTGGTCTGAATACTATTCGGACACGCAGTTTGGGCCAACGGCGTTCTTCCTCACCTGTTTCTTCCTGATCTTTGCCTTTGCGCCGCGGCTTGTCCGTGTGGATTTGGAGGACGGCGCGCCGCACTCCAAGTGGGACAGCCTGGCGCTGGTTGTACTGCCGGTCGCCAATGCCGCGCTGGGATTCTTTGCGTATTACAACCTCTTCGCCTGGTTCAAGAGCGATTGGGCCGGGGCTTGGCTGGCGGTCGGCTTCGCAGCCTTCTATCTGTTACTGCTTCGCTTGCCCGCGCGTGGCAGATTGCATGAAAGTTCAGCGTTGCTGGCCTCGTTGCATCTCACCACGGCGGTTGTGTTCCTCACCATTGCTATTCCGCTTAAAGCGCAGGGACGATGGCTGACGATCGGCTGGCTTGTGGAGGGCGCGGCCCTGTTGTGGGTGGCAAGCCGCTTGCGGTCGAGGCTGTTGCGGGTGTTAGCGCTGCTGTGTCTCGCGCTGGGATTCGTCGCTCTTGTCACCGTGAATCCCGCCGCATCGGCCACGCCGTTCTTCAACCAGCGGTTTGGAACCTACTGCGTTGCCATTGCGGTCTTCGCCTTTGCGGCCTGGATCGCGATCAAGGCGAAGGCGAAAGAAGGGCCGGAGTACAAAGGCACTTGGCCGGCGATTGCCGCCGGGGCTTTGCTCACTGTGAACGCGCTGATCCTGCTGGCGATCGGTCTTGAGATCGACAGCTTCTGGTGGACATTGCAATGGCGCGGCGATGTGTACCTGCTTCACAATTACGAGATGTACGCGCAGTTCACTTACTCGGCCTGGTTCATGATCTTCGGCGCAATTCTGCTGACGATGGGCTTCTTGCGGCGCGCGGCGTTTCTGCGCTGGCAGGCGCTGGTGCTGCTGGCGGCCACCATCGCGAAGGTCTTTCTCTATGACATGAGCGAACTGAGCCAGGGATACCGGATACTCAGCTTTCTCGGTCTGGGCGCGCTGCTGATGGCGGTCAGCTTTGTCTATCAGCGCGACTGGCTGAAACTGCGCGCTGGAAGCGGTGAAGATCATGAAGCTTAGCGCCGGGATTCTTTTGCTGGCCGCTGTTACTGTCTCTCCGGAGTTGCGGTATTTCCAGTATGAGCGCCCCATCCAAAGCCTTCCTCAGCAATCCGGGCAGAGCTGTCTGGTTCTCGATTCAGGCATCTTTGCCCACGCCGCGCCGCAACTCGCCGACCTGCGCCTCTACCGCGATGGCGCTGAAACGCCTTATGTGGTCCGCGTTGCCGCTTCCACTCAGACCGAGCAGAAGTACGTTGCCCCGCTGAACCTTGGCCTCAGCGGCAGTCAGGTGGCCTTCGACGCCAATGTGCCCGATGGGCCGTACAGTGATATTCAGCTTGAAATCACGGCCCACGACTTTATCGCCACAGTCACAGTCACCGGCAGCCAGGCTCAGGCCGGAAGCGCCGAAACCAAACTCGGCTCCTACACCATCTTCGACCTCACGCACCAGCGGCTGGGCCGCAGCACGGTTCTTCATCTGCCGCAATCCGACTTCCGTTACCTGCATTTCCGCATCAGCGGCCCGCTACAGCCCGTGAGCGTTGGCCTCCTCTCGGTGGGGAATACGCCGTCAAGCCCGCCGAAGTACGATGCGGTCGTTGAGACATCGCGTTTCGAGCGGAAAGGACATACTTCGGTCTTCGAGTTCACCGTGCCAGCCCATGTGCCGGTGGATCGAATCCTGTTTACGCCGGCTGCGGAGCCGGCCCAGTTCAGCCGCGACGTGAGCATTGTGGTTGCTCCTGTCACGGCGAAGCAGGGAATCGATGCAGCCCAGCCGCCGCAGCCGGTTAACGCTTCGGGGAGCCTTCTGCGTGTTCACAGCCTGCAAAACGGCCGCCGCATTGACGAAGAGCGTCTGGACGTTGATGCCCCCTGGGTGGATTTCAATACGCCCACGAAGTGGACCATTACCATCGAGAACGGGGACGATGCGCCGTTGAGCCTGCAATCGGTTCGGCTTGAGATGCTGGAACGTACCCTCTGCTTCGATGCGGAGCCAAATGGGAGTTATTTGCTGGCGTATGGTGACCCTGCACTGGCAGCTCCGCGCTATGACTACGCAACGCTCTTCGCACCCAAGGCGAATCCGCCCCAGGTTACTGTCGGGCCAGAACAGCCGAATCCCGCCTACCAGCCCCGTCCTGACGACCGCCCGTTTACCGAGCGGCATCCCGCATTGTTATGGGCTGCGATGGCCGCCGTGATTGCCTTGCTGGGAACGATTGCACTGCGATCCGCAAAACGAACCGGGCAGGCGCCATAGCCGGAGCCGGACGATGTGTACTCTTGGCGGTGTACTCCTGCGCACCGGATAGCCCGCTCTCTTGTTCACTGCGGATACGGTACGCCTTCAGTTTTCGGGTTCGAAGCGCTCATGACGATCGGTATTTAGCGGTCTCCGAAAGAAATCGTTTTACTTTGACGAGCGATTGGCGGGAGGGCTGGCGCGTGGGAATCCCTTCGCAACCCCTAAAGAATCAACGTCAAACGGCAAGGTCTTGCCACCGCCCATGGTAAGCCTCCCCGCCTTGCCGGGGGAACGATCTTGATTCCAAGCGGCGCAGCGCGGCAAAACCCCCGTAGAATAGAGATAGAATCGCGGTTTGAGAAAGTAAATCCCTGGAGGAGCAAATGGCAAATACCCTGGAGCAGCCAGAGGTGGACTTCGATAGCGGCTTTGTAAGTGAGGATGCCCGACGGGTGGCAGAACAGCACCGCACGGTGCGGGAGCGCCAGAAGCAGGCGCTTAACCTGCAACGGGAGAATATCCTCTCGCAAAAGACTTCGAATCCGTTGCGTCGCGAGGCTCTAGAGAACGCTCTGGCCCAGATTGAAGCCCAGATTCTGGCAATGAGCTAGGGAACACAAGGCCAGGTTGCCTGGAAGGGCATTTGGCCGGTAGAAGTATCCTATCGATGACCGAACAGGCTGAGGGAGACCTTGGCTTGCGTAAGGGTGCTACTCTAGTTGTGCCGCCAAAGGTTAAAAACTTGTGTGGGGATTGACCTGAAGGACGCCCTGCGGAAGTTTGGATATCCATCCCTCCTTTTCCCCCAATCTGCAAAGTCCCGGACGCCATTTTCCCGCCTCGTGCCATATCTGCGCCCTATAAGACATTTGAAATCATCTGATTCGATTCTCTGCAAGCCTAGGATTCAGCGCGGATCGTGTTCTGGAGCGCGCCAGCAACTTCCTCTTGCTGACTGGCTGTGATCCGGTTGAAAAACGGAAGCGCGAGCGTGCGCGCGGCAATTTGCTCCGTGACGGGCAACATGGCTGCCTTGGCGCTGGGATGCGCACGCCATGCGGGTTGCAAATGGATAGGGGCAAAGTAGCGCCCAGTGGCAATGCCCTGGCCGGCCAGCGCGGCCTGAATCCGGTCACGGTGAGCGTGGACCGGCAGGCGGACGATGTAAACAAACCAACTGATGGTGCGATCGGGGAAAGCAAGCGCCGGAAGTTCGAGCCCTGGGATCGCTCTGAGCAGCGCGTCATATCGAGCGGCGGCGGCTTGGCGCAGGGCGAGCATTTCGCCGATGCGGGAAAGCTGTACGCGGCCCAGAGCGCAGGCCAGTTCGGAGAGGCGGTAGTTGTAGCCCGGCTCGGCGTGGTCCAGCCAATCGCCGCTAAGCTGGGAAGCTCGGCCTTGGTTGCGAAGGGAACGCAGCCGCGCGGCGTGGCCGGACTCGCGGGCCAGCACGGCTCCGCCTTCTCCGGTGGTGAGCTGCTTGTTGGGATAGAACCCGAGCACGGCGAGATCGCCGAAGCTGCCTACGCGGCGGGTGTGGGGCGGTGCGCCAAACTCCGCGCCGATGGCCTCGCAGGCGTCTTCAATCACGAAAAGCCCGTGGCGGCTGGCGATTGCCTGGAGGGCGTCCATTTCGGCGGGAACGCCGAAGGTGTGGACGACAAGGATGGCGCGGGTGCGGGGCGATACGGCGCGCTCGACGGCGGCAGGGTCGAGGTTCAAAGTCGCTGGGTCGATCTCCGCAAAGACCGGCGTGGCGCGCATCTGGAGAACCGCATTGGCCACAGCGATGAAGGCAAAGGAAGGCACAATCACTTCGTCGCCCTCCCCAATGCCCAGGGTGAGCAGAGCCAGGTGCAGGCCGGCCGTGCCGGAGCTTACCGCTACTGCGTGGGGTATCGAATGGTATTGGGCCAGAGCGGCTTCAAAAGCGGCCAGCTCGGGGCCCAGGCTCAGATGCGGCGTGCGCAGGACGGCCGTGACGGCATCGACCTCCACTTGTGTGATGTCAGGAGCGGACAGCGGAATTCGCGCCGTCATGGCCGCTCCAGGAATTTACTTCCCGGGTTTACGTCTTCGGGCAGTGGCGTCGGCTGCTTGATGAGCAGGCCGTCGAACGGAACCGTGGTGAGGACGCGAGCGATTGTCTGTGCGGCGGTTCCATTGCCATACGGATTTTCCATGCCGCGCAGCGATTGCCGGAATTCCGGACTGAGGGCCCGCTCAACGGCAGAAAGAATGGCCGCAGTTTCGGCCGGTGCGTCGATGACATTGCGTGCGCGCTCGCGGCCCTGCTGGCGGATGCCGACATTGACGGTGGGCAACGCGAAGGAGGCCGCTTCCATGATGCCGCTGGATGAGTTGCCGATCATCGCGTCCACCTGGCCAAGCAGGCTCCAATACGTAATCGGGTCGAGGTTCACGAAAATGTGTGTATGCGGACGGGTTTCAGCCAACGCCCTTGTCCGTTCGATCAGCGCGTAGCTTCCGGCGTCGGCGTTGGGGTAACCAAAAAGAAGCTGCCCAGGAGCCTGCGCGAGCGCAGCAAAAAAGGCATCAGCTTCCGCGTTGGTGTCCTTGAGGATCGTGACCGGATGCCAGGCGGCCAGGATGGTTGGAGCCTGGAGGGTGATGCCGAGGCGGGCTTCGAGTTCCGGCCGGCTAAGGAGTTTTGAGCGGCGCAGATGGTCGAGGGAAGGGGCACCGGCGTGCGTCACGCGCCAGGGCTCTTCTCCTAGGGCGATTACGCGGCGGCGGGCGGTCGGGGTCGAAGTAAAGTGGATGGCTGCCAGCTTGGTGAGGGCATTGCGAACCTGGTCATCGATGGCTCCCTGGCTGATCTCGCCGCCTTCGATGTGTGCGATGGGAATCCTGAGTGCCAGCGCCACCGAAGCCGGCGCCAGCATCTCGTAACGGTCGGCGATGAGCAGCAGCAGATCGGGTCGCCATGCCGTGAGCGCGTCGGCCAGGCCGAGGATAGCGATGCCGATGGTCTTGGCCATGCCCGTGTCTGTGTCGGAACTGAGCAGGCACTCGATGCGCGCCTTGATAGGAAAGCCGTCGCGCTCAATTTCCTTGATCGTGTTGCCAAACTCCGGCGACAGGTGGGCGCCCAGGGCAAAGACCCCAAGCTCGACCTCGGGGTGAGCGGCAAGCTCGCGCATAGGCCAGTAGAGATGGCTGTAGTCGGCGCGCGAGGTGGTCACTACGCCGATGCGCCTCTTTACGTTTGCCGATGCGCTCATCGAGTGACCTGCGGGGAACTCTGCCGCGCCAATGCCAGCACGGCAGCACTCGGCGTGTAATCGAGAACCAGCGAGCGCAGGGCTTCCAGCGCATCGGCCAGGTCGCGTGCGTCGAGTGCGGCGCGCAGGCCGGCGAGTCCGGCGTCGAGTTGTTGCGGGGACTGCAAGGACGACTTGATCGAGACCAATCCGCTCCCGCCAGCTGCGAGCGTTTCATCGCCCGCGGACCATAGCAGCTCGGTCTCCTTGTCACCAGGGCGGGGTTTGGTGAATTCGATAGCAATGTCACGGCCCGGCGCAAGTTCGCACGCCATAAAGCGCGCCAGGTCTGCGATGAAGTGCGTCGCAGTCAGGCTGGGGGCAAGCAAAGCTGGTGGCTCAACCGTCGCGGCGGCAAGCAGCAGGCTGACCGCCTCATCGAGGGTGAGAAAGTAGCGCCGCGCGGCTGGATCGGTGACGGTGACCGGGCCGCCCTGTGCAATCTGCCGGGCAAAGACTTCAGTGACGCTGTCTCGCGAAGCCAATACGTTACCTAGGCGCAAAACCGTTCCACCCGAGGCCAGGACGATCTGCTCCGCAACGCGCTTGGTGGCCCCCATCACCGAGGCCGGTTCCACCGCCTTGTCAGTGGAAAGCAGAATGACCCGCGCGCCGTGGGCCTCGGCCACTTGAGTCAGTATTTCCGTTGCGAAGACGTTGTTGGCGATGGCGGCCAGCGGATGCTCTTCCATCAGCGGCACATGCTTGAATGCGGCTGCATGGAAGACGATGCGCGGCCGGTGCGTTGCAAACACTTCCTGAAGCAGCGCCATGTCGCCCGCGCTGCCCAGGATTGGAGTCATGGGACTTGCAGAGCGAGGATTCGTTTCCAACGCCGCGGCCCAATCGCGCTCAAGCGCGTAGAGATTGCTCTCCGATGCCTCCAGAAGAACCAGCTTCTGCGACCCCAGCGCCCCCAGCCGCAGAGCCAGCGCGGAGCCGATCGACCCGCCCCCGCCCGTGATGACAATCGGCTCCCTGGACAGCCCATCCAGCACTTCCTGCCGAGGCGGCTGCACAGCAGGCCGCCTCAGAAAGCTGCGCCAATCGAGGTTCTCCAGAGTCGGAATCACAGCAGCAGTATAAATTGGCAGAGGATAGAGACGCAGGAGCGCGTGATCAGCCGAACTTTGCGTCGATCGCTCCATGGGGCGCGGGTTGACCGGCTGCTCGCATACACTGGATGGTTGAGCGGCATTCCATTTCAGCAAGTTCAAGCAGGGTTGGGGAAGATCACCATGAGGATGACCGGGGCTTTGGCCCTTGCTTTTATTGCGGCAATCGCGACAGCGGGCGGGGCGCAGGCGCACTATGATGCCGAGGCGGTGCGTGCCAACAATCGCGGCGTAGCGCAGATGGGGCAGCAGTTTACCGAGCGCGCAGCGCAGAGCTTTGCCGAGGCCTTCAAGCGCGATCCCAAGATGGCGCAGGCCGCAATCAATGAGGGCATTGCGCTGATGGCCATGCAAAAGCTGGACGATGCCCGAAAGGCACTCCAGGCGGGCATTGCTTTGGACCCGAACAGCGCCCAGGCCTGGTACAACCTGGGCCTCGCGCAACATGCCGACAACCAACTGGAACCGGCGCTCGCCAGCTTCCAGCAGGCGGTGAAGCTCGATCCCAGGGATGCGGATTCTTATTACTTTGAAGGCGTTTGCTACCAGGAGATGAAGGATTTAGACAAGGCCATCGCGATTCTTGAGAAGGCGCTGGAGATCGATCCGCTCCACGCCTCTTCTGAGTTTCAAGTGGCGCGGGCATTGCAGCGGTCGGGCAAGGTCGATGAGGCGAAGGTGCACTTCAAGCGCTTTCAGCATTTGACCAACACCAAGATTGGAGCGCCCATCGGGCTGGCTTATGGCGAGCAGGGGCGCTACTCTACCGTGACCGCGGTGGAGGAGCCGGAGGCCGGTGGACGGGCGATGATTCCGGTGAAGCTCCAAGCCAAAGTTCTGGGATCGAAATCTCAGGCCCCAGAAGCGGGAGCTGGGGCACCCAAAGAGATGTGGACCACCACCGGCGGGGCTTGCATGATGGACGTGACCGGCTCGGGAGCCATGGATCTGGTGCTGATGCAGAGCGGCCCACAGGCCATTCGCGTGATGCACGCCAAGGGCGATGGCAACTTTGAAGAGTGGGACGCGGCGGCAGCGGGCCTGAAGGCCTCGGGGCACGCCGTGGCCTGCGCGGTGGGCGACTACGACGGCGATGGCTTGAACGATTTGGCCGTTGCCTTGGACGATGCGGTGCTGTTGTTCAAGAATCTTGGCAAAGGGAAGTTCCAGGACGTGACCGCCGAGGCTGGCCTCGTGCCGAAGAACCGCCCCACGGGCATCACGTTCATCGACTACGACCACGACGGCGATCTCGATCTGCTGTTGACAGGCGAGCCGGTCAAGCCAGGCGAAGCGTCAAACGTGCTGTGGCGGAACAACGGCAACAAGACCTTCACCGAGTGGACCGAGCCTACCGGATTGGGCGGCAGCGGCAAGACTTCATCGGTCATTCTTACGGATTTCAACAATGATCGTGCTGTAGATCTGGCGGTGACCGGCGACGGAGCAGCGCCGTTGCTCTATGTAAATCCACGCGAAGGAAAGTATCCGACGCAGCCTTTATACGAGGGCGAGAAGCTACCACCGACAGTAGGCATCGCCGTTTTGGACTACAACAAAAATGGCTGGATGGACATCGCTGTCACACACGCAGGTGCGCCGGGACTGACGCTGTGGCGCAACGTCGAGGGGCCAAATCATGTCGGCCGCCGGTTCGAGCGAGTGGAACTCCCGCTGAAAGGCGCATTGCGCGGATGGGGCCTTACGCCGATCGATATCGACAACGACGGCTGGATCGACCTCGCGGCGATTGTTGAGACAACCGCAGGACCGTGCGTAAAAGTCTTCCGCAACAAAGGCGATGGCAGCTTTGAAGACGTAAGTCACGCGTTGGGCTTGGACGCAGTAAAGCTGACCGCGCCGCGCGGGTTGATTGCCGCCGACGCAGATGGCGACGGCGCGGCGGATTTGATTGTGACGCAGTTGAATGCGCCGCCCGTGCTGCTGCGCAACGTGGGCGCCAACAAGAATCACTTTGTGCGCCTCGACCTGACGGGCTTTGCCGATAACAAGACTGCCCTGGGCGTAAAGGTAGAAGTCTTTGCCAATGGCCACTGGCAAAAGTGGGAACTGGCCGGCGCCTCGGGCTATCAGACACAGGCGCCGCCGCAGATTCTGGTTGGACTGGGCGATGCTGAGGGGATCGACCTGCTGCGGATTCTGTGGCCTACAGGCGTATTGCAGGATGAAATCGACCTGCCGCGCCAGCCTGTGATTGCGATGAAAGAAGTCGATCGGCGAGGGAGTTCGTGCCCGGTGCTGTTCGCATGGGACGGGCATAAATACAAGCTGGTCACGGACGTGATTGGCGCTGGCGTGGTGGGCCATTGGTTCACGCCCACGCGCCGCAATATTCCCAACCCCGGCGAATGGATTAAGGTGGACGGCGCGCAGATTGTGCCGGTCAACGGCAAGTTGAGCCTGCGCTTCATGGAGCCGATGGAGGAGGTTAATTACATTGATCAACTGCGCCTGGTTGCGGTCGATCATCCTGAGAATGTCGAGGTGAATCCCGACGAGCGCTTCCTCGACGATCCGCCATTTGCCTCAGGCCGCGTGGTGGCTTCGGCGGGCGCGCGGCTGCCCGTGGGCGCATGGGATGGCGAGGGGCGCGATGTGTTGGATCAGGTGAGCCGCCGCGACCATCAGTTTGCCAGCGGATTCACGCCGTTGCCTTACGACGGCTTTGCAAATGTCCACGACCTTACACTCGATTTGGGTCCGCTGGACGCGCAGTCCCAGCTTCGGCTGCTGATGACCGGCTATGTGAACTACTTCAGCGCGACCTCGCTCTATGCTGCGTGGCAAGCGGGCGTTAAGCCCATCTCGCCTTACGTGGAGGCACAGTTGCCTAATGGCACATGGCAGCGCGTCGCGGACGACGTCGGCTTTCCCGCGGGTCTGGAACGCACCATTGTCGTGGACCTGACCGGCAAGCTGCCTGCGGGGACGCGGAAGATTCGTCTCTTGACCAATTTGGAGATTTATTGGGACCAGGTGCTCATCGATCAAAGCGCCGATGCGGAAACAAAAACAACTGACGTGCCGATGGCACTGGCCACGCTGCATTTCCGCGGATACCCGAAACAGATTGAGGGTGCAAGCCCCGGCGATCTCGATTACGACTACGACCGCGTGAGCCTCACCGGACCCTTCCAACATCAGCGCGGCAACTACACACGCATGGGCGACGTGACAGCGCTGGTCAAGGGCATCGACGATCGCTTTGCCATCTTCGGCAGCGGCGAAGAAATCGCTACGGAGTTCGACGCAACCAAGCTACCCACTCTGCCCGCACACTGGAAGCGTGACTACTTCTTCTACGCCAACGGCTTTGTGAAGGATATGGATTGGTGGGACGCCTCGCCCTTCACGGTGGTGCAATTGCCGTTCCATGCCATGAGCACCTATCCCTATCCCGACTCTGAGGAATATCCGCAAGACGCGCAGTCCCTGGACTATCAGTTGAACTGGAACGACCGCTTCGATTCAGGCGAGCCGGTGCGTTCGTATCGTTTCGACTATCAGGCCATGCCGTCAAAGCCTAACGAGGACACGTCGCCAAAGCCAGCAACGGCGGGACATCGATGAACGATGTGGTCTTTGAACCGGCCACGCGGCAACTGGAGCTGCTGCGCGCTGGCGAGATATCGGTGGCCGAGCTGGCCGAGGCGCACATCCGCCAGATCGAGCGGCTGAATCCGCAGTTGAACGCGTTCGCCGACTTCGATGCGGAGCGAGTTCGCGAGCGTGCGCGAAAGCACGACGCATGGCGTGGACAGCGCGCGCGCAGACCCTTGTTCGGGTTGCCCGTCACAGTAAAATCTTCGATTGCGACACGGGGATTGAAGTGCGAGATCGGCAGCCTGCTGCACAAGGGCGAAATTCCAGCTCATGACGCAGTGGTTGTTGCGCGGCTGCGCGCGGCGGGGGCGCTGATTCTGGGCACGACGAATTGCCCCGAATTCCTGATGGCTTACGAGACTGCGAATCTGCTGCATGGGCGCACGCGAAATCCATGGAACCTGGAATACACTCCGGGTGGGTCGAGTGGCGGCGAATCGGCGGCCATCGCGGCGGGGCTTTCAGCGGCGGGCCTGGGCAGCGACAGCGGCGGTTCGGTGCGCGTGCCCGCGCACTTCACGGGGATCTGTTCGCTCAAGCCGACGCCGGGGCGCATCCCTGGCCGCGGCCACCTGCCGCCGTGCGTGGGGCCATTCCAGATTCTTGGCGCGATCGGACCCATGGCGCGCACCATGGCCGACGTGGCGCTGCTGTTTCGTATGCTCAGCGGCCAGGACCCGAACGATCCGGCCAGTCCGCCGGTTGCGCTCCACGATCCAGACCTGAATGAGCTGCGGTCGAATAGGATTGGTTTCTTTGAAGACGATGGTCTGGTTCCTGTCACGCCGGAGACGCGCGCGGCCGTGCAAGCCGCCGCGTCGGCGCTACGCGATGCGGGCTTTCGCGTGGAGCCGTTCAGGCCGAGTACGCTGGAGCGGCTGAGGCAGCTCTGGAATAAATTCTTTGTCCAGTGCGGAGCCAAGTTTTATGCGCCTGCCATCGCTGGAAGAGAAGCTCAACTAAGCCCCATCTTCAACGAGTTTCTTGGGTTTGCTGAGGCCGAGCCGCCGCTCACCGCCGCCGAGTTACTGAACGCGTGGGCCCAACTCGACCTGCTGCGCGCCGAGACGCTCGCGGAGATGAGCAAGTATCCGGTGCTGTTGTGCCCTGTTGCCAGCATTCCCGCCTTTCGCCACGGCGAGCGCGAGTGGATTGTCGAGGGCCAGACGGTGAAATATCTTGACGCTGTGCGGCACACGCAGTGGTTCAACGCGCTGGCCGCGCCGGCGGCAGTGATTCCCGTGGGCAGTTCGCCAGAGGGCCTGCCGATCGGCGTGCAGATTGTTGCACGGCCGTTTCAGGACGAGACGGCGCTGGGCATCGCGGCGGTTGTCGATGCGGCTTTCGGCTATCGGCCGCCGCCGATTGCGCTTTGATTTCTTCGGAAAACGCATCCTATTCATTTCACTCATGTGATGTAGAACACACCTCTGCCGCGTCTCAACCTTTGGATGGATACATGGCTTCGTTGATCGCGGTACTCTGACGCTTCCGCTTCCCCAGAAACGGAGCGCACTGGGTGCGTGAAACTTGGCACGAACGATTCGCCGAAGCCCCCGATTGTCTGAAGAGCTCGCTGCTCCAGCAGACTGTGGTGCTGGTGTTGGATATGGAGATCGGCGGCGGCGAGTTCATCACCATGGCTGGGCCGTGCTCGGTTGAGACCGAGTTCCAGTTGATGGCCACCGCCAATCGAGTGCGCCGCGCTGGTGCGCGCATCCTCCGCGGCGGCGCATTCAAACCGCGCAGTTCTCCCTATGCATTTCAAGGGCACGGCCTCGACGGCCTCAAGATGCTGGCTCGCGCACGGGAAGCGAGCGGTCTGGCCATCGTAACCGAGGTTATGTCAGAAGACGACGTTCCCATGGTCGCTGAGTATGCTGACATTTTGCAGATTGGCACGCGCAATATGGAGAACTACGCGCTGCTTGAAGCCGCGGCGCGGTCTGGGCGGCCCGTGCTGCTGAAACGCGGCATGGTGGCCACCATCGCGGACCTGCTACGCTCGGCGCAGTTCATTCTTGACAACGGCAATCCCAACGTCATCCTCTGCGAACGCGGCATCCGCACTTTTGAAACGGCCACGCGCAACACCTTCGACGTGGCAGCCATTGCGCTGCTCAAGCAGATTTCGCATTTGCCGGTGATTGCCGACCCCAGTCATGCGGCAGGGCATCGCGATCTGGTTCCCGCGCTGGCGCGCATTGCGGTTGCAGCCGGCGCCGATGGACTGCTTGTCGAGGTGCATCCCAATCCTGACAAGGCCTGGAGCGATGGCGACCAGTCGCTGGACTTCGCGGCATTTGACGACATGATGGCCGCGCTTGATCCGTACCTGTCGCTGCGAGAGCTTGAACATGAACAGCGCAAGCGGGGAGTTCTTCATCGCGAGGCGGCTGACATGCGGCCTATGGAGGCCGTTGGATGAGATTCTTCGCCAGGGCCCTTGCGATTGCCGCGTCGATTACGCTCTTGATTCCAGTTTGCGGGTTTGTTCCCGATGCGGCCCAGAACTCCAGCGCAACTCTCAGCGCCGATATCATTGTCACCGCCGCACCCGTCTACGAACCACTTGCTGCGCTGCGCGGTGGCGAGCGTTTTCCCAAGGGCGCGCAATTGCTGCTGGTTCATGCAGGCAAGGCAGAGCCCTTGGTCCAGGGATTTGCCGCGAGCGCGGATGCCAATGTTTCCTTCGATGCCACAAAGATTTTGTTCGCGGGTAAGCAGGCCGCGAGCGATCCCTGGCAGATATGGGAGTTGACGCTCGCCGATCATTCGCTGCGCAAGTTGATCGCAGGCGCGAGCGATGCCATTCGTCCGTTCTATCTGCCCAACGGCCAATTGGTCTATGCGCGCCGCACGCCAAACGGTTTTCGTTTGGAAGCCGCCGGCAAGACTGCTTTGTCTGCGCTTGCGCCGATCGATCCCGATGCGGGTTCGGCGGTGCTTCCCCTTTCTTACCTGCCGGGCAGCGCGATTCCCGCAGATGTGCTGCTGGATGGGCGCATTTTGTTTGAAGCCGGCTTCCCCCTCGGCTCGGGTTCTACTCCTGAACTGTTCCTGGTTTACTCTGACGGTTCCGGGGTTGAGTCGTACCGCTGCGATCACGGCCGAGCGCGCTGGGGCGGCAAGCAGTTGGCTTCGGGCGATGTGGTGTTTACGCACGGAGCCTCGCTGGCGCGGTTTACTTCACCGCTGGCGACAGAAACTCCAGTCGCCGCGCCTCGCGCCGAGTACGCGGGCGCGCCTGTGGAGACAGCTTCAGGCGATTGGCTGTTGAGTGCTCGTTCCACGGCTGCCGCGCACTATGCGCTGAAGTTATGGAAGCCGGGCTCTGCGGCCCTGCAAAGCGTTTACGCCAGCAGTGGAACAGATTGGGTCGAGCCTGTACTGGTCGCGCCGCGTACCAGGCCCAAGCATCATCCCTCAGGGCTGCACGATTGGAGTTACGCCAACATGCTGGCGCTCGATGCGCGCCAATCGCGCGCGGGCGATCTCAAAGTCACGCCCGCATCGGTCCGGCTGGAGACGCTGGATGCCAGAGGACACGCGGCGGTTACGGGCACTGCGCCGGTTGAGGCGGATGGTTCCTTCTTTGTGAAGACTCCCTCCGACAAGCCGATCCGCTTTGCCTTGCTCGATCAAAAGGGTGCAATCCTGCGCCAGGAACATGGATGGTTCTGGATTCGCAGCGGCGAGCAGCGCATCTGCGTGGGCTGTCACACAGGGCCGGAGCGCTCGTCGGAAAATCGCGTGCCGGCGGTCCTGCTGCGCACCACAACACCTTTTGATTTATCTGGTGCGAAGATTGCAACGCCGGGAGGCAACTGAGATGGATTATCGCTTTCTTCTTTTATTCGGAGCCGTCTCCACGGTCGCAGCGCAAACCGCCGTTCCACCCCTCGCTGCTTCTGCGCCGCAGGCGCCATTGGCCGCACCGCAGGTGCCGTCTGCCCCACCGCAGGCGCCTGTGATTCGCTTTGAAGACGCCAGCGATAAAGCGGGCATCGACTTCACGCATAGCTTTGGCTCGCGGCAACTGGGCTCTCTGCTTGAGGGAACAGGCGCTGGCTGCATCTGGTTCGACTACAACAACTCCGGCCTCGAGTCGCTCTATGTGGTGAACGGCAGGCCGCTGGACGACTCCATGCATCCGTACCCGCTGAAGGAGAAGCCGGCGACGCCGCCACACAATCATCTTTATCGTAACGACGGCAACGGCCACTTTACCGACGCAACGGAAAAGGCCGGTCTCAATCCGGATATGTATTCAGTGGCCGTAACAGCGGCCGACTATGACAACGATGGCAATGAAGACTTGCTGGTCACAGGCTACGGAAAGACGATTCTCTATCACAACGATGGCAACGGGCACTTTACCGATGTGACCGCCAAGGCCGGCATCAAGGTGGATGGCTGGGCCATCAGTTCCACCTGGCTGGACTATGACAAGGACGGCTGCGTGGATCTTTTTGTGGGGCGCTACGTCAAGTTCGATCCCAAGTATCGCGCCTTTTACGCGCCCACCAATTATCCGGGGCCGCTCGACTACGAGGGCGAGACCAATCAGCTCTTTCACAACAACTGTGACGGCACTTTTACCGATGTGACCGAGAAGTCGGGCATTGGCGCTTACGTTGGCCGCACCATGGGTGTGACGGCGGCTGATTTCGATAACGACGGCTGGGACGACATCTATGTTGCCAACGACCGCACCGAGAATTTTCTCTTCCACAACAAGCACGATGGAACCTTTGAAGAGATTGGCAACGACACAGGCACGGCCTTCGGACAGAATGGCGAGTCCACTTCGTCGATGGGCCCGGTGTTTGCCGATTTCGAGGGCAGGGGAGTACTCGACCTGTGGGTCACCGATGGGCATTACAACCGGTTCCTGCGTAACACGGGGAAGATGAGCTTTGAAGATCTGGGCGCGTCCAACGGCGTTTCGCAGGCGAATGCGCAATATGTGAGTTGGGGCACCGGCGTCTACGACTTCGACAACGATGGACAGCTCGACATCCTCATCTTTCACGGCGGACTGATTCACCTGATTCCGCAGGAACACACGCTGTTTCGCGGACTCGGCAACGACAAATTCGCCGATGTTTCGCGCGATGCAGGGCCGGTGCTGAGCGAGCGCACTACGGCGCGCGGCGCGTGTTTTGCCGACTATGACAACGATGGCAAGGTGGATGCCTTCGTGGTGAATCTGGGTGGCAAGGGAACTTTGCTGCACAACGTCTCCACGAATACGGGCCATTGGATCTCCATCAAGCTCAAGGGCACAAGGAGCAATCGCGACGGCATCGGCGCGCGGGTTGAAGTTTTCGCCGCCGGCATGCGCCACACAGCCGAGCGCGTGGCCGCCACCGGGTATCTCTCGCAGGACGACCCCCGGCTGCACTTCGGGCTTGGCGCCGCAACCACCATCGACAAACTCATTGTTCACTGGCCAAGCGGGCGCGAACAGACGCTTGAGAAACTCGGCGTGGATCGAGTACTCACTGTGGAGGAGCCAAAGTGAGGTTTCGTAATCAAACCGGGATGCGGGCTGCAGCAGTGCCGGTGCTGGCGCTGCTGTGCGCCACATTGCTCGTGGTTGCCATCACATTGCGGCCCGGGCAATCCGTTCTTGCGGACGAAGCAAGACCCACGGCGGAAAATGTGGTTTATGCATCCCCGCTCGAGGTTCTGCTTTCGCCAGACGGCGCACGGCTCTACGTGCTCTGCCAGGGGAGCGAAGAGATCCGCGTACTGGATGCGGCCAGCTATGCGGTCATCAAGAACATTGCTGTAGGCCGCGTGCCGCGCGGCTTCTCGCTTTCGCCGGACGGCGCGCGGCTGTTTGTGACTAATTCCTGGGACGACACGCTCTCCGTCATCGATACGAATGCGCTGGCGGTGGTGGCAACATGGCCTGTAGGCGCGGAGCCATCGAGTGTTCTCGAAGATCGTGACGGCAAGCGGCTGTTTGTCGCGAATCGCATCAGCAGCGACATCGCCGTGCTCGACGCGCAAACCGGCGCCGAAGAGAAGCGTCTCCTGGCTGGGCGCGGCTCAAGCTACCTGACGTTTTCGCCGGATGGAACCAGGCTCTATGCAACGCATGTGTATCCGAATCCATCGCCGCACCGCACGGCCCCGGAGTCGGAGATTACGGTGATCGATGGGTCGCGAGCCGTGGTAGTCGACCGTATGCAATTGCACGCGATTGCGGGCGTCTTTCATCTAGCCTTCTCCGCGGATGGTCGTCTGGGCGCGGTAGCCGAGTACCACCCCAAGAATCTTGTTCCGCTAGCGCATCTGGAGCACGGCGGGGCTTTCGAGGACACGCTCACTGTCTTTGGCGCGGATGTGGGCAAGCCCGTCGAGGTTCCGCTCGATGAACTGGAGCGCTATGCCGCGCAGCCATTCGGCGTTGTCATCGCGCCAGACAAGTCGCGCATCTACATTACGAGCGGCGGCTCGGAGATCGTGACAGTCGTGGACGTGCCAAAGCTGGTGCGCTTTATTCATGCGCACCCCGCGCCTTTTGTGCAGGATCTTTCAGCCAGCGCCAACTATGTGGTTGCGCGCATTCCCGTGGGCATGAATCCGCGCGGCCTGACCCTGAGCAGGGACGGGAGCAGATTATTTGTAGCGAACCGGCTCGACGATACACTGAGCGTCATCGACACGCACACCAATCATGTTGCATCGACCATCAAGCTTGCCGGGCCGAAGACAATCTCTGTAAGGCGCCGCGGAGAACAGACGTTCTATACAGCGCGCCAGTCGTTTCAGGGCCAGATCGGCTGCGCCAACTGCCATATCGATTCCACTTTCGACGGGCTCACTTGGGATCTGGAGCCGGATGGTTTTGGCCGCGACATTGTGGACAACAAGCTGCTCGAAGGCGTCAAGGGAACCGAGCCTTACAAGTGGAACGGCGGCAATCCCAATCTTCCCACCGAGTGCGGCCCGAGAACCGAAAAGTACTTTTGGCGCGCGGAGCAGTATGACGATCTCACGCTTGCCGATTTGGTTGTATACATCCGCAGCCTCCAGCCGCGGCCTAACCGCTGGAAGCTGCCAGGCCACGAAATGACGCCCGCGCAGGAACGCGGACTGGCGCTGTTCACGCGCGACGTGGACAAATTCAAGAAACCAATCCCGGAATATAACCGCTGCTCCTACTGTCACAGCGGGCCGAAGGGCACCAGCCAGAAGATTTTCGACGTGGGCACGCGCAAATCCACCGACAATACGGGTCTTTTGAAAGCGCCGATGTTGACCAATATCGCACTCACCGCGCCCTACCTGCACGACGGATCGGCGCGCTCGCTGGAAGAGATATGGACCGTCTATAACCCCGAAGATAAGCACGGCCGGACCAACGATCTGACCAAGGACGAGCTCAACGATCTGATCGAGTACCTCAGGTCTCGATAGGAGAAGACGCAATGAAAAAGCTCTGTATGATCGCACTACTTCTGATGGCAGGAACGACCGCCTTTGCCGCGCCAGCGGCGTCTGCCGCACCGCAGGTGCCGCCGAAGATGCCTCATTTCCACTTTGAAAACTTCACGACCGCCAACGGCCTGCCAAACGATCACGTGTATGCAGTGCTGGTGGATGGAGATCGAATCTGGGCGGGTACGGACAACGGTCTGGCGGTCTACGAAAATCATGCATGGAAGACCTACACGACTGCGGACGGCCTGGCGCATCGCGCCGTGCTTTCGCTGGCGCTGGACAAGCGCACAGGGGACGTCTGGGCCGGCACCATGGGCGGCCTCAGCCGGATCTCGGGTGGCCGCATCGACAGCTTTACGCAGTTGAACTCCGGGCTCAGCAATGACGTGGTCTATGGCGTCTCAATCGAAGGCGAAAACGTGTGGATCGCCACAGCTGCCGGCGCCTGCCGTCTGAATCTGCACACCAACCAGTGGTCGCTCTATAACGAGCGCAACACGCCCATGTTCGAGATCTGGTCCTATTCGGTGTCAGCCACTCCAACCAAGGTCTACTACGGCATTTGGGGCAGCGGGGTGCTCGAATATGATCAGAAGACCGGGAAATGGGACAAGTACGACGATCCTGACGGCGAAACCGAGATGGTGCTTTTCAAGGATCAGGGACTGATTCACGAGATTGTCACATCCGTTAGTTACGTAGACAATGTTTTATGGGCAGCCACCTACTTTGGCGACAGCCATTACGACGGGCGCTACTGGCACAATTTTCTAACCAAGGACAGCGGGCTTCCCTCGAACTTTACCAATGTTGTGAAGGGCGTGGACGGCAAGCGCGCTTGGTTCGGCACCGACAAGGGGCTGGCCTACTACGACGGCGTGAACTGGGCCGTCTATTGCCCATCGTTGAAAGATGGAAAGCCGGAGATGACGGTGCGCGACGCAGAAGGCAAAGTGACGCAGGTCGCAGTCACCACCGCGCCGGCCCACAACTACATTCTCAACATCGACTTTCAAGGCGACGATATTTGGGTTGCAACTGCCAAGGGGCTAAGCCATGGAATACGACAAAAGCAATAAGGAGAAGAAAAAATGAATGCATTTGCAGATATTTTGGAAGCCATCGCACACGCGCCCATCCAAAAGCGCGCCATGACCAATCACGGAGTACTGAATGAAGCGTATGCCTACGACAAGCCGAGCTCGTTTTCGCGCGGCATGCGAATCGATATTGGCGGCGTATGCATCCTGCTGATCTCGGGAACGGCTTCGATCGACGAGCACGGCGTAAGTGTCCACATCGGGGACTTTTCTGCCCAGTTGCGGCGCACCTTCGACAACATCACCGGCCTGCTCGAGAGCGAAGGCTGCACCTGGCACGATATCGTCCGCACCAGTTGCTACCTGCGCGACATCGATCGCGACTACGACGTCTTCAATGCCGGGCGCACGGCTTTCTTCAAGGAGCAAGGGCTCGATCCGCTTCCTGCTTCCACGGGAATCCAGGCGCATCTCTGCCGCCCCGAGCTGCTCATCGAAATCGAGGCCATAGCCATGTTCCGCACCGATCAATCAAGGGACACCGGCAAGGAGTAGTTGTCATGCGCAAGGGATGGTTGTTGGTTGTCGTATGCTTTCTGGCGTTGGGAGCCTCTGTAACACTCGCAAGCCAGGAAGCGAGTAAGAGAGTGTGCGAGTGTGGCGCGCATCCGCCGGGACCACCCAAGGATCGCGAAGTAACTCCCTATGCGGGCGAACCGGCTGACATGAGACCCTATGCCAAGTTTGCGGCGCCCTACGACACCAACTACACGCATCCCAATATCTATATGGGCGCAGCAAGGGATATCCCCGAGCCCAAGGACTTGACCGAGGTGCGCATCGGCTTCTTCGGACCGATCGAGCACAATTCGGAATCGGTTCTTGGCTTGCGCATGCTGCACGGCGCGCAGTTGGCTGTCGAAGAGGCCAATGCCGGCGGCGGCTATGGGGGCAAGCCCTTCAAGCTTATGCTCCACAACGACTACAACAACTGGCAGGCGAAGGCGGTCTATGGCGATGTCCGGCCCACCGAACCTGCGATCTGGGGCTCGGCTTCCGATGAGACTGTGAAGATGGCCTACGACGAACAGGTCTGGGCGATCTTCGGCTCCATCAGCTCCGAGTCAACGCACATTGCGCTGCGCGTGGCTCTGCGCGCGGAGCTTCCGGTTGTGAGCTCCGCCAATAGCGATCCTACCGTACCGGAGACCACCATTCCCTGGTACTTCGGCACCATGCAGGATGACCGGGAACAGTATCTGACGCTGGCTCGGCACATCTATACCGAGCTTGGATTGAAGCGCGTGGCGGTTCTCAGGGCAAGCAGCCGATACGGCCGTTTTGGCCTCGGTAAATTCCTCGATGTCTCGCGCAGGCTGGGCCATCCGGTGGTCATGGAGCAGATTTTTCAGCCAGGAGACACGGATTATGCCAAGCAGCTCAGGGTGATCCGCAGTTCGCGCCCAGATGCTGTTCTTCTCGTGGGGGACGAGTTGGAAGCGGCGACGATTCTGATGCAGATGCGCGCCGCGGGGATGAAGCAGCGCGTCTTTGGCGCGTATCGCACGCTGGGCGACACTCTGCTGGCCGAGGCCGGCGATGCAGCCGAAGGATTCGAGGCAGTGTATCCTTACGATCCCACCCGCAAGGATCCGCGCTGGCTCGACTTTAACCGGCGCTTCGAGGCCCGCTTCCACGAGAAGCCCGAGCAGTTTGCGTCGATGGCCTTTGACACCATGAACGCGTTGCTTGACTCCATCTGTAAGGCCGGCCTGAATCGCGCCCGCATTCACGACGCGCTGGCCGATATCGACCACTACGACGGCGTCACGGGACGCATGATCTTTGACCCCAATCAGAAGAACGTTGCTCCCTTGTATCTGGGCACGGTACGCAACGGCGCAGTCACCTACCGCATTGCCACGATGGAGAAAGCGCCAGCTGCACCGCAGGCGTCTGCGCAAGCGGCGCCGGCCGCGCCTCAGGCACCGTACGCGCAGGTCGGCGAAGATGGCGTGGACTATGCCGGTCCGCATCAGGCCGACGTGCCGGCGGGGCCGATCAGTGTCGTGCTGTTTGGGCGGAAGGCAGCTGAGATTGCAGCGTCGCCGGAGATGCAGGCGGAGTTGGCTACTGACGCGGCGAAAGGGCGGCCCTGGAAGCTTCTGCCTGTCGCGAGCGATCAGAACTGGGGCGCCGCCTCGACCCAACTGGTCCACGCGCTCATGGACGAGCACGCGTTGGCGATCTTGGCGCTTGATCGCAACTCCAGCCATCTGGCCGAGCAACTGGCGCTCAAGGCCTTTGTGCCGGTTGTTGCCCTCAGCAGCGACCACGCGCTGACCTCAACCAACATCCCGTGGATCTTTCGCTTGCCTGCCGAGACCAAACCTGCGGCGGCACTGCACGTGCTGGAGACGGCCGCTGGACGCAGCGGCGCCAATCCAGAGCGGCTCAGGGATGTGCTGGCTTCAGGAAACCTGGTCGCCGGAGTCGCATTCCTGCCAACCGGCGAGCCTAGCGTGCAGTGAGGCGAGGAACCTCAGTCCAGGTCCGTTCCCGATGGTTGCCCTGAGGATAGCCTTCAAGATACAGTTCTTCTAAAGGAACTGCATGACGAACAGGAAGATGTTGGTTTTTGGCCGCATTGGCCAAGTGGGCTGGGAGTTGCGTCACAAACTGGCCTGCCTCGGCCCGGTGGTTGGAGTTGAATATCCCGAGATCGACTTCACCAAGCCCGATTCGATTCGCAATGCCGTGCGAGCGACAGAACCGGCGGTCATCATCAATGCCGCGGCCTATACCGCGGTGGACAAGGCCGAGACCGAGCCAGAAGTGGCCATGGCGATCAACGGCACTGCCCCCGGCGTGCTGGCCGAGGAAGCCAAACGGCTGGGCAGCATTCTGGTGCACTATTCCACGGATTACGTCTTCGATGGCACGAAGCAAAGTGCCTATCTTGAGACCGACGCTCCAAACCCGCAGAATGTGTATGGCAAGTCGAAGCTGGCGGGCGATGAGGCCATCCAGGCGGTTGGCGGGGATTATCTGATCCTGCGAACTAGTTGGGTCTATGGCGCGCGTGGCAGCAACTTCCTGCTCACGATGCTGCGCCTTGCCAACGAGCGCGATGAGTTGCGGATTGTAGACGACCAGACCGGTGCGCCAACCACCAGCGAATGCATTGCCCAGGCCACAGCCAATCTACTGGCGCAACTGCTGGCGCCCCAGGACGGAGGGCTCCAGGGGCGCAGCGGCATCTATAACCTGACCAACGCGGGAGAAACCACCTGGTTTGGATTCGCAAAAACGTTTCTGACCAAGCAGTATGGAACCGCAACGCCCAATCTGATTCCGATTCCAACCAGCGAGTTTCCGCGCCCTGCCAAGCGACCGGCCAACTCACGCTTGTCCGGCCAGCGCATCGAGGAGACCTTCGGGGTGGTTATGCCTCATTGGGAAGACGCGCTTTCGCTGGTTTTGGAGACACTTGCGGAAGGCGCATAGCCGGCAAGCCGCAATGCGTGAAGATGAATATCAATCTTGTTCAGGCAAACGCTTGCGGTGGCAACGGATTAGGAAAATCTCGCCTTGTAACAGGGCACGACTTCAGTCGTGCCGATTGCCGCCCCTATCGAATTTCGGCTTTAGCCGCTGCTAAAGCGCAATTGCCCGAAAACAAATGCAGCAGGGGCTAAAGCCCGGCCCATTTTCACTCGCATCTTCGGCACGACTGAAGTCGTACCCTGATACAAAGCCTCTTCTGCCAGTATTTTGGAGGAGTGCCGGAGCTGAATGGATATTCATCTACTTGAATTTGGCTGGTCATCCAAATCCAGCAAACGCAAGACAGCGGCAGAGTCCCGCGAGGCTGTTTTTCCTCGATCCAGGGATGCTCTGCCGCCGGCTTTCTCGGTGCTGTGGGCGAGATTGCATCGCACCAACAGCAAAGAAACTCGATTTCTCGGAAACTCGATACACGCCTTCCGGTTGTTACTCCGCCCTACATCCATAGGATGGGCCGAAATTGCATGGCTGACTGTGATGGCTGGCACCCCTGACGGTGACAGGGAGTTCCATTACGGCGTTGGCTACTTCTTTCCATTGTCTTTGAAGTTCAGCGCAAAGTAGTAGTACGGGTACGAGTGATAGGTTGTCACATGCGTCAGGAACTGGCCACCGCCGAAGTAGCCAACACCGCCGCCCAGGTTGAAATGCTGATTGAGTTCATACCAGGAGTAGCCGTCGATTTCCGCGCCCACATGGCGGCCGTGGTCGGTCTTGTTAAACACGATCGAACTGCCCGAGGTGTTATAAATCGAGTCCAGCGCCGAAGCCGCCCAAAAGTCCAGCCCCTGCGCCGTAATGGTGAGCCGCCGGTGGGGCTCAACGGTTGTGCCCGCGCGCACGGCCTCGATATTCTGCCAGCCGAACAGGTCAGTGATTCCAAAGCGGTCGTGGGCTGACGGGTAGATCGTGTCGAAGGTGGAGTGGCTTCCGTTCGGCGCCGGATTGCTATTGCCCGAGGCGTAGTCGTACTGGGTAAAGACGCGCGGCTTGGCCACTACATCGAGGAACTGGTATGCCGCGCCTCCCTCCGCCGCCCAAGCTCGAATCGGCTCCGGTCCCACCTTGCCGTTTTCGACGATCAGCTCGCCCCCGTAATCGAATGCCGTGTGGGCTTGCGCCTTGAAGCGCACGCCAACAGCTTTCTCATTTTCCTTGCCGGTGGTCTTGGCGACGGCCGGTTCGATGACCTCTGCCGGCTGCACCCGCCACAGGAAGAACGGCTCCAGGTTCGAGTGCGGCACCGGGTCATCGATGCGGCCGTAGGCTCCGTAGATGTTGTTGCCTTCTTGATGTGGGCTTACGCCAAAGGCTTGCGGCACGATAGCCGACGCGGCGAAGATGCCCAGGTGTTCGCGCTTCGCGTTCAGGTTCAGCACCGCCGCATCGTAGGAACGGGCTTGGTTGCGCCACTCCGAGTTGGAGATGATGGTGTTGTTGTAGTTGATGAGCTGCCGGCCCACGCGCAGGCTGAACCAGTGCTTGTCGGGCGCGCCGATCTCGGCGTAAGCCACCTTCAGATCCCAGCGAACCGTGTTCGGCGGGCCGATCGGCGGGTTTTGGAAGCCCGAACGGGCGTCCTGCACCTGCGCCGTAACCCGGAACCAACTGGGCGTATGCAGATCCACCTGGAACCGGAAGCGGTTCAACAGGTAGGAGTCATTGGCGCCCGCTTTGAGGCTTGAATTGTCGTACGCCTCATACCGGAACCGCTCCTCGGCAGACAGATGGATCCAATGAGGCAGCTTTTCGTCAAGATCGGTGATCGGCGCAAAGTCGTGAAAGTCATAGGGAGCCGGGTTCGCGGTGGTACGCCCGCCCGGGCCGTTCAGGAAGCTCAACGGGTTCGAGGCCGGACCGGTGAGGAATACGCCACTGTACCCGGACGCCCCGTGTTGCGTCGAGATGTCGTCTTGCGCGATCAAGGGCAGGCCGGCCCCAATAGCGAACAAAACGAGCACAGCAGAGATCGATAGCGACAACCGGCGCAGAGAGGCAGACAGAACAGCAGAAAGAGCTTTTTGCACTTTGGATTCTCCTTTGGATTTTGGAAGTTGAAACTGAATTTTGGAAGCTGGATGGGTTGGAACCTTAGGTTCCTGGCCCACATGGGGCGGCAGAACTTTATCGACAGGTGGGCAGACAACAGGTCATATAAATAAAGAGCACAGCAGAGATCGATAGTGGCAACCCGCGCAGCGATTCAGAGAAAACAGCATAAAGTGCTTTTTGCACGTTGGATTCTCCTTTGAGTTTTGGAAGCTGGATCTGAGCTTTGGAAACTGGATGGCTTAGGACCGTAGGCTCTTGGCCCGCTTGGGGCGGTAGAACTTTATCGACAGGTGGGTAGACAACAAGTCATATCAATATTCACTATCAATATTCATACTAGTCGATCCTGGAAAAGTCAATTTCAGCGAGTTTGCGATCAGGCGTCGCCGCGCCGCCAATCTCGCCGTTGTCAAGAGCCTCCTCAGAAGGCAGAAAGGGCAGCCCGCATTGGGCTGCCCTTCTTGTTCTAGCGATTCTAGCGAAACCGAAGCTTCGCGGGTTAGGGAAGGTAGTAGCGGAAGCTGGTCCAGAGCATGTTGTCGATGCCCTTGGCGCCGATGCCGGGAGTTCCAGCGCCTGACCAGCCCTCACGGACAGCATAGCCGTACTGAATGCTCTGGCGCAGACGGCCGTGATCGCCCTTGTAGAAGTCATACCAGTAGCCGCCAGTCACTTCCTGCACGTCGCGATTCTGCGCGCCGCACGAGCCACCCGGAATGTACCCGGTGGAACCTCCGCCATTGTAGCCGGGGGCTGCGACAGTCAGGCAGCCAGAGTTGGAGAGCAGCCGTGAGCCGTAACCGACAGCAGCATTGCTGGGAGCGCCCCAATGGCCGCCCCACTTGCCACCGGCCGCAACAAGGGCTGCCGTCGAGGTGGCGCTGCACGTGATGACGCCGGAAATGGTAGCGCAGAAGTCCGCGCTGGGCGCGCCCAGCGAGGTTGTTACGCCGGCTACGCCGTAATCGTCACGACCCGCATAGTCGCCACCGTAGTTCAGGTAGATGGCGAGGCGGGGTGTGGGGTTGGCTTCAACCGTCAGCAGGCCGGAGAGGTTGTGAATGGGACGAAGCGCTCCCGATGCATTGGCGGTGACATCGGCCAGGGTGGAGTCGCCGTAGCGGCCCATGCCGGGTCCGTAGAGTCCCTTTGCGCCAACGGTCAGTATGTTGGGAACGACCGGAATGCGGAAGCTGGCTCCGAAGCCGCCGAGTTTGATGTTATTGTTGTGGAAACCGGCGGTGGTCAGCGCAGGAGCGACGATCGTGCCAGTGGCAACATCAGTGAGGTTGCCGTAAAGGTTGCCGTTGGTCGTTTCGCCAGGGAAGATGGTCTCGTGGGCGAAGCCCCCGATGCCGATGATTTCATAGTGACCCCAGCCGGGATCGAAGGCGGCTTTGACGATTAGATCGGGCGCCTGGTTGAACGAGAGGGTGGCGATATCGGCGCATCCGTTCAGCGTCTTGTAGACCGGAACCGCGACGTCGATGGTGTTGCCGGCCGAGTCGGTCTGCACCTGATTGGTGTAGTTGACGATGGATGTCGCCGGAGTGCAGGTGCTGATGGCGGCGTTGTAGTTTCCGCCGTTGGTGCCGGCGCTGCCCAGGACGGCATAGGGCTCGTTGCCAGCCAGTGAGGCCGTGTACAGGAGCTGCGGGTTCTCAGCCGCGAAGCCGAAGGCAGCCTTGGGGAATGTCTTGGTCACGCGGAAGCCATACTGGCGAGTCCAAACGAAGCCCGCAACGTAATTCGGGTCGATGGTCTGCGGCGTCATGATGTCGCCGGAGAGGTTGGAGATGCCTTTCTTGTCCTCAGTGGCCAGCGACCACAACTGGCCGCCCGTGAATGCCCAGTGGTTGTTGGTCTCGGCTTGCGCCCAGATAACGCGCTGGCGCAGGACATAGCTGTTGGACTGATTGTTGTTGGAGGTGATGCCGGTGCCCAGCCAGTCAGCCTCGTAGTAGCCTCTCAAGGTGCCCCAATTGGTCTTGCCTTCGGCCATGAGGGTGACACGCGACTGGCGGGCGCTGCCAAAGAATTCGCTCAGCTGATAAAGGTCCGATCCCTCATAAGGAATGGCGTTGAAGGCCGTCGGAATGTCGCCGCCTGTGGCCTTGGAGCGGTACACAGTTTCACCCGCCGCGTAGCCGCCAGGGGTGAGGCTGATGCCCTTGTAGTGGAGCGTGGTGGGGTTGGCGATGGCTGCCTTGATCTTCGAGGTCTCATCGGAAACCGTAGTCGCCAGTGAAACTGAATTAGCCTTGAGGTCGGTTACGGTGGATTGCAGTGTGGTGACCGCTGCGGCGTTGTCGCTTACCGCCTGGTTTTGGGCCGAGGCTGCGGCTTGTGCTTTGTCCGCCGCTGCTTGGGCATCGGCTGCTGCCTGCTGCGCTTGCTTCAGCTGGGCATCCTTGTCGGCCAGATTGGTCTTGAGGCTATCGATCTGGCTTTGCATCTCCTGGCGCAGGGCCTGAATTTGCTCGGCAACGGTCGGTGGCGGAGGCGTCGTGGCCTTCTTGGTGGCAACGTGTTTCTTGGCCGGCGCTGGATCGCTGGCATACACAGATGAGGCAAGTAGACTGGCTGCCACGATTGCAGCGGCTGCATTTTTAAGCTTGAAATTCATTGGGCCTCTCATTATTCCTCTCAAATCAGGTTGGATCATGCATGCGTCCGCTCGCAGAGCGAACGCCTTGTGCTCCCGCATCTCCGAAAGCTTGAACAATATGCCATTAGGTGCTTTTTATCGGCATGCAGAAGGTCATTGAAAGCCTGGAAAGAATCCGCAAGGCGGTGCTTTCCCAAGCCAGTACCGCTTCCAACATTGGCAGAGTTGTATGAATATATGACGAATTCACATATTTTTAACAGAGCTTTGGAGCATGTCTTTCAGCTCATCCTGGCTGCAAATACACTTGCTTTTAAGAGGGATCATTCTTCAGTCCAATCAGGGCTGGTGTGGGATGGATGACCTGTCGAATGCCGCATAGCAAATTGACGCATCATACGGTCCAGATATGCTGTTGGAGTCGACTATTCCCTTTTGAGAGGACATCATGACCTCATTGTTAGCGCAGGTGCCGCGATGAAAGTTAGCGTCACATGGTCACGGCTGATGCTGTTCCTCTTGCTTTTGCCGATCGCTTCAAAGCTGTGCGCGCAAGCCGGCCCTCCCTTTCAGACCGACGATCCGACGCCTGTAGACCTTGGCCACTACGAGTTCTATATCTTCGGCACTGTAGACGGTACGCCGGCCGAACTCGACTCGACAGGTCCCGCATTTGAATTCAACTGGGGAGCTGTTCCGAACATCCAGCTTCACGCGATCCTTCCCTTTGGGGCCGTGGTGCCAGCGAACGACCCCACTTACGCGCCAGGCGGAATTGGGCCCAGCGCATTTGGCCTCACGGATATGGAGCTGGGCGTCAAGTACGGATTCATCAAGCAAACCAGCCACCGCCCTCAGATTGGCAGCTTTACCATGTTCGAGATTCCCACCGGTAGCTATACCAAAGGATTAGGCGTTGGCCATGTGTGGTACAAGCTGCCCATTTGGGTAGAAAAAGAGTTTGGGCCCTGGAGTCTGGTTGGCGGACTTGGTTACACAGTCGTCCCACAAACGGGATATCGCAATTTTCTTTATGGCGGATACCTCGTGAAGAAAGAAGTGAACAAAAAGCTGGAACTGTCAGCTGAGGTCTTTTCCCACGCCCGAGAAGGCTTTGCTGCCGCTCAAACTGAGTCCTCGGCCATGATTGACGCCGGCGGCTATTATCATTTCAAATCCCCCGGCTTGCAATTGCTCATGGCATACGGGCACTCCGTTGCCGGACAAACAGAAAACTACGCCTATCTCGGCCTCTATAAGACCTGGGGAAAAGACAAAGATGCAGACAAGAAGACCGCGGGAGACGCGATGCTTTCCGCGCAACCCCCAAGACCGGGCAATGAGTGACGTGGATCTTTGACGATGTGTTCGGCTCATTCGGAGAAGGAGACTAGCTCTATGGAAATTACGACGCGAAGCCTCTGGACATTGATTCACGGCATGGGATTCGGCGCGCTCTATCTGTTGGCAGGTTCTGGCGCGCTTTTGGAGCTCTATCGCTTCACCAACACATCCACGCCCTCTGGGCCTACATGGGGTGAAGAGCGCTTCTTGAAGGTTTATCTAATGACGATGGTGGTGCTCGCGTGGGCGGCTGTGTTGACCGGCGCTTATGTCATCTACCCGTGGTACCGCGCCGCTCCGCCGCCTGGAACGGTCGACCTCTCGATGTTTCCGCAGCACCTGCTGATGGCGAATTCCACCACCGTTGGCTGGCACTCGCTGGGAATGGAGTGGAAAGAACATATCGCCTGGTTCGCTCCCATTTCCATCACCATGGTCGCGTATGTCTTCATCAAATACGGTCGCGATCTCAGGAACCATCCCCAGCTTCGTGCCGCGGTTCTGTGCTTTGCCGTGGCTTCGTTTGTCGCGGCTGGCGCGGCCGGGTTCTTTGGCGCGATGATCAACAAATACGCGCCTGTGCAAGGCGGACATACGATTCAACTGAGCGAAGGAGCGGAAAAATGAATACGCCCAATCGTATCGCGTCACTCAACACTCCGGCTCTGGCGAACGGGTCCGGTGCAGCCGCTATTCTTTCGGCTGCTATCGGCTGCTTCGCTCTCGCAGTTCTGGCGTTGGCCGCGGATAAGTTGCCAAACATCAAGAACGCCCTTAATTTCTATAAGCCAACAGGCGCTCTCTCCGGCGTAACCACAACCGCCATTCTGATTTGGATTTTGACCTGGATCATATTGGAATGGCGCTGGGGACGAAAGACAGTCCCCCTGGGCCGTTTGACCGTGGCTTCTTTTACGCTGCTGGGCATGGGCTTCTTGCTGACGTTCCCTCCCATCGTCGACCTCTTCTAACGAAAGGCAGCCCAACTCAACCTCTCTTGAACTTAGAAAACCCAGCGCGTCGTGAGCACCAGCGCGTGGTTGTAGGTGTGGAAATGGCTGGTCGCGACTTGCATGGCTGCGCCAAAGGCCAGGCCTGGGCGCGATTTTGGGTTGGAGGGATGCAATGCGCATTTGCCGATGATGATGCCGGGCGAGATGAACTCCTGCGTCTTGCCGTCGTTCGAGCCGCCCTTATAGAAAGTGGCGTTGCTCTCAAGCTCCGGCCAGAAGAGCTTGCCGATGCGATACTGCGCGACCGTGTTCCAGAGGATGGGACGTCCTGTGGCTGTGACGGCGGCCGCGCCGGTGGGCAGGGTTGCTCCCAGCGTCGTTTGTACATCGAAGTTCCCAAAACCTTTGCCACCGCCCACGTTGGGTTGCACGCTGGCATTGATCGAGCCGTTCTTGTAGCTTCCTGTCGGCACGGTGGTCAGAGCCCAGGCGCTGAGCGTGTAGCTGCCGTGCTTCGCGTTCCCGGTGGCGATGCGGTACTTGGCCAGGAATGAAAAGTCGCCGAAGCCATCTTTGCTTGAGGCGGGGGCCGGCAGGTTGTGCTTGATAAACGGCGGCAGATCGACGACCAGTTCGGTGTTCGCCCACGGGACGAGATTGAGGCCTTTGCTGTTGTCCAGATTCCAGGTATTGGTGCGGGCCGGCGTGATTTGGCGGATAAAATCCGTACGCGCCACCTGAATGAGTCCGGTGAACGTGGTGATGACAGGCACCGCCCAGGCCGGCTGTTTGGCTTGCGTGGCAGAGGTGCGGGCCAGCCATTGGTTGAAGAATCCGCTTGGAGCGGGGCTTGGGGAGCCGCCTTGCGCGTACAAACTGGTTGTTGCCAGCAGGAAGAACAGGGAAAAGGGAAGCTTTCTCATGTTGGTCTATTGAGCATGAAGAGTGAAAGAGAGACCGGCAACCATCGATTGGGTTAGATTTTTCTCCATCCAATGGTTGAGAAGCGGCCGATTCTTCCGGAGGCCGAGTCATCCACGTGGGCTTCCGGCGTGAGCGCTTATGGGCGGGGAGACTGAACCGGGCCCTTGTCGATCGCAGCGTCCCGGCCTGCGCTCAACAGGTTGGCGAGGATGCGATACGCGCCGGGGACCAGCTCGGGAAGCTGGCGGTAGAGCGCGTAGGCGGCATAGATATAGGTTCCCTTGCCGGGATGCGCCACTACAAGCCCGCCACGCTGTGGATCCTGACCTGGATCGGCGGTTTCGGTGAGCGCGGTGTAGGCGGGATCCCAGGAATTGAGGAAGGAGTGTCCGCGCTCCTCCACCCAGCCGTCAAAGTCAGCGGTGGTGATCGCGTTAGGCCAGGTAAGCAGCGGGTTTGCCGGGTCGAGCAGCTTCACCGGAGCCGTCTCATCGACCACACGCTCCGGGCTACGGCCCATGGAGAGCGGAAATGGGGCAGGGAAGTCGGCGCTCTGATAGAGGACGATGAGGGTGCCTCCGCGCCTGACGAATTGCTCGAGGCGTGGTTCTGCAAGGCTTAACTCAGGGTGCACGGAATAGGCCCGGATTCCGATGACCAGAATGTTCCACGTGGAAAACTCGTCCGAAACTATCTCTTGCGCGTTCAGAATGTGCGGCTTGACGCCCAGGGCCTCAATCGCGTCCGGAACCAGATCGCCGGTGCCCATGATGTAGCCCACGCGCAAGCTGGGGGCTATCTTCACATCGACCTTGCGCGTCTTTAACTGGCTTTCTTTGTAGAGGTTATAGGGCCGCAGACCGGCGTAGCCAACGCTTTGCCAACCCGTCTGATAGCTGCGGCCTCCGGAGTGCGCGACCGCCTGGATCGTGGTTGCCCCCTCTTGCGTGGCGGAAGGAGTTACGGAGAAATGAATCGGCTCCGTATCGCCCGCTGCGTCGAGATGAAAATGCGCTTCCGCCGGTTCTGAGCGCCATCCGGCGGGCATGTTGAGAGCGACAGTGCCCGCCGCGGCGCCTTCGGCGTGAACGCTCACCTTGACCGGCAGCGGGCTTCCGTCGAGCGGCAGGATGCGTGCCTCGGGGTCCATTCTCAGGCCGATGGCGGGCGTAACCACCAGCGGCTCATAGATGCCGCCGGAGCCGGGGACGCGCTGCATGGTCTGGACCACCTGGCCAATCCGAATGGGAAGGCCATCGAAGGTGAATTCGGTCCAGGCCACCAGCGGCCACGGCGCAAACGAGCGCTCGCGGTACTCCGGCTTGCTCAGGTCGTAGTAGGGCTGCTCGGTATTAGGCCGTGTGAAGTAGGGTTGGGTAGGCTCGGCATTTTCCGGGACACGCACGCGAAAAATCTGGTCGCTCGTTCGGGCTGGGTGGGCCTCGGTGTCGATTGCGGCGCTTGTGTTTTCATTTTTCCAAGCCCCGTCCGCGCTCTCCAGCCAGACTCGCATGAGCCGGGTCTCAGCCATGGGCTGTGCGGTATGCACCCGTACCCGGAACTCCCCACCCGGAATCACACTCCTTGGAGTTTCGTCGGCGGAACCGCCTCTTGCGCCGCCATCCTGCACGGTGGTTGCCTTCGTGGTGAACGCCACCAAATCAAGTCCGAGAAGTCCTTTAAGCACAGTCTGAAACTGCTTGATCTTCAAGTCAAGCTCGAACAACAGGCCGACTTTCGATTGGTCGTCCAGCTCAGCCTCTGGTGCGTCATGCACACGTGCCCGGATGTCGAGCGTAGCTCTGTAAATGGGTGTCAGCTTGTGCGCGGCTTCGATCCCGGTTTGCCCGGGGTGCTCCGACGAGAGTCCCTTAAGGTTCTCACCGATCTCACGCAGGCTCTCGTAAAGCCAGGCAGGGGGGGTACCCTTTGCAAACTCCCAGATGTCTTGAGGTCTCGTGTCTATCTGGACTTTCGAATTCAAAAACAGATCATCGTTTGTGGTAATAATCCAATCTGGTGCAGGCTTTGCGCCGCGCGACAAAGCCCACAAATGATAGTTAGTAGCAGCTGGCCCGCTCAGCGTGGGGTTCGCGCCCCCGTTCTGTGACTTCTGCTGCCCCCAGCCCTCGCGGGCAATCTGAACATAGCTTCGCCCCAGTACCGGGTCTAGCCTTCCCACCTCCATCTTGACATCGGCCGAGGGAACGTCGTTGGTCCACTCGCCCGTGACGTAATTCTTGAACCTCGCCTGCGCCCATTTCCCAGTGGCATAGTCGAACATTTTTCCGTCCTTGACCGGCGCAAAGGGAACCATGGAGTAGACAGCCAAAGGATTCCAAATCTGTAGGTTGCCTCCTAACTGCTCAGGGAACACTTTAGGATCGCCGGCCGCCTTGAAAACCTCCTGCGCAATCTCGCCGGAGACCTGGTGGTGGCCGTGGCCGTCGGTAATGCCGCCGACAAAGGTGGAGACAATGATCTGCGGGCGCTCGCGGCGCACGGCGAGGACGGCGTCGTAGAGCACCCGGTCGTGGCTCCATTTGGCGAAGGCTTCTTCCTGAGTTTTCGAGAAGCCGAAGTCCGCCTCGGTGCCCCAGAGCTGCTTCACACCGTAGTATTCGCCGGCCTTGAGCAGTTCGTTGGTGCGGATCAGGCCCAGCGCGTCGTAGCTGTCGGCGGACATGGCGTTCTGGCCGCCTTCGCCGCGCGTCAGGGTCAGCAGGATGCAGCGCACGCCCAGCCCGCGCGAGAGATAGGTCAGCAGCGCGCCGTCCTCGTCGTCCGGGTGCGCCACGATCATCATCACGCTGGCCGTGGTCTGGAGCCGCTTGATGTCCTGCTCCAGCCCGGCATGGCCGCGGTCTTCGGCCAGGGGCAGAGCAATGTCGCTCGGCTCCGGCATCGGAATCGCCGCAAGTTCGGCTGCGGCCTCGGCCGGTTTTTGCGCGGCTTGCTGTACGGCCCGCTGCGCGGTGAGTGGGTAAACGGCCAGCAAAACCATCCCGGCCAGGGCCGCGCCCACTGCCGCTCCATAAACTCTGCGAATTTTGTCGGTAAGAATCATACTTCCCGTCAGTGTACAATCCGGTGAGCGAAACCGCCTCATGTCGCAACCCGTACCCATCTTCGCAGACACCGACCCGCTCCAGCGCCGCATCGGCCTGCGCTCCGCCGTTGCTCTCAACATGCTGGAGATGATCGGCGTCGGCCCCTTCATCACGCTACCGCTGGTGATTGCGGCGGCGGGTTACAAGCTCTCGGTGTGGGCATGGGTGCTGGGCGCGGCCATCGCTGTGGCCGATGGGTTGGTGTGGGCTGAGCTGGGCGCTGCTTTCCCTCGCGCAGGCGGCTCGTATGCGTTTCTCCGCGAGATCTACGGGCCGGCCAGGGCGGGGAACTGGCTGAGCTTTCTTTACGTCTGGCAGGTCAGCTTTACCGCGCCGCTTTCCATAGCCTCTGGCTGCATCGGGCTTTCCAGCTTTCTGGCCTGGTTCTGGCCGGGACTCGACAGTGCCCCGATTGCGGCTTGGCCGGCCTTGCACTACTCAAGCTTCGCCGCCGCCGGAACCTGCCTGTTGGTCACAGCGCTTCTTTATCGCAACCTGAGTTCGGTCACGCGGCTGGCCTGGGTGCTGTTTGCCGGGGTGCTGGCGGCCATTGCCGGGGTCATCGTCTCCGGCTTCGCCCATGCCGCAGCTACCGGTGGCTGGCAGATGCCGACCTCGCCCGCGCTCACCGTTCCCGTGGCGCTGCACGGCCTGGCGCAGGCCACGCTGCTCGCCACCTACTGCTATTGGGGCTACTACAACATCTGCTTTCTGGGCGGCGAGGTGCGGCGGCCAGAGCGGACCATTCCCCGCGCCATTCTGCTCTCGTTGCTCTTCGTAGCGGCCTTCTACGTAGCCATGAACCTGGCGGCGCTGCCCTCCATGCGCGATGCCGCCGCCCACGCAGCCGACAGCGCGGTGGTTCGAGTGCAGCTTGTGGCCGATATGGCCCACTCCGCCTTCGGCAGCTGGGCTGGCCGGCTGATGGCCGCTTTAGTCATCTGGACCGCGTTCTCTTCGGTCTTCTCGCTGCTGCTGGGCTACTCGCGTGTGCCCTACGCCGCCGCCCGGGACGGCAACTACTTTCGTTTTCTCGCAGCGGTCCATCCCAAGCACGGCATTCCTCACCGCTCGCTGGTGGCACTGGGTCTGGTGGCTGCCTGCTTCTGCTTCTTCTCACTGGCGCAGGTCATCACCATGCTGGTCATTACCCGCATTCTGCTCCAATTCTTTCTCCAACACGCGGGAGTAGTGCTGTTGCGGGTGCAGCGGCCTGAGCTGGCGCGGCCATTCAGGATGCCGCTCTACCCGCTGCCCCCGCTGGTGGCCATGGCGGGTTTCGTCTTCATGCTTGTCAACCGCAGCCACGCGCTCGGCGGCCTGGCAGTGGCCGCAGGTATTGCATCCAGCGGAACATGGATTTATCTCTTCCGAGCGAGACGCATAGGGCAGTGGCCTTTCGCGCGGAGCGACAAGGGCACGGGTTGAGCCTTTTGCTTTCACGGATACCAAAAGAAGAACCTGGAACCCGTAACTCAATTCTGTGCGTGGATGGCGGGACCGATGGTTTCAATTGAATCGGTCCAAATGCCGCCGGAATAGCCCTTTGGCAATCGCTTGAGATCGTCCAGGGTGTTCAGGCCCTGCGAACGTCCGGCCTTGTAGTCGGCCATGCTGAGGCTGTCGAGCACGAAGACTGTGGTTCCTGCGCTCTTCATGCGTGCGAGAAATCGATTAGGCCAGCCCCACAGCCATGGCGCATAGTTGGCGGGCACCATCAGTACGCTGTTGCGGCAATCTTCCGGTATGTAACCGGACCAGCCCAGTGCAAGATACAAGGTCAAACAGCGTTTCTCCATTTTGGGAGACATGGTTCGGACGGTTGGCAGTTCGTTTCGAACGACCTTGATGGGCCGGTCACCGCCAAGCACCATCAGACGCTGAAGTTGTGGGCCAGGACGCCCCTTGAGCTTTGCCGAAAGCGCCGCGCCTTCCAGAGGATCATTGCTCTTAATGTGGATCAGAAGAGAACTTTCGGGAAAGGTCTCCAGCACTGCGTCGAGGGATGGCATGAGTCCGATGCCCTGGCCGCGGAGCGGGAAGGTCTTTCCGCCGTCCGCTGTGTAGCCGTAACCAACGTCCAACGTCTGGAGATGGGTGAGCGTCTGGAGCCTGGTTACACCATGGCCGTTGGTACGGCAGTCGAGAGCCCAATCGTGGAAAACAGCCCAACTTCCATCGGTTGTCGGATGGATGTCAAACTCAACCGCGTCGGCACCATCCTTGAAGGCCTCCTTCATGGATGGAATCGTGTCTTCAATGAAGTTGTTGTGGGGAGGATAGATGCGGGTTGCAGTGCAGGTGTCTGCATCTACGCCATCAAGCGGGAAACGCTGCGCAACGCCTCGATGCGCCAGGAGGAATGGTTTCGCCGCACGCGGCTTTGTGAGGAGGGAAGAGTTGTTAGCCCAGAGAGCAGCCAAGAGGAGCCCACTCCCGATCAATACTACGCGGCGTCTGGTCAAGACGATCCCCTTTGCCTGGTGCTTGGGTCTGAGGGTTGAGACCTAAGCACCAATTAGTCAACTCACCAGTCTATTCCTGGGCGGCGACTCTGAGACTGCCCAGCCGGCGAATCGGGTTCCGGTGCTCAGCAAAGTATCTTGTAACGCCCACCCCCTCGATCGTGTCTAATGATTGCTATTGCGAAATTCCCCTCGCGAGGTCAACGTATGCTCATCGGCAAGCCGCCCGACATTCCCTTTTCCGCCATCACCCCGAAAGACCAGTACCTGAACCGCCGCCGTTTTCTGCGCGGAGCCGTCTCCGGCGCGGTGGCCGCAGGCGCGGCTGCTTTGGGGGCGGAGCGGCTGGCCGAGATGCTTTCGCCCCGCATTGGTGCGATGGCTGGAACCACCAAGCTCGATACAGTGAAGAGCCCGCTCACCACCACCGGCGAAGAGCTGACTAGCCTGCTGGATGTGACCACCTACAACAACTTCTATGAGTTTGGCGTGGACAAGAGCGAACCGTCTCACAACGCCGGAGTACTGCCCACCCGGCCATGGACCGTCCATGTGGATGGCAAGGTCAAGACGCCGAAGACATTCGACATTGACGCGCTGCTCAAGCTGCATCCCCTGGAGGATCGCGTCTACCGCCATCGCTGCGTCGAAGCCTGGAGCATGGTCATCCCCTGGGTTGGCTACTCGCTCTCGGAGTTCATCAACCTGTGCGATCCGCTGCCCAGCGCAAAGTTTGTCCAGTTCCTGTCGTATTACGACAAGCACGTTGAAAAGTGGGCGTCGGAGTCGAATATTCCCTGGCCCTACTCCGAGGGGCTGCGCATGGATGAGGCGATGCACCCGCTGGCGCTGCTCACCTTTGGCCTCTATGGCGAGGTGCTGCCCAATCAGAATGGCGCGCCGGTGCGGCTCGTGGTCCCGTGGAAGTATGGTTTCAAATCCGCCAAGTCGATTGTGGGCATCCGCTTCCTTGACAAGATGCCGTCGACTACCTGGAACGACCTGGGTCCCACCGAATACGGCTTCTACTCAAACGTCAATCCCAATGTGGACCATCCCCGCTGGAGCCAGAAGACGGAGCGGCGCATAGGCCAGCCGTTTTACGCGCAGCGCAAGACGACGCTGATGTTCAACGGCTACGGAGACCAGGTGGCCTCGCTGTATAACGGGATGAACCTGAAGAAATACTTCTGAAGCGGAGTTAGCGATGTTAGCAGCGCTCCGCGCTTGCTAGCGGAGTTGCCCCGGCCGCTCATAACTCCGCTAACTCCGCTAACTGTGCTAGCAACGCTAACTCCGCTCCAAGGTCACCCATGAAACGATCCACCCTCATCCTGCTCAAATCGCTCACCTGGCTGGCCTGCCTCTGGCAACTGATCGTGCTGGTCTACGAAGCCGCGACGAATTCGCTAGGCCCAGACCCAACTGCAAAAATTGAGCTTTCCACGGGCTATACCACCCTGCTGCTGCTTATCGTTTCGCTGGCCATCACGCCGGTTCGCAGGCTCGTGCCGCGTCTGAGCTGGCTCATCAAGTTTCGCCGTCTGCTGGGCCTCTTCGCGTTCTTCTATGCCACGCTGCATCTGCTCACCTATGTTGCGCTGTATGCGGGCTTCGACGTGAACACGATGCTGACGGACATCGCCAAGCGCCGCTTTATCACCATCGGATTGGCCGCGTGGCTCTTGCTGCTGCCACTTGCAGCCACATCAACCACTTGGGCCATCCGCAAGCTGGGCGGCAAACGCTGGAACCAGCTTCACAAGCTGGTCTATCTGGCCGCAGTCTGCGGAGTCATTCATTACTGGTGGCAGGTCAAGCCGGGCGTGCTGAGCCCACTCAGGCTGACGGTTGTTCTGGGAGTACTCTTGCTGGCAAGGCCAGTGCTGGTCTGGTTGCAAACTCGCAAAGTGCGCACAGCCTGAGTAATCGCTCGTGGTACCCACGCAGCTTCGATGAAGAGCTATTGGCTTTGCGGCTTGTCCGCAACATTCGCAGCAAGCGGCATCTGAATATCGTTTATTTCGCCCAGAACCGCCAGCGGAATCTCCTTGTCCTTGTAGACGACAGGCGCAGGCGTTTTCGCCGGCGCAGCAGCTTCGGAGTTCTCGGCGCCTTGCTCTGAGGCCTTTGGTTCCGCATCCTGCGCGCCGGAAACTTGCAGGATGTACTTGCCTTCGGCAACATACTCCAGAGAAAAGCTGCCGTCGTCCTGAATTGCAGTTTCCCGCGTCTTTTCGCGGTCATCCGCATAGAGCAGCCGCACCATCCCTTTGCCCAGCGAATGCCCGTCGGCGAGAGCCGTTACGGTTCCCGCAACCGTATGCAGCCCGGAAAGCGGGATCACGATGTCCGCGCCACCGGCAATTTCTCCGGCATGCACTTTGACGGTCTTCGCATCCCTTTTGCGAAGTGTATTGCCGAGGCAAACGCGCGGGGCCGAGTCCTGTGATTCGGTGGGCAATAACGTGCAGACGGCGTACTCTCCGGCGGGCAAGTTGGTCACGCTGAATCGTCCGTGACTGTCGCTCACCGCGCGAGTCGACCAGCCATCGAAGAGCGCCAGGCCCACCTCCGTCATGCCGCTCTTCTCCGTTTTGCGCAGCAGTTGAAAGCGCTTGCCAATGGCGGGGCTTCCATCGTCGAAGGTTACGGTTCCACCAATCTCCGCGGCGCGCTCCATCGTTAGAGACACTGCGCTGGTGCGATGAACGCTTGCCGTCACCTCGACCAGATGATCCTTCCACTGGTTGATCGCATCGAGATTGCGCTCTTTGTCGCTGGCCAATCCCTTCAGCCTGGTAAAGTCGAGGCCATTCAAAGGGTCGAGGTAACCCTCTTGCGTTGCGAAGGCATAATAACGGCCGGGTTCAACGGCCTCAATCCGGAATCGTCCATCCAGGCCGGTCATCGCGCTCTCAGAGGCTGGCAGCGGACTGCCTTCATCGCTGTCTTCATCTGCCTTGCTCGCATTGCTCTTCGTCTTGGGAGCGGCCGAGAGAGTCACCGTGGCAAAGCGCGCTGGCTTGCCCGTATCTGCACACAACACGATTCCCTCAACCACGCCCTTGGTTGGGTCGGGCTTCTTCGGTCTGTGATCGCATCCGGCCGCGAACAGGCACACCACAGGTAGAATCCACAACCAACGCAGCCGCTCCATGCCAAGCCTCCACCGTGTTTTCAGGATTGAGGGAATTGTAACGCCGCCTGCGCCACCGGGTGATAGCTCCTACGGTGCAGTGGAGTCGGCCCGAGCATTTCCAGCGCCGCTAAGTGCGCTGGGCAGGGATAGCCCTTGTGTTGGGCCAAGCCGTAGCCGGGAAATTTGCCGTCCAACTCAACGATCAGACGGTCGCGATGCACCTTGGCCAGCACGCTTGCCGCCGCGATCGAAAAGCTGGTTCCATCGCCTTTGATAACGGCCTGCTGCGGGCAATCCCATGCAATGGTGTCGCGGCCGTCGATCAGCAGAAAGTCCGGGCTGAGCGCCAACTGTTCCACGGCCAGTCGCATGGCCAGCAGCGATGCCTGGCGAATGTTGATGCGGTCAATGGTCTCGGCATCCACAGCGGCAATCGCCCAGGCCACGGCGTTGGCGCGAATCTCCACATCGAGTTCGTTGCGCTTCTTTTCAGACAGCTTCTTTGAATCGGTCAGGTCTTGCAGACGGCAGCCTCGTGGAAGAATGACGGCAGCCGCCACCACAGGCCCAAACAGCGGTCCACGCCCCACCTCGTCCAGCCCGGCAATGCGCAGTGCGCCGAGCTTGCGCGCGGCCTCTTCCAGCGTCCATCCGCAAACGGCCTGCTCAATCGCCATACTTCCGAGTATATCCAGCGTGTGAAAGCACAAGGCGGGAGAAGTAGGTTTTGCTAGAGTTGCGCTCTTCGGTCCCGAAGCGTCTCACGGATGCTCTCACGTATTTTAGGGTCACGCGGCACGTAGACGCCAAGTCCTTTCAGACCGTACAGGATGTGGTTGGCCTCAGGCGATTCAATTCCCCAAAACATCTTCCATTGCTTGCCGTCCGTATCGAGCAGAATCCCATAATAGCTTTCTGAATGGTGGACGATGGCATAGGACGCACAGACGATCTCTGACAGCGGAATGGAGCGCGACACCCAGCGGTGGCCAAAGCTCACCCAAGGGATTCTAGACCAGGTCAGTGTGGAGCGGTCGCAATGCAGCCGCTCGCAGAAAGGCAGTAAGTAGCGAATGCCTACGGCGAGCAAAAAAATTCCCAATGCCATGCTCAAGACAGCGACAATCGCGTTGGAGACATAACCGGCCGAACCTGGGCGCGAGTCCGTGAGAATCTCCCAGATGCTCGGATTGCTTCCGTGACCAAAGCACGCGAAGTAGAGCTCGATCAAGGCGACCAGAATGAAGAATCCACCGGTCAAAGTAGGAGATTTCGGAAGAGGGGATTTCGATGAATATAAGGGGGTATTGCACTCGACATCAACCGAGTCCTCGGTGATCTGAATCCAGTAGTTGCCCGTCTGCATGGTTGTGACCGGATTATAGCGCGCACCGCTTCAACGCAAAAACAACAACCCCGGCAAGGGCCGGGGTTGGCTGGAACGGATGGTGGCGGAGTTACGCGCGAACCTTGCCTGTAACGCGGTCCACTTCCTTGAGACGGGCGGCCTTGCCGCGCAGTCCGCGGATGTAGAACAGCTTGGCGCGGCGCACTCTGTAGCTGCGAACCCGCTCAATCTTGTCGATCACCTTGGAATTGAACGGGAAGATGCGCTCGACACCCTGGCCAAAGCTCATCTTGCGCACGGTAAAGGTGCCCTGCGGCCCCTTGTTAATGGCGATAACCAGACCTTCAAACGCCTGCAAGCGTTCCTTA
>Ga0182030_10001105_pt1 | contig 54277 bp, 42 predicted proteins | sample 812S3MmetaG_FD_121299 | JGI IMG/M metagenome (GOLD analysis project Ga0182030, IMG submission 121299) | Permafrost microbial communities from Stordalen Mire, Sweden - 812S3M metaG (Illumina Assembly) | ecosystem: Environmental > Terrestrial > Soil > Wetlands > Permafrost | place: Sweden...
CCGAGGTGAGGAAAGCAAGAATCCATAAGGTACTGACAAGACGACGCATAGTTACCTGCCTCAGTGCTTACCGCCATCTTGAATACCCGCTAAGCGTGCGTACCCGTTCGTGCTAGCTCTCGAGGCAGTGCGTAGTAACACCTGTAGCTCACTATTGAACGCTGTACCCGCGCCCTTCAAAGCAGGCGGCCTCTGCGCGCATAAAATTCTGACGCGTCGCGGGCAAGCTCGGCTTCGTTGCAGTGGCGGCTGAGGGGGCACCCTGAGCCGCTGCTGGGGCGCTCACGGTGCTCGCGTTAAACCCCGTTTGTTCACTCGCCCAGCTGGCACATTCCTTGCGATCGCGCGCCTGCAGTTCAGCGCTCTGCCCGTTCTTGGGATAAGCAAAGAGGTCGCCCGACGTGCTTTGCGCTGCCACTTGATTGGCTACCTGATCCGGGGGTCGGACAGTCTCGTACGCGTTGTTATCGGCGTCCCACGTGTAGTAGTTGTCATCGGCATAGTAGTACGGCACACCGCCCCACCAGTAAGTGGCATAGTCCAGCGGTAGCGACGCCCAAAAGAGCCCATAGCCCAAACCCCAGCCGCCGTATCCACCGCCGTACCCGCCACGCCAGCCTCCATATCCGCCACGGTAGCCGCCGTAACCACCACGGTAGCCACCATAGTAATGGCCGCCAAATCCGCCACGTCCGCCACCGCCTCCATGTCCGCCACCGCCTCCATGTCCGCCACCGCCACCGCCGCCATGGGCGACGGCCGCGACAGCAAACAACATCGTGCCTATTAGCGCGAGTCCAATAGCACGCGGTTTGATGCTCCTGAATTGATTGTTCATGACCGTAGTCCTCGCATCATTTAGAAAGCCCATCCGGGGCCCCGCGGACGATTCAGCTTAGCAATGCTCAGAATGCCCTTTAACCCCGGAGTCAAATGTCCGATGCCGCTTCGTTGCTCACTTAGACTAGCCAATCGATGCATCGGTTCCGGAACATCAACACTTCTTAATCACCAAAATATTCAAGCGCCGTCGCTCGTCCTGCTGCTGCATCGCTTGGCATAGTGACTTCACCCTAAGATGCCTCCGCCAAAACATCCGTTGCAAAACACTGGGTCGCCGAATGAGATACCAATCGGCCGCACACTATTGCCGTCGGGCCGATTCAATCGCTCGACGCTCAGATCGATCCCTCCAATTCTCGTACATGTATAGCTGCTGCGATTTATTACCCCTTGGCGTTCCTGCCCAATCCGTTGTCGAAGACACGCCGCAGGTGAAGATCGATCACCTCCCGTGCCCGGTAGATGCGCGAGCGAACGGTTCCGACGGGCGTATTCATCATTTCAGCAATATCCGCGTAAGCCATGCCGTCAAGTTCGCGGAATATGACCGCGGATCTAAACTCGGCCGGCAGCGCCTGTACGGCCGCATTTACAATCACGCGAATTTCCTCCGTCAACGCAAGGTGCTCAGGCGTGCTCGTATCTCGGAGCCGAAGCGGCGTATCAGGTGCCTCATCACCCTCCGATACTTCCAGGGGCATCAGTTGCGGTTCGCGCGCACGCATGCTTCGCACCGACTTGGTCGAATTGATCGCGATGCGATGAAGCCACGTGTAGAAGGCGCAATCGCCTCGAAATCCTTGCAATCCCCGATGCGCCCTAATGAAGGTTTCCTGCGCGATATCCTCGGCGTCACAAGGATTATGCGTGTAGCGCAAGGCCAGTTTGATAATCCTTCGTTGATACTTGAGAACCAACAGGTCGAATGTGCCGCGTTCACCCAAGCGTGTGCGCCGCACCAGATCCATATCGTACGTATTCGAGCCCCCTGCTTCCTGCACGCGGTCAAGAGGAGGAGGAGACAGTGGCGAAGGTAAGGTCGGGGTGTGGCGGTACTGGTTCAGCATGATGAGGTGATAATGCGCTGCCAACATTAAAATGCGACTAGAACCTCATTAATGTCGGCCAAAACATTGCACTAGAAGCGAATTTGTGTCGCTGACGCTGCCCTGGGTATAAACGCGCAGACCCACACAGTGCCGCTAGCGTACGGGGTGCTGATGCAGGTGGGATCATCGATACCGCGAAGCTTGGAAAGCTGCTGCCTTGCTTCATCCCCGAATAAGCCCGCACGACCCCAGCGTTGGCAGAAGTCACTCCTTGCACAGACAAAGCCCCTGGACTCTGCCCGCTCCGTCCATTGCAATCTGTTCGTTGGCAAACAAAGGAACCATCCGCCCCGATGGCTTTCCAATTGTCGACAACACCGGGTCAGACCAGTGGCCCAGTTGGACACTCTTGGAGCGCCAGGGGCGGAGGCTTTGCTGCCCTGCAGGGGCGAAGCACAATCCGCCGGAAATTCAGTGCCTCCGTACTGAGGGGAACTAGCGATCAGTCAGTGGTGGAGCGTATAGCTGTATAGGCATCACGCGGGGTCTCGGGGTGCGATAGCGTACGGAGGACATCGACGCGCCGGTGCACAGTCAACACTAGCCCACTGTCAATGTGATTGGCGAATCCAGCCAATTGGGAGTTCTTGGTGGTATTAGAGGAAGGAGTATCAAGATGGCTCACGCTTATTGGAACGACTGGTATTTCGGCTGGGGTTGGTTTCTCTGGTTCGGCTTCGTCTTCTTGCTGTTCTCGAGCCTTGGAAACTGGGGCTATACCTACAGGGCACACCAGAAATACGGTCGGCAGCCGCGCAAGAGCGCGCTCGACATTCTCGATGAAAGGTATGCGGCCGGAGAGATTACCCGCGAAGTGTATGGCCAGATGAAATCCGATATTTCCAAGCCCTAGTAGAGGTACTCGACGTTCTTCCCAGGGTGCCAAAGTCATGAACGCGACGAACTCACAGGGGGTTGCCAGCGGCTTGACCGACAAGTCCGCAGCGTCGCCCGACAATACGAACGGCTTGTCGAACGATGAGGCGCGCCATCGGCTGCAAAGCGTTGGTTCTAACGCGATGCCCGATACGGCCCTTCATCCGATGCGCAGAGCGTTGGGGAAATTCTGGGCGCCGGTACCGTGGATGCTCGAGGCGGCGATTGCGCTCGAACTTGCACTCGGTAAGTACGTTGAGGCGGCTGTGATCGCCGCGCTCCTGGTGTTCAATGCGGCTCTTGGTTTCTTTCAGGAGAGCCGCGCCCAGGCCACCCTTGCGGCCCTGAAGTCGCGGCTCGCGCTGAATGCGTCCGTCCGGCGCGATGGGGCGTGGAAGACGATTCCCGCCGCGGATTTGGTGCCTGGTGATCTGGTGAAACTCTCGCTGGGCGGCGTGGTCGCGGCCGATGTGCGAATTACTGCAGGCGAGGTCTTGCTCGATCAATCCATGCTCACCGGTGAATCGGTGCCTATCGAAGCCGGTCCGGGTCTGCAAACGTTTGCCGGAGCGCTGGTGCGTCGGGGTGAGGCGGCTGCGGAAGTCACGGCGACCGGAGCACGCACCAAATTCGGGCGCACCGCAGAACTCGTGCGCACCGCCCACGTCGTCAGCTCTCAGCAGAAGGCGGTCCTGCGCGTGGTGCGCAACCTGGCCGCGTTTAATGGCGTGATCATCCTCATGCTGGTGGGCTATGCCTACTTTCTCAAGATGCCGTTGGCTGAGATCGTTCCTCTGGTCCTGACTGCGATCCTGGCCTCGATACCGGTCGCGTTGCCAGCCACCTTCACCCTTGCGGCGGCACTCGGCGCACGGTCCCTGGCAAAGCAGGGAGTGCTGCCCACGCGCCTGTCCGCCGTGGATGAGGCGGGAACAACAGATGTGTTGTGCGCTGACAAAACCGGCACGCTGACACAAAACGCGCTGAAGGTGACCAGCGTTCAGCCGATGCCTGGATACGATGAGGCGCATGTGTTGGCGCTCGCGGCGCTCGCCAGCTCTGAAGGTGGTCAGGATCCGGTCGATGGTGCCATTCGCACCGCCGCCGCGAGCAAGCCTATTGCCAATGCACCCAGGCTGGTGACCTTCGTGCCGTTTGATCCGAGCAAGAAGATGGCCGAAGCGACTGCAACGGATCCGGGAGGCGCAACGCAGCGCATCGTGAAGGGCGCCTTTGTTGCGGTCACGAGCCTCGTCCCCGGCTCGGCTGTCGCCTTGGCATCGGTTAAGGAGCTCGAAGGGCAGGGGTTTCGCGTCCTGGCGGTGGCCTCTGGCGAGCCCGCAGCGATGAAACTGGTCGGACTCATCGCGCTCAGTGACCCGCCGCGTGGCGACTCCGCCGAGCTCATGAAGGAATTGCATGCGTTGGGCGTGCGCGCGGTTATGGTGACGGGCGATGCGCCGGCAACCGCCGCCATCGTGGCACGGGCGGTTGGGCTCGACGGTGCCGTCTGTCCGCCCGGTCCGATCCCGGACAATATCCAACCCGAGCAGTTTGCGGTCTTCGCCGGTGTCCTGCCGGAGGACAAGTACAAGCTGGTCAAGGCGTTCCAGAAGGGCGGCCATACGGTCGGCATGTGCGGCGACGGTGCCAATGACGCGCCGGCCTTACGTCAAGCACAGATCGGCATTGCGGTGTCGACGGCAACGGATGTCGCTAAGTCGGCGGCCGGCATGGTGCTCACCGAACCTGGCCTGGTCGGCATCGTCGCTGCGGTCAAGGAGGGACGAGTAACCTTCCAGCGCATCCTGACCTACACGCTCAACGCCATTATCAAGAAAATCGTGACGGTCTTGTTCTTGGTTGTAGGCCTGCTAATGACAGGACAGGCGATTCTGACCCCCCTGTTGATGGTCATTGTGATGATCACGGGCGATTTTCTCTCCATGTCATTGACTACGGACACTGTGCGGCCTTCCCCTTCCCCGAACGCGTGGCGCATCGGCAGCTTCACGATGGCCGGGATTATCCTAGGTGCGTGCCTGCTGGCCTTCTGCACGGGCGTCTTGGCGCTCGGAGCATTTGGCCTGCACCTGGCCAGCGGTGTGCTGAGAACTCTGGCCTTCCTCGTGCTGGTGTTCGGAAGCCAGGCGACGATCTACGCGATTCGCGAACGTCGTCACCTGTGGGGCTCTCGCCCAAGCCTGTTGCTCGCGGCATCGTCCGTTGCCGATATCGCAATCGCTTCGACATTGGCGATCGGCGGAATCGCCATGGCACCGTTGCCGCCCTTAGTCGTGACCGGCACTCTTGTGGCCTCGATTGTATTCGCGTTCATTCTTGATTTGGTCAAGGTTCCCGTGTTCGCGCATCTGGGCATTGCTCAAAGCCCGAGTATTGGCGCTGCGAACCCAGTGATATCCGGAGCGGAGAAGGGGAAAGGCACATCCGTGGCTAAGTCCAGCACCGATCAACCAAGGAGTGCTGCGCCGAAGCCACCGCCAGCCGCGTCAACGTCCGAGGCCAATGCGAAGCCCGCTGCGGAGGCCAAAGCCAAGACACCCTCTGACTCAACCCCGCGCATCGCGCAGCGAGCCTATGAACTCTACGAGCAAGGCGGCCGCAAGGATGGCACGGCAGCTCAGAACTGGGAGAAAGCTGAGTCGGAGATCTTCAAGGATTCGACCAAAGCCGAGGTTCCTGGCGAAACGAATGCCGGAACTAAGCCGGTAGACAAAGTGGAACCTCGGCCTGAAACTAAGGTGTCACCGGCGCCTGCGACAGCGACTGCGCCGACGACTGAAATGAATGTCCAACCGGGCACTTCCGATCACACCAAGATGCCGTCCGATATGCCGCCGCTCGTCAAACGAGTCCACGCGCTGTACGAGGAACTCGGTCGACAGGATGTTCAAACCGCTCAGGAGTGGGAGAAGGCACAAGGCGAGCAGTCTCAAGAGCGCTCCAGTACATAAGTAGTTGCTATTGAGGCGGAACCTGGTCCCACAGGCAGAGGATTGAAGATGAAGATCAAATCGGGTGATTTTCGCGTGCGGGAAGGAAAGGAGGTCCATCTCAAGAAGTGGCCGACCCTGATCGATCCGGTGTACAAATCAAAGAAGCAATACGAAAAGCTTCTTAATCAGCATGTGCAGCAGCTCAGCGCGATGCAGCAGCTACACTACGCGACCAATCGCCACGCCATTCTACTGATCTTTCAGGCCATGGACGCGGCCGGCAAAGACGGTGCGATCAGACACGTGATGTCTGGAGTAAACCCGCAGGGCTGCCAGGTATTCGGCTTTAAGCATCCGAGCGCGACCGAATTGGAGCACGATTTTCTCTGGCGTACGACCCGTGATCTGCCAGAACGCGGGCGTATCGGCATCTATAACCGATCCTATTACGAAGAAGTGCTGATTGTGCGCGTACATCGCGACATTCTTCTGGGCGAGGGTCTCCCGGATCTACCAAGCCACGACAAGCGGCTCTGGCATGATCGGTATCGTTCAATCACCGACCTCGAAAGGCATCTGTCGGCCAACGGAACTCGCATCGTCAAATTCTTCCTTCATCTTTCCAAGGAGGAGCAGCGCAGGCGCTTCCTGGCGCGCATCGACGATCCTGAAAAGAATTGGAAATTCAGCCGTGCCGACATCAAGGAGAGGGGCTACTGGGATCAATACACCAGGGCATATGAAGAGTGCTTGAGCGCCACGAGCACTGTGGCGGCACCATGGTACGTCGTTCCCGCCGATGATAAAGAGAACGCCAGGCTGATAGTGTCGAAGATCGTCCTCGATACCTTCGAGAGCCTCAAGATGAGCTACCCCAAATCGACTGCAAATCGCCGGCGAGAATTGCTGTCCATCCGTAAGCGACTTTCAAAATGAAAGGGATCAACAAGATACTGGCGAACTGATGAAGCGGCGCTGCAAATTGTGTCCGGCAACGCACTAGAGCTTGAACGAGAAACCCATCGGAGAACCGCTATGAACTCAACGCGATGCATGATTATGGTCGCAGCCTGTGTGCTGCGGTCGGTCACCCTGTGGGCTGAAGCGCCGTCATCGACCAGCTCGGTGACCCGACCGAGCGAGAAAGTTCTTCAGGATGCGGATAGGTTCTGGGCGCAGGAATTCAGAATCCTGGGCGGCCAGTATCGGCGACCGCAGTTGACTTGGTACACCGGGCAAATAGGCGAAGTGTGCAACTTAGAAGCCGTCCTGGTTGGCCCGTTCTATTGCCCCATCAGCCAACGCATTTACTTGGATCAGGCCTTTCTGGAGCAGTTGGCAGGAAAAGCCGGCGGCGCCGGAGAAGCGATGCTCGGATATGTGGTCGCGCACGAAGTGGCTCATCATGTTCAGGGCATCATTGGCACGACGGCTCTGGTGGAGCAAGCCCGCGCGAGCAGCACGCCGGAGCTTGCTAATCAAACCCTTAGCAGGATGGAGCTCCAAGCGGACTGCTATGCGGGCCTGTGGCTGCGCTCGGCCGCGAAACGCGGCGTCATCAAGCTGCCTAAGGATCTTTCGGCCGCCTTAGACCAGTTGGCTAGCTTCGGTCGAGAGCGCCAGTCGCAGTTGGTTGCCGGGCAGGTGATGCCCGATCCACTCGATCAAGGCAGCGCGGCACAGCGACTAAAATGGGTTCACCGCGGACTAGATAGCGGCAACTATTCGGACTGCGACACCTTTGGTGTGGAAGCGCCTGGCGACAAGTGAGCAACCACGCCGAACGCTACTGCTGCGCCGTGTCAGTCGCCGAGCATCCGCTCCGGTGTTCGCTGGCTGATGGAAGTGCGCCTTTAGTGCGAAACCCGCAGCCCTTAATCCACCGAGATACCGGCAAGAACCGCTTGCGCCGGCGCAATGGACTTAAAGGGAGGAGCGCTTTGGAGCCATTTATAGGACTCCAATGGGCTTTCTGGAAAGGGCCACGCCGAAGGAAGCGCTTACCCGATATGCAACGCTGTGAATGCGATCCTGAATCAGCCGTCTCTGGCGCGCTCGCGACGATGTCGCGCGGCCTAGACGGTAGCGACCGGCCGCAATGTCAGGCGAGTAGACAAAATAGCCGGATTTTAATCCTGCACCAATGCAGTTCTAATCTTCGTGGAGTCAAATGGCGCTTCTGGGTACCACTGATGCAACCTTTCATGACTGCAGATGATTATGAACTGGCTGAGTGAGTGGAATGCGGCGGCGATAGCGAGGTCCACATGGAATGCTGTCGGCAGGGCATGCGCGTTCTCGATGTCGTGCTGCCGCATTTCGCAGCACGGGATTGCTGCAACTTGAGCCGCGGCCTGCTTCGTTGCTTTCAGGTCTCGAGCCTGCGAGCGCACTCATGACCGATGGCAAGACAGTGCCCTCAGGGCACGGGCCCTCGTCGATGCCTAGCTGCACTCAAGGCTTCTGGGCTGGTGTGAAAGCGTTATCCACAGGCTATCAACATGGCTGAAGCAGCAATCGCTGAGAGCCCCTCAGATATTGAAGGAGCCTGGTACATCGCGCTGGTCCAAGCAGAGCGCTTGCGCCAAGACTATGTTCAGCACGAGAGGGCGGCGGATATCGCGGAACTTGAACCGGAAAGTTTATGGTTACTTCTGTGGCTTGCCGAGCGTCGTCGCGATGAGCTCTTCTGCCTACTCCGCTGATCGTCAGTCCCGGGAACGGTGACCTTGAGCACACTCATCGGTTCCTCTGTCACCTGTCGTAGTGCATTGGAGGACAGATGAATCAGGCCCTAACGGCCCGCTTTGACGAGCGGTAGTGGGCATGGACTGAGCTGCCTGCATTAGTGTCCAGGCTTGCCCAGGAGTTTTCCGCAGTCCCTCCTACGGAAACTGCTCTATGGGTGGAGCGCGGCGTCAACGTGTGCCGTTCGTCAAGGGGATTGCCGGGGAGAAGATGATTCTGCAGACGCTGCATGGCCGCTTCTTATTCTCAGGCATTGTCGGCGCGATCGGTCAGTGGATCGTCGAGTTCAAGTATCAGACTTTTGGGTGACAATGGTTCCAACAAATGCCCCGTTCAATGGTCCAGCGCCGGGCGGCTGCGGAATGCAACCGACTTGGTGCAGCAGCGCCAAGGATATGGTCGGCTGCGCCCTGGGCATGTCCCGGCTCTGGTTTACGATCGGCGGCGGGATCATCAACGAAGTCTACTATCCGCGCGTTGACATCCCGCAAATCCGCGACCTCGGCTTCCTCGTGGCGGACGGGCGTGGATTTTGGGTGGAAGTAAAGCGACAGTGGCAGTACTCGATTGAACTTCTTGCACCGGGTGTTCCCGCCGTGCGTGTCATTCACCATCACGACCGTTTCGATCTCGCGCTGCGAGTGGTGCCGTGCGTTGAGCGCGATGTGCTACTCATCGATGTTGTTCTCACGGGCGATGACACCCTGCGGCCCTACGCGCTGCTTGCTCCTCATCTCGGAGGTAGCGGCATGAATAACTGTGCTGAAGTGGGCTGGTACGGTGGCCGGCGCATGTTGTGGGCTCACCAGGAGCCCTACGAGCTCGCGCTCGCGACGGTCGCTGGGGATCAGCGCGACGGCTGGGGACGAGCGAGCGCAGGGTATGTGGGCGAGAGCGACGGTTGGCAGGACTTCGCACGCCATGGTGCGATGACCTGGGAGTTTGCGTCCGCAGGGCCCGGCAACGTCGCGCTGCTGGGCGAGTTACCGCGCTCTGCCGTGTTGGCGCTCGCCTTCGGTAGCAGTGTCGAGTCTGCTGCCACTGTGGCGCTGACAGCCCTGTTCGAACCCTTCGAGAGCGCAAAGCACCGACACGTGGACAGATGGACTCAGTGGTACGGCAAATCGCAAGTTCCGCCGGAGTACGTACGCGGTTTGTCTAACGATTGTGTCGAGCAATTTCGGCTCTCCGCCATGGTGCTGCGTGCTCATTGTGACAAGACTTACCCAGGCGCCATGGTCGCCAGTCTCAGTGTGCCTTGGGGCAATACCACCGAGGAACGTGAGGGCTACCACTTGGTGTGGCCGCGGGATCTGGTGGAGTGTGCAGGGGCCTTCTTGGCGATCGGCGCAGTGCGCGAGGCGAGCAATACCTTGAGATACCTGCTCGCTACCCAACTTGCGGATGGCCATTGGAGTCAGAATCAATGGCTCGGCGGGAAGCCTTATTGGAGTGGAGTCCAATTGGATGAAACCGCGCTACCGGTGCTGCTGGCGACGTCTTTGGCCGGGCGCGGTGCACTCAAAGGAACTGAGATCGCCGATATGGTTCAGCGCGCCCTCTCGTTCATCGTACGCAACGGTCCATCGAGCGACCAGGACCGCTGGGAGGAGAGCGCGGAACTCAATACTTTCACGTTGGCTGCCTGTGTTGCTGCTCTGGTCGCTGGAGCGCCCTATTTGCCTGCGGATGCGTGCGAACTTGCATTGAGTTTCGCGGACTATTGGAACGCGAGGCTTGAGGATTGGACGGCAGTATTCGATACACCGCTTGCGCGGCAGTTCGCAATTCCAGGGTACTACGTCCGTGTTGCTCCGCCCCAGGCTCCGCAGAGCTATTCGGGACTAGCGGCGGATACCATCCGCCGGGGTAGCGTCCGCGTCCAAGAACAGATCGTTCCCGAGTGGACACTCTCCGGGCACCGTGCGGTAGCCGCTCAGGTCCGTGATGCCAGCGCCAATCAATATGGTTTCGTCGATGCAATGCTGCCCGGTGAATTCACGACTGGAACGTGTAAGCATTAGATACGCGGCATCGGCCACGATTTTCGGAGTGCGACTTACGCTGATTGCCTGTTCTCCGCCCAGGAGGTTGCGCACGGCAGAGGTTGCGATCAAGGTCTTGGGCCACAAGGTATTGAAGGCAATTCCGTCGGTGCGGAATGCCTCGGCCATCGCCATGGCGTAGATGCTCATCGAGTACTTGGACAGGGCGTAGGCGGGAAAGGGCGCAAACCAGGCCGGCTTGAGTTGCGGGGGCGGCGAGAGCATGAGCACATGTGGGTTGGCCGCCTTGCGTAGGTGCGGAATGCAGGCCCGGGACACCAGGAACGTCCCGCGCCCATTGATCTGGTGCATCAGATCGTAGCGCTTGGCATCAGTTTGTTCTGTCGAAGTCAGGCTTATGGCGCTCGCGTTATTGACCAGAATGTCGATACCTCCGTAGGTTGCCACCGTGCTCGCTACCGCGGCCTCGATCTGCTCCTCCGCGCGGATATCGCAAGCGAGCGGCAGAGCCTCACCGCCCGCTGCGCGAATCTCCTCAGCTGCCGTAAAAATAGTCCCCGGGAGCTTCGGATGCGGGACAGCTGTCTTGGCGGCAATAGCAATGCGCGCGCCGTCACGGGCCGCGCGCAGCGCGATGGCGAGCCCGATGCCGCGGGACGCGCCGGTAATGAACAGAGTTTTTCCAGCCAGAGTGGTCACAGTGCGCCCTTTTTCCGATAGGTTGGTTTGAGATTGCACGCCGCGCTTGGCCGATGCTCCGCGATGCGACGATGCGAGTGGCGTATCTGAGCTCCCCGCGCCTCGGCTGTCAACCAACTTCGTACGCACCGGGTGACCGACCGGCCGCACTGCCACCATTTACCTCAGTGGCGTACTATGGACCCCCCATATGTACGCCGCGCCGCGACGTTTTTTTACACGGCGCAACGCCTTCACAACCTTGATACTTGGGCGAGGAATAACGATGAGAACTGACAAGCACCTGCGGGTAGAGCTGGATGCAGGCATCCTGAGCATAACGCTGGCCCGGGCCGAGAAGAAGAATGCGCTGACGCAGAGCATGTACCTGGCCTTTGGTGATGCCCTGGAGCACGCGCTGGCTGAGTCCTCAATCCACGTGGTGCTGATCGATTCAGAAGGCGCCGATTTCAGTGCGGGCAATGACATCGCCGACTTCGTCGCGCTCGCGCAGTCGGGCGAGCCATTGGAGAATTCGGCGGTGTTTCGGTTTCTGCGCCTGTTGGCGGGTTTTTCCAAACCGATGATTGCCGCTGTGCGCGGGCGCGCGGTGGGCATTGGCACGACTCTGTTGCTGCACTGTGACCTGGTCTATGTAGCGAGTGACGCCAAGCTCTCGACCCCGTTTGTTGATGTGGCCCTGCTCCCGGAGGCCGGATCCAGTCTGCTGATGCCGGCGCGCATTGGCCACGCGCGAGCGTTCTCGATGTTTGCGCTGGGCGACGTGATCACGGGCCAAGTGGCGGCCGAGTGGGGTATTGCTAATGCGGCGCTGGCCTCCGCGGAGGTCAGCGCGCGGGCACATGCGGCAGCGCGCGCTTTGGCCGGCAAGTCCTCGAAGTCGGTGCTCTTGACCAAGCACCTGTTGCACAACAGCGGACTTATTCTGCGCACCATCGAAGCGGAATGTGCGTTGCTGCCCGAGCGCGTGACCAGCCCCGAGGCCCAGGCAATCTACCGCACCTTCCTGACCCGCAAATAGGTGACGTCGGGCGAGGCGCATGCGACGCTCAGGGTAGCGTTACGTTGTGATGCCCATCAGCTGAGATGGGTACCCCATCCGAGATTACGTAGTAGTCGCCCTTCTCAGCGGCGTAGACGTGGGCCGCGATCTTGAGTCCCTGAGGAAAATCCAAGGTGCCGGCCGCGATTGACATACGCTCGCCCTCGATGTCCTCGAAGAACAAACCGGAGCCGCAGGTGCTGCAGAACCCGCGCCGCAGTCCAGGGATGAAGCTGTACCAGGCGAGCGTGTCGGCACTCAGCAAGCGAAAGTTCCGCTTGCGGCAGGCCGTCGCGGCCACGAAATGACCACTGCTGCGCCGGCATTGCTGACAATGGCAACAGATAACATCGCGTAGCGGACCACGCACCTCGTAACGAACGCTGCCACACAGGCATCCGCCGCTGGCCACACTGTCCATCGCCTCACCTCGTCAACAATTGTGAGTCTCGCTCAGGGAGGGCGCGGCGGCGGTCGCGCCGGGCGGCGGCTCGTGCGCTCGGGCCGCGGAGCAGCCGCGGTCGGCTGCGGGAGTGTCACCACCTTGCGCAGTTCCGGGTAGGGCGCGTTCTTGTGCGGCAGTGCCATCGCGTCGACAAAGTGAGCCTGGAACCGAGGCTCGATGGCCGTCTCAATTTTTTCAACTCGACGCACAAGCTGTTCTACCAGCGGCCGGGACGTCGCGTCCAACAGCGCGATGCGCGCGCCCGTGCCGGCGGCGTTGCCTGCTGAGGCCACGTGTGCGAGATCGCAGTCCGGGATCATGCCAAGCACCATGGCATACTTGACATCAATATGGCTGCCAAAGGCGCCGGCCAGACGAATGCGCTCGACGCGCTCAATACCCAGACGTTCCATCAGCAGGGCAACGCCGGCATACAGTGCCGCTTTGGCCAGCTGGACGGCACGCACATCATTCTGCGTGATCTGCAGCAACGGCGAACCGCGGTGCAAAATGTAGGCAAAGGTGCGACCGTTATTGATGATCCGATCCGAGCGCGACTGCAGCGCGCCATTGATCGTGCCATCCTGGCTGATAATGCCGGCGAGAAACATTTCGGCAATCACTTCAATAATGCCCGACCCACAGATGCCGGTGACGCCGCTGCGGCCAATGGCTGCCGCAAATGCCGGATCATCGGACCACAGCTCGCTGCCAATGACTCGGTACTTGGGCTCGAGCGTGATCGGATCGATACGGACGCGCTCAATCGCTCCCGGCGCGGCCCGCTGCCCGCCGCTTATCTGTGCGCCTTCAAAGGCCGGGCCCGTGGGGCTGGAGCAGGCCACCAGCCGCTCGCAGTTACCGAGCACGATCTCGGCATTGGTGCCGACATCGACCAGTAGGGTCATTTCCTTGGCCAAATCTGGACGCTCGGCCAGGATCATGCCGGCAGTGTCAGCGCCGACGTGGCCTGCGATGCACGGCAGGATATAGACGCGCGCGTTAGGATGCAGGCTCAGGCCCACGGCCGCTGAGCGCAGCGTCATCGACTGGTCGGTGGCGAGCGCGAAAGGGGCGCCCCCCAGCTCCACCGGATCAATGCCGAGGAAGAGATGGTGCATGATCGGGTTACCGACGATCGTGGCTTCGAGTATATCGTGGACCGCCACCTTGGCCGCGCGGGCAATATCCGCCGCCAGTTCGCTGACAGCGGTCTGAACAGCGCTGGTCATCTGCGCAGCGCCGCCCGGGTTCATCATTGAATAGGACACGCGGCTCATCAGATCCTCGCCGAAGCGGATCTGCGGATTCATGATGCCGCCTGATCCGACCACTTCACCGGTTACCAGGTTGCACAAGTGTGCGGCGATCGTCGTGGAGCCGATATCGACTGCGAGGCCATAGACGCTCTCGTGAAAGCCCGGCCAGACTGCAATGATCTGCTTGGTTGCATGCACAGCGACCGTGACTTGGCGATTAGCGGCCTTGAGGGCGGGTTGCAGTTCCTGCAGCACCGACAAATCACTCGCCAGGCCCGTCAGTCGCCACTCAAATTCCAGGGCCTCGGTCAGGCGCCGCAGGTCTCCGGAGGGGTCGTGCATGTCGGGGACCTGGACGTCGACGCAGTGCAGGCGCACCACCGGGTACAGCTTGATCACCCGCTCTTCGGCATCCTTGCGGATGACCTGACGATGAACCTGGCTGCTCTGCGGCACATCCACCACCACATCGCCCTGCACGGTGGCCGAGCAGGAAAGGCGGTGACCGGGACGCAGACCCGCACGCTGCGCGAAGCGCGTTTCAGTGGGGCCGGGGGGCGAGACGCTCTGGGCCGAAGAGCGCACGCCGTGCTTGGCAAACTCGCCCTCGGCTATCAGCACCTCGCAGCGGCCACACAGGCCACGACCGCCACACACTGAGTCAATGTCGACTCCTAATGAACGCGCCGCCTGCAATAGTGGCGTGCCAACAGGAAAGCGACCGCGCTTTCCCGAAGGCGTAAATACGACGAGCGGATGCTGATCGCTCACGTGCCAGCGCCACCTGCCGCTGGCGGCGCGGGGCGACGGCGATGGCCGCCTTCGCGACGTCCGCGTCCGGCCTCGCCATCCGCACCCATTGGCGGCGGCTCACGGAACTTGCGGATCCAGCGCGCGCAGTCCGGGTCGTGCCCCATCATCACGTCGGCACCCATACAGGCGCGCACGACATCGCCATGCAGCGGATTGGTGATCGCTGAGGTCAGCCCACTGCCGATCGCCATCGTCAGAAAAGCGGCGTTGATGCCATCGCGGTTTGGCAGCCCGAAGCTGACGTTCGAGGCGCCGCAGCTGGTATTGACCTTCAGTTCATCGTGCAGACGCCGCACCAAGCGCATTACCTGCACACCGGCTTGGTTGATGGCCCCGATTGGCATGACCAGCGGATCGACGACAATATCGCAGGCCGGAATACCGTAGTCAGCGGCGCGTTCGACGATTTTCTTCGCCACCGCGAAGCGCACGTCCGGATCTTCAGAGATGCCGGTTTCGTCATTGGAGATGGCAATGACCGCTGCGCCGTACTTTTTGACGAGCGGAAGTACCGCTTCCAGACGCTCATCTTCGCCGGTCACCGAGTTGAGGAGTGCCTTTCCTTTATAGACGCGCAGACCCGCTTCCAGTGCAGCAACAATCGAGGAGTCGATCGATAACGGCACGTCAGTAATCGACTGCACCAGCTGGATAGCCTTGGCCAGGATCGCCGGCTCGTCTGCCAGCGGGATACCGGCGTTGACATCGAGCATATGTGCGCCGGCCTCGACCTGGGCGCGAGCATCGGCTTCGACCCGGCTGAAGTCCCCGGCGGCCATCTCAGCGGCCAGGATCTTGCGACCGGTCGGATTGATGCGTTCACCGATGATGACAAATGGTCGGTCAAAGCCGATGACGACCTCGCGGGTCGCGGAACTGATCACGGTATCGGTCATGTTTCGATCCTGTTAGCAACGGGTTGAGTAGCGCGCTGCGGGAACCAGGGCACGCGCCCGTTCAGCACGCCGGAGCGGTCGATGACCTCGGCCACGGATTCCTCCTGGCGATAGGCCATCACATGTACGCCGCTGACACCGCGCATCTCGCGCAGCTCCTGAATCTGCTCGATACAGATTTCGCGGCCCGCGCGTGCCTGGTCGGTGGCGCCCGCGAGACGATTAATGATGTGATCGGGTACGTGAATCCCCGGGACGTGCTTGCGCATCCATTCGGCCGACTTCGCTGAACGCAGCGGGCCGACGCCGATCAGCAGGAACATCTGGCCAAAGATTCCAAGTTGCTCGCAGTGGTCGAGAAACTCGCGCAGCAGTGGGATGTCATAGCAGTACTGGGTCTGGATGAATTGCGCGCCCGCAGCGACCTTCTTGGCCAGGCGCTGCGCGCGCCAGGCGTGGGGCAGGGCGCTGGGATTTTCTGCGGCGCCCAACAGTACCCGCGGCGCGGCGGTAATTTTCCGCCCGCTCTGGAACTGGTGCTCATCGCGCAACTTGCGCGCGATCTGCAGCAGCGACATGCAGTCCAGATCGAACACTGGTTTGGCCTGCGGATGGTCTCCCGCCTGCACGCCGTCGCCGGTCAGGCACAGCATGTTGCACACGCCCATCGCAGCGCCGCCTAGAATATCGCCCTGGATCGCGATTCGGTTCTTATCGCGACAGGAAATCTGCATCACGGGCGCATAGCCGATCCGCGTCAGCAGTGCGCACACCGCCATGCTCGACATGTGGCAGTTGGCACCACTCCCGTCGGTGGCATTAATAGCATCGACATAGCCATCGAAGATGCGCGCGCGGCGATAAACTTCCTCCGGATCGGCGGAGTCCGGCGGTGCGAGCTCGCTGGTCACAGCGAACGCACCGGCACGCAGCACACGCTCTAGGCGACCGGGGGAGGTGTGGCCGGGCAGAATGGGCAGCGGATAGCCCGGGACCGGCTCGTCATCGAAAATCACTTGGCAGCCTCGTGCTTTTCGCGGACCACGCGCAGCCAGGAGGACTTGCCTTCGTTGCGCCGATCGACCGGTGCCTGCACATTGCGCATGGCCTCAGTGCCACCGGGAATCTGCTCGGCGCCTTTGAATGCCTCGACCCAGACGCAGCGCATCCATGGTTTGACTTCGCAGTGCCCATTGGCGAGTACGCCGCCGCACGGGCCGTTGCGTATGCTTTTGGGGCAGTTCATCGGGCAGGACATGCCGGTGGAGCTCAAGACGCACTGACCGCACATCTTGCAATCGAACAGCAGACCCTTTACCGAGCGCTCAACCAGCGCCACGGGCCGCTCGAGTCGAGAATAGCCGATCCAGGCAAACAGGCCGTGAGCATGCATCAGCATGCGCTCGAAGCCTTGGTAGAACGCATTGAGGCCGCGCGAGTGACGCACCGACCAGCGCCGTACGGCGTACATTAGGCTTCTCCGCTGCCAGGTTCCGTAGCTGCTGGCGCCTCCGGCGGCTGGTTCACATCAACGCCTTTGGCGCGCGCCAGCCGATCCAGGTCTGCATCGGTATAGGCAGCTTCAAGCCGCGCGGCTTCGGCGGCAGCCTCGGCCTTCAGATCTTCGCCACACGGCCGCGGCGGACTGCGCTTCCAGTCGGCCATGTAGGCGTCCGAAGAGCCCTTGCCGGCTCGCATGGCGGCGCGGTCAATGGCCTCCTGGAAACGATTGGTCAGCGGAACCTTGGCGGTTTCGCGCCCACGCTTGACGATGACCTGTGCTGGGATATCGCGCCAGCCGATGATGATCAGGGATGCCATTGAATTGCTGAGCTCGTGCGCCCGGTGAGTGCAGTAAGGGTGTCGCCGAGCGCGCCGTAGCCGGTCTGGCGGTATTCGAAAGCCAAGCCCAGCGAGTCCGCAATCTCTCGGCCTTGGGTCAGGGTGGCGGCTGTCGGTGCGGTCTGCGCCAAGTACATGATCCTGCGATAGTTGCCAAAGTACATTGCCGCCAGTTCCGGGTGCCTGTCGATCCCGAGCCCCTTGGTAACCAGCCGATCAAAATGGCGCAGCAGGAAGTCGGTCAGATAGAAAGTGCCAGGTTCCGCCTCGCTGAGCGCGGCAAATACGCTCGGGGAGGCGAAGAATTCATAGCAATGAGCGCCAGGAATACGCTCCACGCCTTCTTCGCGCAGCACTTGATCAAGCCGTCCGCCAGTGCCGCAATCGGCGTAGGCGATAAAGATCTCACGGTACTGTCCGCGGTGGGCATGGATTGCTTCGCGTACGGCTTCCGGTATGCGTTCCGGCCGGTTATGAAGCTCGGGCGGCAGACACTTAACCTCCAGGCCCTCCCAGCCGTTGGCACGGCGCAGCGCTGCAATCTCGCGCGCCAGCGCGCCACAGGCAATTACGAGGGCGCTGCGCGAGGTATCCATCTGCGCGACCGCCTTTGATCGCTAGCCGGCGCGCGCAGCGGCGGCTGCACCACGCCGGGCGGCAATCAGCGACTTCGCAGTTTCTACGGCGATTGCCGCGTCACGACAGTACGCGTCAGCACCGACCGCTTTGCCGAACTCTTCGTTCAGTGGGGCACCGCCAACCAGCACGATGTAATCATTACGCATGCCCTTTTCCTTGAGCGTGTCGATGACGACTTTCATATAGGGCATCGTGGTGGTCAGAAGTGCGGACATGCCGAGAATGTCTGGCTTGTGCTTCTCGAGCGCATCGAGGTATTTCTCGACCGGATTGTTGATCCCAAGATCAACCACTTCGAACCCCGCGCCTTCGAGCATCATTGAGACCAGGTTTTTTCCGATGTCGTGGATGTCGCCCTTGACAGTGCCGATGACCACTTTGCCGATTGGCTCCACGCCGGTCTCGGCCAGGAGCGGTCGCAGGATCTCCATGCCGGCCTTCATCGCATTGGCGGCCAGCAGCACTTCGGGCACGAACAGGATACCGTCGCGAAAGTCGATGCCGACGATGCGCATGCCCTCGACCAGCGCATCGTTCAGAACGCGCTCGGCACTCCAGTTGCGCTTGAGCAGAATGTGTGTCGCCTCTACGACTTCGTCCTTGAGGCCGTTGTACAGATCATCGTGAACTTGCTCGGTGAGCTCCTGGTCGTTCAGGCTCGCCAGATCAAATTCGCCTTCTGCCGCTTCCGACATACCGCTTCTCCCGCCAAATTTCCTGAGGCCGGCCAGCTGCTTAGCTGCAAGCTGGGGTGTGTCCCATAGTACGGCCCGCTGGCGGGCCGGGACTAGCCGCTTCGCGACGAGTGCATGCCAGTAGACGACATGGCCGGCTTCGCCTTTGGCGGCAACCGCAGTCGCCAGCGTGCCCGAGTCGGTCGCAATCTGACAATCAGGGTCTGTGCCAGCTAATACACTGCCTTCCCCTTAAGGCCCGAACTCCATCCGGGCCGGCCAGCGACGGAGGCCTCGTGTCGATACTCTTTGATACCGATCATCTCTACATCCTGACGGCCACCTGCCAGAGTCGGATGGGTACCACCGCGCGGGTCAGCACTTTTCTTGCTGAACGGCGCATGTATATCACCGAGATGCACCAGTTCGATGACACGCTCTCACAGCGTTTCTTCCTGCGGGCGACCTTCTGCGGCGTGCATGGCGAGACGCTCGATGTCGAAAAGCTGCGGGCCCAGTTTGTCGAAGTGGCCGGTATAGAACAGATGGAGTGGGCGATCTACGACACCGCTGAGAAGCCTCGCGTGCTGATCATGGTCTCAGGGTTCGATCATTGCCTAGAAGATCTGCTGTATCGCCATCGCATCGGCGAGCTGCCGATGGAGATTACAGCGGTGGTCTCGAACCACGAGACGCTGCGTCCCATCGTCGAGTCTCGCGGCCTGAAATTTCACCACCTGCCAGTCACGGCGCAGAGCAAGCCGGCCCAGGAGATGAAGCTGCGCGAATTGCTGCGTCAGACCTCAACGGAGCTGGTGGTGCTGGCCCGCTACATGCAGGTTCTCTCCGATACGCTCTGTCGGGACCTGCGCGGCCGTGCGATCAACATCCATCATTCCTTCCTGCCCGGTTTCAAAGGCGCCAAGCCCTATCATCAGGCCTATGAGCGCGGCGTGAAGGTCATCGGCGCAACCGCGCACTTTGTCACTGCAGACCTGGATGAGGGTCCGATCATTGAACAGGTAGTCGAACCGGTCGATCACACCTTTACGCCCGACATGCTGACGGCCGCGGGGCGTGATTCGGAGCGTCGGGCGCTGTCAACGGCCGTGCGCCGTCTCATCGAGCGGCGCGTGTTCCTCAACGGCAGCCGCACGGTGGTCTTCAAGTAAATCGCTAGAGCGATGCTGCCGCGAGTAACGGCTCAAGCCGCGCCGCCGATTCTGCTGGGACGCGCCGCTCGGCACTGGGCGGGTGTCCAAAGTGTACCCGGTAGCATTTGGAAAAATGCGGCGGCGACTGGAATCCACAGGCGGTCGTTATCTCGACGATGGGCATCGAAGTATTCAGCAGCAGCTCGCGTGCCCGACGCAATCGCATAGCTAGGTAGTAGCGCTTGGGCACACAGTGCAGGTGGCGCTGAAACAACCGCTCGATCTGCCGGCGTGACAAACCGGTGGCAGCGGCGATCTCGTTCAGCGACAGCGGCCGCTCGATATTGGCCTCCATCAGTTCGGCAACCTTCAGCAGTCGCTCGTGTGACACACCGATCTGAGCGCGCAGCGGCACATACTGGCGATCCTTCGCATCACGCACTCGATCGACGATGAACTGCTCGGACACCAGCTGCGAGATGCGCGGACCCAGCTTGCTGCGAATCAGATTAAGCATCAAATCCAGTGGCGCGATGCCGCCCGAGCAGGTGTAGCGATCCCGATCGATCGTGAACAACTGATCGCTAAGTGCCACCCGCGGGAACTCCTCACGCAACGCCGAGAGATTCTCCCAGTGAATGGTGGCGTGGTACTGATCGAGCACGCCCGCGCGCGCTAGTGCGTAGCCACCGGTGCACAGTGCGCCCAGGCTAGCGCGCTGACCGGCCAGGCGCTTGAGCGCCGCGATGAGGGCGGGAGAGACGGCGTTCTTTACGTTAACGCCGCCGCAGACAAAATAGATGTCCACGCGACTGAGCTGGTCCAGAGCGAGCGTTGGCGTGAGCTGCAGCCCGTTGCTGGCGGCTACCGGCTGGCCATCGAGCGTGACGATGGAGCACTCGTAGGCGTTCTGACCCGTGAGCAGATTGGCCATGCGCAGGGGTTCGATGGCGTTGGCCAGCGCGATCAAAGAGTAGTTGGGCAGTGTCAGGAACGCGTAGTGCGTTTTGCGAATGGCAACCGTTGAGTCCACGTCCACTCCTTGACCCTGGGGTCAACTGCCAGGTCCCGTTGCGAGGGGGCCTGTATTCCCGCGTCCCGTGCAGCAGCTGCCGATGGCGTCCGCGAGGCGGCGGGAGGCCCCGGCCCGTCGTGATTGGATTATATCCTGTAACGAACGCGACGTACCGGAAATCGACATAACCCCAGTCGCTTTCCGACAATGGCTTGCTGCAGGCCGCTAGCTCGACTCCAAAACCGGCGAGACCCCGGGGTGGGTCCACCGCCCGGGCCAGGAATCCCCGTCTCTTGGCGCATTTCAGCAGGTGCCTGTCGCAACTGGAGTACTGCCCTAATGCTCACGGGCTACACTGCGACACGATCAGAGGATCACGACCGCCGTGCTCTTGCGATGCAGAGTGCCGCGACGTGCGCAACGGGAGCCGGAGCAATATGAAGACACATGCGCGGGTGGTGGTGATCGGTGGTGGCGTCGTGGGGGTCAGCACGCTCTACCACCTGGCCAAGAAGGGCTGGTCGGATGTCGTGCTGCTGGAGCGCTCGGAACTTACCGCCGGATCTACCTGGCACGCTGCCGGTCTGCTGCCGCTCTTTAACATGAGCTACACGGTGGGCCAACTGCACAAGTATTCGGTCGACCTGTACAAGCGCCTGCCCGCAGAGACCGGCCAGGATGTGAGTTTCCATGTCACCGGCAACCTGCGCCTCGCCACCAACAAGGCGCGCATGGATGAGTACCTGAAGTACTGCGGCACGGCCAATACCATTGGCGTGCCTTTCGAAGTGATCACCGCTGCACAGGTGAAGGAGCTGTGGCCGCTGGTGAATGTCGGCGGCGATGCGGATACGCCCAAGCTGATCGGCGCGCTCTACCATCCTGATGATGGTCACATTGCCCCGGCCGACCTCACGATGGCGCTGCGCAAGGGCGCCCGCGCCGGTGGCGCACAGATCCACGAGCAGACCGAGGTGACGAAAGCCGAGCGCACTGCCTCTGGCGAGTGGCGGCTGTTTACGAATCAGGGCGAGATCGTGTGCGAGCACGTCGTCTGCGCGACGGGCAACTACGCGCGCCAGACGGGTAAGCTCTTCGGCATCAACGTGCCGGCGATTCCGGTCGAGCACCAGTACATCGTGTACGACGAGTCCACTGAACTCAAGGCCTATCGGCAGGGCGGCGGTCGCGAACTTGCGGTATTGCGCGAGTCCGACAAATCCTATTACCTGCGCGAAGAGCGTATGGGCTGGATTCTTGGGCCTTACGAGTTCGGGGCGCCGGCGCGCTTTGCTGACGGCGTGCCGGAGTGGTTCGGTAAGAGCCTGTTCGAAGGTGATCTTGATCGCCTGCTGCCGCACGTCGAAGCGGCCATCCGCCGCGTCCCCGCACTTGAGCACTGCGGCATCAAGGATATCGTCAACGGACCGATTTCCTACACGCCCGATGGCAGCCCGCTGATCGGACCCGCCTGGGGCGCACGCAACCTCTGGCTCAACGAAGGCCACAGCTTTGGCATCACCGCTGCGGGCGGTTCCGGCTGGCAGTTGGCGGAGTGGATCACGGAGGGCGAGCCGGGCATCGACATGCTGGCAACCGATCCGCGGCGCTTTGGCGACTACACCTCCAAGCGCTACGTCGTGAAGAAAAACGAAGAGACCTACGCTAACGTCTTCACGATTCATTTCCCAGACGAGGAGCGGCCGGCCGCGCGTCCCGCCAAGACCACGCCAATCTACGACAAGCTCGATCGGATGGGCGCGGTGTGGGGCCAACGCTTCGGCTGGGAGCGGGCGGCCTGGTTTGCACCGGCAGGCGTGGAGCGGCGCGATCAGTGGAGCTTCCGGCGCAGCAATTACTTTGAACATGTTGGTAATGAGTGTCGCGCGATGCGCGAGCGCGTGGGCGTCATCGACCTGACGCCGTTCTCAAAATTCGAGATTCGCGGTCCGGGCGCCGAGGCCTGGCTCGATCATCTGGTGGCCAACAAGGTGCCGACCAAGATCGGGCGCATTGCCCTGTGCCATGCACTTACCAAGCGCGGCGGCATCCGCTCGGAATTTACGATCACCAAGATTGCTGAGGGCCATTTCTACGTCGTCAGTGCCGGTGCGGCCGAGCGCTATGATGGCGACTACCTGCGCAAGATGCTGCCAGAGGACGGTTCGGTAAGTCTGACAAATATCACAATGGCGCGCGGCACCTTTGTCGTTGCCGGTCCGCGCTCGCGTGAACTACTGGCCAAGCTGACCGACGCACCGCTCGATAATACCGCTTTCCCGTGGCTCACGAGCCAGGTCATTGAGGTGGGCCTGGCCACGGATGTGTATGCGTTGCGCGTGAATTTCGTCGGGGCGCTGGGCTGGGAACTGCACTTCCCGATCGTCTATGCGCATCATTTATTTGATGCGCTGTTTGCGGAGGGCAAAGAGCTTGGTATCCAGATGGTGGGCATGCGCGCGATGGAATCACTGCGCATGGAGAAGTCCTACCGCATGTGGGGCAGTGACATGACGCGCGATTACACGCCCTTTGAGACGAGCTTGGATCGCTTCGTGCGCATGAACAAGGGTGAGTTCATCGGCCGGGCCGCCCTCGCGCAGCAGCTGGCGCGCGGGGTGCCACATCGTTTTGTGACTCTGGAGGTCCATGATGTGGTCGATGCTGATCCGCTGGGTAATGAGCCGCTCTTTGACAGCAAGGGTGCGCTGATTGGTCGTGCGACCTCCGGTTACTACGGGCATGTGCTGCGCAAGAGTCTGGCGATCGGCTACATCAAGCCCGAGTTCGCGGCAGTCGGTGCGCAACTGCAGATCGAGATCCTGGGTGAGCGGCGCCGTGCAACCGTGCTGGTGGATTCGCCCTTCGATCCGGATAACAAAGAGCTGCGTGCCTGATATCCAAAGTACTGCTAGCGGCGCGCCCGGCCGTATGCAGGTGGCGAGTACCCTGAGAGGACTGGAACTGATCGTATGAAGCGACAAGGCTTTTCGGCGCTGCGGCTTCTGAGGGCGGGTCTGTCCGGGCAGCGCTCGTGGCAGCCGCAGTGGCGACGCTGCGAACCGCAGGCGAGCTACGATGCCGTGATCGTCGGTGGGGGCGGCCACGGACTGGGAGCTGCTTACTACCTCGCCAAGGAGCACCAGCTCACGCGCATTGCGGTAGTCGAGAAGGGCTGGATTGGCGGTGGCAACACCGGTCGCAACACGACGATTATCCGCTCCAACTACCTCTTCAATGAAAGCGCGGCGCTCTACGATCATGCGCTCAAACTCTGGGAAGGCCTGTCGCAGGATCTGAACTATAACGTCATGTACTCACCGCGCGGCGTCATGATGCCGGCGCACACAGTGCATGACATTCAGGTCTTCAAGCGTCACATTCATGCTAATCGCTGCAACGGCGTCGACAATGAATGGCTGACGCGCGAGCAAGCCAAAGCGTTCTGCCCGCCGCTTAACATTGACACCAACATCCGCTATCCGGTGTTGGGCGCGGCGCTGCAGCGTCGCGGCGGGACCGCGCGCCACGATGCGGTGGCCTGGGGCTACGCGCGCGCGGCAGATGCGCTCGGCGTCGATATCATCGAGAACTGTGAGGTTAAGGGGATCCGGCGCGATGCCCAGGGCGCGGTCGAGGCACTGGAGACCAGTCGCGGCGTGATCCGCACTTCCAAGGTGGGCGTGTCGGTAGCCGGGCACACCAGCCAGATCATGGCCATGGCCGGAGTGAGCCTGCCTTTGGAGAGCTTCCCGCTGCAGGCTCTGGTATCGGAACCCATCAAGCCCATATTTCCCTGCGTGGTGATGTCCAACACCGTGCACGCCTATATCAGCCAGTCCGATAAGGGCGAACTGGTGATTGGCGCAGGCACCGATGCCTACACCTCATACACGCAGCGCGGCGCGCTCCATACCAACCTCCACACCATCGAGGCCATCTGCGAGTTGTTCCCGGCATTCCGCCGTATGCGCATGCTCCGCAATTGGGGTGGCATCGTCGATGTAACCCCCGACCGCTCGCCGATCATTGCCAAGACCGCTGTCCCAGGTCTGTATGTGAACTGTGGCTGGGGTACGGGGGGCTTCAAGGCCACACCGGGTTCAGCCCACGTATTTGCCTGGACCATCGCGCGTGATGAGCCACATCCGATTAACGCCCCGTTCACGATCGAGCGCTTCCGGGACGGCTTGCTGATTGATGAGGCGGCCGCGGCCGCTGTGGCGCATTGAAGGGAACCCAGAGAGCCATGCTGCTGATTCACTGTCCCTACTGTGGCGATCGACCGGAGCTGGAGTTCAGCTATGGCGGGCAGGCCCACATTGCGCGACCCACTGAGCCTCAGACTCTGACTGACGAGCAGTGGGCCAGCTATCTGTATCTGCGCACCAATACGCGCGGGATCCACGCTGAACGCTGGCGTCACATCCGCGGCTGCGCGCGCTTCTTTAACGCCCTGCGCGATACGACCAATGATCGCATACTGGCCACCTACCGTGTCGGTGAGCAACCGCCGGCGGCGGCCGAGACTCGGGCATGATCGAGCTGCGCACCACGGAGGGCGGTGCCATTGACCGCCGGCGTCCGGTTTCCTTCCATTTTGATGGCCAGCGTTACCGGGGATATCACGGCGACACGCTGGCTTCGGCGTTGCTTGCCAATGACGTACACCTGATGGGCCGCTCCTTCAAATATCACCGCCCTCGCGGTGTGCTGGGTGCTGGCGCGGAGGAACCCAACGCCCTGGTCGGCGTGTGGCGCGATTCCAGAACCTATACGCCAAACCTGCGGGCCACCCAGGTGGAAATCTACGAAGGCCTTAAGGCCGAGAGCCAGAATCGCTGGCCGAGCCTGACGCGCGATTTCGGCCGGATCAACGATCTGATCGCGCCATTCATTCCAGCCGGCTTCTACTACAAGACCTTCATGTGGCCGCGCCGTGCCTGGCATGCCCTCTATGAGCCGGCAATCCGCTCTTCAGCCGGCCTGGGCCGCGCGCCGACCGGCCCTGATCCGGAGCTTTACGCGCAGCGCTTTGAACACTGCGATGTACTCGTGGTCGGCGCGGGGCCGGCCGGTTTGTCAGCGGCGCTGGCGGCGGCTCGTAGCGGCGCGCGCGTCATCTTGTGCGATGAGCAAAGCGCTCCCGGTGGCTCACTGCGTGCCGAGCGCGAGGCGCAGATCAACAACGAGTCGGCCGCTCAGTGGGTCGCCAAGGCATGGGCTGCGCTCAGCGCCTGCGCGAACGTCATGCTACTGCCGCGTACCCAGGCATTCGGCTATTTTCCCCACAATCTGATTGGGCTCAATCAGCGATTGAGTGATCATCTGGCGCGACCTGACCCGCAGCAGCCGCGCGAGCGGCTCTGGCAGGTCCGGGCCCGCGAAGTGGTGCTGGCTACGGGCGCGTTGGAACGCCCGCTGGTATTTCCCGGCAACGACCGGCCGGGCATCATGTTGGCCGATGCGGCGCGCACCTACCTGAACGTCTATGGCGTGCGCGTCGGCTCGCGTGTCGTAATCGTGACCGCCTGCGATTCAGCCTACCGTGCGGCGCTCGAGCTGCACGCTGCCGGCGTCCAAATTGCCGTCATCGCCGATATCCGCCCGCAGGTGAACGGCGCGCTGCCCGGGCAGGCCCGGCAGGCCGGACTCCCTCTACTCAGCGGCTGCACGGTGCAGGGTACGCGCGGGCGCTTACGGGTGAGTGCCGTGGATCTGGCGCATGTTGAGAGCGGCGGCGCCGTGCGTCCGGCCGGGCGTTTTGCCTGCGATGCGTTGCTGATGTCCGGTGGGTTTACGCCGAGCGTTCATCTGTTCTCACAATCGCGCGGCAAGCTCGTGTGGAGCGAAGCCTTGCAGGTGTTCGTCCCGGGGAACTCGGCGGAGGCGGAGTGTTCGGCTGGCGCCTGCCGCGGCATCTATGCACTCGATGCAGTGCTCATTGATGGCGATGCCGCCGGCTGCGCCGCGGCTCAGCGCGCCGGTCACGTTGCAACCACCTCACAGTTCAAGGTGGAGGCGTCGGCCGCCCACGACGGGAGTTTCGCCGGCGCATTAGCACAGGTCGCGGGCTGGGCAGGCAAGCGCGCTTTTATCGACTGGCAGAACGATGTCACGGTGGCTGATCTGAAGCTTGCGACGCGCGAAGGCTTCCGATCGGTCGAGCATATCAAGCGCTACACCACGACGGGCATGGCAACGGATCAGGGCAAGACCTCAAATATCAATGCCCTGGGGGTGGTCGCGGTCGAGCTCGGTTGTACCGTGCCGCAGATCGGACTGACGACCTTTCGCATGCCCTATACGCCGCTTAGCTTTGGCTCGCTGGCCGGCTATGCACGCGGTGATCTGTTTGATCCGGTACGTAAGACTGCAATCCACGATTGGGCAGTTGCGCGTGGCGCGGTGTTCGAGGATGTGGGCCTGTGGAAACGGGCACGCTTCTTTCCGCGGGACTCTGAAAGCATGGACGAAGCGGTGGCCCGCGAGTGCCTTGCCGTCCGCGCTACGTGCGGTATCTTCGATGCTTCGACGCTCGGCAAGATCGAGGTCGTGGGGCCGGATGCTGCAGAGTTTCTCAACCGCCTGTACGTCAACAGCTGGAGCAATCTTGCACCGGGGCGTTCGCGCTACGGCATTCTGCTGCGTGAGGATGGCTTCGTTTACGACGATGGCGTGATCGCGCGACTGGATGCGGAGCGCTTTCATGTCACAACGACCACAGGTGGCGCCCCGCGGGTCCTGGCCTTCATGGAGGATTACCTGCAGACCGAATGGTCCGATCTTAAGGTCTGGCTGACCTCGACCACCGAGCAATGGTCCGTGATCGCCGTGCAGGGGCCACGCGCACGCGAGGTACTCAAGGGTCTGATTCAGGATATCGATCTGTCTGCCGAGGCCTTGCCGCACATGGGCGTCGCCCGTGGCCGCATCGGCAACGCCCCGGTGTTGTTGTTCCGCGTAAGCTTCAGCGGCGAACTGGGCTTTGAGGTGAACGTGCCGGCTGACTATGGCCGCGCAGCGTGGGAAGCCATCTGGGCCGCCGGCGAAGCCTTTGGCTTGGTGCCCTATGGCACCGAGACCATGCACGTGCTGCGCGCTGAGAAAGGCTACATTATTGTCGGCCAGGATACTGATGGCACCGTCACTCCTGATGATGCCGGTCTGAGCTGGGCGATCGGCAAGAACAAGCCTGATTTCGTCGGGCGCCGTTCGATTCAGCGTCCTGCTATGCAGGCGCCCGATCGCAAACAACTGATCGGGCTGCTTACGGTGGATCCCAGGATAGTGCTCGAAGAGGGCGCGCAGGTGGTGGAGAGCCCGGGCCAGACGCCGCCGATGCGCCTGCTCGGACATGTGACTTCTTCTTACCATAGCGCCGTACTCGGCCACTCCATTGCGCTGGCTATGGTCGCCGGTGGCCGGGCGCGCATCGGGCAGACACTGCACGTGCCGATGCCCGGCACGGACATCCCGGTTAGGGTCGTCGCGCCGGTGTTCTACGATCCGAAAGGAGCGCGACTCCATGGCTGAGCGATTCATCGTGCGACGCGGGCCATTGAGCACGACGAGCCAGGCCGTTCGCTTGCTGCCCGGCGCTAGCCGCTATGTGCTGCGCGGCACTGCAGAAGTCATGGAACGAGCCGTGAGCGCGTTGGGTCTTGCCTTCGTACCTCGCACCTGCCGCGCCGTGAGCGATGGCAACCGCTCGGCGCTCTGGCTCGGACCCGATGAACTGCTGCTGCTGGCGCCCGAGGCCGAACAGGCAGAGTGCGCCGCGTTGCTCACGACAGCACTCGCCGCTCTTGCCCATTCGCTGGTCGATGTCGGTCATCGCCAGTGCAGCATCGAGTTGCTGGGCGCCTCCGTTGAGCAGATTCTGCGCACGGGCTGCCCGCTGGATCTACATATCAGCGCCTTTCCGGTCGGCATGTGCACGCGCACAGTTTATGCCAAGAGCGAGATTGTGCTCTGGCGCACCGCGCTGCAGGCCTTTCATGTTGAAGTCTGGCGCTCTTACACCGAATATCTAACGGCGCTGCTGGCGCAAGCCACTCAGGAATATCCGAGCATTGCGCACTAGAGCGCCGCCGCCCGGACGCATCGCGCCCCTGGCAAGGAGTTGATCATGGACTTGAGCGTACTGGATGTCTTTAAGATCGGCATTGGACCATCGAGCTCGCACACGATGGGCCCGATGAATGCGGCGCGCCGCTTCGTTGAATTGGTAGAACAGCGCGGGCTGCTGGATAGGGTGAGCGGCGTACGCGTTCAGCTCTTCGGCTCGCTGGCCCTGACGGGCAAAGGCCATTGCACCGACCGCGCGGTGCTGCTCGGGCTCGAAGGCCTGAGTCCGGACACGATGGATCCTACCCAAGTGGAGCCGGCGCTCGAGCGCATCCGCAGCACCAACAAGCTGCGGCTGCTGGGCAAGCACGAGATCGATTTTGTGGAGAAGCGTGACGTGCTCTGGCATGTCAGCAAGGTACTGCCTGGGCACTCTAATGGCATCAAAGTTGCGGTGTTCGAGGGTGAAAGCGAGCTGTTGAGTGAGGAGTATTACTCGATCGGCGGCGGCTTCGTGGTGACGGCGGCCGAACTTGATGCCGGATCCTCCGGCGCGTCCGCAGTGCAGGTGACCTATCCGTTCGATTCCGGCGAGTCACTGCTTACGCAGTGCACGCGTCACGGCCTTGAGGTGCACGAGCTGATCGCCGCTAACGAGGCCGCGTTCCGACCCTGGAGCGAAACGCGCGCCAAGGTGCTCAAGCTGTGGGAAGTAATGCAGGCCTGCATCGATCGGGGCTTTCATTCCCAGGGTCTGCTGCCGGGCGTACTACAGGTACGGCGTCGTGCGCCCAAACTCTACCGGGTACTCAGTGAGGCCAGTGCACCGCTGGCCTTGCAGGTGATGGACTGGGTCAATGCCTACGCACTCGCGGTGAATGAAGAAAATGCCGCGGGTGGCCGCGTTGTGACGGCGCCGACCAATGGCGCTGCCGGTATCGTTCCGGCGGTTCTGATGTATTACCGCCGTTTCGAGAGTGGTAGTTCCGAGGAAGGCGTGCTGCGGTTCCTGCTGACCGCGGCGGCTATTGGCATGCTCTACAAGAAGCGCGCGTCAATTTCCGGCGCCGAGATGGGCTGCCAGGGAGAGGTCGGCGTGGCCTGTTCGATGGCCGCCGGCGGGCTGGTCGCGGCGCTCAATGGAACTAATGAGCAGATTGAAAACGCCGCTGAGATTGGTATGGAGCACAACCTTGGGCTGACTTGCGATCCGATCGCAGGCCTGGTCCAGATCCCGTGCATTGAGCGCAATGCAATGGGCGCTGTGAAGGCGATCAACGCTGCGCGTCTGGCCATGCGCGGCGATGGCTCGCACAAGGTCTCGCTCGATCAGGTCATCGCGACCATGCGGCAGACTGGCCACGATATGTCTTCGATCTACAAAGAGACCTCGCAGGGCGGCCTGGCCGTCAACGTTCCGGAGTGCTGAGGCTCAGGTGGGTAGCTCACTCGCGGTAGCGGGTCAGCGCATCCCCCAGGTCCTTCCGTAGCTTGTCGAGCCACGGCTCATAGTGGCGCCATTGCTCAAGACTCTCGCGGTAGATGGGCTGGCGTACCTGTTCGGCGCTGGCGGTCTGGACGCTCCGAGCGGTCCTGTAGAACTCAACGCATTGGGGCTCGAAGGGCAGGCCGCAGAAATCTAACAGAAGCCGCACGTTTCCCTCCAGGTCTTCAACGACATCCTCATATTGCATCCGGCATATGGAGCCTGGCAGGACCTGATTCCAGTGGCGCATCAATTCCAGGTAAGTCCGGTAGTATCGCGCAAGGTCCTCGAGGCTGTAGGTGAACTCCTGGCCGCTTGCAAACAACTGTTTGAAGTTGCTAAAGCAGCAGGCCATTGGTTCACGTCGCGTGTCAATTATCTTGGCGTTGGGTAGTATCAGGTGTATCAGCCCGATATGCCGGAAGTTATTGGGCATCTTGTCGATGAAACGTGCCTTGCCGCTGCGGTAGACGCGGGTATCGTGCAAATACTGCTCGCCAAGTCGCCGCAAGTCAGCTGCGGTCATCTGCGCAAGAGATCCGGGATAGCGCGCACCGTCAGGGTCCGGATCGCGGCCTTTGAGCTCGGCCACAATGCGCGGAATATCCGCCAGCTCATGCGTGCCTTCGACGGCCGAATGCGAGGCCAGGATCTGCTCGATCAGTGTTGATCCGGAGCGCGGCAGTCCTACGATAAAGATCGGATCGAGTGCTTCGGCGCCGCCCGTCGGATGGCGGGCGAACAGTTGTGGCGTGCAGATTTCAATCTGAGCGCGGGTGTTGAGTTCGATGGTCTCCGGGCGGTAACGACTGTCCGCGCGTTTGAGCGCATTACCGCGCTCGTAATAAGCAAAGGACTCTGCGTACTGCCCTCGATCCTCCAGCGCCTTGCCGAGTGCGAAGCACAATTGGTACCGATCCACTGGTGGGGTGACTGATGCGGCCTCGGCGATACGCATCTGGGTCAACTCCTGATCAGCAAAGCGATAGGTCTTCAGGTTCGCCAGGCTCCAGTAGGCATCGCCATAACCCGAGCGGAGCTGGGCCGCCATGTGATACTCCGCGATCGCCTCGGTGCTCCGGCCCAAGGTTTTGAGGGAATGCGCAATTGAAAGATGCAGCTCGGCGGGCTGTAGCGCCCCCGGCAACAGGCCCCGGTACTGCTCGATGGCGCGCTCGTGCTGACCCAGCCCGACGCAGGTCAGCGCAGACAGTGTGCGGTAATTGCGGTTGCTGCGATCCGTGGCAAGCAACTTCTCGGCCTGCTCATGCGCGGCCTGATGCAGGTGGCGCTCGACCAGGACCTGCGCATAATCAAAGCGCGCGGCTTGGTAGCCAGGCTCAATATCGAGGACTGCTTCGAGTAGCAGCTGCGCATCGTCGTACACCTCCTGTTCGATCCCAATGCGTGCCAGCAGCCGCATGGCCTCAATGTGATGACCGTGCGCGATTAGGTACTCGCGAATGAGCTGCTCGGCACCAATCAGATCGCCATCGGCAAACCGCGTTGTCGCGCGGACCACTTCGGGCGGTAGTTGCTTCAGCTGCGCGACGTGTGCCGCCGCTTCCGCGGCATCCTGGCCGCGCTCGGTCATGCGGTACAGGCCTTCGAGCAGGCTCCAGCTCACGGACAGCGCCGGATTGATGCGCACGCCGCGTTGCAGGGCGTCGATCGCCTCAGGGGCGCGCTTCAGTGCCACATAACACTGGCCGCGCTCCTGATAGAGGCGGCTGAAGCGCGGATATAATTGCTCAAGCCGTGCGAGGGTGATCAACGCGGCCGGCACCTCACCGCTGAGGCGCTGTGCGAGCGCGCGCAGATAGAGCACGTCGCGATTTTCCGGGACCGTCTCCAGCAGCGCCCCGGTCGCTTGCACCACCTCGGTGAACCGCCGAAGCCTCAGCAATTCTCTTATTCGCTCAACTTCAAGTTCGGTTGCCGAGGCCTGGTTCATAGAATCGCACGCACGAGCAGCTCTTCACCCTCGCTTACTCGCACCGCAGATCAAGCCGCCCGGCTGCGCAGGAGGGCGCAGCCGGGGGCAAAATCTCATCTGTCAGAACGTATAGCCAAACGTGGCGCCAATGACTCTGGGTCTCAGCGGGGTCTGCGCCACGATGAACTGGTCGGTGCTGGTGAAGGTGGCGGCGTTTGAATTGCTAAGATTCTCGCCATAAATGTTGGCATACCACTTGTCCTTGGCCACGCCGAAGGACGCGTCGTAGGTAGTGTATGCCGGATCCTCGAAGCGGAGCCGCGATGTCGTGATTCCAGCAGCCGCGATGGTCGGATTCGAACCGGCTTGCGTGTAGGAGGAGCCATGGTAATTCGCGCTAGCCTGGACAAAGGGCGTGTAGCCCTCGATGTTCCACTCGTAGCGGGCGCGCACGCTGAATTGCAGATCCGGAGAATTAGCGCTGGCAGAGCCGATTGGTCCATACGGATTGGTGACGCCCACGCAATTGACGCCGCCGATGCCGCACACCTCGGTAATGGGCTTGCCGTAGTTCACGCTCGCCGGATTGTTATCAATGAGCTTGGGCGAGTTGGTCTGTGCGCTGTGGTTCCAGGAGCCCGATCCTTGCAGCGTCAGGCCGCCAGCGACTCGCGCGAGCAACGACATTTCCAAACCCTTAACAACAAAGTCCTGGCCGTTGGTGTTGTAGAAGATATTACCGACCACACCGGGATCGAAGAACGGGACCTGGACATTGTTCCAGTTCTCCTGATAAAGGGCGCCGTTCCACTGCAGGTGATGGTTGAAGAATTCTGTCTTCCAGCCAATCTCGTTGTTCGTTAGCTGATCCGACACGTACGACTTGGACAGGATGTACTGATCGACGCCGTCCGGGCCAATGCCATGCTCGGCACCGCCATTCTGGTTAAAGCCGCCTGGCCGGAAGCCTTGCGACCACGTGTAGTACACCATGACATCGCTGGTAACATGCCAGGTGAGATTCCCGCGGCTCTTAAAGCCGGATTCGGTGTCCGAGAGATGGGCCGCGTTGAGATTGAAGCTGGTAGCCGGATTGTGGCAGCCGCCCGCGGGCACACCGGCTTCGAAGCAATAGAAACTGGCAAGGACACTGCCGGCTAGCGAGTTCTCAAAGTCGTAGTGCCGCGTGCCAAGTGTCAGGGTCAGCACCTTCGGAATCAGGTCAACGTCGAGCGAAGCAAAGAACGCCAGTTGGCGAGTGTCGCGTACCTGATCCTGGTAGAAGGACGTATTGTCGTTTTGAACGCCCGGATACTGCACGCTCGTGCCCGGAAAGGTCCCTACGTCCGAGAGGCAACCCGTGTTGCCGTTGCCCGGCGTGCCCGGCGTAGCGTTGGTGGTGCAATTGGGGATCGATTTATACATCCAGGCGGTCTGGTCGTAGAGTTTGTTGTCCTCCCAGTAGGCGCCGCCAATCGCCCGCAGGCGCCAGTCGTCCGGTGTGCTCAGCCGGAATTCATGCTGTTGATGATAGTTTTGCTCCCGCGAGTGCCAGATGGCGCTCGGGGAGTAGCAGGTTGAGGTAAGCGAGCTATCGTAACCCGTTCCCGGTCCGTAGCACTGGTAGTAATCGGCGTACTTGCCGCGCGCGTAGTTGGTGTAGTCACCGACCTGATCGACGTGCCGCACGAGGTAGCCGCCGGTATATACGGCCTTGAGCGCGCCGAACTTGCCATTGACTGTCCAGGCCGTGCTTTCAAAGCGGTCCTTGTCGTAGGAAGGATTGAAGAGCGTCACCTCAAGGGGTTGCAGTGGGGTACCGTCCGAGCCGACCGGCTGTTGATAGAACACGCCGTCGGCGTCCATCTCCTGGAAGGTCTGGGAGACGAGCACATCCCAATCCTGGTTAATTTTATAGAGCAATTCCCCGCGAAAGCCCTGGTAGGTCACCGGGTTGATGTCATTACCCACTATTTGGGCATTGTTGATGATCGGGCTGTTTGGCGGCACGCAGGAGGCGCCGGGATTTCCCGGACAAGGATAGTTGGCATAGTGGATGCCGATATCCGTATCCGAGCGCGCAAATGTTGAGGGCACGTTGTTAATGTAGCCGCCGCGCTTGTCATCGTAGAACACGCCGCGCACGGCGAGTGCGTTGTCGATCAGCGGTAGGTTTATGACCGCGGTCACATCGGTATTCGGATCGCCGTGGGCGGTTACCCCGTACCCGGCCTTGACGCTGCCTTCGGTCACATCAATTTTCGGCTGGTTCGTGATATAGCGGATCACGCCTGCCTCGGCACCGGCGCCGAAGAGCGTGCCCTGCGGGCCTTCCAGCACCTCAATGCGATCCAGATCCGCCGCGTAAATATCCAAGTTGCGGTTCGGGAGCTGGCCAGACTGGTTGTCTAAGTAGATGGCCACATTCGGCCATACGCCCGTCGAACCGCTGCCCTGGCTGGGCTGAGTACCGGCGCTCAGGCCGCGCATGAAGACTTCGTTCTGGCCGGGACCGTTGTTGGCAGTCGTGACATTGGGCAGGAATTTAATGTAGTCATCAAAAGTCGCGACGTTGAGCTGCTGCAGTGCCTCGGCAGTAAAGGCCTGCATCGCGATCGGAACGTCCTGCATGTTTTCAGTGCGTCGCTGCGCCGTAACCACAATCTCTTCGAGCCCACTGTTATCGGCGATGGCGCCCGTATCAGTTGATGTGTCAGCAGCCGTGGCTCCGAAGGAGGCGCCTGCAAGAATCGCGGCGATCGCGTACGAGATCTTTGAGTTCATGTTCTAATTCCCCTAGAGAAGAAAGGCGCCTCGGCCGCGCCGATGTAAGCGGCCGCTGAAAATCCTGCGGGTATTGTTGCACCCCTGCAGTTGGTTGAAATTTCGCGGTCGCGCCGTAGCTCCGCCAACGGTGCGTCGAGACCCGCGAATCATTTCATCGAAACCAACTCTATATTCCATCAAGCCGATCACAGACGCAAGGCGCGGCAGAGGCGTAAACAACATCAATTTCTCGCGCTGCACAGCGCGGCGCTTGTACTCACGCGCATGTGTAATCAAGACAAAAATGCGCAGTGGCCAAGCACTACTGAAGCGCGGACGCAACGAACCAGCGCACCGCAGCGGTGCGCTGCGCCGACATCGGGCACGCGGCGTCGAGCCGCGAGACTGCCAAGCGGCATTCATGGGCCTCTGCTCATATTTTCATCAGCTGTTGGTATGTAGTAGGTGGCTGTCGATCTCCTTAGCGCTGGCTTGTCTGCCAATTTGAGGCCACATAGTAAGAGGCTTCTGAGGCCGTCAACGGCGTCTTGCCGAGAATTGCATCGGCGAGCTTCTCGGCCAGCATGATGGTCGGGGCATTCAGATTGCCGGTCGTGATCGAGGGCATGATCGAAGAATCGACTACTCTCAGCGCCTCAGTTCCAATCACGCGACCTTCGGGGTCCACCACCGCCATCGGGTCAGTGATCGCCCCCATGCGGCAGGTGCCGCTGGGGTGGTAGGCGGTTTCGACGTGCTGGCGGATAAAATCATCGATCTGCTCATCGCTCTGGACTGCCTCGCCAGGTTGAATTTCGCGACCGCGGTAGGGGGCAAAGGCGGGCTGCGAAAACAGCTCGCGCGTCAGGCGCACGCAGGCCCGCATCTCGGTCCAGTCATCCGGGTGTGAAAGGTAGTTGAAGCGGATGAGCGGTGGATCCAGTGGGTTGGCTGAGTGCAGCTTCACTGTGCCGCGGCTCTTGGAGCGCATCGGTCCGATGTGGGCCTGGAAGCCGTGTTCGGTGGCCAGAGACTTGCCATCGTAACTGACTGCCATCGGCAGGAAGTGGTACTGCAGATCCGGATAGCGGATGCCGGCGCGGCTGCGGATGAAGCCTCCGGTCTCGAAATGATTGCTCGCTCCGAGGCCATCCTTGCGCAGTAGCCAGCGCAGTCCGATCCGGAACTTGCTCCAGGGGTTTTGCGTGGCGTAGAGCGTGATCGGCTGGCGACTGGCCATCTGAAAGTAGAATTCCAGATGATCCTGCAAGTTCTCGCCCACGCCCGGCAACGCATGCACGAGCGCAATGCCCTGCGCGGCAAGCTCGGCTGGCGGTCCGATACCGGAGAGCTTGAGCAACTGCGGGGAATTGATCGGGCCGGCACTCAGAATGATCTCGCGGCGCGCGCGCGCCAGGCGCTGGGCGTCTCCGTGCCGGTAGTGCACTGCAGTGGCGCGGCGCTCGGTGAAATCGACCATGGTTGCCAGGGCGTGGGTGTGGACGGTGAGATTCGCGCGCGCGAGGGCCGGGCGCAGATAGGCGTTCGCGGCACTGGAGCGCCGTCCGGCGCCCACCGTCATGTCGAGGCGACCAAAGCCTTCCTGCTGGAAGCCGTTCAGATCAGAAGAGAGCGGGTAACCCGCTTGCCGCGCTGCCGCGAGCCATGCGGCATACAAGGGGTTCGCAAGCGTGCCGTAGGAGGTCTGCAACGGCCCGGAATTGCCGCGATAGACGTCACCGCCTTCGGCGCGCGTCTCGGCGCGGCGAAAGTAGGGCAGTACCTGACGATAGGACCAGCCCGCGGCCCCTTCTTCTTCCCAGCGTTCAAAGTCCAGCGGATTGCCGCGCACATAGACCATGCCGTTGATTGAGGACGAGCCACCCAGGACCTTGCCGCGCGGCGTCTGCATGCGTCGACCGCCCAGCTGCGGCTCAGGTTCGCTCTGGTAGCCCCAGTTGTAGCGCGGCATGTTCATCGGAATCGACAGCGCCGTGGGCATTTGGATATAGATCGAGCGATCTGAGCCGCCGTATTCAAGCAAAAGAACCGAATGGCGCCCGTCTTCGCTCAGTCGGTTCGCGAGCACGCAACCGGCGGAGCCTGCGCCAATAATGATGTAGTCATAGCTCTCTTCAGTCATGATCGCTCTTGAGTCGCACGCCGGCTTCAGTAGGGCGACTGCACGCCCTGCAGGGCGACGTAGACGCTCTTGAGCTGAGTGTAGTGCTCGATGGCCGCGCGACCGTTCTCGCGGCCCAGCCCGGAGGATTTGACGCCGCCGAAGGGCAGTTCGATCGGCGTAACGTTGTAATGATTGATCCAGCAGGTGCCAGCCTGCAGGCGGGCAATTACCCGGTGCGCACGCGTCAGATCCGTCGTGAAGACGCCGGCCGAGAGTCCAAACTCCGTGGCATTGGCACGCGCAATGACCTCCTCTTCGCTGTCAAATTCAAGCACGCACATGACGGGTCCGAAGATCTCATCACGTACGATGCTCATTTCATCGTGGCAGCGGTCAAATACCGTCGGTTGCACGAAATAGCCGTTCGCGAACTCGCCGTGTGCGACCTGTTCACCGCCGCAAAGCACTCGTGCTCCTTCGGCGCGGCCGCGGGCGATGTAGCCCAGCACCTTGCGCAGGTGCTGCTGGGAGATCAGTGACCCGACCTGCGTGGTCGGGTCGAGCGGATTGCCAATGCGCATCGCAGTGGTGCGCTCGGTCAGGCGCTCGATGAACTTCTTCATCAGGCGCCGCTGGACGAACACCCGCGTACCATTCGAGCACACCTCGCCGGCGGAATAGAAATTGCCGAGCAACGCGCCCGAAACGGCATCTTCAACGTTTGCGTCATCGAAAATGACGATCGGGGACTTGCCGCCGAGTTCGAGCGTCACGTTCTTAAGAGTCGCGGCCGCATCACTCATCACCGCACGCCCGGTGCTGACTGATCCGGTCAGAGAGATCTTGCGGATCTGCGGGTGCCTGGCAAGGCGCTGGCCGGTCTCGCCGAAGCCGTTGAGTACCTGGAAGATTCCATCCGGCACACCGGCCTCGCTCATGATGGCCTCGAGCTTTAGCGCGCTGAGCGGTGTGAGCTCGGCCGGCTTGAATATCATCGCATTGCCGCAGGCCAGGGCTGGGGCAGCCTTCCAGCAGGCAATCTGCAGTGGGTAGTTCCAGGCACCGATGCCCGCGACGACGCCGATCGGCTCGCGTCGCGTGTAGCCGAAGGCGGCCGGGCCCAGATCCAGATGTTCACCGGCAATGGTGGGAGCGAGCCCGGCGTAGTACTCCAGGCAGTCGGCGCCGGAGAGCACATCTACGGCGAGCGTCTCCTGAATGGGTTTGCCGGTCTGTCGCGTCTCGAGCTCTGCGAGTTCGGCGTTACGAGAGCGCAGCAGATCGGCCACCCGTCGCAGAATCCTGCCGCGCTCGGTACCCGTGAGTGCCGCCCAATACGGTTGCGCCTCGCGCGCGCGGGCCACGGCGGTCTCGACTTCGGGCGCCCCGGCCGTGGGTAGCACGGCCAGTAAGTCGCCAGTGGCCGGGTTCCTGACCGACAACTCGCGCGGTGCGCGCGGGCGCAGGCGCCGATCAGCCGCGGGCGCCGGACTGTCCGCGGTATGAGTAAGCGTGGGCACCGCATCGGGGGCGGCGCCATGCAAGCGGCTGTCCACAAAGCTGGTCAGCAGTCCACGTGCCGCTTCACTATCTGCCTCCGTCCAGCTCGAGAGCGCCGCGCGCAACCAGACGCCATCAATCATCGCCGCGATCATCGCGGCCAGACGGTTGGCCTCGGTTTCGGGTACGACCTGGCGCAAGGTGTAGCGCAAGTTGGAGAGCATGCGCCGCTGATACACCGTCTGAACGCGCTTGAGCCGCTCCACATGCGGGACCTGCCCCCAGAAGGCGAGCCAGGCACTGCCGGTGCGTTGGTCAAACTCGGACGGGCCCAGGTTCGCGTCGATGATGGCCTGGATCCGCTCGCGCGGGGTGTGAGCCGTATGCAGTCGTAGCCGCATCTGTTCCGAAACGCGGCGCGCCAGGGAGCGAAAGGCGGCTTCGAGCAACCCGTCTTTGTCAGAAAAGTAATGGGCGACCAGCCCCTGGGAAACTCCGGCGCGTCCGGCAATTTGCGCCAGCGTACTGCCCACGTAGCCCAGATCAGACAGGGTATCGACCGTGACGGCAATCAGCTGCGCCCGGCGATCCTCGGCCGGCTCTTCGTGGCGAGGCGAGCGACGTCGCGTTGAGCGATTGTTCAATTTACCCCCTCCGATCTGGCGCAAGCCGCCCCGCAGCTTTCACCGGATGCATCTTGCAGCGGCCGGTTTCTTCAATAATTAACAGCAATAAACAGACTACTTTCAATTAGTTACAAAAGTTTTATAAACTTGAATCGACGACAGGTAAACAGGCATTCAAATTTATGCAAGAATTCTATGATGCCGGTGAGGCGAGCCGGTGGTCAAGGCCAGGCCAATGCGTCGCCCAAAGCGACATTCATCGGCCGCCACAGGCGCCGCTGGCGCGGCAGGGCGCCTTGTACAGGCTCGGGCGCTATCCGGTAGATTCAGTGCAGCGGGGAAGACTGCGCAAGTAAGGGGGAGCGGGATGGCATTGATCGTTTTCGGGCGCCCGTCAGCAGCAAAGCTGCGGTCGCGCCGCCTGACCACTGCGGCGGTGACCTGGTTCCTCGCGGTTGCGTTGAGCACTGGCAGCGCCGCCGCGGCACAGGTCCCGCCGGTCGGTGAACCAGCCAGCTGCCAGCTGGTGCGGCTCTCTGACATTGGCTGGACCGATGTCACCGCGACCACCGCGCTGACCAGCACTTTGCTCAGATCCCTCGGCTATCAGACGCAAGTCACATTGCTGTCGGTGCCGGTCACGTTTGCATCAATGCGCAACAAGGACATTGATGTCTTCATGGGTAACTGGATGCCCTCCCAGGTTGCCGACCGCAAACCCTTCGATGAAGACCACTCAATTGATGTGATTGGCGCCAACCTGACCGGTGCCAAGTACACCCTGGCGGTACCGGCCTACACCTATGAGGCCGGCATCAAGGACTTCGCAGACATCAAGCGCATCGGTGCTGAACTCAATCATTCGATTTACGGCATTGAGGCCGGCAACGACGGCAATCGCCACGTACTCAATCTGATTAATAAGAAACAGTTCGGTCTTGGCGATTTCAAGCTGGTCGAATCGAGCGAGCAGGGCATGCTGGCGGAGGTGGATCGGGCGATTGCCGAGCACCGCCCGATCGTGTTCCTTGCCTGGGAACCGCATCCGATGAACACGCGCTATCACATCAAGTACCTGACGGGTGGGGATTCAGAGTTCGGCCCCGACTTTGGTGGAACATCGGTCTTTACCAACACTCGCGCCGGCTACACACAGGAGTGCCCAAACGTCGGCCGTTTACTTAAGAACCTGAAATTTACGGTCAGTGGTGAGGAGGAGCTGATGAGCAGCATCCTGGACACGCACGGTGATCCGGACACGGCCGCCGCGGCGTGGCTCCAGGCGCACCCGGAAGTGCGGAGCAGCTGGCTCGAAGGTGTGCGCGCGGTCGATGGCACGCCGGCACTGCAGCCCCGTGCCAAGCGGGAGATAGTCCGTAACGCCGATCAATGGATTGTCGATCATAAGATTCCGGTTGGCGATTTTATGGCGCGCCTGATCGATGTCATCAAGACTCATGGCAAGGTGTTCTTCCGTGTCGTGTCGATGACGATCGCCGGTGGCGTCAATGGCCTGACCTACGTACTCAATGCCATTCCCTCGCTGTGGCTGGTCGGCGTGTTTATGCTGCTGGCGTGGTTGCCGCGCCGCTCATGGGGCCTGGCGCTGTTTGTGGGTCTCGCTCTGTTGTTCATCATCAATCAGGGCTACTGGGCTGCCACCTGCGAGACCCTGTCGCTGGTATCGCTCTCGGCGCTGGTCTCGACGTTGGTGGGCGTGCCAATCGGTATCGCCGCGGCCCACCGCCCGCGGCTGTATGCGGCGCTCCGTCCAGTCCTGGATCTGATGCAGACGCTGCCGACCTTCGTTTACCTGATCCCGACGCTGGTGCTCTTTGGCCTGGGCGTGGTGCCGGGCCTGATTTCAACCGTAATCTTTGCGCTGCCGGCACCAATACGACTGACGCATCTGGGGATTTCCTCGGTGCCGGTGGCGCTGCGCGAAGCGGGCGAAGCCTTTGGCGCCACGCGCCTGCAGCTGCTGTGGAAGGTTGAACTGCCCAGTGCAGCGCCGAGCATCATGGCGGGTGTCACCCAATGCACGATGCTGTGTCTGTCGATGGTGGTGATCGCCGCGCTGGTCGGCGCGGGGGGCCTCGGGGTTCCGGTGGTGCGAGCACTCAACACCGTGCAGGTGGGCACCGGATTCGAGGCGGGCTTTGCCATCGTGTTACTGGCCATCGTGCTGGATCGGATCAGCCGCTCTGCCAACCGGGAGCGCAAATAATGGACAGTGCGATCGAGTTCAAGGAGGTCGACATCCTGTTCACTTCCGAGCCGTCGCGCCGTCGCGGCGCAGCCCAGATCCGCACCGCGCTGGCCGCGCTCGATAAGGGCGAGACTCGTGCCCACATCTCAGAGCAGTTTGGTGTCATCGTCGGTGTCGCCGGGGCGAGCCTCAGCGTCGGTCGCGGTGAGATCTGCGTCCTGATGGGACTTTCGGGTTCGGGCAAGTCGACTCTGCTGCGTGCCGCTAACGGCCTGAACACCGTAACCCGCGGCCACGTGTTGGTGCGCGATGGCGAGCGCACCGTGGATGTCGCCGACTGCGATGCCGCAGCCTTGCGGGGTCTGCGCCGGCGGCGCATTGCCATGGTATTCCAGCAATTTGGTTTGCTGCCCTGGCGTACAGTGCGCGAGAACGTCGGGCTCGGCCTTGAGCTGCGCGGTGAGTCGGCGACCGAGCGCCGGCGCATCGTGACCGAGAAGCTCGAGCTCGTCGGGCTCTCGCAATGGGCGGAACGCCAGGTCGCCGAACTGTCCGGCGGCATGCAGCAGCGGGTGGGTCTGGCGCGCGCCTTTGCCACCGATGCCGACATTTTGCTGATGGATGAACCTTTCTCGGCGCTTGATCCGCTGATCCGCACCAAGCTGCAAGATGAACTGCTCGCGCTGCAGGAGCGGGTTAAGAAAACCATATTGTTCGTCAGCCACGATCTGGATGAGGCGCTGCGGCTGGGTGATCAGATCTCGATCCTCGAGGGCGGCCGCATCATCCAGACCGGCACGGCGCAGGACATCGTCATGGCACCGGCCACCGATTACGTAGCCGAGTTTGTCCGGCACATGAATCCGCTGTCGGTGCTCACCGGCGGCATGGTGATGCGCGCGCAATCGAGTTTTGGCGCCGAGGGTGATCGCCTGTGGCTCGATGCGGAGGGTCGTTTTCGTCTGGAACTCGATGCCCAGCGTCAGCCGGTAGCCGTTCACGCAGCTGGCACGCGACTCGCGGTCCAGCCCTGTGAAGAGACAAGCGATCCGGCACAGCTACCGGCAGGGGTGGCCATGGTGCCGAGCACCATCAGCCTGCAAGGGATCATTCGCCTGCACGAAGCAACCGGATATCCGGTGCTGCTCTCGGAGCACGGGCAGTTGAGCGGCGTGTGCGGTGAGGCGGAAATCATTCGCGCGCTGGCAGGCCGACGCAGCCTCTCGCACTAGTCTTGAGAGCGGCTGGGCCTGCACTTAGGCGGTGGCGGTCGAGGAATGGCGCGCTCTAATAAGTCGACGCCGCAAACTGAGCAGGGGTCACGGTGGGCTGCGCACATACTGGCGCCGTCCCGCCCGCAGCGAGAAATCGCATGGGCCGATGTGCGGCAGTCGCATTTTCATCTAATTCAAGGAGATACGGTCATGGACGAGCCCACCGAGCAGGCCCCCCGCGCTCGCCGTCCCAGTGGCCGCGATGCCAAGCGGGCCGCCCGCACCGCGCGTGCCAGCTCCTTCGTGCCGTACATCACGCGCAAGATCCCTTACTACGAAGTCGTTGATTCCGATGGCCTGGCGCTGCTCGAGCACAACGCCGACACGGTGCTGGCTGAAATCGGCATCGACTTTCGTGATGATCCCGAAGTCCTCGACCTGTTTCGAATCGCCGGGGCCGATGTGCAGAACGAGCGCGTGCGCTTTCCGCGCGGGATGTGCCGCGAGATCATCCAGCGCAGCGCGCCACGCCAGTTTGTGCAGCACGCGCGCAATCCGGCCCGCAGCGTGCTCATCGGTGGCAACAACACCGTGTTTGCGCCGGCCTATGGCTCGCCGTTTGTGCGCAGTCTGGACGAAGGGCGTCGTTACGCGCGCATCGAGGACTTCCGCAACTTTGTAAAGCTCGCCTACATGGCGAACTCGCTGCATCATTCGGGCGGTACCATCTGTGAGCCGGTGGACTTGCCGGTCAACAAGCGTCACCTGGATATGGTGTACAGCCATATCAAGTACAGCGACAAGCCGTACATGGGTTCGGTCACCGCGCCAGAGCGTGCTCGCGATACGGTCGAGATGACCAAGATCCTCTTCGGTGCCGACTTCATCGACCCGGCCACGGGCCGGCCGAAGACTGCGGTCATCAACCTGATCAATGCCAACTCGCCGCTGACCTTTGATGCGACTATGCTGGGCGCCGCCAAAGAATATGCGCGCGCCAATCAGGCCTGCATCATTACGCCCTTCATTCTCGCCGGCGCGATGTCGCCGGTGACCGTCGCAGGCACCGTCGCGGTGACGCTGGCCGAAGCGCTGGCCGGCCTGGCGCTAACGCAGCTTGTGAATCCGGGCGCCCCGGTCGTGCTGGGCAGTTTTGCCTCCTCGCTCTCAATGCAGTCGGGCGCTCCGAGCTTCGGCACTCCGGAGCCCGCGCTCGTGCTCTATACGATGGCCGCACTGGCGCGGCGCCTCGGTGTGCCATTCCGCTCCGGTGGATCGCTGTGCGCTTCGAAAATCGCCGATGCGCAGGCCGCCTTTGAGTCAGCCCAGACGTTGCTCCCCACCTGTCTGGCGGGCGTGAACTTTGTGCTGCACACCGCCGGGTGGCTCGAAGGCGGACTGACAATGGGCTACGAAAAGTTCGTCATTGATGCCGACCAGGCCGGCATGATGCATACCCTGCTGGCGGGCGTGGACTTGAGCGAAAACGGCCAGGCCCTCGATGCCATCCGCGAGGTCGGACCGGGCAAACACTTCCTCGGCTGCGCGCACACCCAGGCCAACTTCGAGAACGCGTTTTACCGCTCGCCGCTGGCGGATAACAACAGCTTTGAGCAGTGGGATGCGGAAGGGGCCAAGGATATGGCGCAGCGTGCCAATGCGATGTGGAAGAAACAACTGGCCGAGTACGAGGCCCCGCCGCTTGATCCGGCCATCGATGAAGCGCTGCTCGAGTTCATCAATCAGCGCAAGGCGGCTTCGCCCGACTCCAACGTGTAGGGGAACCGGGTGGGGGGGCTCAGGCCGCCGGCGTGCGGGGGCGGCCGCCGCGCACCGCCGTGTGACAGCGGTTGCCGCCAAGCCAGTAGGCCAGCTCGCGCGGGTGCGCGATATCAAAGAGCGCAAAATCCGCGCGCTTGCCCACGCACAGCGTGCCGCGCGATTCGGTGAGGCCGAGGGCCGCCGCGGCATGGCGTGTCACGCCGGCCACGGCCTCGGCCGGCGTCAATCCAAATAACGTGCAGGCGAGCGGCATCATCAGCTGCAGCGAAGTGCTGGGCGAGGTCCCTGGATTGCAGTCGGTGGCCAGCGCCATCGGCACCCCGCTCGAGCGCAGTGCCGGGACCGGCGGGGCCTGGCGCTCGCGCAGCAGCAGGTAAGCACCTGGCAGCAGTACCGCCACAGTGCCGCTGCGCGCCATCGCCTCGATGCCGCGCACCGACAGATACTCCAGATGATCGGCCGAGAGTGCACCATGGGATGCTGCCACCATGGCGCCACCCTGGTCCGAGAGCTGCTCGGCATGCATCTTCACTGCCAGCCCGTGTGCGCGCGCCGCTTCGAGCGCGCGCGCGCATTCAGCCGGAGTAAAGGCAATGGACTCGCAGTACACGTCCACGGCCCGGGCCAGCCCCTCGCGTGCCACCTGCGGGATCAACTCATTGCAGACCCGATCAATATAGCCTGCACGGTCCGCCGCGGCTTCGCGCGGCAGCGCGTGCAGGGCCAGCAGGGTCGGTACGACTTCGACGTCCACCAGCGCGCCCAGTGCGCGCGCGGCGCGCAGCAGTTTCAGTTCGTTGGCCACATCCAGTCCGTAGCCGGATTTGATCTCAAGCGTCGTTACGCCTTCGCTCATCAGGGCGCGGGCCCGTGGCAAGGCCGCCGCGACCAGCTCATCGATCGAGAGCGCCCGCGTACGGGCAACGGTCGCTGCAATGCCACCGCCAGCCGCTGCGATTTCGGCGTAGCTGGCACCAGCAGCCCGCTGCTCGAACTCGCTGGCCCGGTCGCCGCCAAAGATCAGGTGCGTGTGACAATCGATCAGCCCTGGCAGCAGGCAGCGCCCAGCGCCTGAGTGGATGCGCTTGGCCAGACGCTCCGGGGCCTGCGTCAGTGCGCGTCGCTCGCCGATCCAGGCAATCTGTTCATCCTCCACGCCGATGGCCGCATCAGCAATCAACCCATAGGCATCGGCACCCGGTTCCAGGGTTGCCACAGTGACATCGATCCAGATACTGTCCCACACAATTGCTTATCCGTTTCCCGCGTGAAGGGCGGCGGTTTCTTTATTATAAGAAGAGCGGCGGGGGAAACTGAGGTGCCGGTGCAATTATTTCTGGAACGGGCGCTGGTGCCCGAGGGGATCGCCTGCAACGTGGCCCTCACCATTGCTGAGGGTCGAATCCAGAGCGTGACACCCCAGAGCATCGCCGGCGCAGTGCCTCTGGTGCGTGGTCTGGCGTTGCCGGGCATGCCTAATCTGCACAGCCACGCGTTCCAGAGGGCGCTTGCGGGCGCCACTGAGGTCGCAGGCCCGGGCCGTGATTCCTTCTGGACCTGGCGCGATGCGATGTACCGCTTTCTTGATCGCCTGGAAACGGCCGACGTGGGCGCCATCGCCAGCTACGCGTACATGGAGATGCTTGAGGCGGGCTACACCTCGGTCGGTGAATTCCACTATCTGTACCACCAGCCCGACGGCGTTCCGTATGAGAATCCGGCGACGCTGGCGCTGGCCTTGCGTGCCGCTGCAACGCAGAGCGGGATCCGGCAAATGCTGCTGCCGACGCTCTATCAATTTTCCGGATTTGGCGAGCAGGCGCCGAGCGCAGCTCAGCGCCGATTCATTCTGAACGCGGAGTCTTTCCTCAAACTGCACGCCCAGTTGCGCGGCACCGAGAGTCTGCTGCAGCGCACCGGTGTGGCATTGCACAGCCTGCGCGCCGTCAGCACCGGAGTACTGCGCGAGGTGGTGGCGGCCCTAAGAGCCCTTGCGCCGGATATTCCGGTCCACATCCACATCGCTGAACAGCGTCGCGAGGTCGAGGACTGCGTTGCATTCTGCGGCAAGAGGCCAATTGAACTGTTGATGTCCTTGGGGCTGGTCAATGAACACTGGTGCCTGGTGCATGCTACGCACGCCGATGCGAAGGAATTGCAGCAAATAGCCGAAGCACGCGCAGTAGTGGGGTTATGCCCAAGTACCGAAGGAAACCTGGGCGATGGCCGCTTTGCGCTCGATGAACTGCTGGCCCGTGGTGGGCGTTTTGGCATCGGCAGCGACAGCCAGGTCTCGATTGATCCGGCCGAAGAGCTGCGTCTGGCCGAGTACACGCTGCGGCTATGGCGCGAGCGGCGTATGAGTTCTCTAACCGGTGGCGCCACCCACGCGGGCACCTTCCTGTATGAGCGTGCGGTGGCCGGTGGCGCGCAGTCGCTGGGCCTGGGGAGCGGTCAGTTGGTGCCTGGGGCAGTCGCTGATCTGGTGATTCTAGATACCGCGCGCGCCGCAATGGCCGGCGTCCCCGAAGCAGCGCTGATTGATGCGCATCTGTTCGCGCCACGCGCCGGTGCGGTGCGCGATGTGATGGTGGGCGGACGGTGGGTGGTGCAGGGCGGCCGCCACGGTCAACGCACGGCGCTTGAGGCGGCCTACCGGGACGCGCTCGGCCGAGCTACAGGCAGCTGACAACGGCGCCGTGTCGCAGGCCGATCCGACCGCGCCGGGTACGGAGCGCATCGGACCGGCAAGCCAGGGAACACTGGCGGGAACGATTGAGGTAGCCTGTATAGACAGGTATAGTTCGCAGAATCGCGCACCTACCCTGGGCCTGACGGGAGCGAATTTGAGCGCCTTGCCACAACCCCTGTATGCACAGGTCAAGAACCACGTCCTGCGCCACATCCGCTCCGGTGCCTGGCGACCCGGGGAGCGTGTGCCCTCCGAACACGAGCTGGTGCGTGAATTGAACGTCTCGCGCATGACGGCCAACCGGGCGCTGCGGGAGCTGACGCGCTCTGGCGTACTCTCGCGCATCGCCGGCGTCGGCACCTTTGTGGCCGACCAGAAGGCGGCCAGCCATCCGCTGCAGATCCGCAGCATCGCAACCGAGATCCGTGAGCGCGGCCACGGCTACCGCGCCAAGGTCCTGAAGCAGGAGCGCATCGCGGCGCCGGATTCGGTGCGTGCCGCCCTTGGACTTGGCGCACGTCGCACGCTCGTATTCCACTCACTGATCGTGCATTTCGAGGCCGATCTGCCAGCCCAGCTCGAAGATCGCTACGTGAATCCGGCGCTGGCCCCGGATTACCTGGCGATCGATTTCACCGGCACGACTCCCAATGAGTACCTGATGGAAGTGGCACCGCTGCAGCGCGTTGAGCACGCGGTACGCGCGGTACAGCCCGATGCCGCCTGTCGCCGGCAGCTGGCCATGGGGGCCCGGGAAGCCGCGCTGCTGATCGAGCGCATCACCTGGAGTCACGGACAGCGCGCCTCTTATGCGTTGCTCTACCATCCTGGCAGCCGCTTTGAGTTGCGCGGAAATTTTGACATCTGAGCCGGCCACTCTGGATCAGGAGACTGGATCATGGACGCACCTACACGCACGGACACGACCCGCAAGATTCGCGCCGCGCACGGGACGCGACTTGAGGCGCGCAGCTGGCTCACCGAGGCGGCGCTGCGCATGCTGCGCAACAACCTGGACCCGGAAGTTGCCGAGCGCCCGGAGGAACTGGTGGTCTATGGCGGCATCGGCCGCGCGGCGCGCGATTGGGAGTGCTTTGATCGCATTGTCGAGACGCTCAAAACGCTGGGCGATGACGAAACGCTGCTGGTGCAGTCGGGCAAGCCGGTCGGTGTGTTTCGCACCCACACCGATGCACCGCGTGTTCTGATCGCCAACTCAAACCTGGTGCCGCACTGGGCGACCTGGGAGCACTTCAACGAGCTCGACCGGCGTGGCCTGATGATGTACGGGCAGATGACCGCCGGCTCCTGGGTCTATATCGGCAGCCAGGGCATCGTCCAGGGCACCTATGAAACCTTTGTCGAGATGGGGCGGCGCCACTACGGCGGTGATCTGGCCGGTCGCTGGATTCTGACCGCCGGGCTTGGGGGCATGGGCGGGGCACAACCGCTGGCCGCCACCATGGCAGGAGCCTCGATGCTTGCCGTGGAATGCCAGGCGAGCCGTATTCAAAAGCGCCTGGATACACGCTATCTCGATGCGCGCGCCGACACGCTCGATCAGGCGCTGCAGATGATTGAGCGGGCCGTGAGCGAGCGGCGCGCGCTGTCGGTGGGACTGCTGGGCAATGCGGCCGAGGTTCTGCCCGAACTGCTGCGTCGTGGCGTCCGTCCCGATGCAGTCACGGACCAGACCTCGGCACATGATCCGGTGAACGGTTATCTGCCCGAAGGCTGGAGCGTTGAGCAGTGGGAGGCAAGGCGCTTCGCCGATCCTGCCGCGGTCGCGGCCGCCGCACGCAGCTCGATGGCGCGACACGTGGAGGCCATGCTTGAGTTCCAGCGCCGCGGCATTCCAACCTTCGATTACGGTAATAACATCCGCCAGGAAGCCTTTAACCAGGGAGTGAAGAACGCTTTTGATTTCCCGGGTTTCGTACCCGCCTATATACGGCCGTTGTTCTGCCGTGGCATCGGTCCGTTCCGCTGGGTCGCGCTCTCAGGTGACCCGGAAGATATCTACAAGACCGATGCCAAGGTCCGGGAACTGATCCCCGATGATCCGCACCTGCATCGCTGGCTCGACATGGCGCGCGCTCGCATTCAGTTCCAGGGCCTGCCGGCCCGCATCTGCTGGGTGGGACTCGGACAGCGACACCGGCTGGGTCTGGCCTTCAACGAGATGGTGGCCCGGGGCGAACTCAAGGCGCCGATCGTAATTGGCCGCGATCATCTGGACTCGGGTTCAGTGGCCAGTCCCAATCGCGAGACCGAGGCGATGCAGGATGGCTCCGATGCGGTATCGGACTGGCCGCTGCTCAACGCTCTGCTCAACACCGCGGGCGGGGCCACGTGGGTGTCGATCCATCACGGAGGCGGCGTAGGCATGGGCTATTCGCAGCATGCCGGGGTGGTCATCGTGGCCGACGGCAGCGAAGCGGCCGCGCGCCGTCTGGCGCGCGTGTTGTGGAACGATCCGGCCACGGGTGTCATGCGCCACGCCGATGCCGGCTACGCAGCGGCCATCGACTGTGCCCGCGAGCAGGGTCTGAAACTGCCGATGGTGAATTCGTGAGCAAGGCAGGCACCGAGCGCTCCTGGCTGTGGAAGCCGGGGGCTCTCGATCTGCCGGTCCTGCGTCGGCTGCGTGATGCGCCGGTGCGCGTGCAGCTGGGGCGCGCGGATCTGGCGCGGCTGCGCCGCGGTGAAGCGGTGGTGGAGCGCTTGCTCGAGCGCGACGCTACCGCGTACGGTATCAACACCGGCTTTGGTCTGCTGGCACAGACGCGCATTCCGCGCGAGCAGCTGGCGCAGTTGCAGCGCAACCTGGTGCTCTCGCATGCGGCCGGTGTTGGTACGCTGCTTCCCGATGAAGTGGTGCGCCTGACGATAGCGCTCAAGATCGCAAGTCTCGTCCAGGGCTACTCAGGCATTCGCGCCTCGACCGTGCAGGCGCTGTGCGATCTGCTGGCGCACGGGATCTACCCCTGCATCCCAGGGCAAGGCTCGGTTGGCGCCTCCGGGGATCTGGCACCGCTCGCGCATCTGTCGGCGGCACTGATCGGTGTCGGACAGGTTCGCGTCGCTGGACGCATCCTGCCGGCCGCGCGGGCACTGGCCAAGGCCGGGCTCAAGCCGGTGCGATTGGGTCCCAAGGAAGGCCTGGCACTGCTCAATGGCACGCAAGTGTCGACGGCCCTGGCGTTGAGCGGGCTGATGCAGATCGAAGATGTTTTTTGCGCTGCCCTGATTAGCGGCGCACTGTCCGTCGATGCGCTCAAAGGCAGCGACGTACCCTTTGATGCACGCATACATGCGCTGCGGCGCCAGCCGGGTCAGCAGCGCGTTGCCGCCGCTTTCCGCCGCCTGCTCGCGGGCAGCCGCATTCGCGCCAGCCATGTCGAATGCGATCGGGTGCAGGATCCGTATTCGCTGCGCTGCCAGCCGCAGGTCATGGGTGCCTGTCTCGATCTGATGGCCAGTGCCGCCGCGACGCTGGTGCGCGAGGCGAACGCCGTCACGGATAATCCGCTGGTCTTTCCTGAAGATGACAGCGTCTGCTCAGGTGGCAACTTCCATGCCGAGCCAGTGGCATTCGCTGCTGACCAGCTGGCACTGGTCATCGCCGAGATCGGTTCCATCGCGGAGCGGCGCATCTCGCTGCTGGTCGACCCGAAGATGAGCGGGCTGCCCGCCTTTCTGGTGCGCGACAGTGGCGTGAACTCAGGCTTCATGATTGCACAGGTCACCGCCGCTGCGCTGGTCTCGGAGAACAAGGCACTGGCCCATCCCTGCAGCGTCGATTCAATTCCGACCTCGGCCAACCAGGAGGACCATGTCTCGATGGCCACGCATGCGGCACGGCGGCTCGGTCTCATGGCCGCCAATGCCGCCACCGTTATAGGCGTGGAGCTGCTGGCGGCGGTGCAGGGCATCGAATTCCATCGTCCGCTCAAGAGTTCTGCGGTGCTGGAGCGGGCCGTGGCGCTGGTGCGCTCGCGCGTGAAACCCTACCTCAGCGACCGCTTCATGGCTCCGGATCTGGAGGCGGCCCGCTCGCTGGTGGCTTCGGGGCAGTTTCGCGGCTGGCCGGCTGGGGTCGGTCTGGATGGTTGATCAATCCGCCGTGTTCGAGTGCGATGCGGGCCATTCGCCGCTTATTATTTCCATGCCGCACGTCGGCACCGAGCTGCCCGGGACACTCCTCGGGCGATTGAGCGCGGCCGGGCGCGCCGTGGTTGATACTGACTGGTATGTCGATCGTCTGTGGGCCTTTGCACGGCGCGGCGGCGCAGGCTGGCTGCGCGCGCGCTATTCGCGCTACCTGATCGATTTGAACCGGCCGCCGGATGATCACTCGCTCTACCCGGGGCAGACGACGACGCCATTGTGTCCGACCGAAACCTTTGGGGGTGAGCCGATTTACGTGGGCTCCGGCCCGGATGCCGAGGAAGTGGCGCAGCGGTGTCAGCAGTACTGGCAACCCTACCACGATGCCCTGCAATCGCTGATCAAACAGCGAATCGATCAGCACGGCTTTGCGGTGCTGCTGGATGCGCATTCGATTCTCAGCACCGTTCCGCGATTGTTTCCGGGTCGGCTTCCGGATATCAACGTCGGCACCTACGGGGGCCGCAGCATGGGTCGGCTGGCAGAAAATAAAATGGTTGAACTGCTGCAGGCCCAGCGGCGCTTCACGCACGTGCTCAACGGCCGCTTCCAGGGTGGTTACATCACACGTGCCTACGGACAACCTGCGCAACGCGTGCACGCGATCCAGTTCGAGATCGCACAATGCGCCTATATGGATGAACACAGCGGCGTCTGTTCGACGGCTTCGATGGCGCCACTGCAGGCGCTGCTCGAGCAGATTCCCGCGGCCGTGTTATCGGCTGCAAACGCGGCGCTGTAGCGCGGCCACATCCGGGCTGCCCGGAGCGCGCTGGCCTCAGACACAGTGCCTTAAAGCCTATCGGGCTTAGAGCGGCGCAGCGCTGCGCCCAGGCGTGGCCTCGGCAAGCGCGAATCCAGGCCGGGTGCAGGCTGCGCTGTGAGCGTTTTGAGCTCCAGCGGAATGTGCCCGGCCCACACGGGCCACGCCTGATCGGCCTTGGGCTCATCGGGCGGCCCGCTTCGGACCTTCGCGCTTGCCGCCTGAATGGGCATTGACATGACAGTGGTCGCGGCCAGTTCCTTGCGCTTGGTCGGCCGCAGTTTTTCCCAGCGGCCCGGCAGCCAGCGGCGCATGAACAGCTCGAGCGCGTCGAGCTTGTCATCATCCTCGGTGATGCATTGTGGTTGGCCGAAACACATCACCGAGCGGTAGTTCATCGTGTGGTGGAACGCTGAGCGCGCGAGCACCCAGCCATCAAGCAGTGTTACGGTCAAGCAGACCGCTGCGCCGGTCTCCTGAGTGCGGATCATGCGACTGGCGGTGCTCCCATGCCAGTAGAGCTGATCCTCGATCCGCCAGTGCAGGGTCGGAATGGCGACCGGGCGCCCCTCAACAACATGCGCAATGTGGCACAGGGGAGTGGCATCGAGGATTTCATTGATGAGTTCCCGCCGGTGCGTACCGAGCCGTGGACTGCGGCGCACGCGTGTGAACTCCGCCGGGATAGGATCAGGTGCTGCAGCTTTGGACTTTGAAGTCGATGTTTTGGTCACGCGATTCCTTTGCACGCACGCAGATTTGGCGCGCTACCCGCCCGGGACAGAAAGCGCTGCTGCGAAAGTGCCAGCAGGTACTCATTATTCAGCTGTCCGCCGCTGCAGTATGCCACGCGGCTGCAGTGGCTGAGGTCGCCTGCGACCCGGCTGCTCAGCTGGTGCGTGCGTAGATGAAGGTCTCTTCGAAAGTCTTGTACGGCGTGGGCACCTTGACTTGCATGATCGGGCGGTCCGGGCGCCAGCCACCGGCCGCGCCCACACCGACATCGGTGGGCAGATCCGGCTTGAGATGATCCGGAATCCAATCGAAGCGGTTGCGCATATTCTCCTCGACCACATCATTGTCGGTCCAGGGCTTGCCGATTGGCGCACTGATCAATCCATAGACCATGAAATGCCAGAGTTTCCAGCGCCCATCAACGTAAATAAAATCGGCCGCGCGCCGGCTATAGCCGATGCGGGGTTGGAAGCCTTTGGAGGGACTGCCGAATGTCAGCGCTGAAGCGGACAGCCACAGACCTTTGGCGGTCTTCAGGTCCTCGGCCACTTCGATGATCGGGGTGGTATTGGCATTCAAGTGGGTGGCGCCGTTGCGCAGGGTGCCGGCGGCCGAATCGCCGATCAACAGTCCGTTGACCGAGCAGAATTTGCGGATGCTATCCGCGCCGTAATAAAAGCCGAAGTCCACATCAGCCTGGACATCCTTCTCGCTGAGCGCGAATTCATCCAGAGCATCGCCCACGCGGCCGAGCGATTCGTATACGGTGTAGCGGCTCATGGTATTTTCGACGCACCGCGCGGCCGCCGCCTGCTGGGCCTGGCGTTCCGATATGTGTTCGGGAGATTCGCGTCTGCGCCCTGGCGTGGCGGCTGTTACGGCCCCGGCCGCGGCCAGACCCATGAGTCCGGAAGTGACGATCGAACGACGCTGGCTATCCATGACATCCCCCCTCTAGGTAGTTCTGGATTTCCACGGACGATGTGTACGGATACCCCTCCGTGGCCGGTGCCGATCAGTGAAAAATCCGCTTGTTGCGGCTTCCCCCTGAGCAGTCCGGATGATGTGCGGTGCACGCACCGCCCGGGTGCCTTTGCATTCTTCCTGCAGCGGCCACAAGGCCGGCACCTGCGTTCCCAATAATGCGCGCGTGCCCGGATTATGGCAACGAAGCGTCACGGACGAC
>Ga0182030_10001106_pt1 | contig 54272 bp, 58 predicted proteins | sample 812S3MmetaG_FD_121299 | JGI IMG/M metagenome (GOLD analysis project Ga0182030, IMG submission 121299) | Permafrost microbial communities from Stordalen Mire, Sweden - 812S3M metaG (Illumina Assembly) | ecosystem: Environmental > Terrestrial > Soil > Wetlands > Permafrost | place: Sweden...
ACTTGTGATGCCGCCGATGCTCGGACGACCACATCAGCGCCGAGTTCTCGAACGCCGCCGCTCCAAAGATCAGCGTGAATAGCCGGACCGACCAATGCGCCTTGAATGCAAAATGAGAAAAAAGCCGATGATACCCCAGCGTAATGCTGAACCCCGTAAATGCGAACATCACAAAGAAGAGCCCGACCTGGAACCAATTAAGGCCGTAGTGCCAGATATAAAGCGGGGTCGCCGTCAGAGCCAGAAATAGCGTTCCCATGAGGAAACTGCTGGTAACCCAGTTGACGCGATTGAAGGGGATTCGAAATTTCATGGAAGGAGAAGGAGGGTCGGCGCAGGAAACAAAAATTCTAGGGAGAGGGCAAGCCTATCCCAGGCGATAAACAATACGCCCTTTATCCAGGTCGTACGGCGACATTTCGAGTTTCACGCGGTCGCCATTCGTCAGGCGGATAAAGCGTTTGCGCATCTTGCCGGAGATGTGCGCGAGGATCTGGTGTTCGTTCGCAAGTTCCACCCGGAACATGGTGCCCGCAAGCACGGCGACGATTTTGCCTTCGGTTTCAATAAATTTGTCTGGCTGCATAGGGAGATTCGGAAAAGGGAGATTCGGAAAACGTGCCGGAGACAAAAAAAGACGGGCCTGGCCATTCGTTTTTACGGACCGAAAGCCAAAGTCCTGCCCTCAAGCCAGAGGCGGAGATGGAAAAAAAACGAAGGGCGAGACTTCCTTTTAAAGGCGGAAGTCTCGCCCAAGCGTTAAGGGGTTGAGTTACCTGCGGGACTGGGAATACGACCGGCGCTCGCCGCCATCACGGCCGCCGCCGCCACCGCCACGGGGACCGCGGTCTTCACGCGGGCGGGCTTCATTGACGGTCAGGTTACGGCCGCCGACTTGCTTGCCGTTGGTCGCTTCGATCGCGGCATTGCCTTCAGCGGCGCTGCCCATGGTCACGAACGCGAATCCGCGCGAGCGGCCCGTGGCGTGATCGGTCATGAGGGCCACTTCAGATACGGCGCCGTACTGATTAAAGAGGTCTTCGAGGTCGTTTTCGGTGGTATTGAAGGATAGATTTCCTACGTATAGTTTCATTGGGTTGATTTGATTTTGGAATGGTTTTGCCCTGACTGAGCTGTTCCCGAGAGTTCGGGTTTCAAATCACCACTGAAAATATTCACCGGAAGATTCACCACGCAACGAGACAAGATGCAAACGATTCAACAGTGGCACTTTCATCGGGTTTGGGGGTAAATGCAACAAAAATCGTAAACTTTTGAATTTCAGGTGCTAACGCCCGAGCCGATTGAAGATTGAACCCAAACCCGAGACACCGTATGATGCAAACCGTGCCGATTACATTGGAAGAGATCGTTGAAGAAACCAGCCAACTGCCCGCCGATGTTGTGGCCGAACTCATCGACCGCATCCTGTTGGCCCGGCACGGTGGTATCGAGACCGACATCCAGGCGGTCTGGAATACCGAAATCCACCAGCGCATTGACGAAATCGAAACTGGCAAAGTACAGGGCATCCCCGTCGAAGAATCACTGGCTCGCATTCGCAAGATCATCGGTCAGTGAAAGAACGACTAATGACGAAGACATTCGAACCCGATGACCCCAACGGCAAATAGGATCGCGGCCAGAAGCACATAAAACGCAACCAACACCCGCGCATCCATCGCCGCGCACGCAGCCCGCAGATCATATAACCTTTGCGTGAGCCCGGCTTCGCGTTCCCGCAGCGCAAACACCTTATCAAGCATCTCCGGCTGGTTCAGCGGCGCAAGCCCATGATCCGCCAGGCATGACCCGATTTGCCGGTACGGTTTCAACTTCTTCCGGTCGATCCGTGACATGTGCACGTCGGATTTCTTCCGTTCCCGCTCGAGCAGCAGCAACTCCCCCGTCACCCGCCGCGTCGCTTCCGCCAGTCGCTCGCTCGCCGCCGAGGCCTCGCCATCGATCCGCCGCAACTCCGCGCGAAGCTTCGCGATCCCCGGTTCCAGCCGCGCCGCTTCATCCGCCGCGGTCGCCTTATCCGCCAGTACCAGCCTCCGCTCCCCAGGCAGCTGCGCCAGCGCATCGCTCACCTCCCGTGCCTCGACCCGGGTCGCTAGATCGACCCGCTCGACACTCATCAAATCGAGCGAATGCGCCTGCAGCCCCTTTTCCTGATCCGCCATCTCCTCCAGTGCCTTTTCAAACCGCTCGACCGCCTCCAGCTTCTGCCTCCGCCTGGTCTCCGCTTGCTCCAATTGGCCCGCGACCCGCCCCCGCTCTTCCGCAAGCGCATCCTGCGCCTTATCGTGCTTCGCCTTTTCCCCGGCCAGTTCCTCATCGAGCGCCACATTCCGTCCGGACAGTTCCGCCGACGTATTCATCAGCGATGCCTGGGTATTCTCGTACTCACGGACTTTCTCCACCTCCGCAACGATTTGTTCGTCGTAGAAATCGACCTGTTCCCAGCCCAGCCATCCCAGCTCCCCTTCCGCCGCGGAAAGCGCCCGCCGCACCCGCAGCCGCTCCACCCACAGCCAGCCGATCCTCAGCCGCCTGGTAATGTCGCGAAAGCCTTCCCCCGGGAGCGTGCCCACAGTCCTGTCACTCCCCGGCGCTGCTCAGCTTGGCGAGCACGGCGAGGTCCTCAAGTGTAGTGGTGTCCCCGCTTACGACCTGGCCGCTGGCCACTTCCTTGAGCAGGCGGCGCATGATCTTCCCACTACGCGTCTTCGGCAGTCCATCGGCAAACCGCACCTCGTCGGGCTTGGCGATCGCGCCGATCACATTCCCAACGTGCCTTCTCAATTCCTCACGCAGTTCCGGCACTGCCTTGACCCCCGCCTTGAGCACCACGAACGCCACCACTCCCTGCCCCTTTATCTCATCCGGCCTTCCCACCACCGCCGCTTCCGCCACTGCCGGATGCGACACAAGCGCGCTCTCGACCTCGCTGGTCCCCAGCCGATGCCCCGCCACGTTGAGCACATCGTCGATCCGGCCCACGATCCAGAAGTACCCGTCCTTGTCCCGCCGCGCCCCATCTCCCGCAAAGTAAAACCCCTCGATCTCGCTCCAGTATTGTTTCTTGTAACGCGCTTTGTCTCCGTAGATGGATCGCAGCATCGCCGGCCACGGCTTGCGAATCACCAGCTTCCCTCCCTGGTTGACTCCCACCTCCCGCCCCTCGTCATCCACCACCGCCGCATCCACCCCAAAGAACGGCAGCGTCGCCGACCCAGGCTTGGACGGGATCGCCCCAGGCAGCGGCGTGATCATCATCCCGCCCGTTTCAGTCTGCCACCACGTATCCACAATGGGGCACCGTCCCCCGCCGATGAGCTTCTGATACCACATCCACGCCTCGGGATTGATCGGCTCGCCGACACTCCCCAGCAGCCGCAGCGACGTCAGGTCATGCTTCTTCGGCCACTCGTCCCCCGCCTTGATGAAAGCCCGGATCGCCGTCGGCGCCGTATATAGAATATTGATCCGGTACTCCTCGATCAATTTCCACCACCGCCCCCAGTCCGGCCAATTCGGCGCCCCCTCATACATGAAGCTCGTTGCCCCATTGGCCAGCGGTCCATACACCACATACGAGTGCCCCGTGACCCAGCCAATATCCGCCGTGCACCAGTAAAGATCATCCTCCTGCAGGTCAAAGACGTACTTGCTCGTAATATAAGACTGCACCAGATACCCGCCCGTCGTGTGCAGGATCCCCTTCGGCTTCCCAGTCGATCCGCTCGTATAAAGAACAAAAAGCGGGTGCTCGCTATCCAGCCCCACCGGCGGGCAATTCGCATCCACGTATTCCATCTCCCGGTGCCACCACACGTCGCGTCCCTCCTCGATGTGCACCTCGTTAAACGCCCGCCTAAACACGATGACCCGCTTCACCGCCGGCGTCTCCTTCAACGCCTCGTCCACCTGATGCTTGAGCGGCACGACCGCGCCCCGACGGTAGCCCCCATCGGTGGTGATCACCGCCGTCGCCTGGCAATCGTTGATCCTGTCCCTGATGCTTTCCGCGCTGAATCCGCCAAACACCACCGAATGCACCGCCCCTATCCGCGTGCACGCCAGCATCGCGATCGCCGCCTCCGGAATCAGCGGCATATAGATAATCACCCGGTCCCCCTTTTTAATCCGGTTCCGCTTCAACACATTGGCAAACTTGCATACCTCAAAGTGAAGCTGCTGGTACGTCAGCGTCCGCTTTTCTCCCGGCTCCCCTTCCCAGATGATCGCCGCCTTGTTCCGCCGCGGCCCCTCCAGGTGCCGGTCCAGGCAGTTCTCGGACACATTCAGCTTCCCCCCGACAAACCACTTCGCAAACGGGATTTTCCAATCCAGCACCTTCGTCCATTTCTTCTGCCACAGCAGCTCCGACGCTTCCCGCGCCCAGAATTTATCCGGTTTCTCGATCGATTCGCGATACATCTCGCGGTACTGCGCCATGCTTTTGATGCGCGCCTTCTTGCTGAACTCCTTCGACGGAGGAAAGAGACGGTTCTCGACGAGATGCGATTCAATGTTCTGGCTCATTTGGAAATAAGTTGAGGGGGAGAGGCCATTGCTACCAAGAGTGCCCCTCCGGCTCAATCACGAATCGGAACATTCCGCGCCCGTGCGCTTTCCAATCTGCTATACCCTCAATTATACTTGCCGGGATGAACCGCCTGGTCTGCCTCCTCCTCGCCGCCGCCGCTCTGATCCCCCTCCCCTCCTCCGCCGACCTCTCCGATCCCGAACTCGCCCGCATCGGCCACCAGGTCTGGATCAACGAATGCGCCGGCACCGTCTCCGGCCTCACCTCATGGAACGAAGGCGAGGACTTCGCCTCCCTCGGCATCGGCCATTTCATCTGGTATCCCGCCGGCCGCCGCGGCCCGTTCGAGGAGAGCTTCCCTCCCCTGGTGGAATACCTCGCCGCCCACGGCCAGCCCATGCCAGCCTGGACCCACGGCCCCTGCCCCTGGCAGACCCGCGCCGATTTCATGGCCGCCCAGCACGGCGACCGCCTCGACACATTGCGCAAGCTCCTCGCCCAAAGCGTCCCCCTGCAAACCCGCTTCATCGCCCGCCGCATGCACGACGCCCTCCCCAGGATGCTCGCCGCCGCCTCCCCCGGCCAGGCCGGCAAAGTGCGCCAAAACTTCGAGCGCCTCCAAGCCACCGCCGCGGGCACGTTCGCCCTCATCGACTACGTCAACTTCAAAGGCGAAGGCACCCTCCCCACCGAGCGCTACAATGGCCAGGGCTGGGGCCTCCTCCAGGTCCTCGAAGCCATGCCCTCCACCGGCGACGCCCCACGCGCCTTCTCCCAATCCGCAAAAGCAACCCTGGCCCGCCGCGTCCGCAACTCCCCCCCCGACCGCCACGAGTCCCGCTGGCTCCCAGGCTGGACCGCTCGCGTTGACCGCTACGCGGACTAACTCGCGCCACGTGCCGCTTACTTGACCAGGAACCCCATCGCCTCGACAACGCTCGAATCGGCAAGGTGATAGGGCACCCCGCCAAAATTCACCGTCACGGTCATTCCATTTGCAAAAGCCGTTTGCTGGACATTGCGGTCGGGGGTGAGAAACCGATGATCAATCATCTCGCTGTAACCCGCCGCGCGCACGTACGGACAGACGTTCTTGTAACTCTTCACGAAGCGCGCCTTGTCTTTCTCCCATGAGGCGCGTTCGAACATGAACATCGGCGGCGTGCCGTAGAGAACATTGAACAGGTCCCGCTTATCCCAGAGCGCCGGCAGCTTGTTACTGTAATCCCCCCAGTACCAATCGGCCACGACGCAATCATGGTACACCAATTCCCACAACGGCAGCCGGTACTCCTGGCCAACCTGGAACTTTGCGACGGCCTCCGGGACGTCGGTCCGGATACGCTCCATGTCGCGCCCGGCGTCCGGGACACGGTACGGCGCGAGACTGAGCATTCCCTCGAAATAATCGACATAAGGCGCCGCCGCGTCATGGCCGGTCTCGCTGCCGGTAACGAGCTTGCAATCGCGGGAAATGTATTCGAGCAATGCCATCTTTGCCCTCCGGCTGTCCGTGCGGGTCATCGGGTGGTTCTTGTCGTAATCCTCATGCCACGGCGACGCGGTGGTGGTATCGATGAACCGGCACCGGTAGGGATGCGTCGCCAGATCCTGCGGCACACGCTGGCGGGCATAGCCAAGCGCTCGCATGTCATTCATGACTCCGCAGGAGTACCACTCCTTGTTCTTTCCCTGCACCGCCCACCCGCGCAACCAGCTCCCGTCCGCGGTACTGATAATGTCCCTGGGCCAGCCTGCGACCGGCCACGCCGCGTCCACCCAGCTCAGATACTTGAAGTTATCCGGGTTCATCACGTCCTGGTAGATGTCATACCGGCTGGTGAGGACCCCCAACCGGTTTAACGCTTTGAGGTTCTCGGGCGGCTGCGCGTTGCTCCAGAGGATATGTCCGATCCCGGCGGCCTGCATCTCCTTGACCATCGAAACCGCATCCGGGTCCCAGCACCACACGTTCACCGCGCCGACCAGTAAATCAATATTCGGATTGTCACGTCGCTTTTCGCTCAGCGTCTTGAATAACCCGATCTGCTGCGCATAACTACGATAGCGCTTGGCCATGGCGACGTGCCCTCCCTTGTCAAAGAAGACATAGCGCAAGCGCCGCGTGTAACCGAATTGACCGCGTTGCGACTCCCACTCCGGCGCAACGCCCAGAAGGCCATCCGTGCGGCCGATCTGGATCGCCGCGTCATCGGGAGTCTCGATAATCGCCATCTCTCCCTGCGCTCCGTCGGTCGCCCCCCAAAACGCCATGCAGATGCCGTGTCCCCCGTACGCGACAAGCCGCATCGGGTCGATCGACCTGTCTTCGACGGGATAGGAGATGCCTTCGTTGAGCGGGACGACCAGGTATTGCCCCGGCTGGGAAAGAAACGGGCCGGGCAAGGCAAGCGGCATCGTCAGGGCGCCGCGCGCATCGAGATCGTAAGTGAATTCCGGCCCCCCTTTCTCGATGCGAATCGTGGCCGTCATCGCCAGGCCGTCGAGCACATGGAACAAGGAGAGCCTCATCTCGCCGCCCGTGGCCTTCGCGTCCGTCACAATGATACCGGGGGGAAGCGGCTTTTGTTGATAATGCCGTCCGGTGCGCAGGTCCTCGACGTCCAGGGCGGCATTGGTGGTATTAAGCGTAAGTGCGAGCAACTTATTGCCGATCTTGAGCGTTGCCGGGATGTCCCTGGCGCGGGCAATGTCCGCCTCCCGTTTCTTATCCATCGAAACATCGTCCAGCCACAGGGTAACTGGTCCGTAACCAATCAGCCGTGGCTGAATCCGCGCGACATTGTCCGGAACGATGAACCGGCTCCGCAGACGCTGCCAATCCGTCGGTCCGGAAGCCGTGCGCTGGGCAAAGCTCCAATCCCGCACCTTGCCCTGGCTGTCCCAGGTCGATAGGCAAAGTGTCACATTGCCTCCCACGCCGGCTATCCCGGCTATCTTTACCCACGCCTCCATCTCGAACAAATCGCCCGGTTGCACGGCCACGCGGACATCAGGCTCGAAGCTCCAGTCCGCTGTCCCTGTATACTTGATGCACGCGGAGTTCCTGCCGCCGTGAACGGTCTGGGTATCCAGCGTCACCGTCCCCGTGTTCGGCTCGCGCGTCCAGAGTGGCCGCCAACCGGAGAGCCCTTCTTCGAAACCGCCATTGCCAATGATCCCCCCTTGACTCGCGTTCGAAAGGAAGAGCAGCAGATACAGGATCAACGCGGGTAGTTTCATATGATTGGCATCCGCCATCCTCACAGCGTCCGCCGGAACAGCACCGTCGCCGCCCCCATCGCCAGCACGGTAAACCCCGCCAGAAACGCAAGGTCATGGCTTATCGCCATCAACCCCGTGTTCTTCAATACCAACTCCTTGAATCCATGCACCGCGTACGTAAATGGGTCCACCACGGTGATCACCTTCATCCACGCCGGAAACCCCTCCGTCGGATATACCGCCCCGCTCGGGAAAAACAGCACGGTATTCAGCACGCCGAATATCGCCCGCGGCACCAGCGGATCGCTCACCCGCACCATTAGCAGAAACATCATGCTGATCAGCGCCAGCGCCGTCACCACCACCAGCAGCGTCATCCGCGCCAGCCGCGCCAGGTTCAACGGGTCAGGTATCCCCGCGATCACCGACCCCAGCGTCACCAGCACCATCCCGGACAGGATCGCCTTGATCGCCCCGGAAAGCGTAAACCCCAGGATCAATTCGAACTTCGAGATCGGCGTCACCAGGTAGCCCTCGTGCAGCCCGCGCGCCTTGTCGTCGATGAAAATAATCCCGCCCCCGATCATTGCCGAAACAAATATCGCCAGCGAGATGGTTCCCGGCAGCAGGAACTGGATATACGGCACATAAGGATATACCTCCACCACCGAGAGCGTCGCCACCCCGCTCATCCGCGGCTGGACCGCCGGCTGATTATAAGCCTCCACCAGCGCCCCCAGCGCCCCTTGCAGCGCCGACGATGAAAACTGGTCCGTATTATCCTCCACCAGGGCCACCCGCGGGTTCGCCCCCGCCAGCACATCGCGCGAAAACTTAGGCGGGATATTCAGCACGCCGTTGATCTTCCCCTCCCGCAGGTCCCGCAACGCCGTCGCCTTGTCGCTGTACGCGATGGGCTCGAAGGTTCGCGCATCGGCCGCCACCGCCTGAAACATCTCCTTCATCTTAATCGCCGGCTCCTCGTGATCCTCGTCCACCACCCCCAGCGTCAGGCCCTTGACGATTCCGCCAAACGCATACCCCAGCACCAGCAATTGGATCAGTGGCATCACCATCGACATGATCATCAATGTCGGACTTCGCCGGAACCGGCGCAGGTCGCGTTCGATAATGGCCCAGATGCGATGCATGGATCAGCCCCGTTGGCTTCCGAAGCCGGGGAAGGTGTGAACGGTCGAAGTTTGCAGCGTATCGCGCAATTGCCGCCCGGTGTAATGCACGAAGACGTCGTCCAGCGTCGTGCTCTGCACCGAGAGCGAGGTCACCGACACTCCCGCCGCCCGCGCTGCTTCTATCAACGCCACGGTCGTCCGCGGCCCGTTGTTCGATGAGATGCGGAACACGCTTTCCTCCGACTTCAAGTCCGCCACGTCCGGCAGCCCCCGCAGCGTTTCGGCCCAGCCGGCCCTCACTTCGGAGAAGCTCACCTCCAGGATATTCTTCCCCGGGATGGACGCCTTCAGCTTCAGCGGCGAGTCCAGTGCCACAATGGTTCCGTGATCCACGATCGCGATCCGGTCGCACAGTTTGTCCGCCTCGTCCATGTAATGCGTCGTGACCAGGATCGTCAAATCCCGCTCCCCCTTCAGCTTCGAAAGCATTTCCCACACTGCCACCCGCGATACCGGGTCCAGCCCCGTGGTCGGCTCATCCAGAAAAAAAATCTTCGGCTCGTGCACCAGCCCCCGCGCGATCTCCAACCGCCGCCGCATCCCGCCGGAGAACATCTTCACCGGCTTGTCCGCCCATTGTTCCAGGTCCACCGCCGCCAGTAATTCCTTCACTACCCGCCGCCGTTTCTCGCCCGGGATGCCGTAGAGCTTGGCAAATATATTCATGTTCTCGTTGGCGCTCAGGTCCATGTCCGACGTCATCGCCTGCGGGATCACGCCGATGCAATGCCGCACGGCATTGGCCGCGTGCACGATGTCAAACCCGTTCACCAGCGCCGTGCCCTCCGTTGGCAACATCAGCGTTGTCAGCATCCGGATGAGCGTCGATTTCCCTGCCCCATTCGGCCCCAGCAGCCCGAACACCTCCCCTTGGGCCACCTCAAAATTGAGGCGTTCCACCGCCGTGAAATCGCCGAAGCGTTTCGTCAGGTTCTTCACTTCGACGGCAGCCATTACTTCTTCTCCAGTGGCAGGATCACGTACGCCGTCATCCCGAGCGCCAGCGCCCGGTCCCGATTGTCGCACCGCAGCCGGATTTCAAATGTCTTGATATCCCGTTTCGTGCGGCTCACGTCCCGCTGCGTCGCGTAATCGGCATCCACTCCCCGGTAATACACCGTCCCCTCCCGCTCCGCCCCCGAGGGCAGCCGCACCGTCAGTTTCTCGCCCAGCCGAATGCCGTCGATGTACGTCTCCTCCACGTCGGCCCTCACCCACAGATCGTCCTGGTCTATCAGCGTCACCAGCGCCTGACCCGGATTCACCACCTCCCCTTGCAACGCCGCCCGGGTATCCACCACCCCATCGATCGGCGCCAGGATATCCGTATAGCTCAGCGCCACCTGCGCCTTCTCCTTTTGCGCCCGGTTCGCAAAGATCTGCTTCGCCAGCGAGTCCACTCGCGACCTGGCCGAATCGTATGCCGTCCGCGCCTGGTCATAAGCCTGGATCGATTCCACCTTCGTATTATAGAGCCGCTCCTCGCGTTCGAACGTCAGCCGAAGGTTCTCCATGTCCGACGTGGCCTGGGCAAGCTGCGCCACCGCTACATCCTCCGCGCTTTTGTAATAATTCAAATCCGCCTCCCATTGCCGCGGCTCGATGGTCCCCAGCAATTCCCCTTTCGTCACCACGTCGCCTTCCTTGACCTTCAACTCCACGAGCTGTCCCTGCACCCGCGGACTCACGATCACCTCATCAGTCGTCACGATCCCCGTGAGCACGAGCCTCTCTTTCCCCAGGACCGTCTTAAAATAATAAATACCTCCGCCCATCAGCGCCACAAGCAGGATGAAAATCAGAATTCCACGTTTCATATTCTGGCATCCGTCCTCAGCGCCCGTAAATCGGACTCGATCACAACGCTATCTGTATTCCGCGATTTCCCAATTGGCTTCATGTTCATGGTCAGTCCGGATGCTTTTTGGCCATTTTCTCTCCGGACGGGGGTTTGGCAACGTCTTTCCCGGCCTGCGACGGCAACCATAAAATTGCAGCATTCGTTCGAGCCCCCCGCCGCTTACGGCCTATTCCTCGGAGCTATTAATGGTAATCCTCCAGGTTCAGGTTGCAGATTTCGCCCTGTTCGATGTCGAACGTGAGCCGCCAATTGCCGCTGACTGAAATGCTCCAGGTTCCGGCACGGTCGCCCTTAAGCTGGTGAATACGCCATCCAGGCGGACCGGAAACCACACTCATATCGGAGCCAGAAATGAGCATCGCCAAAATGTTGCGGAGCCGCTTCACGAGATCGGTGCGAAGCTGGCGGGTATCGTCATCCTCAATGAGACGCAAAAGTCCTCGATGCTGAACGCTTCGGATAATCATGATAAATCGCTTCCCTTCAAGGTTATGAAGCCGCCGACAAATTGGCCTCGATTGCGATCTGCTTGAAACGGACGGCGTCGCGATCGATCCCCCTGCCCTTGCGGGCAAAAAAACAACCGCACCTTATGCTTCTTTGCGAAACGCGGTCTGCCCTTTTTTGCGGGATTGAACGCCTGTAGACCACGTCTGTTTTACCGTCGCCAATTGAGCCTGCCAATTTTTGTGGGGGGTCTTCTTGGAAGGACGATTTTTGCTGCTCCGGTCATTGCGGCGCGGAAACCGGCTCGTGACGATACCGCTTTACATCGATTTCACCGGCACGCCGGCGCATGCTCTTGGCGTCGTACCAGGCTTGCATGCGGAGCATCGTGTCCATGTTCAAGCCAAAGGCCTTTTCGATGCGCAGCGCCATTTCCGGCGAGAGAGATGCTTTGCCGTTTATCAGGTCCGAGAGTGTGGCACGGCGCACATCAAGAATTTCCGCCGCCTTGGCGACGCTCAAACCGAGTTCGTCGAGGATTTCGTCGCGGAAAAACTCGCCCGGATGCGGCGGACTCATGCCGATTTTGATCTGTGTATTACTCATTGTGTGGACCCTCCTTCAAAGGCCATATGCCGTGTACGCTATAACCGTACACATGTCAACCCACAGGAAAAAACCTCCTCTTTAGGGCCGGCGCGCAACGCCGACCATAAACATTGATGGATCGAGCTTACCCGCTCCCGCCGCTTATGCCACTCGCCGTAATTATCTGGACCTTGCTCCCCGGCTGAAAGCCCGACCGGCCAAAGCACAGGGCTTCAGACCTGTGTTGGAATAAAAGAGACAGCCGCGGCCTGAAGGGCCGCCCGCGATTACCGCAAGTCGTTCAGGCCAGATAATTACTGGGGTCGGAAATGCCCCTCCCATTTAATCAGTGGTTCCTTAGTTGCTGAATCTTACTATTGAGTCCCTCGGTCGCCACGTTAGTGATTGGATAGCCAAAATAGGTTGAGGAGATGCAATTTTAAGGTGAGCGCCACCTTTTTGATTAACTCCAAACGGCTGCGAATGGCGCTGGCATACCAGCGTTTGAGTAGCATTTTCTCTTGCCCCGTTTCCGGCATCCCGATAATTATCCCAATTTCGCTGGCGTAACACGACACGATACCCACACCTCATGAAATCCCACAAAATCATCACGTCAGCGGCCGCACTTCTGACCTTTTTTGCCGCAGGGCTTATTTTGAATGCCAAGACTTACAGCGTCTCTGGCGATTATTCAAGCACAACCAATCCGAACGGCGTCTGGTCTTACGGCTGGCTTGCTTCGTTGGGCGGCACCCTCACGCTTTACTCGGTCAACACTTCCGGCACTCATGGAGGCGTCGCCACTGGATGGTCTGATCCCAACAATGATAATTCAGGGGAGCCTAATCTTGGTAATAACTCAAGCGGAACGGATTATTATGAGGCAAATACGGGTTTCAATTTACCAAATGGATGGGCTTTCTTTTCACCTTCTCGCTACAACGGTCAATTGAGCGACTTTCGTTTCACGGCACCGACGACTGGAAACTACAACTTAAACCTGGACTTCCAGGGGGGGCAAACCGCGCCGACGGATACCGATGTCTATGTTTTTACCGATAACAGCATTTTGTACAGCGCTAACGTCGACGGATACGGCGCACCAAGCCAGCAGAGTTACTCCGGCACGGTCGCCCTTGCCGCGGGCCAGACCGTCGATATTGCCGTCGGATATGCTCCGTCACACGAGGCCGGCGATAACGATAATACAAATGTGCAAGGCACGATAACATTGCTCGGGCCTGTTCTCAGCAGCACCTTGAGCGCAACCGCCACCAACGGCCTCGCATTCGCTTACCAGATCACGGCCACCAACCAGCCGACCGCCTTCGGCGAATCTGGCCTGCTCCCCACCGGCCTGGCCTTCAGCGCATCCTCCGGCGTCATCTCCGGCACCCCCACCCAGAGCGGCACCTTCGCCCCCACCATCAGCGCCATCAACGCCAGCGGCACGGACTCCGCCACGCTATCCCTCGTCGTGATAACCTCACTCCAACCGATCATTAGCAGCACCCTGTACGCGACCGGCACTAACGACGTCGCATTCGATTACCAGATCCTCGCCACCAACCAGCCGACCAGCTTCGACCTATCCGGCCTCCTGCCGCCAGGCCTGGGCTTCAACGCATCCACCGGCGTGATCTCCGGCACCCCGGCCTCGACGGGGACCTTCACACCCACCATCAGCGCCATCAACGCCAGCGGCACCGACTCCGAAATCTTAACCATCATCATCATTCCCGGCCCACCAATGATATCCAGCGCATTGACCGCCTCGGCTATCAATGGCTCCGCATTCAATTACCAGATCCTGGCCAGCAACTACCCGTCCAGTTATGGAGCCGTCGGCCTGCCTCCCGGTCTGGCCGTGAATCCTTCGACCGGTATGATTTCCGGCACGCCGACCATGGGAGGCGTATTCCCCGTGACCATCAGCGCCACCGATCAGGCAGGGCCGGGTTCGGCTCAACTTACCCTCGGCGTAACCACGAGCTTCGGCGGATTGCAAGGCTCCTACGATGGCCTCGGCGCCATTGACGGAACCAACGAAGCCCTCTTTACCCTCACCCTGAAGGCCAATGGAAGCTTCACCGGCAAGCTCACAACCCCGTCCGCCCATTACCCCCTACGCGGCACTTTCGCTCCGCTTGGGACATTTACCGGCGCTCTGGGTGCGGGCGCCTCCGCGCTGAACGTGGCTCTGACCGTCAATGCCGCCGTGCCTGGAGTCAGCGGCACCATCACCACTCCGCCCTCCAGTGGAAACACCAGCTATAGCGTGGAAAGCGGCCTTCTTGGAAAGTTTAACAAAGCCCACCCCCTTCCCTCGACCCTCGCGCGCACCTATACCGCCGTCATCTCCGCTGTGAGCGGCACCGATCCCACGCTTCCCCAGGGCCTCGGTTACGGGGCAATTTCCGTCGCTCCCACGGGTGCCCTGCGCATCGCCGGGAAACTCGGCGATGGCGCCGCCTTCAGCGCTGCCGGCCAATTGCACGCCGATGGCCGCACCTGGACCCTGTTCAAGCTCCTCTATGCTGGAAAGAAACCAGGCAGCCTGCAGGCCCCATGACATTCGAGAATTTGCCGAATAGCGATTGCGACGGACCGGTTGACTGGATCAAACCCCCGCGAACCAGCGGCTCCTTTTATCCCGCTGGCTTCTCCTCCAGCCTCGGCCTCCAGGCCGCGAAATATGCACAGCCCGCCCTCGCATCAGGCACCATCACACTCGACGGCGGCAACCTGCCCGCCCCCGGTATCATGGACAATCTGACCATCTATCAAAACAAAGTAACCATAACCGGAACTAACGAGATAACCCTCACCGTCACTCCGCGCACCGGCGCCTTCAACGGACACTACCTCAATCCCGCCACGAACAAAAAAGCCCCCTTGTCCGGCGTAATCTACCAAAAACCCGCCTCTGCCGGTTACGGCCTGTTCCTCGGCGCCGACCAATCCGGCCCCCTGGAAATCACGCCATAACCGCGCTAACCGCGCTAACCGCGCTAACCGCGCGCACCCGATCGATCCCCGTCACTCCCCCGCCGCCGCCGAAACATCCCGACTCTCCATCATCCGTTTCAGCCGCTCCAGATCCCGTTCAAGCTGCCACCCCGGCTCCTTCCCGCACACCCGCGCCACCCCCGCTCCCAGCGCCCCTCCAGGCCCGCGCATCTCCAGCACCACCCGCAGGTGCGTCCACTTGCCACCCTCTACCGGCGTAAACCGGACCGTCCCCGCGCTTTGCACATCCGCCCCAGGCAGCGTCTGCCACGAGATCATTTCCCCGGGGTGCTCATTTACAATTTCCGCATCCCACTCCAGGCGCCGTCCTCCGGGACCTTTCACCACCCAATGCGACCGCCGGTCATCCACAATCCGGATGCTCTCAACGGTTTCCATGAACTCAGGCAAATTCTCCAGATTCCTCCAAAACCGGAACAACTCCTCCGGCGGACGCCCGATCTCAATCGTCTTCTCGATCTTCTGTCCCGTTTGATCCCTCATCCCCGCCCGCTGTCCGCCGCACGCCGTCGATACCCCCATCGTATCATAAAGCCGGCAATGCCCCCCCACCCCGCGCAGGATAAAAAGCCCGCCCAATCCCGCAAGCAAAAGCCCCGGAAGACTCCGTCGCGATAGTCCCACCACCGCCAGCGCCGCCCCTCCCACAATCGATCCATACCGCTCCATTTCCCCCACATTCACAGGCCCCATTGCCCCTTCCAGCGGATTCCCGCGTACTATGTGCACAGACCCATCGCCGGGACCGGGGCCATCAAAAGGGGTATAAGTCACCATATGGGTATTTCTCTTCCGTTGTTATAACGCTCCCGGCCTATCGCCCGGTCGTATCATGACGCCATGCGCCGTTCGCTGCTTCTCTGCGCCTCTGCGCCTCCGCGCGAGTCTGTCTTTCTGATAGTCACCCTCTTGAAATGGCGAGGAGCCGGGCAGACGTCGTGGTCCTCTTCAGCCACTTGCACTTACACTTTAACTTGAACATGAACTTTCCGGAAAAAGCAGCAGGTTCAAGTGCATGTTCACCTAAAGCCGCCTCCCCTACCCGTTCACAAACAGCACCTTCCCTCCTCGCGTCTCCGCCGAGGCATGCTTGATCGCCTCCTTGAATTCCTCCAGCCGGTAAGTCGCCGCCACCGGCACACTCAATGCCCCGCTCCCCAGCAGCGGAAAAATCGAATCATACATCTCCGCTATCTCCTCCTGCGACGCGTGCTTGTACCAAGCCGTTACCCAGAACCCCGTCCACACCAGGTTCTTGAAAATCAGCAACCCATTCGGGATGCGGATCGGCTGCCGCCCCATCGCCCCATACGTCACCAGCACCCCCTCTCGCGACAGCGCATTCGCCAGCCGCAGCGCGCTCTCACCCCCCACCGCATTGAACGCCAGGCGCGCCCGTCCCATCGGTACGATCTCCCCTATCTGCTCCACCAGTTGATCCGACTCCACAAACACCGCATCTCCGCCCATCCCCTTCAACTCCGGGATGATCTCCGCCCGCCGCACCACATTCACCGTATGCACCCCCATCGCCTTCGCCATCACGATCACCGCCCGCCCCACCCCGGAATTCGACGCATTCTGCAGCACCCAATCCCCCGGCTTCAAATCCACAAAATCATGCAGCATCCGCCACGCCGTCGGCGGGTTCACCCTCAACATCGCCGCCTGCAACGCCGGGATATTCGCTGGAATCCCGATCACCCCCGACGCCGGCACCGTCACATATTCCCGCCACACCCCGACCCCTATCGGAACCATCACCCGCTCCCCCACGCTCAACCCCGTCACTTCCGCCCCGATGCTCGCAATCACCCCCGCCCCTTCCAACCCCGCCACCGCCGGCAGCTCCGGCCGTTTCGGATACTTTCCCTCGATGGTATTCAAGTCCGCCGGATTGATCGGCGAAGCCTCCACCCGGATCAGCACCTCGCCCGCCCGCGGCTCCGGCACTACCTCCTCGACAATGCTCAAAACATTCTCCGGCCGGCCAAACTCGTGGAATAGAATCGACTTGGATTTTCTCATAGGGTATCTGCGGCAGCCCCCTGGAATTCTTGAATTTCAGAATTCGTTGCGGACCGGTCAAATCTTTTCATAACCCGCGAAGCGGCACGAACCACTTTTTACTTTTCACTTTTTACTTCTTACTTGGTGAGGCCAAGCCTCACCAGACAATCATGCGTTCCACCACTCGCAAGCTCGAATCTGGCGCCCATCTCGCCCTCGCGGGCATGGGCCTCAACGCCGTGCTCTGCGCCGCCAAGATCACCGCCGGCCTCATCGGCCATTCCTACGCCCTCGTTGCCGACGGTTTCGAGTCCCTCCTCGACATCGTTTCTTCCCTCCTCATCTGGGCCGGCCTCAAATTCGCCGCCATCCCCGCCGACGCCACCCACCCCTACGGCCATGGCAAAGCCGAGCCCGTGGCGGGCATCCTTGGCTCCCTGATGATCCTCGGCGCCGGCACTGCCCTGGCCGTCGAGAGCATCCGCGCCCTCTCCGCCCCTCACCCCGCCCCCAGGCCCTACACCCTAGCCGTCCTGCTCGTAGTCGTCGTCGTAAAAGAAATCCATTCCCGCCGCGTCCGAAAGTTCGCGCGAGCCACCAGCAGCATGGCCATGGAAGCCGACGCCATGCATCACCGCACAGATGCCATCACCTCCGCCGCCGCCCTCGTCGGCATCTCCGTCGCCCTCATCGGTGGCCAGCGATTCCAGGCTGCCGACAACTGGGCCGCCCTCTTTGCCTGCGCCATCATCGCCTACAACGGCCTCCTCATCTTCTGGCCCTCGGTCTCCGACCTCATGGACACCGCCCCGCCAAAAAACATCCAGGAGCAAGTCCGCAACGCCTCCCTCACCGTCCAGGGCGTCGAGGAAACCGAGCAATGCCGCGTCCGCAAAATGGGCCTCGAATACTACGTGGACCTCCACGTAAAAGTCGATGGCGCCATCACCGTCATAGAGGGCCACGGAATCGCCCACAAAGTCAAAGACGCCGTCCGCCAGGCCGTCCCCGAGGTCGCCGATGTCCTCGTCCACATCGAGCCCGCCCGCCCCAAGCCCCACCCCGTCCCTTGACACAGGCTTGGCGGAGTCGTACCAAAACCGCTATGTCGCGAAGCGTCCACACGTCCCGCCCGAAATTTCGAAAGGCCTTCGCCTGCGATTATTCCAGTGAGGAGGAGCGGACTCGCGTTTTGGGGAAGATCATCGATGAAGTAGGCTTAAAGCGAGCAATGAAGGCGAACGCTCGTCAGAAAAAACAATCCGAAAAAGCCGCCGTAAAGCCAAGGCGAGTCTATGCGGAGAATCGTGCTGCTGCCTCGAAGAAGGCGCTCCCAACAGACGAAGCGAAGGAAATGGTAACGCGTAACGACCGGGCGGGCTACGGCTGATGCTGCCTTTAATTTGCATTGTCTTCGTTGCCCTCTGCTTCGTGCTTTACCGCATGCCATTGAATTACTACGCCCCGTATTCTGACAATGTTGAATTGAAACGCATTGCGAAAACATTGACCTTATTAGGTACTGGAATTGTAGCATTGGGAAGCCTCATTGGATTTCTCTCAAAGTTCTTCCGATAAATGGCGTGCCCCTGACTGGACGCATCCCAGCCACGAAACTCCTCTACGATGGCGAGCCACCCCGAAAGCACCTTCTCCAGCAATTCCGCCCGCGTCATTTTCCCCGCCCTCCTCTCTTTCTGGAAAGGCGCTTCGCTCTTGTCCGGCGTCCTCGCGTGGGTTAGTCTTCGCCCATGAGCACTCTTGCCGAAATCGAGGATGCCGTAATGGCCCTGCCGCCTGAGGAGCAACAAGTCTTGCTTGACCTGCTCTCCAGCCGGCTTCGGAAACACGCCCCCGCAACGAGCCGGCGCGGCCTGAAGGCCGCTACGTATCCTCCTCTGACAGGATTCCCGCCAGATCTCTCGGAACGAACAGGAGAACGAGTGCGCGAGCTACTGACGCAGCGTCATGCCGCAAATCGCTGACGCCGGATTCCTTGTCGCCTACTGGATCAAGGAGGACCGACATCACAGGTGGGCACGGGACCTCGCATTGAATGTTCCATTGCTCACGTGCGCTCCTGCTCTCACGGAGGCGGCTCACTTGATGCGAACCGCCGAGCCGCTCCTACAAATGATCCTGGACGGTGATTTGATCGCAGATTTCGACATCGGGTTGCACGCGCGATACCTTCAATTCTGGCTCAGAAAGTTCGGCGATCTCAGGCCTGACTTTACGGACGCATGCATCGTCGCCATGGCGGACCTTACGCTTCACTCGGAAATCCTGACGGTAGATCGTCGCGATTTCTCCACCTATCGCACGCTTGCTGGCAAGCCGCTCAATTGCGTCTTTCCACCCGTCCGGTAATCCGTGTCCATCCGCGGTTCCTCTCCTCCCCCTTAAAATCCGCATTTGACCCGCTTCCAATGCACCGCCCTCACCGCGCACTCACCGCCGCCACTCCGCTATCTTCCGCGCCCCGGCTCGCCACCCGCTCCGTATTGGCCCGCGCATTGATTACAAAGTCATTGTTATCCCCGTAATTCGCCCATGGCCCCGGCGGAACATCCCGATAATCGACAAACCGCCACGACGTCACATCCATCCCGCTCAACCCCAGAAAATCCCGCACCGCCGGCGACACATCAAGCCCCGCCCCCTGGTTGATATTCCACACCGGCTTTTCGTCTCCAAATACATATTCCCAGTGATCGGTGCGAAATGGGCCGCAATCCGACCACTGCGCGTAGCATGTCCGCAGGTTGTGCTTGCTGTAGATCTCGATCCAGCGGTTCCGGCAGACGCTCTCGCCATACTTCCGATACGCTTCCTTGAACCACGGGATCACCATCGCCGCCTCCGGCTTGGTGGTGCTCTTCGTCACGTCATTGTAAGGCAGCGCGCAATAAAACGGGTTCTGCCGGGGCGTGAAATTCGCCGGGATATAATTCCTGCGTGCCGGCGGATCCGGATTATCGAATCCTCCGTAACTCAACACCCAGTTCGGGTCCCACGCGCTCTTGGTATTCGGAACCGGATTATTCCGCGTCGGCTTTTCCCCCACCCAGAACACCGTCGTCATGATGTCCATCTTCCACGGATACCGCCCAGCGACCCCAATCTGGCTCGGCTGGCTCGGATGGCTCGTCGGGACCACAAGGGCCTGCGGCTCGATTTTCAACAGTGTGTTTTCCCTCAGTTTCATCGCATACCGCTCAAAGTCCTCGCCGCTCTGGTAGGCCGATTGCCCAAAGGCGCCCGCCCCCGTGGCGAGCAGCATCATGGTAAAGAAATATCCCGGGAGCCCATTACACCTGCTTTTCCCAGGCACGTCGCAATTGAATCGCCGGTGCATGGCTATCAGACTTGCCCTCTTGAGGGTTTCGGACGACACGGATTTTGCTCTTTGGTTGGCAATATTTGTAAAAAGCCGCTCTTCGCCCGGCAGCGCCAAACGCCACCTCTCCGATGTGCCGGCTTTATCCAAGCCACAAAAAAGCCGGGCCCTCTCGAGCCCGGCTTTTTGTTAATTTTTTGTTACTCTTTCCGCGATCAGGCAAGCGCCGCCTGCGCCGCCGCCAGCCGCGCCACCGGCACGCGGAAGGGCGAGCAACTCACATACGTAAGCCCCAGCTTGTGGCAAAACTTCACCGACGCCGGATCGCCGCCATGCTCGCCGCAAATGCCCAGCTTTATCTGCGGACGGGTCTTCCGTCCGCGCTCGACGGCAATCTCCATCAGCGAGCCCACGCCCGACTGGTCGATGGTGGCGAACGGATTGTTCTTCACGATCTCCAGCTCCTGGTAATGCGGCAGGAACGATCCCGAATCGTCGCGGCTCATCCCGAGCGTCGTCTGCGTCAGGTCATTCGTCCCGAAGGAGAAAAACTCCGCCGTCTTCGCGATCTCATCGGCCGTAATGGCGCCACGCGGCACCTCGATCATGGTGCCGACCATGTAGGTGAACTTCACCTTCTTTTCGGCCTGCACTTCCTTCGCCACCCGATGCACGATCTCGACCTGCAGATCGAGTTCCTTCTTGAATCCGACCAGCGGAATCATCACCTCGGGGTGAACCTTGATCCCCTTCTTGAGGACCTCCGCCGCCGCTTCAAAGATCGCCCGCGCCTGCATCTCGGTAATCTCCGGATAAGTGATCCCCAGCCGGCACCCGCGATGCCCAAGCATCGGGTTAAACTCATGCAACTCGTGCACCCGCTTCGAGATTTCCTCAACGGTGGTGCCCAGCTTGTTCGCCAGGTCCTGGCGGGAAGCGTCGTCCTGCGGCAGGAACTCATGCAAGGGCGGGTCGAGCAACCGGATGGTCGCCGGCAGCCCCTTGAGCGCCTTGAATATCCCGATGAAGTCCTGCTTCTGGAACGGCAGCAACTTGTTCACCGCCTTCTGCCGTGCATCGAGGCTCCGCGAGAGAATCATCTCGCGCACGGTATCGATCCGGTTCCCTTCAAAGAACATATGCTCGGTCCGGGTCAGCCCCACGCCTGTCGCCCCGAAGGCGATCGCGTTGGCCACCTGCTCCGGCGTATCGGCGTTGGTGCGCACCTGCAGCTTGGTCACCTTCGAGCACCAGTCCATCAATTGGACAAAGTTCTGATAGGTCCGGCTCTTCTTTGCCGCCGCGTTGTTATCGATCAGTCCCTGGATGACCTCGGAGGGCGCCGTCTTCAATTCGCCCCCATACACGAGACCCGCGGTCCCGTCGATGGACAGGAAGTCCTCGCCTTCCTTGAAGGTCTGGCCCCCCGCCGTCATGGTCTTCGCCTTGTAATCGATCTCCAGTCCCGCCGCGCCGCACACGCACACCTTGCCCATCTGCCGGGCCACCAGCGCCGCGTGGGACGAGACACCGCCCCGCGCCGTCAGGATTCCCTCCGCGGCGATCATGCCGCGCAGATCCTCCGGCGAGGTCTCGATGCGCACCAGCAACACCCGCTCGCCCTTGGCGGCGGCCGCTGCGGCACGGTCGGCATTAAAATAAATACGCCCAGTCGCCGCCCCGGGACCCGCCGGCAGTCCGTGCGCGACAGCTTTCGCCGCCTTGATCGCCGCCCGGTCAAACACCGGCGCCAGCACCTGGTCCAACTGATCCGCCGGCACCCGGTTGATCGCCGTCTTCCAGTCGATGAGCTTCTCCTTGACCATCTCGACCGCGAAACGCACCGCGGCCACGCCGGTCCGTTTCCCGTTGCGCGTCTGGAGCATGAACACTTTCCCCTCCTGGATCGTGAACTCAAAATCCTGCACGTCCTTGAAGTGCCCCTCCAGCACCTGCCGGATGCGCTCCAGCTCGACCAGAGCCTTCGGGTAATACTTCTTCAGCTCAGACACAGGCTCCGGCGTCCGCACGCCCGCCACCACGTCCTCGCCCTGCGCATTGATCAGGAACTCGCCGTAAAACATCTTCTCGCCCGTCGCCGGGTCACGCGTAAACGCAACACCCGATCCCGAGTTGGTCCCGGTATTTCCGAACACCATCGCCTGCACATTCACGGCCGTGCCCCACTCGGCGGGGATGCCATACTTGCGGCGGTAAACAATCGCCCGGTCATTCATCCAGGAGCCGAACACCGCTCCCGTCGCCCCTTCGAGCTGCTTCCACGGATCGTTCGGGAACTGCTTGCCCGTCCGCTCCTTGACCAGCGCCTTAAACCTCGCCACGAGCTGCTTCAGGTCATCGACCGTCAGCTTCGTATCCTCGATGTCCGCATGGTAAAGCTCGTGCTTCAGCTCGTGGATCACCGTTTCGAATGGCTCGTGATCCTCGTTCGCCGCCTTCTGCACCCCCATCACCACGTCGCCGTACATCTGGATGAACCGGCGGTAACAATCCCACGCAAACCGCTCATTTTTGGTCGCCTTGCCCAGCGCCAGCACGGATTGATCATTGAGCCCCAGGTTCAGGATCGTATCCATCATTCCCGGCATGGAATCCCGCGCTCCGGACCGCACCGCCACCAGCAGCGGCATCGCCGTCGTGTCGCCGAACTTCGTCCCCATGATCCGCTCCATATTCGCGACTCCCGCTTGCATCTCCGCGTTCAGCGTGGCCGGATACGTCCGCTTGTTCGCGTAAAAATAGGTGCACACCTCGGTCGTTATCGTGAACCCGGGAGGCACTGGCAGCCCGATTCGCGTCATTTCCGCAAGGTTCGCGCCCTTTCCTCCGAGCAGCGGCTTCATGGTGCCGTTACCGTCGGCTTTATTCGCGCCGAACTGATAGACGTATTTCGCTCTTGCACCCTTCGGCGCCGGCAGAGCGGCCTTCGCGGGAGCTTTCTTCGCTGTGGTTTTCGAGCCGTGCGATGCGCCGTTGGAGGATACGGGCGCGCGCCGGGATTTTGGGAGACGGGTGGATTTGGTAGGCATATGTGGCATTAACTGGTTGAGTGAGAAGAAGAGACGGAACTTTTCCGCCGGGGGCAGATGAAAGTGCTGACGAAAAAAAGCCTCAGACCGGCGAAGCCTTGTTCGCCAGATTCAGCACCGACGCCAGCGCCGACGTGAAATCCGCCAGCCCGGTGCTCGGTATGATCACGGCATTTCGCCTGCCGTGAGCTGTTTCGGTAATCCGCAGAAACCGCCCGCGCTCATTCTCCCGAAATTCGATACTCAGGTGTTTGCGTTCAACCTGCACCTCTTTAGAAGCGATAACATTTTCCATAATTCCCTGGTTGCCCGAGTGATCTTCGAAATTCACGAGAGCCGGGAAAGATTGCAAAAGTTTCTATCGGTGTCCAACCTATAAATGAGTTTATTCATCCTCCGGGTGATCGATTTTTTCGAGGTGCAAAAGAGGCGTCGTTGACAATGGGGCTACGGTTTCTGAGGCCGCGCATTCTGCCCCCTCCTCCCCCTCCCGGCACAACCCCCATTGCCCCCTTTTACCCCTTTTTTGAAAAACCCGAGCCATGGCAACGGCAGATCCTTTCGGTCCCCTTCGCGCCCTTCGCGTGAGCATCTCACGCAAAGGCGCCAACGCCGCAAAGGAAAGCAGCCCAAACCATTCTTCATCAATCCGCCAAAGGCGGCAAACATCCTCATTCCGCATTCCGAAATCCGCAATCCGCATTTCCCCCCCCTCACTCCACAGGCACAAAATCCACCTGCTGCTTATACGCGTTCACCCGGTCCACCAACACCCGCAGCCTTCCCCCCACCCGGTAACTCTTCCGCTTCTTCCTCCCCGTAAAACTCAACCGCACCGGATCAAACATATAAAAATCATCCTGCAGCGACGACACATGGATCATCCCCGTCAAGATCACCGCCGGCAGCTCCACGATCAACCCGAAGCTCTTGATATCAATAATCACCGCCTCAAACGCCTCCGGCTTCCGCGCCTTCAGTTGCTCCTGGAAGTACTCGATCTTCTTGATCTTCACCGACTCCTTCTCCGCGTCCGACGCCACCCGTTCCGTCGCGGATATATGCTCCGCCACCGCCGGCAGATCCTTCGACGCCGGCCGCACCACCTGCGGCTTCCTCCCCGCCCCGCCCGCGAGTTGCCCCAGCACCCGGTGCACCACCAGGTCCGCATACCGCCGGATCGGACTCGTAAAATGCGTGTAATTCGTCTTCGCCAGCCCGTAATGCCCCCCCGCGTTCACCTCATACGCCGCCCGCTTCAGGCTCTTCAAAAACGCCAGCTTCAGCGCGTACTCCTCCGGCAGCCCCCGTATCTTCGCCAGCAACCCCTGCACCTCATTGCGATTCGTAAGGTCCCCCGCCTGCAACCCATAGCTTAGCGCCAGCTCCCGGAACTCCTTCAGCCGGTCCGGGTCCGGGTCCGCATGCACCCGGTAGATCGACGGCAGCAGCCGGTTCTTGATCTCCCGCGCCACCACCTCATTCGCCGCCAGCATGAACTCCTCCACCAACTGGTGCGACATATCATTCTCCACCTTCTCCAGCTTCACCGGGTGCCCCGCCTCATCCAGCCACACCTTCACCTCCGGAAAGTCCAGGTCCAGCGATCCCGCCTGGAACCGGTTCTTCCTCAGCAGCGACGCCAGCTCCCACGCCGTCCTCAATTGCTCCGCCACCTCCGGCGCAATCACATCCGTCTTATCCGGCACCCGCGCCGGCACCGGATCAACCGGCCGCCCGCTCAGGATCGCAAACGCCTGCTTGTAAGTCAGCCGCGCCTTGCTTCGGATGATGCTCCGCGCAAACCGCACCCCCTTTATCTTCCCCGCCGGCGAAAAATCGATAAACGCCGAAAACGTCAGCCGATCCACCCGCGGCTTCAAACTGCACACCCCATTGCTCAGCCGCTCCGGCAGCATCGGGATCACCCGGTCCGCAAGGTAAACACTATTTCCACGTGCCAGCGCCTCCCGGTCCAGCGCCCCCCCCGTCCGCACATAATGCGACACATCCGCAATGTGCACCCCCAGCCTCCATCCCCCAGGCACCCGCTCCACATTGATCGCATCGTCAAAATCCCGCGCATCATCCGGATCGATCGTAATAATCAGCTCCCCTCGCAAATCCTCCCGTCCCGCCGCGTCCCGCGGGTCCACCGTCTCCGGCACCCGCTCCGCCTCACTCAGCACCCCCTCCGGAAACTCCGTCGGCAAATTATTGCGCCTGATGATCGAAAGCATATCCACCCCCGGTGCCGTCGCCGGCCCCAGCACCTCAATGATCCGTCCCTCCGGATTCGTCTCCCGCGAAGTCCATTCCTCCAGCCGCACCACCACCTTGTCCCCCAGGCTCGGCAGCCGCGGCGCCCCGTCCCGGTCCGGCAGCACATAGATATTATGCACAATCCGCGAATCATCCGGCACCACGTAGAAAAACCGCTTCGAACTCTGCAGCGTCCCCACAATCGTCGCATTCGCCCGCTCCAGGATTCGGATCACCTCCGCCGATGGCCGCCCCGCCGGCGCCACCCGCTGCTGGCGTCCCTCATGGATCATCCGCGCCACCACCCGGTCCCCATTCATCGCCACCCCCGCATTCTCCGCCGACACATGGATATGCGGCTCCGTCCCGCAATCCAGCCTCGCATTTCCTCCCCGCGAAACCCGCAAAATCCCCGTGCACAAATTCGCCTCCTGCGGCAGCACATACCTGTCCTTCCGGATGCGCGCGATCACCCCCTCCTGCTCCATCCCCCGCAGCAACGCCCGCAACTGCCCCCGGTCATCGCTCGACAGCCCCAGCTTCCCACTCATCTCCACCTTGTCCAGCGGCTGATACCGCGGCTCCCGCATCAGCTTCAGAATCCGCTCCCGCAGCGACCCCTTCACACCCCCAGCCGCCCCCGCCGACGCCACAGGCGCCCCCCCAGGCCGGCGCGTCCTGGCGCCTCCCGGCGATCCATGCGACGACGAAGGTGACGACGAAGAAGCACTGCCGCCGCGCTCACCGCGCGAAGCCCCACCCTGCCGCTGGCGCCGCCTGCTCATAATTGGCGTGCCGTCCGGATTGCCGCCACAAAAGCCGCCGCCGTCTCACTCAGGCTCTTCCAATTTCCGCTCTTCAGCACCTCCTTGCTCACCAGGCTCGACCCCGCCGCCAGCGCCACGCACCCCGCCTTGATAAAGCTCGCCGCCGTCTCAATCGTCACCCCCCCCGTCGGGATGATCCGCAGCATCGGCATCGGCGCCAGGATATTCTTAATATAAGTCGGCCCCACCTGATCCGCCGGGAACAGCTTCACAAAATCCGACCCCGACTCATGCGCCGTAATGCACTCCGTCGGCGTATACGCCCCGCTCGCAATCGGCTTCCCATACCGGTTGCATAGCCGGATCACCTCCGGCCGCGTCACCGGCGTCACCACAAACTCCGCCCCCGCCAGAATCGCCATCCGCGCCGTCTCCGTATCCAGCACACTCCCCACCCCAATGAGAACCTTGTTCCCAAACTTCGCATGTACATCGCTTATCACCTGCAGGGCATTCGGCGTAGTCATCGTAACCTCCATCCCCGTCACCCCTCCTTCATAAAGAGCGGTCGCTGCGTCAATCAATTGCTCCGAAGAATCAGCGCGAATAATCGCCACAATGCCGGGGTTCAAAATACGATCGAGAATTTCTGGCTTGGTCATGTCCCCCAAGCACATACCCCCTCCACCCCTCCATGGGAAATGCAAATCCGCCCCCAAGCCAATTCCCGTACCAAAATCCGCAACCCAGACAAATCCCCCCACCCCCGAATGGCATCTAAGATACGGGCGTTCTTGGATGAAATGGCAACTTTTACGCACTGCGCGTAGCCTCTGGCACGCCAAAGGCGTGGAGCATGCCAGCCCGGGGCAAAGCGAAGCGCCACCCCGGGTTACACAATCGAGGAGGAAACCGCCCTGAAAGTGGCGGCAGCAATCGCCGACACCTGTCCGGCGGAGGAAATTTCCTTAACTTAGCGCCATTCCCCCCCAGGCCCCTTTCCAATCACCCCACCTCAATCAGCAATCTCTTCTTTTGCGATCTTTGTGTTCTTTATGGTTAAAAAATCCCTATCCATGCCCGTCCATCCGCCGAAGGTGGCGGAAGGGGTTTCGGGGGTTGGCGGGCGGGCGTGCCGCTTCAAATCCCCCACTTCAGCCTTTAGCATTTAGCCTTCAGCCTTTTCCTTCCCCCTTCATCCTTTCCCCTCACTTCCCCCCCTCCGCCACCCTCACAAGTTCCGGCAGATCATCCAGCTCCATCGTCACCCGCGTCCTCACAGGCTTAAACCCGATCGCCGCCAACTGCCGCTTCGCCTCATCCATCCGTCCCGACTTATGCGCAACTATCGCCCACAGCGTATGCGCAAGTGCCGTGTCGATCGGCGCATCCGCCTGTTCCAAATACTTATCCAGCACCCCCAGCACCTCACCCGCTGTCTGCTCATTCTCCAGCGGCGCTCCATGGTCCGCCGAATCCTCGCAAATATCCAGCGCCACCGCCACCCGCTCATCCGGCACGCACGTATCATAGCGTCCCGTCGACGCGCATTCCCTCCCGAACACCGTCAACTCCGCGGCATTCCCCAGCCACCGCGGACGCAGCCCCCACCGCAGATGATTATACGCCGGCATAAAATCAAAATCCGCCGCCACCGACCGGTCAAACCACGTCCGCATTGTATCCTTCGCCTCACTCTCCCCCATGCATACCTCGACCATCTCCGCCGCCGCCGCCGGGTCATGCGGATTCTCCGTCCACGACTCCACCAGGTGCGTCCGCGCAAGCGCCAGACTCTCCGCAAACCCATGCCACCCTTCCGGCGTCACCTTGTTCGCCCAGTCCGCTCCACGCGACTGCCATGCCTCTTCCACAAACTCATATCCCTTCACATACTCCTTCACCCAAGGGTCCACCTTCGGCGCCGTGTCGATAACATCCGCCACCCGCGGCCCATTGCGCGACAGAAGGTCCTGAAAAGAACCCGCATCAAAACGCCAGCGCAACGCCGCCATCTCGCTCGAGACAAATGACCCGTCACCCAATCCCCCCTCCAGATACTTCAGCGTCAACTCATCCCGCCCCTTGAGCTGCTCCGCATTCGCGTTCAAGCTATGCGCCGCCCTCCCCGCATTCGCCGCCGCCAGGCACCAGATAAACTTCGGATACGAACTCCCCGGGAACAAAGTCAGCGCCTTGTCAAACGCAGCCAGCCCCCTCGCCGTCGGTCCGTCGATAACCCCAATCGTAAATAGCAGGCCCGGTTCATTTACCGTTTGCAAATCGAACCCCTGCTCCTCCGATTTCAGCTCCGCCGCAGGGTCAAAATTACTATTCTCAGCCAGGTATTTCATACTCGCCCCGATAAACGCCCCTCCCTTCGCATCCTTCTCCGCCGGGTAATGCCCCACGATCGTCCGATTCAACCACCCAAGGTAAACCTTCCGGAACTCCTTCTCGCTAACCGCCCCCGGCCAGCTCGGCAACGGCGTCCCATACACATGCGGCGAAATCGTCTCCTCCTCCGGCGGAGCAAAGGAAAGAATAAACTTCCTGACTCGATCCACCATCGAATCCCCCCTCGCATTCATCGACAGCGCCACCACCGCTCCCATCGCAAACATCAAGCTGCGCATCCCCCGCCCCATGCGCCAATGGCACTCACGCTTCTCAACACATCGACAGCCCTTCATGGCCGACCACCATGCCTCCCCGTCCAATCAGGTCAATGCCCAATTCCGCACTTTATTACTTAGAAGCATACTCCACTCAAGCCCCCATTGCCCCCCCTGCGTCCATGTCGTCCATGTAGTCCATGTCGTCCATCCCATCCCCTCACAAAACCGCTTGCCAACCTATCGACACCAAACACAATCCCCACCAACCGCCCGCGCAACCCCCGGCGCAATAACGCAAATGGGAAATCCCAATTGAAAACCATTCGCCGGTACGGAAATGTTGCTGAAGCCGGTTTTGCCCAATCCCTCCTGGTAGCCGCCGGTATTGGCGCCTCTCTCGCGGATGAAAACGCCGGCACGCTTTTTCCTCCCCTCGTCCCATGGGGCATCCGACTCCAGGTCCCTGATGACGACGTGGACCGAGCCCATGAGATACTCAACTCCGAAGGTGGCTGGGAATCCGATCTGACCGACCTCCAGCCCGATGCGCCGCACGGCCCGGAACATGAAGTCATCCCACCGGACAGCGTGGAAGTTGGAACTCCCGAGATCACCTGCCCAACGTGCGGCGCCGCGTGGGCTTTGACCGAACAAGAAGCCGCGCAGCCGTCATTCACCTGCACCGACTGCGGCACAGTCATTCCGCGCGAGATGGAAGCGCCCGCGAATCCGAGCCAAAGATTCAACTGGCAATGCTTCCTGCCACGCTCGGAGTCTACATGGGTCTTCGTGCTCGTCATGGTTGCGTACAACCACGCCTTGCAAATCATCTTGCATCTCATCCTGTCGCCTTTCGTAGGCCCCGGGCCGTCGATCTACCCTTTGCATGGCTGGGGTGACGTGCTCGGTCACCTCCCAAACTCGCTCGTTTGGGCCCCGTTATGGCAGACCCTGCTCCTTATTGTCATTATTGAAGGCCTGCGCGCGCTCCGATTCCCCCCGCGTCACCAGATTTTTATTTCTGCTCCATTAGTCGCTGCAACCGACGGTCTCCATTGGTGGCCTCATGCCGTCTATTCCTTCCCCGGATTTATCCTATTTGCGGTTTCATATCTATACTGGCGGCCTGTCTCATGGCGCAAGGCCGCGGCCGTCGCCATCGCCATTCACGCGCTTTTCAACGCAACCGTCGATATCTGGCGCTTTACCACTCAAATCCAGAGGGAACGCCTCTCCAGCCAATTGACCGGCGATGCATGGAGTTGGGATCGTGCCGACAGGTTCTACAACGAGTCCCTGCATGTTCACCGCACCGGAAATGAAAGCGAAGAAATTGCGCTCCTGCAACAGGCCATCGATGCCTATCCCTACGATCCGAGCTATTACTTAAGCATGGGAGTCGCCTTTTGGTATGAGCGCAATCACCTCAAGCAATCCGAAGCCGCCTTCCGCAACGCGCTCGCCTTCAATCAATATGAGTACCAATGGAATGCATGGAATTGGCTCAGCTTTGTTCTAAGCGACGAAAATCGCCCCAGCGAAGCCCTGGATGCCGCCCGCCACGCCCTCATCGTTTGTCCAATAGACAAGCGATCCGAAATTCAGTACCGGATTGACCTATTAAAAACAAAAGTAAGTGGAACCTAGCGCCCCTCGTCCCCTCTTTGCACTGCAAATCCTGAACATTTCCGCAGCTTACGACGATTCTTTCCTTATTCACCCCCCGACTCAATGTGAACATGAAACCAACTGGCAAATCCCGGGTCAAATCATCTGGATTCATGAGGATCAAGACTTCGTCGGTTGTATTGCTTTGCGTCATGGTTATCCTCCGGACCTTGGCGGTTCAGGCTCAAGAGCCAGTGCCGCAACTGGCGCCAGGCGCGCAATTCACCATCGAATTTCCGGACATGCCGCCCACGATGTCCAATGTGTTCGTCCCCAGCGACAAGACCAAGCCGTCCATGACGGTTTTCCTGCCCGTCAACTACAACGCCACGACTCAACACCCGCTTCTGGTCTTCCTCGAAGGTGGAAGCGGTGGATACGGCAATGAGGTCCGTATCGCTCGCAAGCTCGCGCAGGATAAGGATTTCATCTGTGTGAACATGCCGCTGTTCAAGAATACGACCGGGGGGACGGGCCCTCCCAGGATGCAGTTGGACGATGCGGACTACAGATACATGTGGTCGTTTCAAAAGAAGATGCTCCTCAAACTTGGGCAGCTCATGCCGAACATCGATCCGTCCCACAGCGCGCTGGGCGGCTTTTCCAACGGAGCCCACGCCACGACCGGGCTGGTCGCACAGTCTGATGGCGAAGTGCTCAAGATGTTCGCGGCGTTTTTTTGTGTGGAAGGCGGCGTGCGAATGCGGCGGTACGAACTCCTCAGGGGCCGGCAAATGTTGTTATTGTTCGGGAACGCTTCCGTGAGCCATCAGCCCATTGATCAGCGCGAGCAGGAAGCCAGGGCCGCCGGCGTGGAGATCGTCGTCCACTGGATGGCTGAGCCCATCGGGCATGCCTTTCCCGAGAGCGAATACCCGTTCGTGACCGACTGGCTCCGCAACGTGGTCCTCAAGCAATGATGACTCATCCCCCGCTTATAGTCTCCGCATCAACCCAGTTGGCTTCATATTTACGGTAGCTTGGGGGTTTCAACTCGTTCCGGCGCTCTCCGTCCCAAGCGCATTCTACCCATCAAGTCTATCGGACCATCGGGGTTCTTACCCAGGTCCTATGTCCAATGAAGCGGGATGCCTCGGCGTCAAAAGCTTCCTTCACGACTCCGACAGCAAGCCCCTACGCCGCCGCCGCCAAAAAATAATCCAGCACCTGCTGCTTCGGCATCTTCACCAGATCGGCCGTGACGTTCTTGGTCAGCGACCCGCGCGTTGCCGGTCCCAAATGATCGAGCAGCCGTCCATTGATCCCCTCACCCGCCGCCAGATACCAGAAGCGCTCCCCCTGCACCAGCTCGCCAATCTTCTCCGCCACCAGCCGGATCAGCCTTCGTTCATTCTCCCCGCGCATATTATGGTTCTCCCCATTGGACGCCCCCGGCGTTCCGCTGGTCGGGAAACGCCCCGCAAGGTCCGTCACCTTGTCCTGCATCCGCCCATGCGCCTCGGGAAATTCGCAATCGTACACCAGGTCGAGCTGCGGTTTCGACGTCATCATGTCATAGCTCACTCGGAACGCCTTCACGCGCCCAAGGTCGGCCAGCACAATCATTTTATCAGTCATGGTTTTTACTCCTTTTCGAATTTCCCCGGAGAGAGGGACATCCCGCGCCCCCATTTCTTCCCGGCGCTGCCAGTAAAACTCCCGGGGGTCATCACAAAAGAATCGCTCCCGCCCCTCCCCCTGCGCGTGCGGGAAAAAGTGCACAATTTATGGTTGGTTATACCGAGTTACCCGCAAGTGCCGTGGCACGTTCATGGCTATTTAAACGCACGTGCGCCTCCTTAAAGCTTTTTCCCTACTCCTCCTCCTCACCCTCCCCAAGCTCGCCTCCGCCCAATCCTCCTCCAGCAGCTACCCCTTCACCTACGTCCCTATCCCCGTCGTCGGCGGCACCCTTTGGGTCCCCCAGGCCCCCGCCGCCTCCCACGACAGCCGCATCGATCCCCACCTCCTCAAAGCAGCCCGCATCGCCGACGCCAACGCCTTCCCCCACTCCCGCCTCCGCTGCTGGCAATACGTGAAGACCGCCCTCCTGGCAGCCGGCGCCGTCGCACGCTACCCCGCCACGAATTACGCCTTCCAGGCCGGCGCCGAGCTAATGAGCCACCACGGCTTTGTCCGCCTCCCTATTCACGATCCCTACCGCGCTCCAGTCGGAGCCGTGCTCGTCTACCAGGGCGGCGGCGCCGGCCACGTGGAGTTCCGCACTGAACGCGGATTCGCCAGTGACTACCATTCCTCCTGGGCCTGTCGCTACCGCCTCATTGGCGTTTACGCAAAATTCTCGGCCTAGCCCTCGCTCCCTACTTCGCCGCCGTCCCGCTCAGCAGCGCAAGCCGGTCTTCCGCCATCTCCACTTCGCGCCGCGACCCCACCCCTTCCTCATACAGCTTCCGCTTGCGCTTAAGGTCAATGGCCGCCGCATCGAGTTGCCCCTTCTCCCACTCCGCCGTTGCAGACGCATCCTCGTCCCGAGCCGCCTTGAGAGCGGCGTTGGCCGCATCCAGTTCCGCCCGCGTCGCCTCGTGCAAATCAAAAGATCTCTTCACCGCTCCCGCCTGCTCCGCCGCGACCGCCAGCGTCGCATCTGCAAGGTCCTTGCGCGCCTTGACCACCCCCAGGACGCGCTGTTCAACCTCGACCTTTGCCAGGATGCCCTCCTTGTAAAGCTGCTCGCTCCCAGCCGCATGCTGCTCCGCACGGATGAACGCAGCCCGCAGTCGTTTGATACGCTCCTCCGGGACCGCCGCCGGCACCCCCGGCGCCTCCGACGCCGCATCGGGCCCATCAAGCAAGAGCTTCGGCTCGAACCCCGGCAACTCCCCCGGAGCACGCTTCGGCAGATCATCCTGGGCGCGCAGCAGCGCGGTCCCCAGGAGGGGAAAAATGATGATCCAAGCCCGCATCTTCATGGCAACAATTTGCGTACCCGGTATAAAAGAACAAGATCAACACGAGGGAAATACCATGAGCGGCATTTCAGGCTTATCCCGATAAACCGCGCAGGCGATGCGCCGATTGTCGCGGAAGCCATACCTTGGGACATTGGTGCGATGAGCGCGGCTGGCCCGGATAAGCATCCAAAAAGAGGAACCGAAAAACCTTCGCTGAGTTGCGCCATCTGCAAGCGCCGATACCAGCCGATCCGGATGCCCGGCATGCGCACCATTTACAGCATTTGCCCCGAATGCCGTCTGACCGTCGCGCTCCCTCAATCGCACGGAAAGAGTTAGTCCCCCGTCAACCGCTACGAATACCGGACGTCCTTGCCCGGCTCCATTTCGTATGCAAGCACCATGATTTCCGTCGTATTCGGCTTCACCACTTCCTCCATGAACTTCAGGTGAATGGCGTCCCCCATGAACACCGCGAACTTATCGGTGCTCTCAAAGTCCAGCGCGATGAAAAAAGGCCAGTCGTTTTTCGGGTCGACTTTCTTGCCGCACTTGACCGAGAGGACCTCAGGAATCTTGAGGAGGATCATGCGCGTGTTCATCATCATTTCCTCGAGCTTGGCCGGAGTCACCTCAGGGCGGAGCTTGAACAGTTCTATGTGATGGATCATGCGTGTACGTTTTTAGGGAATCCGGGGCGCTGGTAGCAAGGATTATCGCCCCCCCCACGCAGCCCCGATTGGACCCGAAGCGTCCGTCAAAGGCAAACGAGAGCAATGGCCTCCGTCACTTCTTCCACTCCAGGGCACCCTTCATGATCGCATACACATATCCGACCGTGAGGATGAAGACGAAGGAAAGCATGCTCCAGAATATCTCCGTGCGATGCAGAAACGGCCCGCTTGCCGAGACAAACTCCCGGTAAACCACCGCCCACGGATACATAAAAACGATCTCGATATCGAACAGGATAAAGAGCATCGCCACGAGGTAGAACTTGACGCTGAAACGCGCCTGGGAGCCCCCGAGGGGCAGCATCCCGCACTCATACGGAGTATCCTTGGTGGCATTTCGCCGCCCGGCCTTGCCGAGGATCACGCTAAAGATCAGCGCGGACGCGACAAAGCCAATCGACACGATCACCTGAAGGAGGATCGGCAGGTAGTCTCTTAACATGGACAGCCCTTTTTGGAACCCTTGGAACCCTTGGCGGGGTGGCTAATTCACTGCGACAGGGGCCGGTGCTGCCGCAAGGGCGGCTGCTGCCGCCGCTGCTGCCGTTACCGTGGCCAGTCCGGCCGGAAGTCCCTTGTACTTCTTGCCGTTCTTCTTCACCACGCCTCGTGCCACCAGGTTTTGCAGCTTCTCATAGGCACGGAGTCTGAGCATCTCCTCCCCACCGCTCGCGGCGTTGCGGGCACGGAGATTCTCGTGGACTACCTCAAAAAGTTGCTTGAATTCGAAAGAGCCTTTCGACGACAGAACGCTCACCAACTCCTCAGTGACAAGATCAGGAACGCGACGTGAAAAAGCATTTTTCTTCTGAATAGCCATAGACCGATCAATCTAACACATTTTTACCGGATCACACGAGAATTTTATGCTCGACCTCTCTACTAGGTTGCGCCAGAGGCACTTGCGCAGGACTAAGGCACGCCCTGAGCCGGCGAGGCCCCGGAACTTGGAGGATTCACGAAAGGTCTTTGACCCGAGGGACTTGTGAATTTATTCAGCGGATTTGGCGCCCCATTTCCAGGCTGCGAGCCAAATCCGGGAAGACCCGGGATGGTGACAGATTGTCCCTTTAACTGTTGCTCAATCAGCGGCACCGCCACCGCCCCCAGCGTTACAGCAGTCACGAACACCGCCTGCGTGCTGCTGACTGGGCCCGCCGATTCCCACAGCATCCCCCCGTCCTTGACTGCCCCGGAGGCCACGATCGGGCTCAGGTGGCGGCTGATGGTCTCGGGCACAGGCAGTTTCGCAATATCTACGTATTCAGAAAGGTGCGGCACAAAACCCATGGAAGCCACCCCCCTGAACAGCCCGTAAAGCCGTTCGAAAATGGTCTTCGTATCCACGTACGTGAACGACATGGTCGGCCCCTGCACCAATGCGGCCGCCTTCTTGTAAGCATCCATCTCCTCGAGCCCCGTCCCCCCGGCATCCCAGCGTTTTCCCGCCTGCTTGACGGCGTCCGTTTCCAGCGCCGCGATCACCCCTTTGTCCGTAAGCCCCAGAGTGATCTGAAGCGGAAAAAAACCGATCCCGGTCTGAGGCAGGCTGTAAAACGAGATTCCCCCCTCGTCGCGACGGGTAAAATTGGCGCCTGCTGCTATCGGCAGAGTCGCTAGCGTATCCAGGAACTTCCGTGCCTTCGCCGGGTCGCGCACATCCACCATCGCCAGAGGGGTGGGAATCATCGCGCCGGGGGGCCAATCGAGCACAAAACCCGTTTCCGGCCCAAATGCCTGGGATAGCTGTTCCAGTCCCAGCCCTTTATCCTGGAAAGTCTTAAGATAAGACTCCAGAAGTTGGAGGACCCCGGAGGGATCGCTCCTGGGATCGGGCATTTGCATGGCGCCGATCGACTGAATCCGCCCGCTGGTTGCCACGACCGTATCCGAGGAGGAGAGCTTCAGCGAATCCCTGGCCAACGGAGCATCGTCCCCGGGCTGCGCCTTAATGATGTATGCCGCATCCCGCATTTCCTCGCCATCCAGCTTGAGTGCAAAGTTGACCGCATCGATTTTCTTGAGGCTGTCCATCTGGCTCATGTCCGCCGTTGGATTCAACATGAGCGCCAGGGAGGATGCTTTATCCGCGAGCAGCGAGGGCCGCAGGAATAGGACATTATCCGGTCCGTCCGGCAGGTGTTGCAGGGAGCCCTTGAAGACCGGCAGTTCCGCCAGGCTATCGGGCTGGGCCTTGCCGTCGTAGCGATCCAGCGTGGCCTTCAGAAGGTCCTTATCGGTGGCGATAAATACCCACTGGTCGCGGTAAGCCAATGCGGTGGACAAAGCAGGCGTCGTGAACGTCTCGATCTCGCCCGACCCGTATTTCTCAATATCGGATTTCGCGCTCGGCCACGCCGCCTGCGCTTTCCCGCGAAGCTCATCCACGACCGAATCCATATCCTCCTTGCTGCCCTTATAGGAGAGCCCGGCGATGGTCTTTGGCCCCCCCGCGCCGCTCCAGTCCGTGACCGCCAGGAAGAAATGCCCCGGATTGATCTTCGCCACCTCGGCCAGCCGCTTATCCAGCTCTGGCCGATCCGGCAGCCGGTCCATCGGACGCTGGAGGAATGCCTGCACCTCCGGCTCATTGATGATTTGCGCCAGCGCCGTCGCCGGCCAGCGTTCCGCCGTGCGCTGAAGGTCGGGCATATCCTCAAGGAAGATGGTATTCCCCGGCAACCAGGTCGCCACCTGCCGCACTTGCGGAGCCCGCTGGTGGAGGAGAAAAGCGCCGGCTCCCGCGAGGAGCAACACCGCCAGCAGGGAAAGAACGAGTCGTTTCATGAAAGCAGGCCGCTTTATCGGAGGCGAACGGTTCCGCACCAAGCCAAAAAGCGATGAGGAAACGAGGATTCAGCGGGGGAAAAGTGGTTTGATTGACCTTGATTCACCTTGATTGGGCACCAGTTGAAGGTTCTGAATACGGGCGGGCTATGGGTATCCGGCTTCGCCTTTGGCTACGCCGGGACCGGGGGGGGGGGTTAATTTGGTTTAATTTAGTCTGATTTAGTTGAATTTACCCTGATCGGGTTGAGGGGAAGGCCATGAGTGCTCGCGGAAGCAGATGGGGTGATGAGGTTTTGACAGGATGAAAAGGATTCAATGGATGATTTCAGAATTGCGGTGGAACGGGCGCGGGATGGCGGGCGATGTGCATGGGCCTTTTTCTTATCCTAGCCAAAATGCGTGATGCGTGGTTAGGGATTTTTTTCCGCTACCGGCTGCAACCTCGAATCCATGATGCGTGCAAGCAGCGATCTACGGCGCGAAGTGACCTTAATTGAAGAACAAATATTTGATGCTGAGATTTGCCCCCGTTCGCCCTCTACAGCAAAAGGAGAGTAAAGGATGATTGAAAGGGATCGTTCTCCGCTTCCTATTGGGGTCGCCGCGACCCCAATAGGAAGCGGAACGCGCGCGTGCGCGAAGACATCGTACCTACACGCGGGCTGCCCGCGTGTAGGCGTAGCGTAGAGATGCGTCAAGGAAAAAGAGACATATGGAGCTTGCGTAGAAGCCCGATTCTGTAAGAAAAACTACATGCTTTTTCCTACATAAATTCGATGACCTCAAAGACTCAAAGCGTTGAAAAGGAGCTTCTTAGCCGTGTTTATGGGCGTGGCAGGGGTAATGTCTTCACTCCAATGGATTTTTTGGACTTGGGGAGTCGGCGCGCAATTGACATGGCGCTGCATCGAATCGTGAAAACGGGCACAATCCGCCGCCTGGCTCGTGGCCTGTACGATTACCCGAAAACCAGCGAACTTGTGGGCGTTTTACCCCCCAGCGCGGAAGCAATTGCGAAGGCTTTGGCTGGCCCAGAGGCATTGCGCCTTCAGCCTGCCGGTGCGTATGCCGCCAATCTGCTTGGCCTTTCCGAACAAGTGCCTGCCCAGATTGTTTATCTTACCGATGCCCGCTCACGAACCGTCCGCGTAGGCCGTCAAACAATTCGACTGAAACAGACGACCCCGCGAAACATGAAACTGCACAACCGCACGAGCGGCTTGGTGGTGCAAGCATTGCGATACCTGGGGCGGAAACATACCGGCCCGGAGCAAATCGCCACTTTGCGCCGCCGCTTCACCGCCGACCAGCGGCGCGAGGTGGCAACCGATGCTCGATGGGCACCCGCATGGGTGGCAGAAATTATGCGAGCAATCGCGCGCGAAGACTGAATATATGGACACCCTATTAGCCCGTACCACCGCCGAACAACGCCGCGATCTTTTCGTCGCCACTGGCGAGCGCATGGGCATTAGCGCGCAATTGGTGGAAAAAGACTTTTGGGTATGCTGGATACTAAGACGGCTTTTCACCCTGCCAGAAATCGCCGGACATTTGACTTTCAAAGGGGGTACGTCCCTCTCGAAAGCTTTCGGCATCATAGAGCGGTTTTCAGAAGACATTGACCTTATCGTTGAGCGGCATTGGCTTGGCGTCCCCGATGAACCCGATGGAAGCATCCTTCAATGGCTCAAAAAGGTCAAACAAGCTTGCCGCCGTAAGATCCGCGATGAATTGATTCCCATGCTGGCAAAAGATGCGGGTAACCGACTGGGCGCTGAGCCCTTTGAACTTTTCACGAATCAGACTTCAAACGAAGACCCGCGTATTTTCTTTTTTCGCTATCCCACCGTCTTGTCCGAAACCCCACCCGGATATGTGCAACCCGTGGTAAAGATGGAATTCAACGCCCGTTCGGATTCAGAGCCAGCCCACGAGGCTATCGCTCGACCCTACGTGGGCATTGAGTTTCCCGATGTTTTGCCAGCGTCCGAAACCCGTCTGCGATGCCTCGCCCCCGAGCGCACATTATTTGAAAAAACCACTTTGCTTCACGAAGAATTGCTGCGCCCAATCGCTCTTGGCATGCGTCCGCGACTCTCCCGCCATTATTATGACTTGGCGCAGATGTTACGGCATGGAATAGGCGAGCACGCTCTAGCGGACCTCGCCCTTTACGAGCGGGTAGTTCGTCACCGCGCATTGTTCTTTCCGAATGACTGGATGGGCGATTACTCGGCCATGCTCAACGGGCCGCTTATTCTAAAACCCACCGATGAACGTCTTCCCGAATGGCGGCGCGACTACGAACAAATGACCGTGATGTTTTTTCGGGAGCCTCCGAAATTCGATAACCTGCTCATCGCCGCCGATGAATTTGCCGCCAAGATAAACGCCGCTCGTGGATTGTAGAATTAACCTCGACAACAATTGGTTCAACCGCGATTCGAGCGACGTTGCATAGCAACCGTATCCATTATGTGCATGGGCCTTTTCTTATCCTAGCCAAAACGCGTGATGCGTGGTTAGGGATTTTTTTCGCTACCGGCTGCCGCGTTGAATCCAAGACGCGTGCAAGCAGCGATCTGCGGCTCGATTTTACCCCGTTCGCGTTTCGTTGAGATTTGACCCCGTTCGCTCTTCCCGTTCGCTCTTCCCGTTCGCTCGTTCCGTTCGCTCGTCCGGTTGCGCTCGACCTTCCACGTCCCCCGTGCCTACTCTTCGCCCCCATGACGATCAACCAGGGCCTGTTAGCTCCCATGAATACCGACCACTTCTATCTCCAGGTTGCCCGAGCGCTAACCGGTTGTCAGCTTGTAGAGCAGGAGTTGAAACTGTACATCACGGAGGCTTTCGAGCTTGTCAAGAAGTGCGTTGGTAGCCAGTTTCCGTTCAGCATGAGTGGAGCGGATTACATGGATGCGCCGCTTGGGCGGTTGATCATGGTCTTCAGGAAGTTGAGCGATAACGCCGCCCTGGTGGACCAACTGAACAAATTCAAAGTGGAGAGGAACTTCCTCGCGCACAACGGCATCGCCCATTGCCTGGACCCAGAAGGCGAGCTCAGTTACGTCACAGCTTCGGAGTTTCAAGCGCGCCTTATCGACATTGAGCCGGAAGCTGAAAGGCTACGGCTGGCAATAAATGAAGAAGCCAATAAGTTTCGAGGGCACCTCTATTTTGAAGACATCAGCAATGGGAGCTAACCTCTCCAGCGAGCGGACGTCAGGCGTTGCTATCAGCGGCTCAGAAAAAGCGGCATTGTGGGCAGGTATGGGCTTGTAAAGCCCCTGCCCGGGAAGAAAATCGCAGGAAACCACCCCAAGCCGCTATGGACAAGAACGCAAATGGGAAATCCCGATTTAATGGATTGGCGCTTGCTGGCCGTCTCGGAGGAGCAATATATGAGCAATAGTTCCAGGCGAATCAAACTGCGCTTGTCTGACGGTCGGTGGGTTTACCCGCTGATTTGGAAGAATTTCTCGCAGATTTTGACAATAGAGGCTCCGTGTGAGCCACGGGCGTACATCGAGACCATGGCGTTCAGTACGGATTTGAAGCGATGTGCTAGAATCTCCGAATTTGACGAGTTACGGGAACCGTATGTTCGGATCGTGGAATTTATTTTTGAACCCCTGAGTACGCCGCTGGACGGGGCTGCATTTCTTGGCACGGGAGAAAATGTGTCGGGCGTGAATTTTGACACCGAAAGCCCCTCTTCAGGGAATTCAGTATGAAATTTTCTCTAGCCTTCTTTTGCCTCGCACTGACTCCGTATATCGCAGGTGCACAAGCTATTTTAATAACAGACGGCAATTCACTTCTTGGGCAATGCCAATTGGCCGTGATTTCAATGGAGCAAAGACGACCACTTACTGAGGCGGAGGAAATAGAGGTAGGCGATGTCTATGGGTATATTGCTGGCGTGATGGACGGTGGTCAGGCTATCGAGGATGCAAATCACGTTCAGCGTAGCTACGCGATTCCTCCAAATGTTATACTTAACCAAGTGGTGCGGATTGTTAAGAGATTCATGGAAGACAATCCTCGGTGCCTCCATTTACCTGCCGCAAGGATTATTGTGCTTGCATTAAAGGATGCCTTTCCCGGTGGGACACATTAAGGTTCATAACCCCTGCCGCGCCAGGGCGGCTGCGCGGCGGTATTGGTCGCGAAAATGTTCGTCGAGTTCCCGGGCCATGGCGACCTGGTCGAGCTTGTCAGGAGAACGGAACGCTTCCCGAATGGGTCCGGAGGCCTGCGAGTAATCAATGGCGCTCATGTCTGAGAAAAGGGCCGTTGCCCGGGGCGGAAACCCAGCCGCAATAAGGGCCTGCCACGCATCCTTCAACTCGTCATGCGGATCGATAAAGGCGGTGCGAATGACGAATGAAATGACACTGAAGAGGCTCCCGGTCCAGCGCGGCTGATAAACGAAAGCGCCACCCGCAGCATTAGTCCCGTTGGTGCTATAGGACCCATACGGTTTCACATCCGGGTCCGCTTCATATTGCTGCCATTGCGCATCATAAAGATCCGGCCGGATCGAGAGCCGGCGCAGGGTGTATTTCTCCGGACCGCCCGGGGTTCCGGCGCGGAAGCTCCAAAGCTTTTGGCCCTCCTGCGAAATGACAAACTCAATAAACTCTCGCGCGAGAGCGGCATGCGGAGCGCCGCGAAACAGGCCGATGGAATCGGCGCCGGTCGACGATCCGCCCTGCGGCGTAACATAGGCGAGCCGCGAGGCGCCGTCCGGCCCGCGCACAGACTCGCTTTCAAATCGCCCATAAAAATCGATGCACATACCGGCCGCCGCATCGCCGGCCTGGACGGAATAGGGAATTTCCGTGGCGTTATCGGCAAAATAGCGGGCGTTGGCGGACAAGCGCTGGATCAATTGCATGCCTCGCAGCCATCCTTGCGGCAGATTTCCGCCGACTTGGGCGATCTGTTGCTGGAGGATCATCTCGAATGCCTTTGCGACCGAACCGCTCTGAGTCGGATCAGCCATTGCCAGTTCATTCGCGTAGCGCGGGCTCGCCAGGTCCGCCCACTCGCCGGGAGGTGGCGCGATGCCGAGGCGGGCCAGCGAGTCCGTATTATAACAGATGCCGAACGCTCCCAGGCAGACGCCGACCCAGCATCCTTTCGGGTCCCATAGGGTCTCGCCGCCCAGAGTATTAGGAATGTGCGTGTCTTGTGGAGTGGAGGTGGGAGCGGAGGTGGGAGCCGGGGCGAATAACTCGGGGTGGGCCGCGATGACGCCGCTATCGACGAGGCGTCCGGCGGTTGCCATTTGCATATAATCAAAACTGCCGCCGCCGAAGAAGAGATCCACACCACAGCCGACATTGGAGGCCAGAAAGGCCTTTCTCGCCTCGGCGCTCGCCGGGCTCACCGCCTTGGGATCATCAAAGGACGCGCACTCCGTCGCCCACTCCCGGTGAAGCGTCTGACTCCAGTAATTGCGGAAGCCGCCAAGGTATTGCGCCGCCACATATCGCGCGATCTCGCTGGTGCCGCCCGCCGTCCGCCAATCGACAAATACCCACCTGCCAGTCCTGGCGAAATGCTCCTCGCGGAAGGCGCGCGCGAATTCATACCGGGTGGCCTCGTTATGAGGAGTCATGATGACGAGAGTCTCATCCGCGCGCTCCCCCGAGCGACCCGCGCGCCGGTGCAGGAGGATCGGCCCCAACAGCAGAATCCCGAGCAAGGCAGCGAAAGGAAGGACTGTCTTCACGGCTCAATGATCGGCACCACATCCGCCGGGTCCGCGGTGGCATAAAGCGAGCCTGCAACGTCCCGCGGGCGCGGGTTCAACTCAAAAACAATCAATTCCCGCCCTGTTTCCAGGGCAAACCTATGCCGGGCCATTTCCCCCAGGTAGACAGTTTCAACGATCCGCCCGGGGAATGAATTGATCGCCTCCCGCCGGAGTCCGATCCGCCATGCCTCCGGCCGTACCGAAAGCAAAACCGGACCCACCGCAACGGACGCCGCCGCCGTCTGAAACGCCCCCGCATCGGTCAAAACAGCCGTCCCATTGGCGCGCCCTTCCATCAAATTTGTCTCTCCCAGAAACTCCGCGACGAATCGCGAGCCCGGCTGGCGGTAGACATCCAGCGGCGCCCCCACCTGCCGCACCCGACCGCCGTCGAGCACCACCACGCGGTCGCCGATTGCCAGCGCCTCCTTCTGGTCATGCGACACGTAAATGGCCGTCAACCCAAAGTCCTTGCACAGCCGCCGGATCTCCCCACGCATCTCCACCCGCAGCCGGGAATCCAGATTCGACAGCGGCTCATCGAGCAAAAGGCAGCGCGGCTGCACCACCAGCGCCCGCGCCAGCGCCACCCGCTGCTGCTGCCCGCCGGACAGCTCATGAATCCGCCGTGCGCCAAATGCCTTGATCCGCATGATCTCCAAAACCTCCGTCACCCTCCTTTCAATCTCACCCTTCGAAACCTTCCGCTCCTCGAGCCCGAAAGCCACATTCCGCTCCACCGTGAGGTGCGGCCAGAGGGCATAACTTTGGAACATCATCGCCGCGCCGCGTTCGTGCGCCGGCATGCGGGTAATATCCCCTCCCCCCAGGTAAATGCGCCCTTCATCCGGCTCCACAAATCCCGCCACGGCCCTTAAAAGCGTCGTTTTCCCGCAACCGCTGGGTCCCAGCAGGAAGCAAATCTCTCCGGAGGCGATATCCAGGCTGACCCCGGAAAGCGCGACCGTGGCGCCGAAGCGTTTCGAGACATTTTCGATGCGTACAGCCGCCATTTCGTCCCGATGCTACCCACCCCCCAAGCAAAGGCACGCCAGAATCCATCCGACTCGAACCAAAGAACACAAATTCATCGTTACCCTCCCCGCTTTGCTTCCTTTGCTACCTTCTGCTCAAATCCCCCCTCCGCTGCGTGCATTCTCCAGCCAATCGCCAAAGGCCGCGAACATCCCCAATTAGCAATCAAACTTTAGCAATTAGCAATTTGCCAAATTCTACCGATTTTTCTCCTTAAATTGCTTCCCAAGTGCTAGACAGAGAGGCACATGATCAATCGGGACTACCTCATCATTGGTGCGGGTCTCGCCGGCGCATGTGCATGCGAAGGCATTCGCGAGCACGATAAGAAGGGCAGCATTCTGCTTGTCGGGCGAGAATTGTTTCCCCCCTATCATCGTCCGCCGCTATCGAAAAAATTCCTCAAAAACAGCACCATGTCGGTGGACGACTTGATGCACACGGCCACCCAATGGTACGGCCGCAACCACGTGGAGATGCGCCTCGGAACGGTCGTCCGGGAGTTCAATATCGAACGCCGTCTCGCCGTGCTCCAGGACGGCCAGGTCGTGGAATTTCGCAAGGCCTTGCTCGCCACCGGCAGCCGGCCACGCAGGCCGCAGGTGGCCGGCGCCCTCCTTGGCAACGTCTTTTACCTCAATTCCGCCCGGGATGCCCTCGCGATCCGAGAGGTGGCCGCCATCGAGAAACACATCGTCATTATCGGCGGCGGCCTCATCGCGCTGGAGGCGGCCGCGGCGCTGACCGAGGCCAAATGCAAGGTGACGCTCCTGACCCGCCAGGCCACGCTCTGGAGGGACCGCGTGGACGCTGAGACTTCGCAATGGCTGACCGATTACTTCGACCGGCACGGCCTGAAGCTGATGCTCGGTCAGGACCTCAACGGCTTCGAAGGAAAAACGATCCTCAAGAATGTTCAGACCAAGCGCGGCGATCGGTTCCCGGCCCAGATGGCGCTGGTCGCCCTGGGCGCCGATCCCAACCTGGAACTGGTCCAGAACACCCCGCTAAGCAGTCCCAACGGAACCCCGGTAAACGAATTGCTGGAGACCGACGAAAAGGGAATCTTCGCCGCAGGGGACATTGCGCTATTCCCCGACCGGATCTTCGGCGGGGTGCAGCGCGTCCAGCACTGGGAGAATGCGAAGGAGCAAGGCCACATCGCCGGCCAGAATATGACCGGCAAAAAGCGAGTCCGGTTCGAGTCGATGCCCTTCTTTTGGAGCACCATGTTTGACCTGACCTTCGAGTTTTTTGGAGATTTCTCGCTGCCGGCGGGCCGGATGGAAGTCGAAGGCGACCGCGAGCGAAAAAAATTCGTCATCCGCTGCTTCCGCGGCAGCAAGCTCTTCGGCCGCATCCATTGCAACCAGGACGAAGGGCGTCGCGAGGAAGCGAAGACGGAAATCCTGGAATCTCAGAGGGGCTAAGGGAAAAACTCGAAATTCGAAGGATTCGTCTGCCTCACCAGCGTTATCGAAAATCTGCCTTTCTTCGAAACTGGAATTTTTCCCGCTGTTGCCGCCTTGACGGGATTGCTTTACGATGGACGCGTAATGTCCTCCAGTACCGCGCAGATCCTCCAGCCTTCCCAAATCTCGCTGGACATCGCTGCCACGGGCAAGAACGAGGCGATCCTCGAAGTGGCCGGCATTGTCCGAAACAACCCCGACATGCTTAGCTTCGGTACTTTTTGCGAGGAATTGGTGGCGCGGGACGAGCTGCGATCGACGGCCGCAGGGTACGGGGTCGCGTTTCCGCATGCCAGAACGGACGCGGTGCGGGAGATCGTGATCGCGGCTGGCCGCATCAAGGCCGGCGTACTCTTTGGGGAAGAGAGGGTTCATTTCATTTTCGTCATCGGCACGCCGCGGGAGAAAGTGGCCGAATACCTGGTGGCGGTAGGCACGCTGGCCCGGCTGCTGCGCAAGGAAAAAGTCCGGGCGACATTGATGGGGGCGGCAACGCCTGAGGAATTCGTCCGGGTGCTCGGGGCCTGATTAAAAATCAATGGGCGATCCGATAAAGGCCACCAGACCGCCCGGCGGCTCGGAAATCCCGAAAGCTCTCAAGCTGCGTCCGTACCTGCTCCCGCTGCTGAAGGCGAGGGTGTGGCTGGGAGAGCGCTTCAGGCCCACGGAGCTGCAGATCACGCTATTATGGGCCGGGCTAGTCGGCTTTCTGGGCGGGGTGTCCTCCCTGCTCTTCCGCGCGGCGACGGCGGGCGTCCATTTCCTCCTCACACACTCGGCCAAGGGCCTCGTACAATCCTTTACGGATATGCCGGATTGGCAGCGTTTTATCACCCCGGTGATGGGAGGAGCGCTGGCTGGGGCGACCATCCTCTTTGGAATGCGATTCTCGCGGCAATCGAAGTCGACCGATTACATGGAGGCCATCGTGCTCGGCGAAGGGAATGTCCCGTTGCGCTCGAGCCTGGTGAAATCGGCCTCTGCCCTCTTCACGATCGCGACGGGCGGCTCGATAGGCCGGGAAGGCCCCCTGGTTCAATTGGCGGCAGTGCTGGCTTCGCTCCCCGGACGCTGGCGGCACTGGCCCGCGCCCAGACGTCGTTTGATCGTCGCGTGCGGCGCGGCCGCGGGCATCGCCTCGGCATATAATGCGCCGATCGCGGGAGCGCTTTTCGTGGCGGAAATTGTGCTCGGGTCCGTGGCGATGGAGAGTTTCGGTCCGCTGGTGTTTGCCTCGGTGGTGGCAACGATGACTGTGCGGGAATCGCCCACGATCGGCGACAACCCGCTCTATCAAATACCCACCTTCCGCCTCAATGCGTGGTGGGAGATCCTGCCGTACGCATTGCTGGGTGTGGCGGCGGGGATTGCGGCGCCATGGTTCCTGCGCTTCCTGAGACTGTGCGAGACGTGGTTCGAGCAATCGCGGCTGCCGCTCATCCCACGGCTGGCGCTCGGCGGGGCAATCGTGGGCGGGCTCGCGATCATCCACCCGGAAGTGGCGGGAAACGGTTACTCGTCGATCAATAGCATCTTGCACAATGAATGGGCCTGGGAGGTGCTCCTGGGCATCTTTGCGTGCAAAATCCTCGCGACCGGCGCCACCTTCGGCTCCGGAGCGGTCGGCGGCGTTTTCACGCCGACGCTTTTCGTGGGGTCGGGCATGGGCTACCTCGTGGGCTGCGGGTTTCACACGGTCTGGCCGCACTCCGCGCTGGCGCCAAGCGCATTCGCGCTGGTGGGGATGGGTGCTTTCCTGGCCGCCACGACGCATGCGCCGCTGATGGCTATGCTGATGGTATTCGAGATCACGCTGGATTACGCGATCATGCTCCCGCTGATGCTGGGGTGCGTGATCGCGTATTACCTCTCGATCGGGATCGAGCCGGCGTCGATTTACAGCGATGCACTCAAGCGCAAGGGCGCGCGCCTATTTGACGAGCAATTGAGCAAACTGCGGGTCCTGGACCTGATGAAAGCAGGCCCTCCGGTGGTGCCCGTAACCGCCGAGTTCAACGAAATTGCGCAGAACTTCATCTCCCACCGGTTCAATTACCTGTACGTCGTGGACTCCGACCGGAGGTTCCTCGGGGTAGTATCGCTCCACGACATCAAGCCCTACCTGAACGAGCCGGAGATGGCCGGCGTGATCATCGCCGAAGACATCCTGCGCGAAGACTTCCCCACCGTGACGCCGAATGTCCCGCTGACGCAGGCCCTTGAATACTTTGCTCACCACGACGGCGAGCGGCTGCCGGTGCTCGACGAGCATGAGCACAAGCTGCTGGGCAGCATCTCGAAGAGCGACCTGATCCTCGCAATCGCGGATCGCGCAAAAGCCGACGCAGCTCCCGTCCGTTGACCTTTGCTAAGAGGAAGACTTCTTCAGCAACTCCGCCCGGGCCTGCTCCAACTTCTCCCGCTCCCGAGCCGTCAGGCTGCCGATCCCATGCTTCGCGATTTTGTCCAGCAGCGGATCAATCGACTCGATCACATCGTCACGCGGCGCAGAGGCCTTCTTTTGCGGAAGCGGCCGCGGGCTGGGCATCGCCCGCAGGCTGTGACGGGAGCGCCGCTGCCGCAAGTATTCCCGCAAGGAAAACTGCACCTGCCCCCGAAGATATTTAATGAATAGGAACGCCACCAGGCACGCCGCCCAAAAGACGAGCAAATCGACGGATGCATGCGCCACAAGCATCTGAAGGGAATTAATCCCCAAAATGACCGCCGCGATCCACTTCGCCTTGATCGTGAAGAATATCTCCACGTTCGGGTAAATAGTGCAAAACGCGATAAACACCGCAAAGTTCACCGTTCCCGACCCGCGCAACTCCGCGGGGAACCATGTGCCCGCAGCCGTCAGCAGGCACGGGCCCAGCACGATGAGCGTCAGATAGAGCACTGCAAACGCGCTGCGCCCGATGAACCGCTCCACCTCCCGTCCAAAAGAGTAGAGAAAGTACATCTCGACGACGAACCAAAGCGACGGTCCGTTCACCAGTGGATAGGTAACGAATCGCCAGAACTGGAAGCGCTCGAGGATCAGGCCGGTGTCGTAAAGGAGAATGCTGGAGAACCCGCCGGCATTGGCCGCGCTGAGCAAGGCGATCACCACCATGAACGTCACATACGTGATGACGAGAAGGGTGGTAATGTAAAGGGGAATACGACCCAGATAGCCCAGCGGCTGGTAGTCGTTCTTATAATCAGATTGCCCAAACATGACCGGTGCGCCATTGGCGCGATGGGAGGAAGATGCCATTTAAATTCGAAATTCGAAACTCGAAATTCGAAATTCCTATTTGCAACAAATGCCTCTCCCTCTAATCAGTGATGCCCAATGACCTCCGCGCGTTTTTTTCTTTTCGTGCTCATCGCGCTGGCCGCTTTTGCAGTCACCGCCCGAGCGGCGGCTCCGACCCACTTCGATTGGCGCGCGGACACGATATCCTTCTCGAACGACACAGTCTTTGCCTACGGCATCGACGAGGCCGGCCACTTGAGCATTCACCGCCGGGAAACGCCGGCGCGTTTCGCGCACCGGTGCTTCGTCCTGGTCCGCGCTGTATTGCAGTTCCATAAATTCGCCCGCTTCGCGCCCGCCCAGCCTCGGACCACCGACGCGGAATACCGCAAGCTGCTCCTGCATGTCTGCTGTATCCCCGTCTGGATGCCGGACCGGCTTCCGGCCCAGCGCATCGTGATTCCCGGCTACCGGGACCTGAATGAATTCTCGCGCGCCCATGAACACGTCCTGAAAGAAACCATCGGCAATTGGTTCCCAACCTATCTCCGTGTCGGGAACTGGCGGATGGTAGGCCCCTTCCCCAGATTAGGACAGGCAAACGCCTGCGCCCAGATCACCCACGGCCTCGACCGTGGCAAATTGCAGGCCGTCTACCTGACGCGCTTCCCGAAGATGAACCATTGCGTGATCCTCTTCGATTACCACCTCGTGAAGGGCAGAACCCGATTCGACGCCTATGACCCGAATTACCCGAACACGCTAAGCTGGGTGGAATACGACCCAAAAGCGCAAGGCTTCGATTTCGAGCGCCGCTGGTTCTGGCCCGGCGGCAGGGTAAACCTGATGCGCGTCTATATCTCCCCTATCCACTGAGCAATTCCGCAATCCCGAATATCACCCCGCCAGCAGCGCAGCCCGCATGACCTCCAGCGGCGCAGGCCGTCCAAACCAAATCTCAAAAGATAGCGCCCCCTGGTGCAGCAACATGGAAAGCCCATCCGCGCCCCGCGCCCCCGCCTCATCCGCCGCCAGCAGCAGCGGCGTCCGCCCCGAGGTATAAACAGTATCATAAACCAGGTGGTTCGGCCGCAGCAAAGAAGCCGGAATCGGAGATACCTGCCGAAATTCCCGCGCCGCCGAAGCCATCCCGAGCGGCGTCGCATTGATGATCAGATCGACATGCGATAACTGCCGCGCCAGCGCCGCAGCCTCCCACGGGATCGCCTCCAGCCGCGTCATCGGTCCCGTGGAGCGTGTTGCGCGCAAGGAAGGCGCAAGCTCCGCCGCGAGCGCCTGTGCGCGCTCAAACGTCCGGTTCACCAGCACCAACCGCTCGCACCCGTCGATGGCGCACTGCACCGCGATAGCTCGTCCAGCCCCCCCGCCCGCGCCGAGGATGAGCACCCGGAGGTCCCGCAGATCGAACCCGAAATCCGCCCGGATCGCCCGCACAAGCCCCGGCCCATCCGTACTAAACCCCACCAACTTCTCCCCGTCTATGACGACCGTATTCACCCCTCCCGCCCGCCGCGCCTGTGGATCGACCTCATCCATGAGCGCCAAAGCCGCCGCCTTGTGCGGAATGGTCACATTCGTGCCGATAAAGGCGTGCCGCGGCAGCAACCGAAGCGCCTCCGCCAACTCCTCCGGCAGAACATGCAGCCGGGCATACGCCGCGTCGATCCCCGCCGCCTGGAGCGCCGGATTGTGCATCTGCGGCGACCGCGAATGCGCCACCGGATCGCCAAAAACCGAAAGCCGGATCGGCGGCGTCACCCCGGCAGTAGCCGCGGACCAATCCCGAAGATCAGCCAGCGTATAAACATCCCTTAGGTCCTTTACGTCCTTTACGTCCTTTACGTCCTTTACGTCCTTTCGGTCCCTTTTGTCCTTTGGCATTCCCCACTCTACCCACGCGCCCCCCCCATTCCGCAATCCGCATTTCCCCCGTTGAACATCGTTCACACCCTGATAGCCTCAAAAAACACGATGACCACCCCTTCAGCACCCCAGGAACCCGACGCCGCGCCCACCGATTTCATCCGCGACACCGTCGCCGCCGATCTCGCCGCCGGCAAAGTCCCCCAGGCGCACACCCGTTTCCCGCCAGAGCCCAACGGCTACCTCCACATCGGCCACGCAAAATCGATCTGCCTGAACTTTGGCATCGCCCGCGAGTTCGGCGGCATTTGCAACCTGCGGATGGATGACACCAATCCCACCAAGGAGGACGTCGAATACGTTGACTCCATCATGGAAGACGTGCGCTGGCTCATCGAAGGCTGGGCCGACCATTGCCTCGGCATGAAACCCCGCGGCAAAACCCCGGAACCCACCACTCTCAACGGAAAACCCGACTACGAAATCCAGGCAAAGCCAGGCTCCCCCGAAGGCACCGAGCCCTTCTACGCCTCCGATTACTTCGAGCCCCTGCACGATTACGCCGTCCAGCTCATCAAACTCGGCAAGGCCTACGTCTGCGACCTGAACCCCGAGGAAACCGAAGCATACCGTGGCGCTCCCGACAAACCCGGCAAAGACAGCCCGTTTCGCAACCGCACCATCGACGAGAGCCTCGACCTGTTCGCCCGCATGCGCGCAGGCGAGTTCCCCAATGGCGCCCGCACACTCCGGGCCAGGATCGACATGGCCGCCCCCAATATCTGGATGCGTGACCCCCTCCTCTACCGCATCCGGCACTCGGACCATCATCATACCGGCAGTAAGTGGTGCATTTACCCCATGTATGACTTCGCCCACTGCCTGAGCGATTACATCGAAGGAGTAACTCACAGCATCTGCACCCTTGAGTTCGAAGTCCACCGCCCCTTGTACGACTGGCTCCTCGAGAGCCTCTCGCTGCCGCGTCCCCTCCCCCACCAGTTCGAATTCGCCCGCCTGAATTTGACTTACACCGTCATGAGCAAGCGCAAGCTCATGCAATTGGTCCATGAAGGATTGGTGACTGGATGGGACGACCCGCGCATGCCCACCATCAGCGGCCTGCGAAGGCGCGGAGTCACCGCGTCCGCCCTGCGCACCTTCGCCTACCACATCGGCATCACCAAGTATGACGGCCTCACCGACGTAGCCGTCCTGGAGCACGCCATCCGGGAAGAGTTCAACAAGCACTCCCCTCGCCGCCTCGCCGTCCTGCGCCCCTTGAAGGTAGTCCTCACCAATTACCCCGAGGACAAAGTCGAGCAACTCGAAGCCGTTAACAACCCCGGCGACCCGGAGGCCGGCACCCGCGCCCTCCCCTTCACCCGCGAACTCTACATCGACCGCGAGGACTTCATGGAGACCCCTCCCCCAAAATACTTCCGCCTGCGCCCCGGTGGCGAAGTCCGCCTGAAGTACGGCTACATCATCCGTTGCGACGACGTCATAAAGGACGCATCCGGCCAGATCATCGAACTCCGCTGCACCGCCGATCTGGACAGCAAGACCGGCGGCTCAACCTCCGGCCGCAAAGTAAAAGGCACCATCCACTGGGTCAGCGTCCCTCACTCCGTCGACGCCGAGGTCCGCCTCTACGACCGCCTCTTCACCGTCCCCGAACCCGACGCCGAGGGCGATTTCAAAAAGCACCTCAACCCTGACTCGCTGGAGATCGTGCATGCCAAATGCGAGCCCTCCCTGCGCGACGCCCGCCCCGAGGTCCGCTACCAATTTGAGCGCCTTGCCTACTTTGCCCTTGAAAAAGAAAGCACCCCCGAAAACCTCATCTTCAACCGAACCATCACCCTTAAAGACGCCTGGGCCAAAGAACTGAAGAAAACGTAGCCCCCTACTCGTCCAGCGTAAACCCCGCCTTGATCGTCACCTGCCAGTGCGCGATTGCGCCATTCTCGATATGTCCGCGCGTCTCAACCACCTCAAACCAGCGGAGATTGCGCAAGGTTTTCCCCGCCCGCAGGACGGCGTTCTCCACCGCCGCCTCGATGCCCCGGGGAGAGGAACCAACGAGTTCAATCAATTTATAGGTATGTTCGCTCATGGTATGCCCTATGGAATCGCGCCAGAAAGCGCCTCAGGCGGTATGCCCGCCACACACGCCGGGCCAAGGGCGCCGAAAAGCGGTAATTTTTCCTGTTGCGAGGGCGCTGGCGTGATGCGATAAACACCCTCCCGCACGACCGGGGGCCAATCGCCCCGACCGTTCAAAATGCGCAAGGCTGGGTAGCTCAGTTGGTAGAGCAGAGGACTGAAAATCCTCGTGTCCCCGGTTCGATTCCGGGCCCAGCCACCTCTCTAAAACCGGGTCTACACCAAAGAGCCTTAAAACCCTGTGTTTATGCGGGTCTGCATCAAAGTTTGGGGACAGGAGCAGGGTTAAGTGGTTATGCGGGTTGCGTCATTTATTTCCCTGGAATCGAATGAAATCGAATGAAATCAGACGGATCATATCGTTTTTTGTCCTTGAATTGTCCTTGAATTTCATGAGCAGCGACCGAGTGGCACACATTATGCTTTCAATGACCCGAGCGCACGCCGGCACGCGGCATCGTGCAGAGCGTCCGAAGGCAAAAATCAAACGCCTGAAGCAGCGACGACCACCACGGCGATGGCCGGGTTGCAATCCTGCGGCGCGCATCAAGACGCCGCTCAATCCCAATTCCAAAATTCTACCTGGCGCCGGACCAACTTACGCGGCAAGGGAAAGAGATTGCTCTTTCTTCCGAGCCAGGAGTTCGCATGGCAAAAGAGGCGGCTCACCTCGAAGCGGAACGTGTCAATGGCACCCAGATCCTCCGCCTTGATGTCGGCTTCTGGGAAACCAAATTCGTGCTCCACCGCATCGGCCATTTTCTCAAAGGCCGCTACGTCCCGCGTCCGCAGGTAGTCGAGCACGTTGCGGCAGAACTCCCAGTGTTCCTTGAGAGCGGGTACGGAAATCATCGCGATGGTCGTGGGCGGCTCCCTTCCCCACGAGAGAACCCGATGCGACCGATTACTGGAATTGTTGCGGTGGGCTTCTCTCCTTCTCTGATCTTCTCGCCAGAACCCCAGGGTTTCATGAAGGTGTGCCGCCGCCCGTGAGCACTTCATCGCGCTCGTGCAGCGCGTGATCCTTGTGTGGATACACCGTCACGCCGAGCCGCTCCGCCATCGCCGCGACCTGCATCTCCATTTCGCGCCCATGCGGATCGGGATCGCGCGCAAAAAAGATCGCCGCCGCGCCAGTCTCGCGAATCAGCCTTTCGAGTGCCGCATCGGCGGGACCTTCGCGGACGATCAGCCGCCCGCCTTTGGCTTCGAGATTCCTCGCTAGCGAGGCGAGACATCCGCACAGGAATTCCTGCCGCGCCGCGCCGCACCAATGATGATCGCCTCGCCATTTGCTGAGCACGAACAGCGGCACTACTTGATCATGCGCGGCGGTTGCCGCATTCAGCGCGGCGTTGTCAGCGATGCGCAGATCGCGGCGGAACCAATGGATGGCGGTAGATACTGTCGTTTTCGGTTTCGCGCGTTTCAGCCGCCGCGCGCTTCATCGAATTTTTGCGCGGTCCGGCCAGCGGCAGCATTTGACGCGAGGTGTTCGGCTCGCGCGGCTAGTCGCCGGATCATGCCCCGGAAAATCAGCGCGTGCATCGGGTAGAGCCCATACCAGTAAATCAGTCCGAGCAGACCTTTCGGCGCGAAAAACGCAGTCTGTGCGAGCAAAGGCTTCTTGTCGTGATCCTGGGATTTG
>Ga0182030_10001107_pt1 | contig 54256 bp, 50 predicted proteins | sample 812S3MmetaG_FD_121299 | JGI IMG/M metagenome (GOLD analysis project Ga0182030, IMG submission 121299) | Permafrost microbial communities from Stordalen Mire, Sweden - 812S3M metaG (Illumina Assembly) | ecosystem: Environmental > Terrestrial > Soil > Wetlands > Permafrost | place: Sweden...
GCCCGATAAGATTTCAGCGCTTCGGCAAGATTGCCCTGCTTAACCAAAACGTCGCCAATCTTATTCTCGGACACCGACAAATCGCGCTGCCAGTCCGCGTTGCCCGCGTCCGACGACGATAGGTGCTCCACGGCTTTGCGCGCCTCTCCATAGACCGCCAACGCGTCGGGCAGTTTTCCGCGCGCGACATAAATGTCGCCGAGGCCGGTGCGCGCCCAGAAAAGCTGATTCTCATCGGCGCCCTTGCCATCCAGCCGCAACAAAGCGCGATAGGATTTCTCGGCGGCGGCGAGATGTTTGGCTTTTAGTTGCAGCCAGCCGTCCCAATACAGCCCCTCGGGATTGTCCGGGTCGAGCGCCGCAGCCTTAGAGTAGGCCTCGCGCGCCTTCCAGGGTTCGTGCAACAAAGCGATGGCGCCGAGGTTGCGCCATGCGACGGCGGCGTCCTTGCTTTCTTGCGCGACGCGCGCTTTGTCCTTGGCGATAAGCGCGCTCTTGTCCGCAGCGTATGCTTCGAGCAGCGGCGTCGCCTCCACCACCTTGCCGGAATGCAATAAGTCGAGCGCCTGCTGGAGGCGAGTATCGCCGGAGCTCGCGCCTTGCGCGATACTATCCGCGACGCGGTTGAGTTCTTGCGCCTGTCCGGGCGCGGCCTGCGCCTGCGTCGCTAAAATGCCGGCGAGCATCTTCTTGATCTCGGCGAGTTCTTTCTCTCGCGCCGCGTCGTGCTGAACCAGTTTGACGACGGTCTCCTTCGTGCCAAAATGCTCGACCGAAAACACCCCCGCCGCCGACACCGCCACCGCAAACGCGCCGGCGCCCGCGCCAATCCACGCCGCGCGCTTCCTCGTCTCGCGGACATGGCGCATCCACAGATCGTCGAAGGGCAGGCCCGTCAATCCGGCGACGATTTTTATCAGCGCCCTTGGCTTGCCGTCCTTGGCCACGTCGCCGGCGACATCGTCGGCGCGCGCGCCGGTCGCCGCGCCGCCCAAACCTATTTGCATCCGCAGCGCCGGCGCGAAGCACTCCGGCGGCGCGCCTTCGACGATCAGCGGCAACACAAAACCCTCGCCGCGCAGCGCCTTGAACTGGCGGATTTCCGCGTCGACATAAGCGCTCTTCGCCGACGCCTTTGACGCGATGACGATCAGGAATTGCGAGTTTTTGAGCGCCGCGACGGTCTGTTCTTGCAAGGAGCCGGCGGCGAACTCCGCGCGGTCGCGAAAAATGGGGCGCAAATGGCTGGGGACCGGACCCGCCGCCGTGATGAGGCGGGCAAGAGCAGGGTCGATGCGAAACCTCTCCAATCCCTTATGCAGCCAGTCGCACCAGGATTGATCGCGGTGGCTGTAGGAAATGAAAGCGCGATAGGGATAAAACGAAGGCTCGGTCAAAACGCCCCCCTGTCATGGCGGGGCATTATCGGGCGGCGCGGGGGAATTTGCAAATGGCGCGTCCCCTTTCACGTCGCTGTCGCTTTGCTATGTATGGTTGGCGGCGAAAACCAAGGAGCGAAATCGTGAGCGGATTGTTGTTGCGATGCTGGGTGGTCGGGCTCGCCCTGTCGCTGTCCCCGGCGGCTTTCGCCGAGCCGGCGCGGATTATTATTTTGCGCCATGCCGAGAAGCTCAATAAGCACGAACTCTGCGAGATCGGCGTGCAGCGGGCGCAGGCTCTGGCCGCCCAGTTTCTCGGCAAGGGCGCGGCGCAATCGCTGTTCGCTTTGGGCGAGAAGCCGGCGGCAATTCTCGCGGTCACCATTCACTCGGTCGAGACGATTTCGCCGACCGCGCAAAGTTGGGCGCTGCCGGCGATCGTCTACAGCGTGCTGCCCGGCGACGACAAGGAGGCGAAAGACGTCGAACTCAACCGGCGCACGCGCGAGGCCGTCCACGACGCGCTTACCGATCCGCGTTACGCCGGCAGGACCATCCTCATGAGCTGGGAGCACAAACACATCGCCGACACGAAGCTCGAAAAGAAATTTCCGGGCGAAGAGGTCACGCTGCGACAGCTGTTGCATCTGGGCGACTTCGCCGAGGCGCCGAAGGATTGGCCGGACGGCAATTACGATTATTTCTGGATCGTCGATTTTACGCCGGGCAAGCCGAATCCTACCGGCTTCCACATGGTTCGCCAGGCCTTCGCCGCGCCCTTCGACGCTCTGCCCGCCAAAGATTGGGACGCGCCGGAGCCGCGCCATATCGACGCCGGCTGCAAGAAATAGCGGCTAGAATCTTTTAGTTTTGTCGCGCTTTCTAAAGGCAAAACCGGCGTCCACTTTTGCCGAAAGCGCTCTATTCGACGCCGGTGACTTGCAGGCCGACATACCAGGTGAGGGCGTCGGTGTCGCGCGCGTGCTGTAGGCCTTTGCCGATCGACGCCAGCAGATGATAGCGTTCGCTGAGATCGTAGATCGCGCCGACGTTGAATCCGGTCGACTGATAGCCGCCGATTTCGCTCGGCGTCTGGTGAAACAATTCGGCGCCCAGCGCCAGTTGTTCGGTGAGTTTGCGTTGCAAGGCCCAGCCGACGAACCAATAGTTTTTGGCGCCGGGGCCGGGATTGATCCAATAGCCGCCGCCGCCGAAGGTCGACCAGTCGCCGATGTCCTTTTGACCCCAGAACGGCAGCAAGGCGCGGGTCCGTCCGGCGCCGAGCCCGCGCGATGGGTCGCCCGTCGGCGCCTCCAGCAGCGGATAAAAGGCGATGGAGGGCGTGGCGTTGGTCTTGTCCTGCTCGATGAAGCGATATTTGAGGCCAAACTCCGTGTCGCCAGGCCCCCATGCGGGCGAAGCGCCACTGGCGCGACGAAAAGCCGCGCCCGGCTGAACATGCAGTTGAACGTCGGGCAGAACGCCGTAATTGCAATCGCAGGAAGGCGCGACGCCGCTGGTCTCGCCATTGGCGCGTCCACCCTGAGAAAAGGCGTAAAACTCCCAGCGCCGATAATCGACGGGCTCGGGGTCGTCGGTGATATAGGGCGGTCCGGCGAAGGCTTGCGACGACAAAAGCATCGAGGCGGCGAGCGCGACGCAGGTTTTTTTCGCGGCGAGGCGCACAGGCCGCCACGGAGGCCGCCACGGCGAGGTTTCGCGGGGAGCAGGCCGAAGCCGACGCCGCGCCTGCGCGAGGGTTGATCTGGCGGGTTGGGCTTTCGCGCCGACCGGGGAAATGCGCTTCTCCTCGATAAATTCTGCGCGTCGTTTTTTTGCGCGTCGTTGGCGCTCAGGGGCGAGCCGGCGGTTGGGCCGGCGGCAACGCATTCGATATTTTCGCGACGACTGCGTGACATCCCCCCCGCCGCATCCTGACCGAAAATCGACGTCGACAGGCTGTGAAACAGATTCCTCGGGTTGCGACACAGCTCCAACGACTCTCGTAGCGCGAAAAACGACGCGAAGAAATGTCTGGTCTGGGCGTCGACGACAATTTTTCGAGCGTCGAACGGCGCGACAGGATGTTTGCATCCATGACATTTAAACTCATCTCGCGGCGCTCCTATAATAATAGAATCACTTGTGAATTTCGCATAGAGGCGCCAGAATGCGATTGTCGTTGTTGGTTCGAGAGGCTGCGTCGATTCGCTCAAGCCCATCCCCGCAACCGCGCGCGAAGTTCGCTCGCAGCCAACTTAGTTGCATTGATTGTTAATGCAACCTCCGGTAGAGTCGCGTTAGTTCCTCCGTATGTGTCGATATCTCTTTCGCATGCTTGCCGCGTCGGAACGGCGGAACTGGTCCCTTACGTTCGCGCTGCCGAAGCGTGGGATGTCCCATGGGCGACGGAGAATTTTTGTCGGTGCGAAATGGCGAGCAACAGGGTGCGCGGGTGACTTTTTTCCATCAGAGCAGACCGAATATGGTCATTGGTTCGGAATCCTTCGCGCTCGACCGTGGCGGCATTGGCCGCGTCGGCAGGCTCGCTTCGCATGCGTTGACCGACGCGAACAAGGACTATGCGCTTTTGTCGCTCAACGACGCGAAAATCGACTCCCGACTGGGAAGGTCGCTCCTTGCCTGCGCCGGCAGCAGATTGCGCTTCGCCGCAGCGCTTTGGCAGCCCAACGACAGCTATACCCACTTCATGTACACTCATCTCGGCATCGCCCGGGCGCATTGCAATCTGTCTCGTCTGCGGCGACCCTACGCCGTTTGGGTTCACGGCATCGAAGTTTGGGACGACGTGCGCCCCGACTACCTTCGGTCCGCCAACTCCGCCGACATGATCATCGCCCACACCGAATTTGCGCGACGGCGCGCCGCCCTTACCAATAAGGTGTTCAATCGCGCCGAGATTTGCTGGCTGGGAACGCCGGAGGACGACGCCGCCGAACCGGTGCGCTTCGAGGATTCGCCGATCGCTCTCGTCGTCGGCCGGCTTGAGGTCGGGCGCTGCAAGGGCCACGATCAACTTATCGCCTGCTGGCCGAAGGTGGTCTCCGCAGTCAAGGACGCCCGGCTGGTCATCGTGGGCGCCGGCCCCGACGCGGAACGACTGCGGAAATTGGCCGCCGCCTCGCCCGCCGCGAAAAACATCGACTGTCTCGGCTTCGTGCCGGAAGAGGATATGGCCGCGCTGTGGCGGCGCACGCATGTATTCGCCATGCCGAGTCGCGGCGAGGGCTTCGGACTCGTGTATATCGAAGCCATGCGTTACGGCGTGCCGGTGATCGCCTCCATCCACGACGCGGGACAGGAGGTCAACATCGACGGCGAAACGGGGTACAACGTGTCGCTCGACCGTCGCGGCGAACTCGACGATCGGCTGGTCGAACTGCTGTCCAGCCCGAGCCTTCTCAGCCGGATGGGCGCTGCGGGACAGGCGCGCTGGCACAAGCATTTCCGTTTTTCGGCTTTCAAACAACGCTTCCTGCCGATCATCGATTCATTGCTCGAACAGGAGCACTGGTCGCGGCGGGCGACTGCTTAAGAAACGGCTTGCTTGGCGATTGGGCGGGTTCCTTGACCGAGAGGACCGCTTCCTTGACCGAGAGGACCGCGCCCCTAAAGACTCCGCAACTCCGGCCCCGGCTTTCGCGCCAGCGCGCGCCAGGTTCCGGCGAGGCCGAGCAGCATTGTCGCGGCGAGCGCCGCGAACGTCGTCGCGGCGACGGTTCCTGGTAGGAACACAAAGCTCATCTTCATGAGCCCGTCGACGATGGCGAAGGCTGCCGCCGAGCCGGCGAGAACCGCGAACAGGCAGGCGACGACGCCAAGCAGACCGAACTCCAGCGCATAGGCGGCCATCAGCCAGCGCCGCGTCGCGCCCAAGGTTTTGAGCACGACGGCGTCGTGCTGGCGGCCGCGCTGGCCGGCGGCTACGGCGCTGCCAAGCGCCAGCATCGCGGTGACGATCGCGACGCCGGCCGCCGCACGCGCGGCCAGCGCCAATTGGCCGGCGATCTTGTCGACGGCCTCCAGTGCGTCCTTGACCCGCACCGAGGCGACCATCGGGAACCGCTTCGCCGTCTCGCGCGCCAAACCCGCGTCCAGCGCGTCGGCGTTGGCATAGGCCGCCGCTTGCGACGGGCGTCCTTCGGACACGTCGTAGCCGATGGTGAACAGTTCGGAATAGGGCGCGCCCTGGAACGAGGCCGGCGAAAACACCATGACGAAATTAATGGCGTAGCTGCGCCATTCGACGTGGCGCAGATTGGCGACGCGCGCGTTGATTTCGCGGCCCAACACATTGACCGTGATCTCGTCGCCGAGGACGAGCCCCAGTCCCTTCGCCACCTTGGCTTCGAGCGAGACCAGCGGCGCTTTTGTATCGGCCTCCCACCATGCGCCCTCGACGATCCGCGCGCCTTGCGGCGGCGCGGCGGCGAAGGTGACGCCGCGGTCGCCGTCGAGCGCCCAGGCCGCGTCGTCGCCGACATGCAGCGTCTCGACGCGCGCGCCCTTCACCGCGACGACGCGCCCGCGCATCATCGGCATGTGATTTACGCGCGACGCCGGGACTTGCTGGGCGAGGAAGCTCTCGAAAGCGGCGGAATCGTTTTGCGGCACGTCGATGAAATAAAAGCGCGGGATTTCGCCCGAGCCCGAGCGCGCCAGCTCCGCGTGGATCGCGCCTTCGACCAGCGCCAGCGCGACGAGCAGCGTCACGGTCACGCCAATCGATAGGATCAGCGCCGGCGCGAGACCGCCCTTGCGCGCAATATTGCTTTGCGCGAGCCGCAGCCTCGCGTCGCCGGCGCGCGGCAGTTTGCGCGCCGCCCATGTCGCCGCGAAGGCGACGCCGCGCAGCAGTAGAAAGGCCGCCAGCACGGCGGCGAGGAAATAGGCCGCGAGCTTCTTGTCGCTGGCCGACAGCAGCACAGTTGCGATCAGCGCCAGCATCGCGCTCAGCCCCGCGAGGCGATAGCGCAGCGGAGTGTTTTCGCGCGAAGACTCCGCGTCGCCGCGCAAGAGCGCCGCCACGGGAACGCTATGCGTAGCCCCCAGCGGCCCCAGCGAAAACACCAGCGTGACCAGCAGGCCGTAAAGGGCGCCGATGGCGAGGCCCGCGCCGTCGATTCCGACCACCACCGGCAGGTCGATGGCGCGGCGCAACGCCTCGCCGCCAAGATAGGGAATCGCCGCGCCTGCAACCAAGCCGACGCCAATCGCCAGCATGGCCATCAGCAGCACTTGGCTAAGCGCTATAGCGAAGACGCGCGTCGCCGGCGCGCCCAGCGCTTTCAATATCGCGAAGGCGGCGCGCTTGCGCTCGATCAGCCCCTGCACCGCATTGGCGACGCCGGCGCCGCCAGCGACCAGCGCGGTCAGCGCCACCAGCGTCAACAACTGCGAGAACCGTTCGAGATTGCGCGAGAATTGCGGCGACGCCGCATCGCGCTTGCGAATGTCCCAGCCGGCCAGCGGAAAAGCCGCGCCCGCCGCGTCGGCCAAGGCCGTGACTTCCTCCTCGCTCGGATTGCCGGGCAAAGCGAGGCGCGCGATGTAGCGCACGATGGTTCCCGGCTGCACGAGGCCAGTGGCCTTGAGCCCGTCGAAGGAAATGAGCACGCGCGAGCCAAAGCCCACGCCGCCGGAGAGCTTGTCCGGCTCGCCGCGAAGGATCGCGCGGATTTCGAATCGGGCGGCGCCGATGGTCAGGCGGTCGCCGATTTTTGCGTCGAGACGGGCGATCAGCAGCGGATCGGCGATAAGGCCGAAGACCTCGCCTTGCACAGCCAGCGCTTGCAAGATCGGCAGTCGCGGCTCCGTCTCCAACGCGCCGAAGGCGGGATAGACGGAAGGGTCGACCGCTTTGAGTTCGACCAGCGCGGGGTCCGCTTCCTCGCTCGCGCCCTCGCGCTTCGCCATAGCGCGCATCAGCGCGATCGCGTCGATGCGGCCGTGCTGTGCGAGCCAGGCGCGTTCTTTTGGCTCAAGCTCGCGATGGGCGAGGTTGAAGGAGATGTCGCCGCCGAGAATCGTGCGGCCCTCTTTCGCAAGGCCCTGCGAGAGCGCGCGCGATAGGCCGCCCACCCCGGAAATGGCGGCGACGCCGATCACGATGCAGGCGATAAACACGCCAAAGCCGCGCGGGTCGCCGAGCAGATCGCGCAGCGCGAAGCGCAGCGCCAGCGGGAGTCTGTCCAGAACTGCGCGTCGCGCGGCGGTCATATGCTGTTCCTACCCTTAGACATCGATTCGCCCCGAGCGCAGCCGCACCACGCGGTCGCAGCGCGCGGCGAGGCTGGCGTCGTGCGTCACCAGCACCAGCGTCGAGCCGCGCCGGGTCTTTTGCTCGAAAATGAGGTCGATAATGCTGGCGCCGGTGTCCGAATCAAGATTGCCGGTGGGCTCGTCCGCCGCCAGAATGAGCGGATCGGGGGCGAGCGCCCGGGCGAGCGCGACGCGCTGCTGCTCGCCGCCGGAAAGTTGGCGCGGATAATGCGCAAGGCGCTCGCCAAGCCCCACCGCCGCAAGCTCCTCCGCGGCGCGCGAAAAAGCGTCGCGGCGGCCGGCGAGTTCAAGCGGCGCCGCGACATTTTCGAGCGCGGTCATGGTCGGGATGAGCTGGAAGGATTGGAACACAATGCCTATGTTTTGGCCACGAAAACGCGCCAGCGCATCCTCGTCGAGCTTGGTCAGGTCGCGCCCGTCGACGCGCACGGCGCCGGAGTCGGGCCGCTCCAGACCGGCGAGAGTCATCAAAACTGTGGATTTTCCCGAGCCCGAGGGGCCAATGAGGCCGATCGTCTCTCCGCGCGCTATATTTAGCGTCAAATTTTTGAGAACATGAACCCGCGCCGCGCCGGCGCCGAGGGTGAGGTCGATATCGATGAGTTCGATCACAGGCTGCGACACGAAAAGGGCCTCGTCCAAAACGCCCCGAGGGGCGACGCTGTTTGCGCGCCCTTATCGCGCGTTATGGGCGCGCGTCCAAGCGATGTCGATCCTCGCCCTGCTTCCTTGCTCCCTCGCCCACGCCGAGCCGCTGCGCGTTCTGGCCTTTGGCGACAGTCTGACGGCGGGCTTCATGTTGCCGGCGAACGCCGCCTTTCCGGCGCAACTGGAGCGGCGGCTGCGCGCCGATGGGTTCGAGGCCACGGTCGTCAACGCCGGAGTCTCCGGCGAGACGACGGCGGGCGGGCTCGCGCGCGCGGCTTTCGCGCTGGGAGACGGGGCCGATCTGGTGATTCTGGAGCTCGGCGCCAACGACATGCTGCGCGGCGTCGACCCGAAGCTCACGAGCGCCAACCTCGACAGGATCGTCACGGAAATAGAGGCGCGCAAAGCCGCCGTCCTGCTCGCGGGCATGGTCGCCAGCGGCAATTTCGGGCCGGACTACAAGGTCCGGTTCGACGCGGTGTTTCCCGAACTCGCGGCGCGCCGCGGCCTGCCGCTGTATCGGTTTTTTCTAAGCGGAGTCGCCGGCGACAAGGCGCTCGTCCTGCCTGACGGATTGCATCCCAACGCCGACGGCGTAGCGCGAATCGTGACCGGGATCGCGCCCTTGGTGGAAGAGAATCTTGCGCGGCTGAACACCGCGCGGGAGCAGCACGCCCCGCATTAGCGCGGGCTCACGGGATGGAGGAGCAAATGCCCAGATTGTTCACAGCCCTCGAAATTCCTCTTTCCGTGGCCCGGAGCCTCGCGCGCTTGCGCGGCGGCCTCAACGGCGCGCGCTGGATCGACGCCGAATATTACCACATCACGCTGCGCTTCATCGGCGACGTGGACGAGCGCGTCGCCCAGGATGTGGCCCATGCGCTTTACGCCATCCGTCGCTTCGCCTTCACGGTCACGCTCGACGAGCTGACCTCGTTTGGCGGCGACAAGCCGCGCGCCATCGTCGCGCGAGCGCGGCCGGAACCGGCGCTGATGGAGTTGCAGGCCGAGCAGGAGCGGCTGCTGCGCCGACTTGGCGCGCCGCCGGAGCCGCGCAAATATACGCCGCATGTGACGCTGGCGCGGCTGCGCTACGCGGCGCCGTCGGCGGTCGCGGCTTACCTTGGCGCGCGCGGCTATTTCCCGCCGCTGAAAGTCGAGGCGGCGCGCTTCGTGCTCTATTCCTCGCGCGATTCGGTGGGGGGCGGGCCTTACCTTATCGAGGCGGACTATCCGCTCGGGCGCGTCGAGCTGATGGCGAGCGCGAGCGGCGCACGATTTTAGCATCCCGACACAGGGCGCACGTCAAAGACACACGGCGCACGTCAAACATGACGGGGCGGCGCCCTGTTGCCAAGCCGCCTTGCAATTCTTATCACTCTCCCGTCCGCACCTTCGCGGACCCAAGACCTTCGCGGATCCAAGATCTTCGCGGACCCAAGACGCGACTTACGCCGGCTCGCATCGGCGATTGAGCGCATAGGAGAGAGCATGATCCACGTCACCTTCCCCGACGGGGCGTCCCGTCAGTTCGAGCCCGGCGTTTCCGGTCTCGATGTCGCCAAAAGCATCTCGCCCTCGCTGGCCAAGCGCACGGTCGCCATGACCGTCGACGGCGCGCTGAACGATCTCGCCAGCCCCATCTCGCGCGACGCGAAAGTCGAGTTCGTGAACCGCGACGATCCGCGCGCGCTAGAACTTATTCGGCACGACGCCGCGCATGTGCTGGCCGAGGCGGTGCAGGAGCTTTTTCCCGGCACGCAGGTCACCATCGGCCCGGTGATCGAGAACGGCTTCTATTACGATTTTTATCGCGAGACGCCGTTCACGCTCGAAGACCTTCCGGTCATCGAGAAGAAGATGCGCGAGATTATTTCGCGCGACAGGCCCATCGTCAAAGAGGTGTGGTCGCGCGATCAGGCGATCGATTTCTTCGAAAAGAAGGGCGAGGCGTTTAAGGGCGAACTGATCGACGCCATTCCCGCCGGCGACAACCTGAATATCTATAAGCAGGGCGATTGGCTCGACCTTTGTCGCGGGCCGCATATGCCGTCCACCGGCAAGATCGGGACGGCGATAAAACTGATGAAAGTGGCGGGCGCCTATTGGCGCGGCGATCACAACCGCCCAATGCTGTCGCGCATCTATGGGACCGCCTTCGCCAAGCAGGAAGACCTGGACGCCTATTTGCACCGGCTTGAAGAAGCCGAGCGGCGCGACCATCGCCGGCTCGGGCGCGAGATGGGGCTGTTCCACTTCCAGGAGGAAGGCCCCGGCGCTGTTTTTTGGCACGCCAAGGGCTGGACGCTGTTTCAGACGCTGGTCAGCTACATGCGCCGGCGCCAGCAGGCGGCCGGCTATCAGGAAGTCAACACGCCGCAGGTGCTCGACCGCGCGCTGTGGGAGACCTCGGGCCATTGGCAGACCTATCGCGAACATATGTTCCTGACCAAAACCGAGGACGACCGCACCTTCGCGCTGAAGCCAATGAACTGTCCCGGCCATGTGCTGCTGTTCAAGAACGGCTTGAAGTCCTATCGCGATCTGCCGGTGAAGATCGCCGAATTCGGCATCGTGCATCGCTACGAGCCCTCGGGCGCGCTGCATGGCGTGATGCGCGTGCGCGCCTTCACGCAGGACGACGCGCATATCTTTTGCTCGGAAGACCAGATCATGCGGGAGGCGCTGGAGATCAACGACCTCATCTTGTCGATCTACGGCGATTTCGGCTTCGACGATGTGGTGGTGAAGCTCTCGACGCGGCCGGAAAAGCGCGTCGGCTCGGATGAGGCCTGGGACAAGGCGGAAGCGGCCTTAAGCAAGGTGCTGGACGAGCTGGCGCGGCGCGGGCTGAAAACATCGGTGCAGCCGGGGGAGGGCGCTTTCTATGGCCCCAAGCTCGAATATACGCTGCGCGACGCGATCGGCCGCGAATGGCAATGCGGCACGACGCAGGTGGACTTCAACCTGCCGGGGCGTTTCGGCGCCTTCTACATCGGCGCGGACTCTGAGAAGAAAACGCCGGTGATGGTGCATCGCGCGATGTTCGGCTCGCTGGAGCGCTTCACCGGAATCCTGATCGAGCATTACGCCGGCCATCTGCCGCTGTGGCTGTCGCCGACGCAGATCGTCGTCTGCACGATCACCCAGGAAGCCGACGATTACGCGCAGGAAATCGCCAGCGCCGCGCGAAAACTCGGGCTCGCCGTGGACATGGACCTACGCAACGAAAAAATCTCCTACAAGGTGCGCGAACATTCGCTGGCCAAGGTTCCCGTGCTGCTGATCGCCGGCAAGAAGGAGGCGGCCGAACGGCTGGTGTCGATCCGCAGATTAGGCTCGCAGGAGCAAGCTTCCGCGACGCTCGGCGAGGCGTTGGCGGCGCTGGCCGTCGAGGCGACGCCGCCCGATTTGAAGACGGCGTAGTTTATGCGGCGCCGCGCGGCGCCGCGCTTGCCAGAGCGCTTGCCAGAGCGCTTGCCAGAGCGCTTGCCAGAGCCCTTGCCAGACGCGCGGCGATGGACCAATTTGTCGCTCAATAAGTCGGCGTCTCCGGCTGGCGGCGCGACTGCGTCCGCCCAGTTCGGATCGGAAGACCCGGCATAATGGGGAGTAAACAATGTCGTCCAGAAATCGTCTATCCGCCTTGGCGCTCGCCGCCGCTCTGTTTCTTGGCGCCTTCGGCGTCGTTCCGGCCGACGCCGCCAAGCTCGGGCCTTATTTTCCGCTGCCGAAGGCCTTCCCGCTGTCGGGCCCCGGCAAAACGGCGCTGCTGAAGATCCAGGCCGACTGGTTGCAGAATGGTCTCGAAAACCTCCAGAAGGCGCAAAAGGAAGCGACGGCCGCGTTAGAGAAGGCGAAGGCCGACAGCGCCAAGGAGGAGATCGCCGCGCTGGAAGAAAAGCTCAAGACGCTCGACGCCGATATTGCGGCGACCACTGAGGAAATCGCCATCGCCAACAACGACGTTTCGCCCAAGGAAGAGCAGGCCGAGCGCAAGCGGCTGTTTATGCTGAACGTCAATCAATGGATCAATGAAATTGGGCGCCAAGCGACGGAACAGCTCAAGATCGCCATTCTGAAAGACGGCATGGAGGCGCAGGTCGCCGAGAACCAACATGAGCGATTGTCGGAACTGGCCGACGCGGTCGAGCGGGCCAAGAACGACACCACCGTTGTGAACTGGGCACTCACCCGCTAACCGGGAGTCCCGGCGGCCCGCGCGTTATAACGGGCCGTCCGGCTCGCCCCTATCGCCGGCGAGTCGCCGCGCGAGCCGCTCCAGCCTTGTCGCGGCGTCGCCGAAGGTTTTGGCGAGCCGCGCCTCGATCGCGGCGTCGCGGCGCTGGCCGGCGCTGATCTCCTCGCGCAGCGACGCGCCGACCGCCTCCAGCGCGCCGATCTTGGCCCGCGCGTCGGCAGCCTCGTCGGCGATCTCCAGCGCCGCCATCACCACCAGGCGCTGGTCGCCGATCTCGCCGAAATTCTTGCGCATCGCGGCGATTTTAACGTCGACGGACGCCGCCAGCTCCTCAAGCCGCTTCTCCTGGCCCTCGTCGCATCCCAGGCGATAAGAGCGGCCGGCGATATTGACGATTGCGACCGCCATCAGGCAAATCCTATTCGTTACGCGGCGGCGCGACGCCGAGCACGGAGGCGACGCCGGCGCTGGCGCGTTCGACCCGCCGCAAAACTTCGTCGCGGGTCTTCTCGATCGCCGCGGCGCGCGCCAGCGCCTCGTCGAGATCGAGCGCCAGCCGACCGCGGTCGTCCTGCATAACGGCGAGTTCTTCTTCGAGGTCGGCGAGCGACATCTCGTTCTCCAGCCGTTGCGCGACGGCGGTCTCCAGCGCGTCGAGCTCCTTTTCGAAACGCGCCAGCGCGGCTTCGAGCGGGGGCGGGAGGGCGGCGTCGGAAATCGGAGATGACGACATCGGCGGCAAGAAACCCTGACGTAAAGACGAAGCGGCGAAACGCCGCGCAGGGGCGGATTCGCCCGAGGCGATTCGCCTGACGCCATTTGGTAGCACGAATCGGACCGATCCCAACGCGCGGCGTCCATGACCGCCGCTCGCGGGCGGGTTGGGCGCGTTGACAGGGCGCGCGAGATGTTATCAAAACCGTGGCGCCGACGGCGCTGCGACGCGACTGGATCGTCGGAGATTACGCCGTGCGCGCTTTCGCCGCGGCCCCTTTAACGGAGACTCCCATGGCTTTGCGAGTGGCGATCAACGGATTCGGACGCATCGGGCGCAACGTGCTGCGCTATATCGTCGAGTCCGGCAGGACCGACCTCGAAGTCGTGGCGATCAACGATCTCGGCCCCGTCGAGACCAACGCCCATCTGCTGCGCTACGACTCGGTGCATGGCCGCTTTCCACACAAGGTGACCGTCGCCGGCGACACCATCGACGCCGGGCGCGGGCCGATCAAGGTGACGGCGATCAAGAACCCGGACGAACTGCCCTATAAAGAGCTGAACATCGACATCGCGCTGGAATGCACCGGCCTGTTCACCGCGCGCGACAAGGCGGCGCAATTGCTGACCGCCGGCGCCAAGCGCGTGCTCATCTCGGCCCCCGGCGAGGGCGCCGACATCACGGTCGTTTACGGCGTCAATCACCACAAGATCACCAGAGATCATCTCGTCGTCTCCAACGCCTCCTGCACGACCAATTGTCTCGCGCCGGTCGCCAAAGTGCTGAATGAGGCCATCGGCATCGACAAGGGCATCATGACGACGATCCATTCCTACACCGGCGACCAGCCGACGCTCGACACGATGCACAAGGATCTCTATCGCGGCCGCGCGGCGGCGCTATCGATGATCCCGACCTCGACCGGCGCCGCCAAGGCGGTGGGGCTCGTGTTGCCGGAGTTGAACGGGCGCCTCGACGGCTACGCCATCCGCGTGCCGACCCCCAATGTCTCGGCGGTGGATCTGAAATTCGTCGCCAAGCGCGCGACGACGGTCGCCGAGGTCAACGAAGCCATCAAGGCGGCGGCGGAAGGGCCGCTGAAGGGCGTGCTCGATTATACGACCGAAAAACTGGTGTCCTGCGACTTCAACCACAATCCCCATTCCTCGACCTTCCACATGGACCAGACCAAGGTGCTCGACGGCACGCTGGTCTCGATCCTGTCGTGGTATGATAACGAATGGGGCTTTTCGGCGCGCATGACGGATACGGCCGTGGCGATCGGGAAGGTGATTTGAGGGGCTCGGTGGTCGGGAGGCTGACGGAGATGGCTGAAGTCTCGGAGCAGAGAGAAGACGGTGAGGAGGAGGACAAGGCGACCTCCTTTCTCAAAGCGCTTCAGGAAGACAGCGGCGTCGTCTCCGCTGGGACGGCTGCTATGGCGGTAGATTTATTGTTTCCCGACTTCAAGTGTCTGCGTTGCGGCAACGAAAAGTTTTCGGTTACTCAGTGGTCTCAGCACATCGGATGGCCCAGCAAAATAGACATTGTTTGCCAGCACTGTGGAATGGTCGAATCTCACTTGCCGAAATTCCTCGTCGACGCAGCTCGAAAATTGGGCCAAGGGTCCAAAAATGAGTAATAGTTCTCCTCCAAGGAAATTCTCGGTCGTGCGAGGCGGCGCAGCGAACGGCGGCGGCCCGGAGGATCCCATGCTTGAGCAGCGCGTCGGCAGGCTGGAAGAAAAAGTTGATCGGATCGAAGCCGTGGTCACCCGCATCGACGGGATGGTCACGCGGATCCTGGAAACCGGCGCCAAACAATCGGCAGACATACTCGAGATCAAAGCAACCGGCGCCAAGCAGGCGGACCTGAACAAGGTCCAACTGGATATCGCGGAGATGAAAGGCCGCCTATCCGGCATCGAAGGGCGCATCGGCTCGGTCGAGGGCCGCTTCAATCAGGTTCCGACGATCTGGGGCATGCTCGGCATCGTCGCGACCCTGCTCATCGGCATAGCCGGACTCATGTTCACCGCGGGAAAGCTCTTTCACCCATGACCTCCTTCAAAACCCTCGACGACGTAAACGTCAGCGGCAAGCGCGTGCTGCTGCGCGTAGATCTCAATGTGCCGATGGAGGATGGCCGCGTATCGGACGCGACGCGCATCGAGCGCGTGCTGCCGACGATTCGGGAGATCGCCGACAAAAGCGGGAAGGTCATCCTGCTCGCGCATTTCGGCCGCCCCAAGGGCGCGCCGAACGAGCAAGACTCGCTGCGACCCGTCGCCGCGGCGCTCGAAGATCTGCTCAAGCGCCCCGTGGCTTTCGCCAGCGACTGCATCGGCGCGCCGGCGCTTGAGGCGGTCGCCGCGATGAAGGACGGCGACGTGCTGCTGCTGGAGAACACCCGCTTCCATAAGGGCGAGGAAAACAACGACCCCGCCTTCGTCGACGAACTCGCCAAGAACGGCGATATTTTCGTCAACGACGCCTTTTCGGCGGCGCATCGCGCCCACGCCTCGACCGAGGGTCTCGCGCACAAGCTCCCGGCCTTCGCCGGTCGCGCGATGCAGGCGGAACTGGAGGCGCTGAACAAGGCGCTGGGCAATCCCCAACGTCCGGTGCTGGCGGTGGTCGGCGGCGCCAAGATTTCAACCAAGCTCGATCTGCTCGGCAATCTCGTCGCCAAGGTGGATTATCTGGTCATCGGCGGCGCCATGGCCAACACTTTTCTCGCCGCGCAAGGCAAGGCGGTCGGCAAGTCGCTTTACGAGAAGGATTTGCTCGACACCGCGCGGGGGATTTTCGTAAAGGCCAAGACCGCCGGCTGCCGGATCGTGCTGCCCGAGGACGTGACGGTGGCCAAGAAATTCGAGGCCCACGCGCCCGCGCATTTCGTGTCGGTCGATCATGTCGACGCCGACGACATGATTCTCGATGTCGGCCCTAAGGCCGTCGCTCATGTCGAGAGCCTGCTCGCCACGTCGAAAACACTGGTCTGGAACGGCCCCTTCGGCGCCTTCGAACTGCCGCCATTTGACGAGGGCACCAACGCCGTCGCGCAAACGGCGGCGCGGTTGACGCGCGAGGGCAAGCTGCTGTCGGTCGCCGGCGGCGGCGACACGGTGTCGGCGCTCAACCAGGCCGGCGCGGCGGCGGACTTCACTTATGTTTCGACGGCGGGCGGCGCCTTCCTCGAATGGCTGGAGGGCAAGGAACTGCCCGGCGTCGCGGCGCTGACGGGGTGAGCGACGGACTTGGTGGACATAGATGCTTGCGTCATCGCCATGGCTCACTGCTGAAAAAAAGGGCAGGCCTCGCCGCTCAGATTGGCCGGATTAATTTGGACCTGCTTAACCGTTAAACATTTGGCGGAGGGGGCGCCGCATAATTGATCCTGCGCGGGGCTTGTCGCCATGTTATAAGCAAGAAACAGGCCGCGCTGCGGCTGTGATCGCTTCTTATACGCGTGGGTCGGCTAAATGGCGATGTCTAACAGACTGGTGATGCGACAGGGCCACGCCCTGGTGATGACGCCGCAACTGTTGCAGGCGATCAAGCTGCTGCAATTCTCCAATCTCGAACTCTCGTCGTTCCTGAGCGACGAATTGGAGCGCAATCCGCTACTCGAAGCCGACGGCGCCGAATCGATCCCCTCGGAGCGAGTCGCCGCGCTGGACGGAGACGCCGGCGGAATGGCCGAAAACGCCATCGAGGCGTTCGAGGGGCCGCGCGAAGGCGACTGGGCGCAAGAAGGGCTCAGCATCGATTCGGCCAGCCTTTCGGCAGAGCTCGGAACGGAAATTTCCAACGCCTTCGAGCCGGAGGGGCCGGGCGTGTCGCCATCCGAGCCCTCCGGCGCGATGGAAGGCGCCGGGCTCTCCGCCACGTCCTGGAACGGGGCGGCGGGCGGCGGCGGCGAGGGCGAGGCGCCCAATCTTGAGGCCTATGTCGCGGCGCAGAAGAGTCTGCACGAATATTTGACCGACCAATTGGCGCTGGCCTGCGCCGGCGCGCGCCAGCGCTTCATCGGCCAGGCGATTATCGACGCCATCGACGAAATGGGATATTTGCGCGAATCGATCGACGACATCGCGGCCCGACTGGGCTCCTCCGTCGCGGAAACCGAAGCGGTGCTGGCTGTCGTCCAAGGACTCGATCCGTCCGGCGTCGGCGCGCGCGACCTCGCCGAATGTCTGGCGATCCAATTGCGCGAGCGCGACCGCTTCGACCCGGCGATGGAGATTTTCGTCGCGAATTTGCCGCTGGTCGCCAAGCGCGATTTCGCGCAGCTTTCGAAACTGTGCCGAGTCGACGAGGAAGACATCGCCGATATGGCGACGGAACTGCGCCGGCTCGATCCCAAGCCGGGCCGCGCCTTCGGCGATGCGCCGATGCAGACGCTGGTCGCCGATGTGATCGTGCGGGCGGCCGGCGATGGCTCCTGGCATGTGGAGCTGAACTCCGACGCGCTCCCGCGCGTGCTGCTCAACCACTCCTATGCGGCGAAGGTCAGCGCCCACGCCAAGGGCGACACCGACAAGAGTTTCATCACCACCTGCATGCAGAACGCCAACTGGCTGCTCAAGAGCCTCGAACAACGTCAGCGCACGATTCTGAAAGTGGCCTCGGAGATCGTTCGGCTGCAAGACGCTTTCCTCGCTCATGGCGTCGAGCATTTGCGCCCGCTTAATCTGCGCACCATCGCCGACGCGATCGGCATGCATGAATCGACCGTCTCGCGCGTCACCTCGAATAAATATATGATGACGCCGCGCGGCATGTTCGAACTCAAATATTTCTTCTCGGCCTCGATCGCGACGGCGAGCGGCGCCGCCGCTCATTCCGCCGAGTCCGTGCGCTTCAAGATCAAGCAGATGATCGACAGGGAGAGCGTCGACGCGATTCTCTCCGACGACGCGATCGTGGTGCGGCTCAAGGCTGTCGATATTGAGATCGCCCGCCGCACCGTCGCCAAATATCGCGACAGCTTGCGTATTCCTTCTTCGGTCGACCGTCGACGCGAAAAGGTTTCCGCGCAGCGCGAACATGCATAGCCAAGCCTTAGGCGCCGAAAACGCAAGTCACGTCGCCCATTGACTTCGCATGCGGACAATCTTATCGCTGCGACAGATTAGCGCCGCTGAAGCATCGATGGGAGCGGCGTGCGCGCGGAGAGCTTTTCGTTTGGCGCGATCTTGGCCTTGCGAAAATGCAGCCGCCGCGGTTGGAGCACAACCAGGTCGTACAACTTGGCCGAATGATGCGAAGGAACGAGCCGCGCAGGGAAGTCCGCGTCACCTTTGGCGGGCGGCTTCGCGGCGCGCGAATCGGGCTAAAAAGCAAACATCCCGCTGGCGCGAAGGCCAGCGGAGGAAACTAGGGCGGAAGTCGAGCATGTCATTGCGGGTTTCAGGCAAGAACATCAATATAGGCGAGGCGTTGCGCACTCATGTGACGGATCGGCTTACTGCGCTGACGGGCAAATATTTCGACGGCGCCGTCACGGGTCATGTCACGATCTCTCCCGAAGGAGCCGGCTTTCGCACCGATTGCAGCGTGCATCTTACATCTGGCATGTTTTTGCAGGCGGATGGCCGCGCGCAGGATCCCTATGGCGCCTTCGACCAATCGGCGGATCGCATCGAAAAGCGCTTGCGGCGCTACAAGAGCCGGCTGAAAAGTCATCACGATCACGACGCCGGCAAGGCGGAGACGGTGGCGAGTTCTGTGCTGGAGGCGCCCGATCAGGAGCAGGAGGCCCCGGTGGAGTTCAACGCGGTGGTGATCGCCGAATCGACGACGCAGTTGCGCCGCCGCTCGGTGTCGCAGGCCGTGCTCGATCTCGATCTCTCCGGCGCGCCGGTTTTCATCTTCCGCCACGCCTCGACCGGCCGCGTCAACGTCGTCTATCGCCGTGCGGATCAAAATATCGGCTGGATCGACACGCCGGAAGGCGCGTGAGCTTGCCGCTTGGATAGGCATGTTTCTTGCGTTGTTTGGGGCGCCATTGAGCGCCCCTGGCTGGAATGACGGATCGCGACGCCCGCGCCGCGAAAACGGGACGGGGTCGTCAACCGAGCGCCGACCGTGTTACAATGTTGAAGTCGTGAATGGGATTGTCGGCACATGCGGCTTACCGATTTGCTCACGCCTGAGGCGGTTATCTCGTCCCTCAAAGTTACATCGAAGAAACAGGCGCTGCTCGAACTGAGCGAGAAGGCGGCTGAGCTTTCAGGTCTTCCCGCCCGGGAGATTTTCGATGCGCTGTTGCAGCGGGAGCGCCTGGGCTCCACCGGGATCGGCGACGGCGTCGCCATCCCTCATGGCAAATCGACGAAGCTCAAGAATATATTTGGAGTTTTCGCGCGGCTCGAACGCCCGATCGACTTCGAGGCGCTGGACGGCGCGCCTGTCGATTTGATTTTCCTGCTGATCACGCCGGAAAGTTCGGGCGCCGACCATTTGAAGGCCCTCGCCTGCGCTGCGCGCGTGTTGCGCGACCCCGCGATGGTTGCGACAATCCGCGCCACCCGCGACGCCGGCGCGCTTTACTCTATGCTCGCGCAACGCTCGCAACCCCATGCCGCCTAAGTTTTTGTTTTAACGCATTCTTTAACGCGAACCAAGATCCGCCAAGATCTGCTTCGCTCGAAAACGCTCGCTCTGGCGCAAAAAGGCCGCGCCTTCTCCCGTCGCTGGAAGAAGGCGGACCGGCTCAGTTGGACGTGACGCGCTTCACGGCCCCGACATGCGACGCATGGCCGCCCTTGCGACCGGCCTCCGAGGCGAGTGCGTGATCGCGGGAAAAGCTGCGCTTGTCCGGATTGACGCTCTGCCCGCCCTTGCGCCCGGCCTTGGCGGCCAATTCCGGGTTTTGCGAAAAGCTCCGCTTTTCGTCCGGAACGCTCTGCCCGCCTTTGCGCGCGATCAGCTTTTGTTTTTCGGGATCCATTGAAGCAAAGCCACGGTTGGATTTGCGTGATGATTGCTGGATTGTCGTCATCGCTAACCTCCCTGCGCGTCGACGCCGCCTGCGCTTCAATCAGCGACGGGCATGGTCCGACGCGCCGAGAATTTCGGCTCGCGCGCCTCGCCAAGACGACGCCGCTCAAGGGCGCCGACGCCTTACACTAGGGGTTAACGCTCGCGCCAAGACAAAGTTGCCGCCAAAATGCGATATGTGTCGCATTTTTGTTGTTTTTGTCCCGACGCGCTGAAAAGACGTTGATTCATTCGCCGTTTCAGGCGCGCCCGGCGGGATGCGAACGCCGATCGAAAAACAGCGCCTGGCTGATGACGGCTTTGAGCGCCTCCACGGCGAAAGGTTTTGCGATCAAGAAAGCCGGCTCCGGCGCTTCGCCGAGCAGGAAACGCTCGGGATAGGCGGTGATAAAAATCACCGGCGTCGACAATTCGCCAAGTATTTCATTGACCGCTTCCAGTCCCGAACTGCCGTCGGCGAGCTGGATATCGGCTAGGATCAACCCCGGCTTCTCCCCTTCGATCGCCTTCACGGCTTCCTTATGGGTGCGCGTCAAGGCGATGACGCGATGGCCGAGTTCCTCCACCACCTCGCGCAGATCGTCCGCGATCAGCGGCTCGTCTTCGATAATCAGCACGTCGGTGGCGATCTGATTGGAGATTTCCGCGTTGGCCGCCTCGATCAGCGCGCTCGCTTCGTGCGGCGACACGTCAAGGGTGCGCGCCACTTCGTCGACGTCGAATCCTTCGAGCGCGTTGAGCAGAAAAGCGATGCGCGGACGCAGCGAGATCGCGTCGAGATTGCGCCTCGCGCCCGGATCGAGATCGCCAACTTCGCCGTGGTCCGTATGGGCGTTGATCGGGGCCGCCGCCCAAATATCGAGCAGCAGCCGGTACAAGACGATCTTCGGATCGTCGCCGGGGCGCAGCCGCGCCTTTGCGGATTTGTCGGTCTGGTCCGCGACCAGCGTTTCCAGCGCCGCCAGCGCATAGGCGTCGCCTCCCGCCTGGCTCCCGGTCAGGGCGCGGGAGAAGCGCCGCAAAAACGGAATGTAACGACCAACTTCCTGTGATATAGACATTCTGCACCGCTCCGCAGCGCCCCGCGCGCCCTCGTCGAGATTCGCCAACGCCTTCCGCGACAAAACGCCGGCTTTTTATTCGGAACCAATCGCTACAACTTGCGTTCACTCCAAGTTGGCCCGCTCAGTATAACGCGGCGGTCGGCCGCCGCTAGAGAAATGATGCGCCTTAGCTACGAGGAGCCCATGGTAGATAAAACACGCAACAATCCCTTAAGAGGCGTCGTCGTCGAACAAGGCCACAGAGAAAAACCCGCCGACAACGATCTTTTGGGGAAAGGTTCTGCGCGTAGGGAATGTAGTCGCCGCCAAACTTTGGCGCTGATGGAGAGGAATGGCTCCGCCAAGTCCTCCGAGCGTAGCGAGGATGTTTCGCCATTTCCCCGAGCGGCCCCGGTGGCTGGGCCCCTCGGGGAGCATATCGGTCGAGAGTTGCGGGGGCTTTACGAGGATGTCGTGGCGCAGCCGGTGCCGGATCGATTTCTCGAACTCTTGAACAAATTGGAGGCCAGCGCGATATATGAAGAGGAGGGGCCACCAACGCCTAAGGGGATGGATTGACGACAGACGGGGTTTCCGCTGGCGGCGGGGGATTGAAGGCGGATCTCGTATCCGCCATCCCCGGGTTGCGGGCGTTCGCGGTTTCGCTATCCGGGAACTCGGACCGCGCCGACGATCTTGTGCAGGAGACGTTGGTCAAGGCGTGGGTGGGAATGAACTCCTTCACCGAGGGCACCAATCTTACCGCTTGGCTTTTCACCATTCTGCGCAACATTTATTACAGCGACTATCGCAAGCGGCGGCGCGAGACCGCCGACCCCGACGGCGTGATCGCCGGGCGTATGGTTACGCCCGCCGCCCAGCCGGGCCATATGGATTTTCTCGATTTTCGCGCGGCGCTGCAAAAGCTGCCGGTCGACCAGCGCGAGGCGCTCATTCTGATCGGCGCGTCGGGCCTTTCCTACGACGAGGCGGCGGCGGTGTGCGGGTGCGCGCCTGGCACCATGAAGAGCCGCGTCAACCGCGCCCGCAACCGGCTCGCCGAAATATTGGCGCCGGGCGAGACGCAGGGCGGGAATAGCGACTTCGGCGAAGCCGCCTCCAGCGCCCGCGCCGAGGCCGATTGAAGCGCGGCGCGAAATGCCGCATAGGCTTTGCTCGCAACTCCATCCCCTATGTTTCGCGAGCATGAAGCCGATGACGACCGACGACCACCGTTTAGAGCGCGACTCCTTTGGCGACATCGCCGTCCCGGCGAGCGCCTATTGGGGCGCCCAGACCCAGCGTTCGCTGGAGAATTTCCCGATCGGCGGCCAGCGCATGCCGATCCAGGTCGTCCACGCGCTGGCGCGCGTCAAGCGCGCGGCGGCGCAGGTGAACGCCGCCAAGGGGATGATCAAGCCGGACGTGGCGCAGGCCATCGTCACCGCGGCTGACGAAGTCGTCGACGGCAAGCTCGACGATCAGTTCCCGCTCGTCGTCTGGCAGACCGGCTCGGGCACGCAGTCCAATATGAACGTCAACGAGGTGATCGCCAACCGCGCCAATGAGCGACTCGGCGCGCCGCGGGGCGCCAAAGCGCCGGTGCATCCCAACGATCACGTCAATTGCGGCCAGTCGTCGAACGATTGTTTCCCGACCGCCATTCACATCGCGGGGGCGCTGGCGCTCTCAAGCAAGCTACTGCCGTCGGTGCGCCGGCTGCATGCGGCTTTGGACGCCAAGGCGAAGGCCTTCGACAAAATCGTGAAAATCGGCCGCACCCATTTGCAGGACGCGACGCCGGTGACGCTGGGCCAGGAATTTTCCGGCTATGCCGCGCAGGCAGGTTACGCCGCCGCGCGGCTGGAAAAAGTTCTGCCCGATCTTCTGGCGCTGGCGCAGGGCGGCACGGCGGTCGGCACCGGCCTCAACACCACGATTGGGTTCGCCGAGGAGGTCGCCGCCAATATCGCCGCGCAGACGGGTCTTCCCTTCGTCACCGCGCCCAATAAATTCGAGGCGCTGGCCGCGCATGACGCGATTGTGTTTGCGCATGGCGCGATCAACGCATTGGCGACCGGGCTCTACAAGATCGCCAGCGACATCCGGCTGATGGGCTGCGGCCCGCGCGCCGGTTTCGCCGAGCTGAAACTTCCCGAGAACGAGCCCGGCTCGTCGATTATGCCCGGCAAGGTCAATCCGACCCAGGTCGAAGCCATAACCATGATTTGCGCGCGGGTGTTCGGCAATCACGCGACGATCAGTTTTTCGGCGACGCAGGGCCATCTCGAATTGAACGTGATGAAGCCGGTGATCGCCTTCGCGCTGCTGGAGTCGATCGATCTGCTGGCCGAAGGGATCGACAGTTTCGTGCTGCGCTGTCTCGACGGGATCGAGCCCGACACCGCCAATATCGCACGCTTCCTGGAGCGGTCGTTGATGCTGGTGACGGCCCTCGCGCCCAAGATCGGCTATGACGCCGCGAGCAAGATCGCGAGAGCCGCGCATAAAAACGGCACGAGCCTCAAGGAAGAGGCGCTGGCCAGCGGCAAGGTGACGGAAGCCGAGTTCGACGCCATCGTGCGGCCGGAGAAGATGCTGGCGCCGGAGGCGTGAAAAAGGCGTCCCCTCCCGCCACGAGCGGGGGAGGGGACGCCCTTGCGATGCGATCCAGCACAGAAAGCCCTAGGCCTTCCAGATGTGGCACCAGCCATTGGCGCTGATTTCACCCGACACCGATTTGCAGGCGTTCGGGGAGACGAACAGCTTGCAGTTGGCGCAGTTTTGATCGCCCTTCGGCGATGCGCGGTAGCCCACTGAACCTTGGGACGCCTTCGCCGCATAGGCGACGCCCGTGCCGATCCCGAGGAATGAAACCACTCCCGCCATCCCGCGCAGAATTGTGCGTCGCGTAGCTTTGGAATTAAGGTCGGATTTGATAGTCATGGTCTGTTCTCCATTTTCGATCGCGGCGACGCCGTCTTTATTCTCCTCGCCGTCGCATCCCGATCGCTAGACGTATGGAAACGCACTGGCTTGCTTTGAAGTCAGGCAGAAACTTCTATATGCACGCCTGCTATATGTATCGCGCTCGGCGCGAGTTCTCGCAATTTGGCATATCGTCGCAGTGCAGCATTTAAGGCGGCCTCGGAGGTCGAGATCAATCCGCGATGGATATTTTGCCTTGCTCATAACCCAAGCCCGGCGGCGGGAGCCGGGTCTTTGGAATCTCGGCGGTTGATCCTTGTCAACTTGAACACCGTGCCCCAATTTGAAGCGCCTCCCAGATTCGTCGTGCCGTAGAGCGCGCCTTTTTTGTCGAAGGTCAGGCCGGAGAGCGGATGAGCGCCGTCGCGCCGACCCGTGAATTTGTGCAGAACGGTCTCGGTCCACCGCGTCCGGCCAGCGGCCGGCGGCGTCAGCTTGAAAACAGCGCCACGGTTCGAAGTTCCGCCAAATATCGTCGTGCCGAAGAGCGCGCCTTTCTGGTCGAAGATCAGGCCGGCGGCTTGCGGACTCTTGCCGTCCGCGTCCGTGAAGCCATACAACACGGTTTCGCTCCACCGCGTCTGGCCATTGGCCGGCGGCGTCAGCTTAAACACAGTGCCGGCGTTCGCGGGCCCTCCCCTGATCGTCGCGCCATAGAGTGCGCCATTCTGGTCGAAGATCAGACTGCCGAATGCGGGGAGACCGCCGTCGTTCCGGCCCGTGAAGCTATACAGCACGGTCTCGGTCCACTGCGTCTGGCCGGCGGCTGGCGGCGTCAATTTGAAAACGGCGCCAAGGTTCGACGTTCCGCCTCGGTATGTCGTGCCGTAGAGAGCCCCGCCAGCGTCAAAGATCAGACCGGCGAACGGATTAGCGCCATCGGTCCCATCCGTGAAGCTATACAGCACGGTCTCGGTCCACTGCGTCTGGCCGCCGACCGGCGGCGTCAATTTGAACACGGCGCCAAGGTTCGAAGATCCGCCAAATGTCGTCGTGCCGTAAAGCGCGCCGTCGCCATCGAAGATCAGGTCGACGGCTTGCGGATTATTGCCTTCTCCGCCGGTGAAGCCGTACAGCACGGCCTCGGTCCATTGCGTCTGTCCGGCGGCCGGCGGCGTCAGCTTGAAAACAACGCCGGCGTCGGCATCCCCTCCCTTGACCGTCGCGCCATAGAGCGCGCCTTTATTATCAAAGCTCAGGCCCGCCCATGGTTGACCGCCATCGATCCCGCCCGTGAAGCTATAAAGCACGGTCTCGGTCCATCGTGTCTGGCCGGCGGCCGGGGGCGTCAGCTTGAAAATAGCGCCGGCGTTCGCGGCCCCTCCCTTGACCGTCGCGCCGTAGAGCGCGCCTTTTCGGTCGAAGGTCAGGCCGGCGAGCGAATAGCCAGCGTCGGGCGAGCCTTTGAAGTTATAAAGCACGGTCTCCGTTGGAAGATGCGCATTCCGAGGGCGCGCTTGAGCGGAACCGGCGGCGGCCACTAGCGTGGCGGCGCCAACCATTGTGAGCATCGGCCCCCATCTGGAGCATTGATCAAAGGAAGCAGCCATAAGATTGTCAGCATAACTCTCGGCTTGGCTCGTCACAAAGTGAATTCAACAACCTGCGATTACGAAACAATGGCGTTGGTTACTTTTGGCGCCGCACAAACCGGAACGCAAAAAAGCCGCTCTCGCGCCCAACCCCAGGAAAGACACCCCGCCAAACCTCCCTGCAATAGTCCGCGCCGCTTCGATTCCGTTATCGCGCTGATCGACCCTCAGCTGTGCTCCAAAAATTTGTCGCATGCCAATGCTGCATTGCGATTAGTCAGAGAACTGATATAGTCGCCGGGCTTGCGCACAACTGTGGCTTGCGGCAAAAAGCCACGGACGAATCAGCCAGATGAAGGCTATATTGCCGAGCGATTCCGGTGGATCGGCGCGGGCGCGTGGGGTGTTCTGGCGTAAGGCTGCGGTTTGTTTTGTTCGCACATGCGAAGGAGCTGAAATGCCCATCGAAGCGGAGCGACGCCGGTTTCGCGAAAGCGTGCGGCGTAATATCGCGGAGTCGCGCAAGTCACGGGTTTCGCCCGGCTTGCGCCGTTCGTTAGTAGCGTCGCCGGGGCTAACGGGCGCGCTTAATTAACTGCGAATTAACCATGTTTGTTGCACAAATCATTGGCAACAAAAGAGAAATTGAGAGAATGGAGGAAGCTATGACCGATGTGAGCATCCGCGGGCGGGACTCAAATATCCCCGCGCTTCTCGTCTTCGGCGTCGTGGGCCTCATGGGCGCGGCGACGCTGGGCTTGGCTTTCGCGCCCCGCTCGGCGGAAGCCATACCAAGCTTCGCTCGGCAGACCGGCCAGCCCTGCGCCTCCTGTCACACCGCCTTTCCAGAACTGACGCCCTTCGGTCGCCGCTTCAAGCTCGGCGGCTACACGATGGGCGGCGGCATGTCGATCGAGGAAGCGCCGCCGATCGCCGGCATGCTTCTTCCGACCTTCACCAAGACCAAGGTGCAGCAGGATTCTCCACCGACGAACCCCGACGGTTACCCGATCGCCCACACCAACGACAATTTCGTCATGCAGCAGGCGAGCCTGTTCTATGGCGGTCAGATCTACGGCAATCTCGGCGCCTTCGTGCAGGGAACCTACGACAAGGCGGCTCAGCACACCTATCTCGACAACACCGATATTCGCTACGCCGACACGACGCAGATCGGCGGGATCGACGTGCTCTACGGGCTCGACGTCAACAATGGTCCGACCGTCCAGGACGTCTGGAACACCACGCCGGCCTGGGGCTCCCCCTTCGCCGCCTCGACGCTGGCGCCGGCCTTCTCGCCGCCGGGAACGCAGATCGAGAGCGGTTTTGGCGGCCGCAGCGTCGGCACGGGCGCCTACGTGTTCCTCCACGACATGCTGTATCTCGAAGCCTCCGTCTATCACAATCTGTCCAAGGGCCAGTTGAACGCGATTGGCCAGCCTTGCGCCAATAATTCGGACTATGTGCAAAATGTGCAGGCCTGGGCGGCGCAGAACTATTTGCCGAACCAGCCCTATAGTTCGGCCTGCGCCTCCAATTCGCTTTCCGGCGCGGCGCCCTACTGGCGCGTCGCGTTAGAGCCGAGCTGGGGCGACCATTCGCTGATGCTCGGCGCGTTCGGCTTCTATCCGCAGGTGCTGCCGGGCCGGGTGATGGGCTATGGCGTCGACTCCTACCGAGACATCGGCTTCGACGCGCAATATCAATACATCAACGATGTCCATGCGCTGACACTCAAAGTCACGCGCATCAGCGAGATGCAAAATCTCCAGGCGACCTATGCGCAGGGCGTCGCCGGCCAGGCGATCAACGCCTTGGGAATCGTCAATGCGTTCGGCCTGCCGCCGGTCACCGGCAACGCGTCGTCGAATCCCGTCAATTATTTGACGAGCTTCAAAGCCTCGGCGGCCTATGTCTGGGATCACACGATCAGCGGCACGGTCGGCTATTTCAGCGTGCATGGAAGCGCCGACGGCACGCTTTACGGCAATGCTCTTCTGGGCCTGTCAGGCCCCTCCGCCTATGGCTCGCCGGACGGCAAGGGGCTGATCTTCGACGTCGCCTATATGCCCTTCAGCAAGGGCAGTCCGGGACTATGGCCCTGGGCCAACGCCAAGATCGGCCTGTCCTACACGCACTACCTCCAGCTCTATGGCGGGACCAGCAATTTCGACGGGCTCGGAACCTACTATAACGGCAGCAGCTGGCGCTCGCACACCGCGACCGACAATAACACGCTGTTCCTCTATACCTGGATCGCGTTCTAAACATCGACCGGCGCCTCGATCAAAGTCGAGGCGCCGTCGCGCTCAAAACGGCGCGCCGTCGAGCCTTCCCATGCGGCCTTCGACATAGTCGGCGTAGGCCTGCTCGATCGCCTCGCTCGAATTGAACACGTAGGGCCCGCGAAACACCAGCGGACGCGGCGCGCGCTCGCCGCCGAGCAGCAGAGCGTCCAGCGGCGCGGCGCCGGGATTTTCCAGCGTCACCGACGGCGCCGGATGCAGCAAGGCCAGTTCGGCGCGCGAGACCTCCTCGCCGCCGATGCTGGCCGCGCCCGCCAGCACATAGACAGCGAGCTCATGCGACGGCTCGGTCGGCAGCGTCACGGACGCGCCCGGCGCCAGCGTGATGTGGACAAGCTGCGCCGGTCCTTGCAGGCGGATCGGCCCCGGCTCCGCGAAATACAGCGCCATGTCGCCGCTGAGCAGTTTTATGCGCGCGCCGGCAATGGCGGTTTGCGGGACATCGGCCGCCGCGACCACGCCATAGCGCGGCGGCTGGTCGTCGAACGCCGCGGGCTGGCGCGTCCACAGCTGCACGGTGTTCATCAACCCATCGGCCCCGCCGCGCAACATTTCCGCGTGAATCATGCCGCGCCCGGAACTGATCCATTGCGCGCCGCCGGCCGTGAGCGTGTCGCTATTGCCAAAGGAGTCGCGGTGATCGTTCTCGCCCGAAAGCAGATAGGAAATCACCTCGATGCCCGCATGCGGATGCGCCGGCACGCCGCCGGGCGGCGGCGCGCCCGGACCGAATTGATCCAAAAACACAAACGGCCCGACCGCCTCCAGCGCCGGCGTCGGCAGCGAGCGCAGCACGCGCACGCCCGCGCCGACGCTCGCCTGCGACGGCGCGATCTTAAGCGCGACGACTTTGTACGCGACATCGGTTGCCGTCATTGAAGACCTCCCGTGCGAATCCGTCTGTGCAAGCAACATAGGGCGCTGAGCGAAAACGGGCCAGTCGCCGCCACCTTATTTGGGGAAAGCCCGCTTTGAACCCCAGCAATTTATGCGTCGACCGTCATTAAAAAAGCCGCTCGCGGCGACATCGTAAAGTTCCGAGCGCGCAACCCGATAAGGAAACGCGCGGCGCTTAACGCGATCGGCCGCCTCTCGTTTCCCGAGCGATACGCTAAATTCTTTCGAAATAATTTCCGTGTAATTTTTTGCATGTTTCCGTCCGGGCGAACAACCTCGGGATCGTCGAGGGCGCGCTTAGTCGACGGGAAGCGTGAGGGGCGTAATGCGACGAGACATGGAATTGATCCGCCAAATGCTTCTTTTGATCGAAGCCATGCCCATCCCGCTCGGCGCCGGCTTGGTGCTTAAGTCGGGCGCGGAGGAGATCGCCGTTCCGGGCTACACGGTCGAACAGATAAAGTTCCATTTCTCATTGCTTCGCAACGCCGGCTTCATCGATGTCGTGACGATCGAGCCAACCACCGGCATGCGTCTGAAGGGCCTCACTTGGGCCGGGCACGATTTTCTCGATCGCGCGCGCGATCCCGAGGTTGAGGCGCACGAAAACGCTGCTGCGACGGACGCGGACTTAATGCCCATGTCCTCATTTGTTTCTGAGCGCAGACCCCGCACTTCACCCGGCGTCGAGGAGGCGACGGCCTATCCGCGCAAGCCTTTGCGCAACAGAGCCTGATCGGCGGGCGCCTTCGGCTTTTTCATGCTAGGAACGGCGCCGCCGGGAGCGCCGGGTCGCGCTCGCACCTATGAGGATTTGCGCGAGATGAGCGAGGCCTATCCGCCGGAGCCGAACGGGACGGCGCGGCGCGCGGGCGTCCTTTCCAGCCGCCAGATCGCCGCGCTGGTCGAGGCCGGCTTTGTCGGCGTCGACGCGCCCTTGGCGCCGGATCAGATTCAGCCGGCGAGCCTCGATTTGCGCCTCGGCGCCAAGGCCTTTCGCGTGCGCGCGAGTTTTCTACCGGGACGCGACCGCAGCGTCGGAGATCTGCTGCGCGAGTTGAAATCCGACGAGATGTCGCTCGCCCATGACGGCGCCGTGCTGGAGCGCGGATGTTTTTACGTCGTTCCGCTGATGGAGCGGCTCGCTCTGCCCAAACATCTGTCGGGCGCGGCCAATCCCAAAAGCTCGACCGGGCGGCTGGATATTTTTACGCGGCTGATCACCGATCGGGGCGAGCGCTTCGATCTGGCGGAGCCCGGCTATCAAGGGCCGCTCTACGCCGAAGTCTCGCCGCGCAGTTTTTCGGTGCGCGCGCGCGCCGGCACACGTCTCAATCAGCTGCGTTTTCGCCAGCACGACGCTCTCGCGCCACAGCAGACGAGTTTCGCGCTCTCCGATGTGGAACTCGCCGCGATTCACGCGCGCGCGAATCTTGTCGATGGACCGCTCAATCTACGCGACGGCGTGGTGCTGCGGGTCGATCTCTCGGCGCCGTTGCACGAGGGCGTCGTCGGCTATCGCGCGCAAAAACACACGGATGTGATCGATGTCGACCGCATTGGCGCTTATAGAGTCGAGGATTTCTGGGACGTGCTGCCGGCGCGCGCCGACCGGCGGCTGATTCTCGATCCCGGCGATTTTTACATTCTCGCCTCGCAAGAGAGACTTTGCATTCCGGCCGACCTCGCCGCCGAAATGGCCCCGATGGACGCCGCCATCGGCGAGTTCCGCGTGCATTACGCCGGCTTTTTCGATCCGGGTTTTGGCGCCAGCGCGGAAGGGCTGCCGGGCAGCCGCGCCGTGCTGGAAGTGCGCAGCCGCGAAGTGCCGTTCATTTTGGAGGACGGGCAGTTCATCGGGCGCCTGGTCTACGAGCCGATGGCCGAGACGCCCCAGGCGCTTTACGGCGCGGCGGGGCTGTCCAACTATCAGGGGCAGGGGTTGAAGCTGTCGAAGCATTTTGCGGGGGCGTAGGCGAAGCGCTGAGCGCGGAGTGGGCGAGCGCTTGGCGTTTATATAGAGATATGTATAATCGGATGATCGAAGAACGGAAAACCAAAGACCTCATCTGGGTGGCTTCCAGCCGCCGTGACATGAGGGATATGCCGAGGTCCGTTCAGCGGAGTTTTGGATTGGGACTGTTCGCCGTCCAATGCGGCGTCTCGCCGCCTGACGCCAAAGCTCTCAAGGGCTTTGGCGGGGCGGGCGTCATGGAGTTGATCGAGGACGATCGCGGCGGAACTTATCGCGCTGTCTATACCGTCCGGTTCGCGAGCGCGGTCTATGTCCTGCACGTCTTCCAGAAGAAGTCGAAACGGGGCGTCGCCACGCCCGCGCATGAGATCGAACTGGTTCGCGAACGGCTGAAACGCGCGGAGGCGATTCACGCGGAGCGAATGGAGAAAGGCGCGCCATGAACGAGGATTACGAGGAAACCAGCGGCAATGTTTTCGCCGACCTGGGATTCAAAGAGTCCGGGCAGGAGCTTCTGAAGGCGAGGCTCGCCGTGCAAATTTATCAGCTCCTGAACCAGCGCGGGCTCACGCAAACCGAGGCGGCGAGACTGCTTGGGACCACCCAACCGCAAATCTCGGCCTTGATGCGATGTAAACCCGTGTCAGTGTCGGTGGGCCGTCTCATGGAATTTCTGACCATTTTGGGCCAGGACGTGGAAGTCATGGTGACGCCGACGGGGGACGATAAAGCGGGACGAATGTCCGTCGTGGTGGTCGCGCCGCGCGCCGCGTGAGGCGACGGCGATAAACCATCACCGCCTGGCGTGCTTCACGCCATAGAGGAAGTAAACGACAAGGCCGATGGCCATCCAGACGACGAGGCGAAGCCAGGTCTCGCCCGGCAGCGCCGCCATCAGCGCGAGGCAGGACAAAATGCCGAGAATGGGCAGCCAGGGAATTCCCGGCGCGCGGAACGGGCGGACGATGAGCGGGCTGTGCCGGCGCAGATGCAGCACGGCGTAGCAAACCAGCGCGAAGGCGGCGAGCGTGCCGATGCTGACCATTTCATCGAGGATGTCGATGGGCAGCAGGCCCGCCGTCAGGGCGGTCAGCGCGCCGACCAGCCATTGGCTGATCGCCGGCGTGCGGAACCTGTCGTGCAGTTTCGCGAACACCGGCGGCAGCAGACCGTCTTGCGCCATCGCGTAAAACACGCGAGTCTGGCCATACAGCAGCGTCAGCATCGCCGTGGTGAGCCCCGCAAGCGCGCCGAATTTCACAATCCAGGTGATGAAGGGCAGGCCGGTGTGGTCCATCGCCAGCGCGATCGGATCGGGCACGCCGAGTTGCTTGTACGACACAATGCCGGTCGCGACCGCCGAGACGCCGATATAGAGGACCGTGCAGATGACCAGCGAGCCGAGAATGCCGAGCGGCACGTCGCGCTGCGGCAGCCGGGCTTCTTGCGCGGCGGTCGATACGCCGTCGAAACCGATATAGGCGAAGAACACCAGCGCTGCGCCGCGCAACGCGCCGGTCCAGCCGTAATGGCCGAACCAGCTGAAATCCCAGTCGAAATCCGGCTCGATATGCGCGCCGCCGAAGTTTGAAACTCGCTCCCACGCCCAGCGGAAGAAATGCGCCTCGCCCGAATTTTCCGGCGCCAGCGGCGTCCAGTTGGAAAGATCGACATAGGGCGCGCCGAAAATAATGACCGCCAGCACCACGGCGACCTTGATCACGACGATGACGTTGTTGAAGGCCGCGCTTTCCTGCGTGCCGCGCGCCAGCAGCGCCGTCAGCATGAGGATTATGCCGGCGGCGGGCAGATTGAACAGCCCATGCGGGGGCGTCTCTCCGGCATGCGCCGGCCCGGCGTATAAAGCGTGGGTGAGTTCGGGCGGGAGGTTGACGCCGAAGCCTTGCAAAACCCTGTTGAAATAACCGGACCAGCCGACCGCGACCGTCGCGGCGCCGGCGCCATATTCGAGCACCAGATCCCAGCCGATGATCCAAGCGAAAATTTCGCCGAGCGTCGCGTAAGTATAGGTGTAGGTGCTGCCCGAGGCGGGAATCAGCGAGGCGAGTTCGGCGTAGCATAAAGCGACAAAGGCGCAGGCGATTCCCGACAGCAGGAAGGAAACCATCACGCCCGGTCCCGCGACATTGGCGGCGACCGTGCCGGTGAGCACGAAAATGCCGGCGCCGATGATCCCGCCGATGCCGAGCGCCATCAGCGAGCCCCAGCCCAGCGTGCGCTTCAGCCCGTGCTGCTCGGCGGCGTCATTGGCGGCGATGATGGATTCCACGGATTTGCGGGTGAAATAAACGCTCGTCGCTGATTCCGCCAAGGCGCTGTCCTTTCAGGGGCCGCCGCGCGGTTGTGCGCTGCGCTCGACTGGCGGCGATTATGGTTGCGGCGCCGAAAGATACAAGGGGAAATCGCACGGGGATTCCAATGCGCCCGCTGGCGCGAAAACTGCGTGGGCTTGCGCGGGGGCGGCTTTTGCGGCAATCGGGGCGCCTGTCCGTTCGGCGTCGCGCGCCGAAGGCCCCCTACTTTTGGCATGAAAGCGAAGAATGGCCCGCGACGCTAACGACACCACGCCGATTTCGTCGCGCCATGAACTCGTCGCTTGGATCGAGGCCGGCGTCAAACCGGCGGGAAGTCCGCTGCGCATCGGCACGGAACACGAAAAAATCGCGTATTACAAGGCGACGCGCGCGCCCGTTCCCTACGAGCCCGGCGGCATACGCGCGCTGATCGAGGGTTTGCAAGCGGCGCAGGGCTGGACGCCGATCTTCGACCGCGACGCCCTGATCGGGCTTTACGACGCTGACGGCGGCGGCGCGATTTCGCTGGAGCCGGGCGGGCAGTTCGAACTCTCCGGCGCGCCGCTCGACGACGTTCACGCGACCGGGGCCGAACGCGACGCGCATTTCGACGCGCTGGAGCGCATCGCCGCGCCGCTGGGGATCGGTTTTCTCGATCTCGGCGCCAGCCCACAATGGTCGCGCGCGCAGACGCCGGCCATGCCCAAGCAGCGCTATGGAATCATGTCGGCCTATATGCCGAAGGTCGGGTCGCTCGGCCTCGACATGATGTTTCGCACTGCGACGATCCAGGTCAACCTCGATTTCACCAGCGAAGCCGACATGGTGCGCAAGATGCGCGTCGGCCTCGCGCTTCAGCCGATCGTCACCGCGCTATTCGCCAATTCGCCGTTTCTCGACGGCCGGCCGACCGGCGCGCTGTCGCAGCGCTCGAACATCTGGCGCGACACCGACGCCGACCGCACGGGGATGCTGCCCTTCGCCTTCGAGGACGGCATGGGCTTCGAGCGCTATGTCGATTACGCGCTCGACGTCCCGATGTATTTTGTGAAGCGCGGCGAGGTCTATCACGATGTCGCCGGCGCGCGCTTTCGCGATCTCATGGCCGGAAGGCTGGCGGGGCTGCCCGGCGAGCGTGCGACAATCGCCGATTGGGCCAATCATCTCTCGACGATCTTTCCCGAAGTGCGGCTGAAAACCTATCTCGAAATGCGCGGCGCCGACGCTGGCCCGCGCACCCATATCACCGCGCTGCCGGCGCTGTTCGCCGGGCTGTTCTACGACGGCGCGGCGCTGGATGGCGCTTGCGATCTTATTCGCGGCTGGAGCGCGCAAGAGCGCCAGACTCTGCGCGACGAGGTTCCGATAAAGGCGCTGGCGGCGGCGATCCAGGGCCGCGCCGTTCGCGACATTGCGTTGGATATGCTGGCGCTCGCCCGCGCGGGGCTAAAGCGGCGCGCGCGGCGGGACGTCGCCGGCGCGGACGAAACGATTTATTTGGAGCCGCTGGAGGCCATAGCGCAAACCGGCAGGACATTGGCGGCGCAGCGGCTGGAGGACTTTTACGGCCCTTGGCGGGAGTCGGTCGAGCCGGCTTTCGAGGAATGCGCGCTATAGATTTTTGTTTTGAGGCGTTTGCTTAACGCGAACCGGCATCCACTTCACCCGAAAACGCAAAATTTCCGTTTTCAGCGGCGATAGAGATCCGTCCCATTGGCGGCGCCGGCGCGAATGTGGAAGCTCTCGGAGGCGGGGTGCACGCCTTCCGTTCCCGCCGCCGCGTAACCGCCGGATGGAGTGGGTTGGCGGGGCGCGAACAAGCGCGGAATCTCGGTGCGCGGCGCCTCGGCGCGCACATGACCGCCTACCCGCACGCAGCCCTGCGCTCCGGAAATCGCCACGAAATCCGCGCCCAGTCTGGCGCAGCGGTCGCCCGACGCAGCGCCCGGACTCTCGGCGTGGGCCGGCGCGCATGCGATCAGCGCGGCGATTCCCAAGGGCCGCCATGCCTTCGCGAGGAAACTGCGGGCCTCTTCCGTGCGCGAGAAGCGAAAACGGCGTGAACAAACCATCATGCGTGCGTCGACCTTGTGGTTCCCGTGGGCTCGATGGCGCAATGGCCAAACGACCGAATCTGTCCGCGATTTGGCAAAATTCCCTAAAGCTTAAGGATTGTCGCCCGGAAACTAACGCATACGCCGGCGGCTAGTTTTACGCTGGAGGGCGCGGTCGCCCGCGCCCTGCCGCTTCGTCGCCGCTCGCACTAGACGCAAACATCGTGGCAGCATCGTGTCGCGGCGGCGGGCTGTTCACAGCCAATCGCCGAGAACCGATTGTACGAGCGCCAAGGCCGCGACGGCGGCGGTGTCGGCGCGCAGCACGCGCGGACCGAGCGACAGCCGCAAGACATTGGGATTACGCAGAATTTGCGCGCGCTCGGCGTCGTCGAAACCGCCCTCGGGACCGATCAACAGACTAATGGGCGCAGCGGTTCCTTTCTCGTCGCCATGCGCCGCCGCGCGTCGCAACATCGCGACGGGATCGGCGACCTCGGCGTTCTCGTCGCAAAAGATCAACAACCGACCGGCGGGCAGCGACGCAAGCCAGTCGGCGAGATCCTGCGCTTGGGCGATTTCCGGCACATTCAGCAAGCCGCATTGTTCGGCGCCCTCGATTGCATTGGCGCGCAGGCGTTCGAGATTGACCCGCCGCACCTGGGTGCGGCGGGTGAGCACCGGGATAAGCCGCGCGACGCCCATTTCGGCGGCCTTCTGCACCATATAGTCGAGACGCGCCTGCTTGAGCGGAGCGAAGGCGTAATCGAGATCGCCTGCAAGGTTTTGCGCGCGCGTTGGTTCCTCGACGATAAGCGCCGCCGCGCGACGCGAGGCCATCTCGATCCGGGCGCGCCACTCGCCGTCGCGGCCGTTGAACAGCAGCAGCGGATCGCCGGCGCGCAAACGCAGCACGTTCAGCAGGTAATTCTGCGCGGCGGGCGCGGGAACGACGCGCGCGCCGACATGAAGCGGCGCCTCGACGAACAGCCGCTGCGCGGCGAAATCATATGTGGACAAGAGTCTATCCTTGTGGGTGGATCGCGCCGGCGCGATAAAGTTTATGGTTTAAGCGCGGCGACGGCGAAAATCGACCGGGTTTCGACGCGCGCGGAAAATAAGCGGGGCCTTCGTTTTAACCCCGGCGGCGCGGGAGCCAGAGTCTTGGATAAGCGTCATAAATCTTCGGACGCAGCGCCTTGCGCCTTCGCGCTCGACTCGGCGGCGCTGTTCGATCTCGCCGACTTCGCGATCGACGCGGCCCGCCGCGCCGGCGCGGATTACGTCGACATCAGGCTCGGCGAGACGCGGCGCGAATTTCTGCAAGCGCGCGACGAGCGGCTGGAGGAGGCCGGAGAGAGCGCCGCGACGGGCTTTGGTCTGCGCGTGCTGCGCGGCGGCTGCTGGGGATTTTACGGCTCGTCGACCCTTTCGCGCGCGGCGATCCTGGTCGGGGTGGACGTCGCGCTCGCCAATGCGCGCGCGGTCGCGCCGATACAGCCGCGCCCCATTGTCGTCGAGGCCCTGGCCAACGTCGAAGCGCGCTGGGCGATGCCGCTTGGGATCGATCCTTTCGAAGTTTCCGTCGCCGACAAGGCCGATTTTCTGCTTTGCGTAAACGCCGCCGCCCGCGACGCCGGGGCCGACTTCTGTTTTGCGACATTTCTGGCGGCGCGCGAGGAGCGGCTGTTCGCCAGCAGCACGGGCGCGCGCATCGCGCAGACGCGCACGCGCGTGCAGCCGCAGTTCAAAATCACCGCTGTCGACAAAGCCTCGGGGCGCTTCGCGACGCGCGACAGCCTCGCGCCGGGGCGCGGCGCCGGCTGGGATTATGCGATCTCCTGCGGCTTGATCGAGGAAGCGCGCCAGGGCGCCGAGGACGCCCAGCGAAAGCTGCGCGCGAAACCTGTGCAGCCGGGGCTGCGCGATGTGGTGATCGCCCCCAGCAATCTGTTTTTGACGATTCACGAGACGGTCGGACACTCCACCGAACTCGACCGCGCGCTCGGTTGGGAGGCGAACTTCGCCGGCACGAGTTTCGTCAAGCCCGACATGCTCGGCGACCTGCGCTTCGGCTCGGAGCTGATGACTATTCTGGCCGACCGCACGCAAGAGGGCGGGCTCGCCACCATCGGCTTCGACGACGATGGCGCGCCGGCCTCGGCGGCGGATTTCGCCATCGTCGAAAACGGCGTGTTCGAGAGTTTTCAGATGGCGTTGGGGCAGGCGCATCTGATCGGCTTGCCGTGCTCAAACGGCTGCGCCTATGCCGACAGCCCCTGCGCCTTTCCGATCCAGCGCATGCCCAATATTTCGCTGGCGCCCAATCGCGCGCTCTGTTCGCTGGGCGATCTTATCGGCGGCGTCGAGGACGGGCTCTACATCGTCGGCGCCGGGAGTTGGAGCATCGACCAGCAGCGCGACAATTTTCAGTTCGGCGGCCAGTTGTTCTTCGAGATCAGAAACGGCGCGCTCGGCGAGATGGTTCAGGGCGCCGCCTATCAGGGACGCACGCTCGACTTCTGGCGCGGACTCGATGGGCTTGGCGACGCTTCGACTTACGAGCTTCAGGGCGTCTTCACCTGCGGCAAGGCCGAGCCGATGCAACTCGCGCCGGTCTCGCACGGCGCGCCGGCGGCGCGTTTTCGCGGCGTGCGGATTCTCGACACCGACGCGGCTATCTGAACAGCGAGACGAGGCCGGTTGGCGTTCGGCCTCGTCTCTCTCTAGCCCTCCGCGTCGTCGCGGGCGGGTCTTAAAAACGCCAAGAGGTTTCGATCAAACCGAAAGCGCCGCGGCCCCTCAACCTCTCATGCTCAATACCGCTGGCCAAGGTCAGGTGAAACGCGCCGATTTCCGACAAGGTCAGATGGGCGCCGAGTTTCGAGACCTGATCGCGTCGGAGGCCATCGGCGACGGCGAAGGGGCCGACGTAAACTTTGCCGAGCGTCCCGCAACCCCAGAGGGACGGCTCGAAGATAGCGATCCCGAGTTTGGCTTCGGCAAGCGTTCTCTGGCTTGTTTGTGAATAAGACTCCTTCATAGCGATCATCGTGTTCTTCAAGGGCGCATATTCGAACTCCCATCCGCGTTTCACGCTCAAGGCGCCGATCTGCCCCCATTTTTCGTCATCCTGCCTTTTGAGCGCACTGTAGGCCGCCACGGCGCCAAACGGTTGGGGCAAACGCGCAAAAGCCGCGGCGCTTTGGAGGTTCAAATACCCGATGCTCTCGCGCCTCAAAAGCTGATCGGCCTCTTGGGCCTGTTGGCGCCACGCGAGGGGCGAACTCGTGCCTGGATCGGCGACGCTGAGATCGATCGACTGCGGTGTCGCGATGACCTGTTCCCATCCGGCCGAGGCGAGGCGCTCGAGCCCGTGGTCGTCGCGCAAGTATTGGAGGGCGAAGCGGCTATCCTCCGCCGCGTGGCTCGGTTTCGTGGAAACTTCCGCCGCCGCCCCGCGCGCCGGGCCGGTCGCGAAGATCGTCGCGACGTTCTGAGAAGGGAGCATTTGGACAAGCGATGCGCTGCACGCCGCTTCGCGATCATCCTTTGAACTCTGTTGCTCAAACGGGCAGGCGTGCGCCGCGCCGAAAACAGCCGCGAAAGAGAGGACTCCCGTAACGATAAGCGACTTGAACATGACGCGCCCCCGCCACACTTGCAGGGGGAGAACGTGCGGCAAGGGTTAAGCGTTCCGCGCGAGTTGAGGCCAAACACGAAAAATTAACGCCATCCTCTTTCCACCGCCGACCCCGCGTGAGAACCGGCGAGGTTGAAGGGATTGGGCTGGCGATCGGCCGGCGAAGGCGACAGAGTGAGCGAGGCTGTATGAAAACGCGGCGGAGGCATTCATTTGTCCGTACGCGATTTTTTTGCGACTTCTCGCCCTCGGGCTGGACCCTGATGGCGCGAAACGGCTCGCCAAGCGTTGGATTTCGATCACCCCCCGGGTGGTCCTCGGCCCGGCCATCGGCCATATTGGCGAAGGCCCCGAGCGCGGGGCGCCCGTGACAACGCCCATGCCATCAGAGGCCCCGTGTTTCTTTCCGCGCAAGACATCGACCCCTTCGCCACCCGGCTGCTGGCCCGCTCGCGCGCCGACGGCTGCGAGATCGCGATTCGCGGCGGCGAGGAGCAGAATCTGCGCTTTGCGCATGGCGCCGCGACCACCAATCGCACGCTCTCCGACATCTGCCTGCGCGTCTCGTCGCATATCGGGCGAAGAGTGGGCTCGGTCGAAATCTCTTCCCTCGATGAAGACGCGGCGCTGCGCGCGCTGGAACGCTCGGAGAGCATCGCGCGCGCGCTGCCGCCGGACCAGGATTATGTCGCGCCGCTGGGGCCGCAAAACTACGACGCCTCGCGCCGCTATTGCGAGGCCACGGGAACGCTGCGCATGGACGCGCTGGCGGCCTGCGCGGGCGCGGCGATCGGCGAAGGGGCGCGGCGCGGCGTCGAGACGTTCGGCTGCGCCGCCAGCGGGCGCCGCTTCATCGCTCTGGCCAATAGCGCGGGGCTGTTCGCCTACGACTGTTGCAGCGAGATCGAACTCTCCGTCACCGCGCGCAACCGCGCCGACGACTGGTCGGGCTGGGCCGCCGCCAATGAATTTCGCGCCGAATCGCTCGACGCCGCGGAAGTCGCGCGGCGGGCTTGCGAAAAGGCCGCCTATGACGAGCGCCCGCGCGATCTCGAACCCGGGCGCTACACGGTGATCTTCGAGCCGGCGGCGACGGCGGAGCTGGCGCGCTGGCTGCTGCGCGCGCTGGACGCCCGCGTCACCGAGGAAGGACGCGGTTTCTTCTCCGGCAAATGCGGCGCCGGGCCGCTGTTCGACGCGAAGCTGACGCTCGCTTCCGATCCGTGCGACCCGCTGACGCCCGAAAGCCCCATCGGCTTCGAGGGCGTGGCGCAACGGGCGCGGTTGTGGATCGACAAGGGCGAGGCCGCCTCCTTTTATCGCGATCGCGCCTTTGCGCAAAAATCCGGCGCGGAGGCGGTTCCGCATCCACGCAGCTTTTGCGTGCAGGGCGGGGGGGCGCCGATCGAGGAGATGATCCGCGCGACCAGGCGCGGCCTGCTGGTCACGCGGCTGTGGTACACGAATATGCTCGACCCGCGCTCGCTGCTGCTCACCGGCCTGACCCGCGACGGCAATTTCGTCGTCGAGAACGGCAAGGTCGTCGCGCCGGCCCGCAACATGCGCTTCAACGCCAGTCTCGCGGAGGTCTTCGCCGGCATCGGCGCGCTCGGCCCTGCGCAGCGCACACCGAGCGCCTTTAAAGACGGCGGCGCCGCGAGCGCGCCGCCGATGCTGATCGAGAGCTTTCCCTTCGCCTCCAAATCGGCCGGGATTTGAGCCGCGCCAGGTTTTCCAGCCAAAGCTGCGACTCGTTCGCCATCCTCAGTAATCCCAATTGTAAGGCCGCCGCGTCGCGGCTATATAGGCGTCGCCTATGACCCAACAGGGGATTCGCGGCGATGGCGATCGAACTTGAAGTTAGTTACAAGCCGTGTGAAGACGAACCCTTCATGAACGAGCGGCAGCGCGAATATTTCAAACGCAAGCTGATCGGCTGGAGGGAAGAGATTCTCGAGGAAAGCCGGGAGACCCTGGCCAGCTTGCAGAGTGATAATGAAAATCATCCAGACATCGCCGACCGGGCGTCGTCGGAGACGGACCGCTCCATCGAGCTGCGGTCGCGCGACCGGCAACGCAAGCTGATCGCCAAGATCGAGGCGGCGCTCGCGCGCATCGACGAAGGCGTCTACGGCTATTGCGAGGAGACGGGGGAGCCGATTTCGCTCAAGCGTCTCGACGCGCGACCGATCGCCACTTTGTCCATCGAGGCGCAGGAGCGCCACGAGCGGCGGGAAAAAGTCTATCGCGACGACTGATGAGCGTCGCGCGTCGATAAAGCCAAAAAGCGGCCTTCTTCGAACCCCGAAGAAGGCCGTTTTATTTTAAGGCTCCGGACGACCCAGCAGACGCGCCATCTCGGCTTCGAGCGACTCCAACGCATCGACCGGCTTTTCCGGGGCTGGCGGCGTCTGTTCTTCCGGGACGGCTGGCGGCGGCGCGGCGGGGCGACGCGGAGCCGTAGGCGGGAGCTGCTGCTGGGGCTCTTGCGGCGGTTGGACCGGCTCCTGCGGCAGGGCGGCGGGCGGCGGCGCGGCGGGTGGTGGCGCATCCTTCTTTGGCGGGGGCGGCGCGACTTTTTGCGTGCGCGCCAGGAATGGGGGGGCCGGCGGGCGCGGCGCGCCGGGGCGCGGCGTGAAGATCGGTCCTCCCATGCGCGGAGACTGCGCGACGGAAGGGGCGGCTGCGGGAGGCGCGTCGCCGGCCGGCGCTTGGGGTCGCGCCTGGGGCGGATTGAATAGATTCGGAGGCAATGGCCCCGGCTGTGACTGCGGCGGGGGAGGCGGACTCGGCGGCCCCTCCGACTTGCGCGGCGGTTCTTGAACCCTCGGGGGCTCTTGAGCTCTCGCAGGTTCTTGAGCTCTCGCAGGTTCTTGCGCTCTCGGGGGCTCCTGCGGGCGGGTCGGCGCCTTGGCCTGCGGCGGCTCCGGCGGGCGCTGCGGCTCCGGCGGGCGTTGCGGCTCCGGCGGGCGCTGCGGCTCCGGCGCGCGGCGTTTGAGATTATCGAGCGCCGGCGCGGGCGCTTCGCGCATAGGCTGTCTTTGCGGCGGCGGCTCCGGTTTGGCCGGCTGCGGCTGCGGTTCGGCGGGGCCAGGCGCAGGCGGCCAACTGCCCGCGACAGGCGCGACGGGCCGCGCCTCGCGCGTGTCGGGCCGCGCCTCGCGCGTGTCGGGCCGCGCGATGGCGGCCTCGCCCCGGTTGATGCCTCCTTCGACGAGGAGGTCGTTCGGTCCGCCAATGAGCAGCAAATGCTCGGTGTTGTCGCGCCGGACGATAACCAGCTGCCGCTCGCGGTCGAGCTCGAAGGCGTCGACGATATCCAGGCGGCGCGGGCGGTTGCGTGCGCCGGGCGCTCGAATGCGCCGCCCGAACACCAGTCGCACAATATAGAGGATCAACACCGCGGCGACCAGAAAGGCGGCGATTGCCAGAAGATAAGGGAGCAGCTGCGATTGGGTGATGCTTTGTGGCATGAAACTCTGGTCTCTTGTTCGAACTGCGTCGCCGGATAGTAGATAAATTAACAGCTTTCCTCGCAATCGCATCGAAAAAGGTTAAGCAATGGTTAACGCCGCCCGCCGAGAGGGCGAATTTCGCAAGCGGCAATCGCGCGCGCCGCCGTTGCCTTGGGCCGCGCATGGGGTCATTGTTCGGCGATGATTCTTTAAGAATGCGGCTCTTGCGCAGCCGCGAAGCTCCTGCGAGACGCCAAACCTGCGAGATGCCAAATATGACCGAGAAGGCGGCGTCGTCAGCATATGACCGAACAGAACGCCCCGGCGTCGCCTGGCTCGTTCTGGTCCTCGCGGCGTTGCTGGTCGGCGTCATGGCGGTGTATTTCTTCGCTCCCGCGGCGGCGCCGCGCGTCACCATGGCGGCGCTGGCCGTGTTCGCTGTGGCGGGGGTTTTCTCGCTGTTCGCCTACGCCGTCGGGCTGTTGCAGTTCGCCAGCGGCGCCGCGCGCAACGACGTGACCAAGCTGATTTCCGACACTTGCGCCGAAGGACTGCTCGCCACCGACGGCGAGTTGCAGATCCTCTACGCCAACGAAGCCTATATGGAGCTGTGCGGCGCGCGGGACGTGAGCGGCATTTTACCGGTCGAGCGGCTCTTCTCCGGGCCGCCCGAAGTGTCCGAGGCGATTTACCGACTTGCTCAGGCGGCGCGTGGCGGCCAGCGCCATGTCGAGGACCTGCGCCTGTCGCCGCCTTTGACCGGCGGCGCGGCGGCCGGCTGGTATCGCATAAGGGTTCAGCCGCTGGAGCGATACGGCGCCAAGACGACGCTCTGGGCGGTCGCCGATGTGACGGCGGACCGGCAGCGCCAGGAGAATGTTTTCCAAGAGTTGCAGCACGCGATCGACTTTCTCGATCACGCGCCGGCCGGCTTTTTCTCGGCGGCGCCGGACGGCGCCATCCCCTACATGAACAAGACGCTGGCCGGCTGGCTCGGCTATGATCTCACGCAGGCAGGCTCGGGCGGACTGACCCTCTACGATATCGTCGCCAATAATGGCTCGGCGCTGCTCGCCGCCGGTTCCGGGGGACCGGGCGAAGTCCGCACGCAGCAGATCGACCTCGATTTCAAATGCAAAAACGGCCGCTCGCTGCCCGTGCGGCTGCTGCATAGAGTGGCCTTTGGCCAGGACGGCGCGGTGGGCGCCTCGCGCACGCTGGCGCTGAACCGCGCGCCGGGGGAGCAGCCGGAGGAGGATCTTCGCGCGGCGGAAGTGAAGTTTGCGCGTTTCTTCAATTCGACGCCAATGGCCATCGCGACGCTCGATGAGAGCGGCCGCGTGCTGCGCTCCAATGCGGCTTTCGCCCAGCTGCTGCCGCGCGCGCTGGCGGGTGGGCAGGCGGGGGCTCCCGCGTGGCCGGTGCTCATCGACTTGAACGAGCGCGACAGCGCCGCGCTGAAGAGCGCCATCGAGGCCGCGCTCGACAGCCGCGGCGACGTGAAGCCGATCGACGTCGTGTTCGAGGACGCCTCCAACGCCGCGGGCGCCGACGCCTCCAAAGCCGCAGGCGCCGACGCCAAACTCGCCCGCAACGCCGACATTCGCCCCAATGCGCGGTCGGTGCGCTTCTTCGTTTCGCCAGACGAGAACGCCGGCAAGAAGGCGGCGATGATCTATGCGCTCGACACCACCGAGCAGCGCAAGCTGCAAGAAGAGTTCGCGCAATCGCAGAAGATGCAGGCGGTGGGTCAGCTCGCCGGCGGCGTCGCGCATGACTTCAACAACATGCTGACGGCGATCATCGGCTATTCGGACCTGTTGCTGGCGAGCCACCGCCCGACCGATCCGTCGTTCCAGGACATCATGCAGATCAAGCAGACGGCCAATCGCGCCGCCGGCCTGACCCGCCAGCTGCTGGCTTTCTCGCGCCGCCAGACGTTGCGCCCGGAAGTGCTGCAGATCGGCGACGCGCTGTCGGAACTGCAAATCCTGCTGCGTCGTCTGCTGGGCGAGAAAGTGGCGCTCGATCTGCGGCACGGCCGCGACCTCTGGTACGTCAAGGCCGACATCAACCAGTTCGAGCAGGTGATCATCAATCTCGTCGTCAACGCGCGCGACGCCATGGCGGAGCGCGGCGGCAAGGTGCAACTGCGCACGCGCAATGTCGCCGCCGCCGACTGCGCCGCGTTGAACGAGGCCGCGCTGCCGCCGGCCGATTACGTGCTGGTCGAAGCGGAGGACAACGGCCCCGGCATTTCGCCGGAGCTGAAGGAGAAGATTTTCGAGCCCTTCTTCACGACCAAGGAAGTCGGCAAGGGTACTGGGCTCGGCCTGTCCATGGTGTTGGGCATCGTCAAGCAGTCCGGCGGTTTCGTCTTCGTCGACAGCGAAGTCGGCAAGGGCGCGACCTTCCGCGTGCTGCTGCCGCGCTATGTGCCGCAGGCGGGCGATATCGCTGTCAAGGCCGAACCCGCCAAGCCCAGCGCCGACTATACCGGGCACGGCGTCGTGCTGTTGGTCGAGGACGAGGACGCCGTGCGGGCCTTCGGCGTCAGGGCGCTGAGTTCGCGCGGCTACACCGTGCTGGAAGCGGCCTCGGGGCTGGAGGCGCTCGATGTGGTGGCGCGCGAGAAGGGCAAGATCGACCTCATCGTCTCCGATGTGGTGATGCCGGAGATGGACGGACCGACCATGTTCAAAGAGCTGCGCAAACGCGGCATAAAGGCGAAGGTGATTTTCGTCTCCGGCTACGCCGAAGAGGCCTTCGCCAAGAACTTGCCGGAAGGCGATTTCGGTTTCCTGCCAAAACCCTTCACGCTCAAACAATTGATCGAGACGGTGAAGGAGAGCCTGGGGTAGAGCGATCGAATGTCGCAGTTCATTATGCGGTCGCTCTATTGACACGCAATTGCGAAACATGGCCTATTTGTGGTCGGGACAGGGCTCCCAATAAAATAAAACAACCGAGGAAACAGCAAGATGAAGATAAATGTTCTTGTGGCGGCCGCCTTGATGTTTGGTGGAATGATCGCTCCCAGCTTCGCATATGACGGCGCGGCCGGCCTGCGGAGCCCGGCGACCAAGGTTTCTTGCGACACCCGCAACGAAGACGAGCAGGCGCTGTGCGCGATGAAGTGCGAGGACGCATACGTCCGCAATAAGCAAAACAACATGGCCGACCACTCCAGGCTGGCGGAAGACCGGGGGGCCTGCGACACCAAATGCGGCTGCCCGAATAATTTCAAGCCCTAATCCACGGTCGCTCGCCGCGCGTTCGGCGAGGACGGTTCGAGTTGCTGGGCGCGCGCGAAATCGGCGCCCAGCGGCCCCCCGGCGCGTTTTTCAAGGTCGCATGGCATTTAAGAATTAAATCGTCTTTCGGCCCCGGCCCGCTCCCTCGCTTATGCGAACGGAAGCGTTCATCCCTTGATGAAGACCACGGCTCACGACGGCAGGGCGCTTTCCCGCAGCGGGGTGGGGAATGGGCTCTTCGACATTTCCCAACCCGCGCGAAAAACGCTACAATCGCGCCATGATCCCGCCCCGCGTCTATCTCGATTACAACGCCACCGCGCCGTTGCGGCCGTCGGCGCGCGAGGCGATGCTGGCGGCGCTGGACAGGCTCGGCAACCCGTCCTCGATCCACGCCGAAGGACGCGCGGCGCGGGGCCTTTTGGAGGGCGCGCGCGCGAAAATCGCGGCGGGGATCGGGACGGCGGCGCGCAATCTGGTGTTCACCAGCGGCGCGACCGAGGCCGCCAATCTCGCGCTGACGCCGCATCTGCGCACGGGGCGCGACTCCGCGCCCTTCGACCTCCTCTTGCTTTCCGCCGGCGAGCATCCTTGCGTCCTCAATGGCCATCGTTTTCCCGTCGAGCAGACGGAAATTCTGCCGCTGACGCCAGACGGGCAGTTGTCGCTGGAAGCGCTGGAAGCGGCGCTGCTCGCCCACAGGGGCAGGCGGATCATGCTTGGCCTACAGGCGGCCAATAACGAGACCGGCGTCATTCAACCCGTGCAAGAGGCGGCCAAGCTCGTCCATGCGGCGGCCGGGCTGCTGGTCTGCGACGCGACGCAGGCCGTGGGCCGCTGCAACGCAACATTCGCGACATTAAGCGCAAATATTTTGTTCCTTTCCTCGCATAAGCTCGGTGGACCCGCCGGCGTCGGGGCTCTGGCTTTTTCGGACAGCGATCTCCATATTGACGAGACGATCTTGCGTGGCGGCGGCCAGGAAGGCGGCCGCCGGGCGGGGACCGAGAATGTCGCGGCGGCGGTTGGTTTTGCGTCTGCTTTCGAAGCCGCGACGGGGGAGTCGGGCGAGTCGAGCCGGCTCGCCGGGCTTCGGGACGATGCTGAGCGGCGGATCGCGGCGATACTGCCCGAAGCGCGGTTTCTAGGGAGAAACGCGCCGCGCCTTGCCAACAGCAGCGCCTTCGTCGCGCCGGGAATCGCCTCGCATACACTGGCGATGGCGCTGGATTTGGAGGGCGTTGCGGCGTCCTCGGGCTCGGCCTGCTCCTCCGGCAAGCCGCGCGCCTCGCATGTCGCGCTGGCGATGGGCTTTAAGGAGGCGGCGATGCTGCGGATAAGCCTGGGTTGGCGCACCAGCGCAAAGGATGTAGAGTCGTTTGGTATCGCTCTTGCACGCGTCGTGGATCGGATAAGATCACGGCAATCCGCGGCCTGAGCGCGAGGGCCTTGAGCCCTTAAGATTCGGCCGACGGGCCTTGAACCCGCCGTGACGAGGAGACATAAAGATGGCGGCTCTCAAAGAGACCGTTGACGCCGTCGAGTCCATCGACGTCGACGCCTATAAATACGGGTTCTCGACCGACATCGAATCGGACAAGGCCCCGAAGGGTCTTTCCGAAGACATCGTCCGCTTCATCTCGGCCAAGAAGGACGAGCCGCAATGGCTCACCGACTGGCGGCTTTCGGCCTATCGCCGATGGCTGACCATGACCGAGCCCAATTGGGCGCGCGTCGAACATCCGCGCATCGACTATCAAGACCTCTATTATTACTCGGCGCCCAAATCGACGCCGGGGCCGACCTCGCTCGAAGACGTCGATCCCGAGCTTTTGCGGACTTACGAGAAGCTGGGGATTCCCTTGCGCGAGCAAGAGATTCTCGCCGGCGTCGAGGTGCGCAGGGTGGCGGTCGACGCGGTGTTCGACAGCGTCTCCGTCGCGACGACTTTTAAGGAGGAGCTGGCGCGGGCCGGCGTGATTTTTTGCCCGATCTCGGAGGCCGTGCGCGAGCACCCCGAACTCGTGCGCAAATATCTCGGCTCGGTCGTGCCGGTGAGCGACAATTTCTTCGCGACGCTGAACTCGGCGGTGTATTCCGACGGCTCCTTCGTTTACGTGCCGCCGGGCGTGCGCTGCCCGATGGAATTGTCCACTTATTTCCGCATCAACGAGAAGAACACCGGACAGTTCGAGCGCACGCTGATCATCGCCGACGCCGGGTCGTACGTCAGCTATCTCGAAGGCTGCACGGCGCCCAAGCGCGACGAGAATCAGCTGCACGCGGCGGTGGTGGAACTGGTCGCGCTCGACGACGCCGAGATCAAATATTCGACGGTGCAGAACTGGTATCCCGGCGATAGCGAGGGCCGCGGCGGCATCTATAATTTCGTGACGAAACGCGGCGATTGTCGCGGGAAAAATTCGCACATCAGCTGGACGCAGGTCGAGACGGGATCGGCGATCACCTGGAAATATCCGTCCTGCATTTTGCGCGGCGACAATTCGCAGGGCGAGTTCTATTCGATCGCCGTGTCGAATGGGCGCCAGCAGGTCGACAGCGGCACCAAGATGATTCATCTCGGCAAGAACACCAAGAGCCGCATCATCTCCAAGGGCATTTCGGCGGGGCGCTCGCAAAACACCTATCGCGGGCTCGTCTCCGCGCATCGCAAGGCCGACGGCGCGCGCAATTTCACCAATTGCGACAGCCTGCTGATCGGCGACCGCTGCGGCGCGCACACGGTGCCCTATATCGAGAGCAAGAATCCGAGCGCGCAATTCGAGCACGAGGCGACGACCTCGAAAATCTCGCAGGACCAGCTGTTCTATGCGATGCAGCGCGGGCTTTCGGCGGAAGAAGCGACGGCGCTGATCGTCAACGGTTTTGTCCGCGATGTGCTGCAGCAATTGCCGATGGAGTTCGCGGTCGAGGCGCAGAAGCTGATCTCGATCAGCCTTGAGGGGAGCGTCGGATGAGCGCGGCCACGGAAACACTCTTGTCGATTGGAGCCTCCAATGCTTGAAATCAAAAATCTCCATGTCTCCATCGGCGAGCGCAAGATTCTCGATGGGCTGAATCTGACCGTTCACGACGGCGAAGTCGCGGCGATCATGGGGCCGAACGGCACTGGCAAATCGACGTTGTCCTATGTCGTCTCCGGGCGCGAGGGCTATGAGGTCACGCAAGGCGAGGTGCTGCTCAACGGCGAGAATATTTTGGGCCTCGCGCCGCATGAACGCGCGGCCAAGGGCGTGTTTTTGGCCTTTCAATATCCGGTCGAAATTCCCGGCGTCGCGACGATGACGTTTCTGAAGGCCGCGCTCAACGCGCAGCGGCGCGCGCGTGGCGAGGACGAATTGCAGACTCCCGACTTCATGAAGCGCGTCAACGAGGCGGCGGCGCGGCTCGGCGTCGCTAAAGAAATGCTGCGGCGTCCGCTCAACTGCGGTTTTTCCGGCGGCGAAAAGAAGCGCATGGAGATTTTGCAGATGGCGCTGCTGGAGCCGCGCCTGTGCATTCTGGACGAGACGGATTCGGGCCTCGATATCGACGCGCTGCGCGTGGTCTCGGAAGGCGTCAATGCGTTGCGCGCGAAGGATCGCGGCTTTCTCGTCATCACGCATTATCAGCGCCTGCTCGACTATATAAAACCCGACACCGTGCATGTGATGGCGCGCGGCCGCATCTTACGCAGCGGCGGCCCGGAGCTGGCGCTCGAACTCGAGACGAGCGGCTATAAAGATTACATCGGCGAAGCGGCGTGACCATGAGCGACACAGCGACATCGGCGGCTGCCGACTTTAAACCCGCGTTCGACGCGATGAAGAACGCCGGCGCGCGCTCGCTTCGCCAAGGCGCCTGGGATGCTTTCTTGCGCGAGGGGCTGCCGAACAGGCGCGTCGAGAGCTGGCATTACACCGATCTGCGCGCCGCGCTGCGCAGCGTCGCGCCGCTTCGCGCCGCCGAGCCCGCGACGCCGGTGTTGAAGCACGGACAAGAGTCCTGCCGACTCGTCGTTCTCGACGGGGCCTTTCGCCCCGATCTTTCCGATCTCTCCGCGCTGCCTTACGGCGTCAGCGCGCTGTCCTTGCGCGCGGCGCTGGCGCAGGGCGAGACCGAAATTCTCGCCGCGCTGGCCGGCGCCGCCGACGACCCGGCGCTCGCGCTCAACGCCGCGCTGATGCAAGACGGCGCCGTGTTGCGCGTTTCGCCCGGCTGCGTGCTGGAGCGGCCGCTGGAGCTTGCAAATTTTGTTTCCGGCGGCGCCGCGCATTCCGTTTATACGCGCTCGCTGGCGATTTTGGGCGCTGGCGCCGGCGCGACGCTGCTGGAGAGCTTTACGCCGCTGGAGCGCTCCGGCGCGCAGGAGAATCACGCGCTGATTTTGGTCCTCGGCGCCGGCGCGAAGCTCGGTCATGTCGCGACGATCTCGCCGCAGGGCGAGGACGCCGTGCGCGTCGTCTCGCTGCTGCCGACGCTGGGAGAAAGCAGCGCGTTGAACTCCTTCTGCCTCGTCGAGGGCGGGGGCCTGTTGCGGCGACAGATTTTCGCGACGCTTATCGGCGCGAACGCCGATGTGTCGTTCAGCGGCGCGAGCCTGCTGCGCAACCGCGATCACGCGGATACGACGCTGGTCTTGCGGCATGAGGCGCCGGGCGGCAAGAGCCGCGAGTTTTTCCGCCACATCGTCGACGACACCGCGACCGGCGTGTTTCAAGGCAAGGTCAGCGTGGCGCCGCTGGCGCAAAAGACCGATGGCGCGATGCAGTCGAAGACGCTGCTGCTGTCCGACGGCGCGTCGATGAACAACAAGCCGGAACTGGAGATCTTCGCCGACGACGTGGTTTGCGGTCATGGCGCGACTTGCGGGCGGCTCGACGCGGACCAGTTGTTCTATCTCGAAGCGCGCGGCCTTCCGCTGAAGGAGGCGGAAGCGCTGCTTGTCGAAGGCTTCGCGCGGGAAGCTTTCGAGAGTCTGAATAACGAGGCCTTGCGCGAAGAGCTTTTCAAGCGCGTCGGCGCTTGGATCGGCTTGAGAAAGGTGGGGATATGAACCGGCCCTTCGACGCCTCGAAAGCGGCGCCCGTCTTCGATGTCGAGGCGATCCGCCGCGACTTTCCGATTCTCGCCGAGCGCCCCTACGGCAAGGAACTGGTTTATCTCGACAACGCCGCCTCGGCGCAGAAGCCGCGGCAGGTGATCGAGCGGCTGACGCATTTCTACGAGCACGAATACGCCAATGTGCGTCGCGGACTGCATTACCTCGCTAACGCTGCGACCGAAGGTTTCGAGGGCGCGCGCGAATGCGTGCGGCGCTTCCTCAACGCGGGCTCGGTGGACGAAATCGTTTTCACACGGGGCGCGACCGAGGCGATTAATCTCGTCGCCGCCTCTTACGGTCTCGCGCATATCGGCGAGGGCGACGAGATCATTCTCTCGGTGATGGAGCATCACTCCAACATCGTGCCCTGGCATTTCTTGCGCGAGCGCAAGGGCGCCGTGCTGAAGTGGATCGAGGTCGACGACGACGGCAATTTCTCGCTCGACGCCTTCGAGAAGCTTATCACCAAGCGCACCAAGATCGTCGCGCTGACGCATATGTCGAATGTCGTCGCGGCGCCGACTCCGATCAAGGAGATCGCGCGCATCGCCCATGCGCATGGCGTTCCCGTGCTGGTCGACGGTTCGCAGGGCGCGGTGCATCTCGATGTCGACGTGCAAGCGCTCGACTGCGATTTTTATGTCCTGACCGGCCACAAGCTTTACGGACCCACCGGGGTCGGCGCCCTTTACGGCAAGAGCAAATGGCTCGAAAACCTGCCGCCGTTCTGCGGCGGCGGCGAGATGATCGAAACGGTCACGCGCGACAGCGTCACTTACAACGTCCCGCCGCAGCGGTTCGAGGCGGGCACGCCGCCGATCGCCCAAGCGGTGGGTCTCGGCGCGGCGCTCGATTATATGGAGAGCCTTGGCCGCGCGGCGATTCGCGCGCATGAGGCCGATCTGACCGCCTATGCGCATGAGCGGCTGGCGGAAATCGAGGGCCTGCATATCTATGGACGGGCGCGCGAAAAAGGGCCTATTCTCGCGTTTAATATGGACGCGGCGCATGCGCATGACATTGCGACCGTGATCGACCGCGCCGGCGTCGCCGTGCGCGCCGGCACGCATTGCGCGATGCCGCTGCTGGCGCATTATGGCGCGACGTCGAGCTGCCGCGCGTCTTTCGCGCTCTACAACACACGTGGCGAGATCGACCGGCTCGCCGAGGCGCTGATTCGGGCGCGGGCCTTATTCTCGTAAAGGAGACGGACGTGAACAACGCGGAGACCATGGAGAAGACCGCGAGCGCGGTCAATGCGGCGACGATCAATTTGGCGCCGAGCTGCGATCCCGAGGCGCTGGAGCGGCTCAGCGCCGACATCGTCAAGGCGTTGAAAACGGTCTACGACCCGGAAATCCCCGCCGACGTCTACGAACTCGGGCTGATCTACCGCATCGACATTTCCGACGACGGCTATGTCGACATCGACATGACGCTGACCGCGCCCGGATGCCCGGTGGCGGGCGAAATGCCGGTGTGGGTGCAAAACGCCGTAAGCGCTGTGCCGGGCGTCGCCGACGTGAAGGTGCATATGGTGTTCAATCCGCCCTGGGACCAAAGCCGCATGTCCGACGAGGCGCGCATCTCACTCGATATGTGGTGACGGAGCGAGCAATGGCTGGGCTTGCGCCAAAAATCGGCGCCGTGCTCGAAACGGCGATTTATGTCGACGATCTCGCGCGAGCCGGGCGCTTCTATCAGGAGACGCTCGGACTGAAGCCGCTGTTGCGCGACGCGCGGATGTGGGCGTTCGATTGTGGGCCACGCAGCGTGCTGTTGGCGTTTTTGCGCGGCTCGACGGGCGCGACGCTGCATCTGCCGGGCGGCGAAATACCGCCGCATGAAGGCGCGGGGCGGCTGCATTTCGCGCTGGCCATCGCGGCGGACGATCTCGCCGCGTGGGAGAAGCGACTGGCGGATAACGGTGTCGCTATCGAGGCGCGAATGAACTGGCCGCGCGGGGGAACAAGCCTTTACTTTCGCGATCCCGACCACAATCTGGTGGAATTGGCGACGCCGGGTCTCTGGGCGAATTATTAGAGCGTTTTCAAGCGAAGCGGAAACCGGTTCGCGTGAAGAAAACGCGTCAAGCGAGAGCGAAGGGCGCGCGACGCGCCGATAACGGGAGATTAACCATGGGCCTCGCCCTGTCGTCCAATGTGCTCAGTCTGAGCGCCGCCGCCGCCGCGCGCGTGCGCGGGCTGCTTAGTGGCGGGCCGTCGCCGGCGTCCGGCCTGCGGGTCAGCGTCGAAAAGGGCGGCTGCGCCGGCATGTCCTATAAAATGACGCTGGCTGATCCGATGCCCGGCGACGAAGTCGTGGAGCAGGACGGCGCCCGCGTCATCGTCGACGCCAAGGCGGTGTTGTATTTGCTCGGCACGCGTATGGATGTGAAGACGGACCAATTCTCCTCGACCTTCGTCTTCGAAAATCCCAACCAGACCTCGGCCTGCGGCTGCGGCGAGAGCGTCGCGCTGACGCCCGCCGATCCCGCGCGTCCGGGATAGGCGTGCGAGCGAAGTCGAAATCGGTTCGCGTGAAGAAAGCGCGTCGGAGCCGATGAATCTAGAGTCTCTCCGTTTCAATGAGAAACGGAAAGACTCTAAACCCGTTAGCATCCGGTTTACTTTGATGCTTTGTAAGTTCGGGCCGAGATTAGTCTTTAAAATCTTTCTTCAGCTTCCGGCGCCCAAGCTATCGCACGCTCATAGTGTCGGAGTAGCTTGATGTCGTTTCCCCGCCCGCATTCGTCGCACCGCTTCATCAGCGCCTGTCTGGTCACCGCGATGGGCCTCGTTTCAGCTTCTTCGGCCAGCGTGGCGCGCGACGGTCGCCGCTATGATCACGAAACGGACATCCCCGTGCTGTCGGCTCCGACACGGCGCGGGTTCGATGAGATCGTCGTGCAGATGGCGCCCTTGCGTCCGGCGACCGGCGCGGTCGCGGCGAAACCCGCGCCCGCGCCGGTCGCGGCGCAGGAGGCCAAACCCGCGCCCGCGCCAGTCGTGGCGCAGGAGGCCAAGCCGGTGGTCGAGGCCAAACAGCAGGCCGCCGCGCCCAAGGACGCAATGAAGACCGAGGTTGCGCATGTCGGCGACGGCGGCGCCGGGAAAGCCGCGACGCTGCAACCCGCGCAAACAGCCAAAGGCCTGGATCTGAGGATCGGCGAGGCCGCCATGCCGCTCGCGCCGGCGGCGATCGCCCAGTCGGCCAAGCCCGCCGATCCGGTCGTCGCCGCGGCGCCGTCCGCGCCCGTCGCCAAGCAAGAGTCGAAGCCGTCGACGCCGCTCGTGCAACAGCCCCCCGCACCGGCCGCGCCGGGGCCCAAAGGTCTGGATTTGAAGATCGGCGAGGCGGCGATGCCGGCGGCGGTCGTCGCACAGGCGGCCAAGCCCGCCGATCCGATCGCCGCTGCTGCGCCGTCCGCGCCC
>Ga0182030_10001109_pt1 | contig 54211 bp, 55 predicted proteins | sample 812S3MmetaG_FD_121299 | JGI IMG/M metagenome (GOLD analysis project Ga0182030, IMG submission 121299) | Permafrost microbial communities from Stordalen Mire, Sweden - 812S3M metaG (Illumina Assembly) | ecosystem: Environmental > Terrestrial > Soil > Wetlands > Permafrost | place: Sweden...
CCGCCGGGGTCACCGCCCGGTGGGCAGGGTCTGGCTCGTTGCCGGTCCACGTCGAACCGCAGCCTACGTCAGTCGCACTACCCTCGGCTGCGTGTTCCCCGAGCGACTCCGGCCCCTGGTCGACGCCACCGCCGACCTGTCGGACCGCTTCCGGACCGCCGGTCACACCCTCTACCTGGTGGGGGGATCGGTGCGCGACGCCATCGTGGCCACCGACGGCGCGCCGGTCGGGGACTCCGGCCCCGACCTGGACTTCACCACGGACGCCCGACCCGACGACATCGAGGCCGTCGTGCGCGGCTGGGCCGACGCGGTGTGGACCCAGGGCAAGCGCTTCGGCACCATCGCCTGCCGGCGCGGCGGACAGAAGTACGAGATCACCACCCATCGGGCGGAGGCGTACCACCCGGACTCGCGCAAGCCCGAGGTGGCCTTCGGCGACGACATCGGCGACGACCTGTCGCGGCGCGACTTCACCGTCAACGCCATGGCCCTCCGCCTGCCCGACCTGGAGCTGATCGACCCGTTCGGCGGCCTGGTCGACCTGGCCGAGCGCCGCCTCCGCACCCCGCTCGATCCCGAGGTCTCCTTCTCCGACGATCCCCTCCGCATGCTGCGGGCGGCACGCTTCATGGCGAAGCTCGACCTCGAGCCGACCGCCGACCTGGTGGCCGCCGTGACCGCCGGCCACGGGCGGCTGTCGATCGTGTCGGCCGAGCGCATCCGTGACGAGCTCGACAAGATCATGGTGGTGCCCGTCCCGTCGGTGGCGCTGTGGTTCGTCGTCCGCACCGGACTGGCCGAGGACTTCCTGCCGGAGCTCCCGGGCCTGGCGGTCGAGCAGGACCCCATCCACCGCCACAAGGACGTGCTGGCCCACACCCTGGCGGTCGTCGACAAGACGTCGCCCGACCGGCTGCTGCGCCTGGCCGCCCTGTTCCACGACGTGGGCAAGCCGCGCACCCGCGCCTTCGTGGACGGCGGGGTCACGTTCCACCACCACGAGGTGGTGGGCGCCCGCATGACCCGCAAGCGGATGCAGGCGTTGCGGTACCCCAACGACGAGGTCGACACCGTCACCGAGCTGGTGAACCTCCATCTCCGGTTCCACACGTACCGGCTGGGGTGGACCGATCGTGCCGTGCGGCGCTACGTGCGTGACGCCGGGCCGCTGCTCGACCAGCTGAACGAGCTCACCCGCTGCGACTGCACCACCCGGAACGCCGCCAAGGCCCGGGCCCTCGACCGCCGCATGGACGAGTTGGAGGCCCGCATCGCCACCCTGCGCGAGCAGGAGGAGCTCGACGCCATCCGCCCCGACCTCGACGGGGCCCAGATCATGGCCCACCTGGAGATCCCGCCGGGACGCGCGGTGGGCGAGGCGCTCGCCTTCCTGCTCGAGCTCCGGATGGACGAGGGCCCCCTCGGCGACGAGGAGGCCTTCCGTCGACTCGATGGGTGGTGGGCCGGACGGGGCTCGCCCGGCTGACCGGCGAGTGCCGCCCGGTCGGTCAGTCCTCGGGCCAGACCGGACCCGGGTCGCCCGCGGCGAAGGCCTCGACCATCTCGTGGCAGACGTCGTCGGTGTACTGCACCGGCGGCGACTTCATGAAGTACGAGGAGGGGCCGAGCAGCGGGCCGCCGATGCCCCGGTCGAGGGCCAGCTTGGCGCAGCGGACGGCGTCGATGATCACGCCGCCGGAGTTGGGGGAGTCCCAGACCTCGAGCTTGAGCTCGAGGTTGAGCGGGACGTCGCCGAAGTTGCGGCCCTCCATCCGGATGTAGCACCACTTGCGGTCCTTGAGCCACGGCACGTGGTCCGAGGGGCCGATGTGGACGTCGTCGGGCCCGAGTGTCGAGTGCTGGATCTGGCTGGTCACGGCCTGGGTCTTCGAGATCTTCTTGGACTCGAGCCGCTCGCGGTCCAGCATGTTCTTGAAGTCCATGTTGCCGCCGACGTTGAGCTGGTACGTGTGGTCGAGGGACAGACCCCGGTCCTCGAAGAGGCGGGTCAGCACCCGGTGCACGATGGTGGCGCCGACCTGGGACTTGATGTCGTCGCCCACGATCGGCACGCCGGCCTCGTGGAACTTGCGGGCCCACACGGGATCCGAGGCGATGAAGACGGGGATGGCGTTGACGAAGGCGACCCCGGCGTCGATGGCGCACTGGGCGTAGAAGCGCTGGGCGTCCTCGGAGCCGACGGGGAGGTAGGAGACGAACACCTCGGCGCCCGAGTCGCGCAGGGCCTGGACCACGTCGACCGGCGCGGCCGGCGATTCCTCGATCATCTCGCGGTAGTACTTGTTCAGACCGTCGAGGGTCGGGCCCCGCTGGACCTCGATGCCGACGTCGGGCACCTCGGCGAACCGGATGGTGTTGTTCTGGCTGCAGAAGATGGCCTTGCCCAGATCCTGGCCGACCTTGGCCGCGTCCACGTCGAAGGCGGCGACGAACTCGAGGTCGCTGACGTGGTAGCCGCCGAGCTCCACGTGCATCAGGCCCGGCACCACGTCGCCGGCCACGGCGTCCTTGTAGTACTCCACGCCCTGGATCAGCGAGCTGGCGCAGTTGCCCACGCCCGCGATCGCCACTCGGATCTTGTTCATCGTGTGATTCCCTTCATGTGTGTGGTCGCGCCCCGGGGGGTCGCTTTGGCAGGAGCGCCCCGGAGGGTGCTGGGTCTCATGACGCCCCGGAAGGGGACGTCGACGTCATGGCGCCTCCGGAGCGGGGATCGCCGGGATCGCCGGTGTCGGTGGACTCGAGGGTGGCGGCGGCGTCCAGCGGGCGACCCGGGGCCTGTCGCAGGCGCTCCGCCTCGATGAGCCGGTCCAGCCAGGCGATGTCGTGCTCGGTGGCCTCGGTGCTGTGCTCGACGAGTGACCGGGTGTAGACGTCGAGCCGCTCACCCGAGGCGCGCGCCAGATCGGTGGCCAGGCGTCGCGTCAGTTGGGCCCGGCGGCGCTCCAGCAGGGCGAGTCGGGCCGACGGCGCGAGGTGGCGGGCGAAGGCCAGGCGGAGGCCGAAGCTGCGGGCGTCGTCGGCACCGGCCGGCTCGTCCCCCTCGAGCAGCTGCTCGAAGAGGATCCGGCCCTCGTCGGTGATCCGGTAGACCTTGCGCGATCGCTTGGTGCCGAGGGTGCTGCCGGCCCGTCGGGCCCGCAGGCCGGCCCGCTCGCCACCGAGCGACCCGGTCGAGGGGATCGGCGCCACCGGCGTGCCGCCCGACGCGGCGACGGTCACGGCCCCGGATCGCTCCAGGCGGGACAACGCCGGATAGAGGGACCCGAAGGAGATGTTGGCGAACAGGCCCAGCTCGTCGCGCAGGCGACGGCGGATCTCGTAGCCGTGCATCTCCTGCTCGAAGAGGAGTCCGAGGATGGCCAGGTCGAGCACGTCAGGACCGGTTCGGCTCGGCGCGGCGGGGGTTCACCAACTGCATACCGTCAACGATACATCATTTCGATGTATCAGGCTGATATATCGATTCGTGTTCTCGGCGTGTGGGTCCGGGAGCGCGGGTCGTCCCGGGGGCGGGCGAGCCGACTCCCGGGGCCGGCCCGGGGTGCGGGGGTCACGGGGCACCGGGACCGTCCGGTCCTCCGCCGGGGGTGAGGCGGTACCCTGGCCCGATGGGTTTCCGCCCCGGAGCACTCGACGGACTCCAGACCTCCCCCACCGGCGGGCAGGTGGAGTACCTCCTCGCCCGGAACTCGGTCATCCGCGAGTTCCGCAAGGGTCGGCTGTCCCGTCTCGACGTGTGCGACGCCCATCCGGAGCTGATCCGGGCCGCCAGCAACCTCGGCCGGCCGGTCGGCGAGCAGTGCCCGATCTGCGAGGAGTCGGACCTGGTCGAGGTGACCTTCGTCTTCGGCGCCAAGCTCCCGTCCGGTGGCCGGTGCGTCGCCACCCAGACCGAGCTCACCCGCTACTGGCGGCGCAAGGAACCGGTGGTGTGCTACGTCGTGGAGGTCTGCTGCGGCTGCCGGTGGAACCACCTGCAACGCATGTACCCGGCCGGTGCCGGCGTCGACGCCGTCGCCCGCAAGCCCCTGCGCAGCCGCACCAAGGGCTAGGCCCTCCGGTCCGCCGCCGCTCCCGCCGCTGTCGTCGGGACCTGCTCCGCAGTACGCTGTGGGTGCAGTCATCCGTACTCCGCGGGCCCGCCCGCCGATGCCGCCGGCAGCCCCCGGGCGCTGGACGGTAGAAGAGGAGGAAGTCCATGCCCGATCCCCGGTCCGCGCCCGTGACCGTGCCGAAGGTGCGCGCCAGTAAGGTCCGTGAGGGCCACGAGCCACTGGTGATGGTCACCGCCTACGACGCCCCCGGTGCCCGCATCGTCGATGCCGCCGGTGTCGACATGATCCTGGTGGGCGACTCGGTGGCCAATGTGGTCCTCGGCTACGAGGACACCCTGCAGGTGACCGTCGCCGACATGGCCCACCACGTCGCCGCCGTGTCCCGGGCCGAGCCGAGGGCGCTGGTCGTCGGCGACCTGCCGTGGCTGAGCTACCACGTCGACGTGGCCGACACCGTCCGCAACGCCGCCACCCTGATCCGTGCCGGCGCCCGGTGCGTCAAGCTCGAGGGGGGTGCCATCCGGGCGCCCATGGTGCGGGCCCTGGTGGACGCCGAGATCCCGGTCATGGGTCACATCGGGCTGACCCCCCAGTCGGTCAACTCCTTCGGGGGCTTCAAGGTCCAGGCCCGTGACGACGAGGCCGCCCACCGGCTGATCGAAGGGGCGGAGGAGCTGGTTGCCGCCGGCGTATTCGCCGTGGTGGTGGAGGGCGTCCCCGAGAAGGTGGGTGCCGCCCTGACGGACACCCTCGGCGTCCCGACCATCGGCATCGGGGCCGGCCCGGCCTGCGACGGCCAGGTCCTCGTGCTGCACGACCTGCTGGGGGTCACGGCCCGGACGGCCAAGTTCGTGCGCCGCTACGCCAGCCTGGCCGACGAGGCGACGGCGGCCGTGGCGGCGTTCGCCGCCGACGTCCGCTCGGGGTCCTTCCCGTCCGACGCGGAGGTCTACCACTGAGCGTCGGCTAGAGTGCTCAGGCTGTTCCGGCCACCACGCAACACCGACAGGTGGTCGTTGTCATAGTCCGACCTGCCCCACGCCGTGGGGCTCGGGTGCCGAGCGCCCGATCCAGAGGGAGGTGAGCCGTAGATGCGGCCCTACGAAACCATGGTCATTTTCGACACCGGAGCCGATGAGGCTGCGGTCAACGGGGTCCTCGACCGGGCCCTCGCCGCGCTGAAGGCCAAGGGGGGCAACCCCGGCCGCGTCGAGCGCTGGGGTCGACGGACCTTCGCCTACGAGCTGCAGCACAAGCGCGAGGGCTACTACGTCGTCATCGAGCTGAACGCCGAGCCGCCGGCCGTCGCCGACATGGAGCGGGTGTTCGTGCTGGCCGACGAGGTCCTGCGCCACAAGGTCATCCGGCTGCCCGACAAGGTCGCCGGCCGCCGCGCCGCAGCCGCCGCGTCCGCCGCCAACGGGGAGGCCTGACGATGGCCGGTAACGCAGTCACCCTGGTGGGGAACATCACCCGTGACCCCGAGCTCCGCTTCACCAACACCGGGCAGGCCACGGCCAGCTTCGGCCTGGCCGTCAACCGGCGCTGGCAGAACCGCCAGACCCAGGAGTGGGAGGAGGCCACCTCCTTCTTCGACGTGGTGTGCTGGCGTGAGATGGCCGAGAACGCCGCCGAGTCGCTCAGCCGCGGCTCACGCGTGATCGTGACCGGCCGCCTCGAGCAGCGCAGCTGGGAGACCCCCGACGGCGACAAGCGCTCCAAGGTGGAGGTCGTGGCCGACGAGATCGGGCCCAGCATCCGCTGGGCGACGGCGCAGGTGACCAAGAACGAGCGTCGCGGGCCGGGTGACGGACCGTCCGGCGGCGGCGGCGGTGGTGGTGGCGGCGGAGGACGGGGCGGACAGTCGAGCGGGGGCGGCGCACCGGCCGAACCCGGGTACGGATACAGCGAGGAGCCCTTCTGATGGCCAGGAACAACGATCGCGGCGGCAGCACCGCGCGCCGCGCCCCCAAGGACAACGGTCGGCGCGTCAAGAAGAAGCCGTGTGCCCTCTGCAAGGACCGGGTGGAGTGGGTCGACTACAAGGACGTCGCCATGCTCCGCAAGTACATGAGCGACCGGGGCAAGATCCGGGCCCGCCGCGTGTCGGGCAACTGCACCCAGCACCAGCGCGACGTGGCCATCGCCATCAAGACGGCCCGTGAGCTCGTGCTGCTTCCCTACACGCAGCGCACCACCACGGAGCGCCCCGGTGGCCGCGGTGGCCGCGGTGGCCGCGACGGTGGGTTCGGTGGCGGCCGTCGGGGCCGCGACGAGGAGCGGACGCTCGGCGAGGAGGGCGCGTCGACCGCCATCCCCGACGGAACCCCGCCGGCCGTCGCCCCGACTGAGGTCGAGGTGGTCGAGGTCGAGGTCGTGGAGCTCGACACCGGCGAGGAGATCGTGGTCGTCGAAGGGTCGGGTGAGGAGTCATGAAGGTCCTGCTCCGCACCGATGTGGACGGGGTCGGCAAGCGTGGCGACATCATCGATGTCGCCGGAGGCTTCGCCCGCAACCACCTGCTCCCGGCCGGCAAGGCCATCCTGGCCTCCGACGGGGTCGAGTCGCAGGCCGCCGCCATGCGCCGGTCGCGTGACCTGAAGGACGCCCGGGACCGCGAGGGCTCCGAGACGGTGGCCAAGACCCTGGTGGGCAACACGATCACGATCCCGGCCCGTGCCGCCAACGACCGGCTGTTCGGCTCGGTCAGCGCGGCGGACATCGTCCGCCACGTCGAGGAGCAGACCGGGGCGGTCATCGACCGCCACGACCTGGTGCTCGAGGAGCCCATCAAGACCGTCGGCGAGCACAACGTGCGCGTCGAACTGATCGGTGGCGTGGTGTTCGAGCTCACGGTCGACGTCGTCGCCGAAGGCTGAACCCGCCGGCCCGACCGGGTCCGAGGTCGATTCGTGGTGCGTGCCCCGGCCCCGGCCGGGGCACGTCGCCGTCCGGGGTCACCGCCGTCGTCACAACCACCCGGCACACTGTCCCCATGCTTGTTCGCGGCGTCCGCAGGGCGGTAGGGGTTATCCACGGTCGGTCCACAGCTCGACACGGTGGTTTCCGCAGGAAGATGTCCTTACGCTCCACAGGCATGTTCGGCGAGGGTTGACCCACCATGGTCCAAGCCTTCGACGACACCCGACCCCCCCGCCTCCTGATCCCCCGATCGGGGGGCGCCGGCGCCAGCGGACGGGTCCCGCCCCACAACCTGGAGGCCGAGGAGTCCGTACTCGGGGCCATGCTGCTGTCGCGCGACGCCATCGCCACGGCCATGGAGACGTGCAAGGCCGAGGACTTCTACAAGGCCTCCCACGGCTACATCTTCGAGGCGATCACCTCCCTCTACGGCCGGGGCGAGCCCGCCGACTGGGTGACGGTCACCGAGGAGCTCCGCCGCCGCGAGCTGCTCGAGTCCATCGGTGACGCGTCGGTCTTCGTCTCGCTCCAGGCCAACACCCCCTCGGTGGGCAACGCCGAGTACTACGCCAAGATCGTGGAGGAGCTCGCCCTGCTGCGGCGCCTGGTGGCGGTGGCGGGCGAGATCAGTGAGCTCGGCTACTCGGTCCCCGAGGACGTGAGCGAGGTCCTCGACCGGGCCGAGAGCCTGGTCTTCGACGTGGCCCAGCGCCGGGTGGTCGACACCATGACGCCGCTCGAGGAGCTGCTCGGTGCGACCCTCGACCACCTCGAGCAGCTCTTCAGCCGGAGCGAGTCGGTGACCGGCCTGGCCACCGGCTACACCGACCTGGACGAGCAGCTGGCCGGCCTGCAGCCCTCCAACCTGGTCGTGGTCGGGGCCCGCCCCGCCATGGGGAAGACCGCGTTCGCCCTCGGCATGGTCGCCAATGCCGGGGTGAAGCTCAAGAAGCCCGTGCTCCTCTTCTCGCTCGAGATGAGCCACATGGAACTCACCCAGCGCCTCCTCTCGTCCGAGGCCCGCGTCGATGCCGGGCGCATGCGCACCGGCAAGCTGCGGGAGGCCGACTGGCCGAAGATCGGCAACGCCATCAGCCGGATGAGTGAGGCCCCCATCTACATCGACGACAACCCGAACCTCACGGTCATGGACATCCGGGCCCGCGCCCGGCGCCTGAAGAGCCGCGAGGGGCTGAGTCTGGTCGTGATCGACTACCTGCAGCTGATGACGGGCCGCCACGGCTCGGAAAACCGCCAGGTCGAGGTGTCCGAGATCAGCCGCGGCCTCAAGATCCTCGCCCGCGAGCTCGAGGTGCCCGTCGTGGCGCTGTCCCAGCTCTCCCGCTCGCTGGAGAGCCGGCCGGACAAGCGCCCGATGCTGGCCGACCTGCGCGAGTCGGGCTCCATCGAACAGGACGCCGACGTGGTCCTCTTCCTCTACCGCGACGAGGTCTACAACCCCGATGCCACCGAGACCCAGGGCACGGCCGAGGTGATCGTCGCCAAGCACCGCAACGGACCGACCGGCACGACGCGCCTGGCCTTCATCGGACACCACGCCCGTTTCGACAACATGGCGCGGGTGTAGGGGCCCGTTCGATGCCTGACCGGTGGCCCGCATGACTCCCGACCTGGATCGCGTCGACGTGTCGACCTCGATCGCCGCTCCCGTCGAACGCGTGTGGGCCCTGGTGACCGACATCGACCTGCCGGCCCGGTTCTCCCGTGAGTTCGTGGGTGGCGAGTGGCTCGACGATCCGGGTCAGGGCGCACGCTTCCGGGGTCACAACCGGATCGGCGACGTCGAGTGGTCGACGACGTGCATCGTGGTCGACTTCCGTCCGGGCGAAGCCTTCGCCTGGGCCGTGGAGTCGGTGGACGAGTCGGTGGCCGTCTGGGGGTACACGCTCGAGGGGAGCGACGGCGAGGTACGTCTCGGGATGCACGCCACCATGGGACCGGGCCCGAGCCCGCCGCGGGCCGCGGCGGCCGCCGACCCGGAGCACGCCGAGGAGATCATCGCCCGCCGGCTCCGGCACTGGTCGAAGAACATGACGGCCACCGTCGAGGGGATCCGGGGACTCGCCGAGGCCTGACCCGTGCCGGCGCGCCGGTGGACCCGGTGGACCGGGGTCCGCCCCTGGGGCAGACTGTCCCTGACTGATCGTTCAGTCTTCGAGCGGAGGGGGAACCTGTCATGGCCAAGGTGTTGTGCGTGCTCTACGAGGACCCGGTCGACGGGTACCCGACGACCTACGCCCGGGACAGCGTCCCGGTGATCGCCGGCTACCCGGACGGCCAGACCGTCCCGAGCCCCAGCGCCCTGGACTTCACGCCCGGCGAGCTGCTCGGTTCGGTGTCGGGCGGGCTCGGTCTGCGTTCGTACCTGGAGGGGAGCGGGCACACCTTCGTCGTGACCTCCGACAAGGAGGGCCCGGACTCGGAATTCGACCGCGAGCTGGCCGATGCCGACGTCGTCATCTCGCAGCCGTTCTGGCCCGCCTACCTGACCGCTGAACGGATCGCCCGTGCACCCCGACTGAAGCTGGCGCTGACCGCGGGCATCGGCTCCGACCACGTCGACCTCGACGCGGCCATCGCCGCCGGGATCACGGTGGCCGAGGTCACCTACTCGAACAGCATCAGCGTGTCCGAGCACGTGGTGATGATGATCCTCGGTCTGGTCCGCAACTACCTGCCCTCCCACGACTGGGTCCGCAAGGGTGGGTGGAACATCGCCGACTGCGCCGAGCGCTCCTACGACCTCGAGGGCATGTCGGTCGGGACGGTGGCCGCCGGACGCATCGGCCGCGCCGTCCTCGAGCGCCTGAAGCCCTTCGACGTCGATCTCCACTACACCGACCGCCACCGCCTCGACCCGTCGGTCGAGGCCGAGCTCGGCCTCACCTTCCACCCCGACGCCGCGACGATGGTGCCGCACTGCGACGTGGTGACCATCAACGCCCCGCTCCACCCGGAGACCGAGCACCTCTTCGACGACGCCATGTTCGACCGGATGCGCCGGGGCACGTATCTGGTCAACACCGCCCGCGGCAAGATCTGCGATCGGGACGCCGTGGTCCGGGCGCTCGAGAACGGCCAGCTGGCCGGGTACGCCGGCGACGTCTGGTACCCGCAGCCCGCCCCCGCCGACCACCCCTGGCGGACGATGCCCCACGAGGGGATGACGCCCCACATCTCGGGCACGTCGCTGTCCGCCCAGGCCCGGTACGCCGCCGGCACGAGGGAGATCCTCGAGTGCTTCTTCGCCGGGACGCCGATCCGGGACGAGTACCTGATCGTCGACGGCGGACACCTGGCGGGCACCGGGTCCCACTCGTACAGCGCGCACGAGCCCGCCGGTTGAGCGCCCGCCGGACGGCGGCCGTAGGCTCGGCCGATGGATGACCGCGGTACCCCGGGAGCCTGGTTGCCGGTGGTGGATCACGGCCGGTGCGAGGCGAAGCGGGACTGCATGCGGGTCTGCCCGGTCGCCGTCTTCGAGGTGCGCCGGATCGACGAGGCCGAGTTCGACGCGCTGGGCGTCCTCGGCCGGCTGCGGAGCCGGGCCCACCGCCGCATGACGGCGTACGCGGTCCGGGCCGGCGACTGTACGGGGTGCGGTGCCTGTGTCACGGCCTGCCCGGAGGCGGCCATCGAGATCGTCCGACCCGCCAGCTGACCTCTGCACGCCGGTGGTGGCCTGAGGACTCCCCGCTGGGTCGACGCCGCCCGCCCGCCGGGCGACCGGCGCGTCCGGGCCCCGGCCGCGGTGGCTAGCGTTGCGGCGTGACGGTCGACAGGGGCAGGACGCGCCGAGGCTGCACCGGGTGAACATCCTGGCCATCGACCAGGGCACCTCGGCCACCAAGGCGCTCGTGGTGGCCGACGACGGCACCGTGCGCAGCGTGGCCGAGTGCCCCGTGCACCCGTCGACGCCGGGGGACGGCGCCGTCGAGCAGGACCCCGCCGAGCTGCTCGCCTCGGTGATCGCGGCCGGCCGGGCCGCCATCGACCGGGCCGGCGTGGTCGTCCACGGGATCGGCCTGGCCAACCAGGGCGAGACCGTCCTGGCGTGGGAGCGCGACTCCGGACGGCCGCTGACCACGGCGATCTCGTGGCAGGACCGGCGTTCCGTCACGGTGACGGACGAACTTGCGCCGCACGGTGGGCGTCTGGCGGAGCTGACCGGGCTGCCCCTCGATCCGTACTTCTCGGCGCCGAAGCTGGCCTGGCTGCGTCGCCACCGGACCACCGACGGGGTGGTGACCACCACGGACAGCTGGCTCCTGCACGCCCTCACGGGAGCGTTCGTGACCGACGTGACGACGGCGTCGCGCTCGATGGCCCTCGACCTCGACAGCCGCAGGTGGTCGGACGAGGCGGTGGCCCTGTTCGGACTGGCCGCGTCCGACCTGCCCGAGGTCGTCGGTTGCGCCACGCCGGTCGGCACCACCGCGGCGTTCGGCCCGTCCCTCCCCGTGACGGGGTTGGCCGTGGACCAGCAGGCCGCCCTGGTGGGCGAGGGCTGCCTGGACCCCGGACAGGCCAAGTGCACGTACGGCACCGGGGCCTTCCTGCTCGTCACGACCGGCGCCGTGCCGCGGCGGTCGACCCACGGGCTGTCCGCGTCGGTGGCCTGGGAGGTGCCGGGCTCGGTCTCCTACTGCCTGGACGGTCAGAGTTACACGGCGGGCGCGGCCGTGTCCTGGCTGGTGGCCATGGGACTGCTGCGTTCCCCGGCCGATCTCGATGCCGTGGCGACGTCCGTGCCCGACGCCTCCGGCGTGACCGTGGTGCCGGCCCTGGCCGGCCTGGGCGCCCCCTACTGGCGCCCCTCGGCGACCGGCACCCTCGAGGGCCTCGACCTGCACACGTCACCCGCCCATGTGGTGCGGGCCACCCTCGAGGGCCTCGCCGCCCAGGTGGCCGTGCTGGCCGCGGCGGCCGCCGACGACCTGGGGGGCCCGCTGCTCGAACTCCGGGTCGACGGAGGGCTGACGCAGTCGGCCTTCCTGATGCAGCACCAGGCGGACCTGCTCCGCGTCCCCGTCGAGGTCTTCGCGTCGCCCCACGCCACCGCGCTCGGGGTGGCCGTCCTCGCCCGGACGGGGCTCGAGGGGGAGGGGGCCGGACTCCGCGCACCCCATCCCGAGCCGGCCGCCCGGTACGAGCCCGTGATGGGCGCGGACGAGGCCGGCGAGCGGCTCGCCCGGTTCCGTCGGGCGGCGGACCGGGCCGTGGCCGCGGCGGACGCGGGCTGACCGGTGGCGCCGCCGGTCCTGGCCGAGGTCGATGTCGCCGTGGTCGGCGCCGGGGTGGTGGGTTGTGCCGTGGCCCGGCACCTCACCCTGGCCGGGGCGACCGTCGCGGTCCTCGACCGGGCGGCCGACGTCGGCGACGGCACGTCGAAGGCCAACACCGCCGTCCTCCACACCGGCTTCGACACCGAACCCGGCTCCCTCGAGTCCCGGCTCGTGTCCCACGGGCACGACCTCCTGGCGTCCTATGCGGCAGCCGCCGGGATCGCCGTCGAGCGGACCGGCGCCCTGCTGGTGGCCTGGGACGACGAGCAGGAGGCGGCGCTCCCCGCACTGGCGGCCAAGGCCGCCGCCAACGGCTACGGCGCGGCCCGACCGGTGGACGCCGCCGAGGTCCGGGCCGCGGAGCCCCATCTCGGTCCCGATGCCCGGGGAGGACTCGTGGTACCCGGCGAATGGGTCATCGACCCGTGGTCGGTCACGCTGGCCTTCGCCCTCGAGGCCGTCGGCGCGGGCGCCCGGCTGCTCCTGTCGAAGCCGGTGGACCGGGTGGCCACGGGGGAGGCGGGCCACGAACTCGGGGTGCCCGGCGGCGTGGTCCGGGCGCGGTGGCTCGTCAACGCCGCCGGACTCGGTGCCGACCGCCTCGACGCCCTGCTCGGCCACCACGACTTCACCGTCCGGCCCCGCCGGGGGCAGCTCATCGTGTTCGACGAGTTGGCCCGGCGGCTGGTGAACCGGATCCTCCTGCCGGTCCCGACCACCCGGACCAAGGGGGTGCTGGTATCGCCCACGACCTGGGGGAACGTGCTCCTCGGGCCCACCGCGGAGGACCTCGACGACCGCACCGACACGGCATCGACCGCCGCGGGGATCGCCGGCCTGCTCGCCGCCGGCCGGCGCATCCTCCCGGCCCTGGTCGAGGAGGAGGTCACCGCCGTCTACGCCGGACTGCGCGCCGCCACCGAGCACCGCGACTACCAGATCCGGGTCCACGCCGACGAGCGCTACGTGACCGTCGGGGGGATCCGCTCGACGGGGCTGACCTCGGCGATGGCGGTGGCCGAACACGTCGCCGGACTGCTGGACGGGGCCGGTGCGGTCTGGGACGGGCCCGTACGCCGGTCGGTGGTGCCGTCCATGCCACCCCTCGGCGCCTCCCAGGTGCGGCCCCTGCAGGACCCGGTCCGCATCGCCGCCGACCCGGCCTACGGCACGCCGCTCTGCCACTGCGAGCAGGTCAGCCGGGGCGAGGTACGGGACGCCTGCCACGGGCCCGTGGCGGCCGCCGATCTCGGCGGTGTCCGCCGCCGGACGCGCGCCATGAACGGTCGGTGCCAGGGCTTCTACTGCGGCGCCGAGGTCGTGGCGCTGGTCGCCACCGAGACCGGCACCGATCCCGGCACCCTGACACGGGTGCCGGGGTGACCGGTCCCACCGTCCTGGTGGTGGGGGCCGGACCGGCCGGCCTGACCGCCGCCCGCGAACTGGGATCGGCCGGGATCGGCCCGGTCCTGGTGGTCGACCGCGAGCGCGCGGCCGGTGGGGTGCCCCGGCACTGCGACCACAACGGGTTCGGACTGCAGGACCTGCGCCGGTCGCTGACCGGACCGGCCTACGCCCGGCTCCTGGCCCGACGGGCCGGCGCGTCCGGTGCCTCGATCCGGCTGTCCACCACGGTGACCGACGTGGCCGACGACGGGTCCGTGACGCTGGCCGGGCCCGCCGGGATCGACGTCGTCCGACCGCGGGCCGTGCTCCTGGCCACGGGGGCCCGTGAGCGGCCCCGGTCCGCCCGCCTCGTCCCGGGGGACCGCCCGGCCGGGGTGTTCACCACGGGACAGCTGCAGCAGTGGGTGCTGCTGCGCCACCTGCCGGTGGGACGGCGGGCCGTGGTCGTCGGCGCGGAGCACGTCGCCTATTCGGCGGTGCTCACCCTGCGCCACGCCGGGGTGGCGACGGTGACCATGGTGACGGAGTGGCCCCGCCACCAGACCGTCGCGGCCTTCGCCGTCGCCTCCCGGGTCGGACTGCGCGTGCCGCTGCGCACGTCGTCACGGGTGGCGGGGCTGCACGGCCACGGTCGACTCGGGGCGGTCGACGTCGAGGACCTGCTGACCGGCCACGTCGAGCGCATCGCGGCCGACACGGTGGTCTTCACGGGGGACTGGGTGCCCGAACACGAACTGGCCCGACGGGCGGGGCTCACCGTCGAGCGGACCACCCTCGCCCCCCGGACCGACGGCTGGGGGCGCACGTCCCGACCCGGGCTGCTCGCCGCCGGCAACCTCGTGCACCCGGGGGAGACGGCCGGACTGGCCGCCCTCGGGGGTCGCGCCGCCGGCCGCCGACTGGCGGTCGAGCTGCGGTCGGGGAGGGAGCTGCCCGGGGCGCAGGGCCTGGCGGTCACGGTGGCCCGGCCGCTGGCGTCGGCGGTCCCGTCGATCGTCGACCCGGCCGACCCGCCGCCGCGGCTCCTCCTGCGCCCGGCCACCTTCACCGGCCGCCGCCTGGTGGTCGCCCGGCAGGGTGGTCGCGAGGTCGGACGGCACGGCCTGCGCCACGCGGTGCCGAACCGCGCAATGGGGGTGCCCGGCGCGGTCGTGGGCCGCGCCGACCCGGACGGCGGGCCGATCGAGCTGTCGCTCGTGTGAGTGCCTTCCCGCCCGCGCCCCACCGGCGGCGGGCGCGGTACGGTTGGAGGAGTTGATTCCCGGGGGGGGACATGGCCGGATTGAACTTCGCCGACATCTTCGAGACCGTCGTCGACACCACGCCCGACGCACCGGCCCTGGTGGTCCGGTCCTCGACGGACGACGAGGTGCGCCTCACCTTCGCCGAGCTCGACGCCCGGGCCAATCGGCTGGCCCACGCACTCACGGCGGCGGGCGTCGGCCCCGGTGACCACATCGGCTGCCACCTCTACGACGGCAACCAGTACGTGGAGGCCACCCTGGCCGCATTCAAGATCCGGGCCGTGCCGGTCAACGTCAACTTCCGCTACGTCGACGAGGAGCTCGAGTACCTCTTCGACAACGCCGACCTGCGGCTGCTGCTGACCGAGCCCGATCTCGAGGCCCGGGCCGAACGGGCCGCCAAGCAGCTGGCGTGGGACTGTCCGGTGCTGGTGGCCGACGACCGCTACGAGGCGCTGCTCGCCGCCCACGCCGACACCCGTCCCGACGGTGCCGGACGGGGCCCCGACGATCTCTACGGGCTGTGGACCGGGGGGACGACCGGCATGCCCAAGGGCGTGATGTGGCGGCACGAGGACATCTACCTGTCGGTGGTCGGCGGTGGCGGGAACCCGCTCCTGGGCATCGCCCCCGTCGTGACGCTGGCCGACGTGGCCGCCCGTGCGACGGGGGACTACCCCATCCCGGGCGCGCTCACGCTGTGCCCCCTGATGCACGGCGGCGGGTGGTGGATCGCCTTCTCGGCGCTGCTGTCCGGCACCTACAACGTGCTCATCCGCGACCTGGGCTTCGATCCCGAGTTCGCCCTGCGGGTCATGGCCGAGGAGGAGGTGCGGGTGGTGATGACCATCGGCGACGCCTACGCCCGTCCGATCATCGACCACCTCGAGGCGGACGGCGTCGGCGCCCACGACCTGTCCAAGCTGCTGGTCTACGGCTCCGGTGGGGCCATCCTGTCACCGTCCATGAAGGAGTCGCTCAACCGCCTGCTCCCCCACGTGGTGGTGATGGACGGGTTCGGCGCCTCCGAGACCGGCGGGCAGGGCAGCCTGGTCGGGCAGAACGAGGACGGTGCCCCCGTCTTCCAGATGGGCCCGGGCAACGTGGTGATCGCCGAGGACGGCACGCTCTGCGGGCCCGGGGACGGCCGGATGGGGATGCTGGCCACGTCCGGGCACATCCCGGTCGGCTACTACAAGGACGAGGCGAAGACCGCGGCCACCTTCCCGGTCATCGACGGGGTGCGCTACGCCATCCCGGGCGACATGGCCAAGCTGCTGGCCGACGGCACCATCGCCGTCTACGGACGGGGCTCGGTCTCGATCAACTCGGGGGGCGAGAAGATCTTCCCCGAGGAGGTCGAGAAGGCCCTCAAGAGCCATCCGGCGGTCTTCGACGCCATCGTGGTGGGCACCCCGAGCGAGCGCTGGGGGTCCCAGGTCACCGCCGTCGTGCAGCTGCGGCCCGCGCTCGAGGTGAACCCGGGCCTCGAGGACCTGCGCGAGCACTGCCGCGCCCACCTCGCCGGCTACAAGCTGCCCCGCGAGGCGGTGTTCGTCGACACCGTGCGGCGGTCACCCTCGGGCAAGCCCGACTACCGGTGGGCCCGCGACGTCGCCGTGGCCGCGCTGGAGGGGTCGCTCACCACCGGATAGGGCGCGTCACCGCCCGCCGTCCCGCCCCACCCGTCCGCCGCCGGTCGCCCGTTCGGCCAGGATGGGGGCATGGAGGACTACGTGCTCCCCCGGGTGCCGGCCTCGGCCGGGGCCCTGTTGCGGGACGACGACGGCCGCATCCTGATCCTCAAGCCCACCTACAAGTCGGGGTGGACCGTCCCGGGCGGGCAGATCGAGGAGGACGGGGAGTCACCCTGGCAGGGCTGTCGTCGGGAGGTGGCCGAGGAGACCGGGCTCGAGGTGTCCTCCGGGCGACTGGCCTGTGTCGACTTCCTCCACCCCCGGCCCGGACGACCGGGCGGCATCCGCTTCCTGTTCGACTGCGGCGTCGTCGACGCCGACCGGCGGCGCGCCCTGGTGCTCCAGGTCGACGAGATCAGTGAGGCCCGGTGGGCCGGTCCGGACGAGGCCCTGCCCCTGTTGAGCGGACCGGTCGGCCGTCGCGTGGCCCAGGCCCTGTCGGCCACCGGCACCGTCTACCTCGAGTCCGGCCGCCCCGTCACCGGCGTGACCGGGTGGTGACGGACGACCGTCACGCGGCACCCGGCAGGTCGAGGCGCGCCGCCAACCCGGCGACCTGCGGGCGCATCACGTCGGCCACGCGCGTGACGACGAACCAGGGCTCGGGCGGCACCAGGTCGGCGACCGGGCACACCTCGACCAGGTCGCCGGAGGCCAGGCCGTCGGCGCAGGCGTACTCCGGCAGCAGGCTCGTCCCGAGCCCGCGGGCCACGGCGGCGGCCACGGCCCGCAGGTCCGGGGCGGACAGTCGCAGCGTGGCGCCGAACGGACGGCCGAGCGAGGCCTGCCAGAACCGGCGGGTCCGGGGCAGCTCGGCGCTGTAGGCGACCCAGTCCGTCCCGGCCAGGGCGCGGGCCAGGCCCTCGAGGTCGCCACCGGCCACCGGGGCCAGTCGGCCCGGAGCCGACACCAGGACGAACCGCGTGACGCCGAGGGGACGCGCGGTGAGGGTTCGCCGCGTGGGCTCACCGGTGGTGACGGCCACGTCCAGCTCGCCGTGGTGGACCAATGACACGAGTTCGGCATCGGTGCCGAAGCGCACGGCGAGGTCCGGCCCGTCGACGTCCAGTCGGGGGATGACGCCGTAGGCCGCGTACTCGGGGGACGAGCCGAGCCGCAGGGCGGGAACGGCCGCCGGGGGCGCCCCGCCGTCCAGTCCGGTCAGCACGGGCTCGAGTCGGTCGAGGGCGTCGGCCACCGACCCGTAGAGCTCGCGTCCGGACCGCGTCGGATCCACGCCGTGGGGCGTCCGCTCGAACAGCCGGGCGCCGACCGAGCGTTCGAGGGAGCGCAGCTGCTGGCTGGCCGCCGGCTGCGACAGGTGGCGCAGCGCGGCCCCGTCGGTGACCGATCCCGTCCGGTAGATGGCCACGAAGGTCCGCAACCACTCGGCCGTTGCCATAATCATAGCTTATGCCACAGTTCACAGATCGGACTTTGCCAATGGATTGCACGGGCCGCATGCTGGAGAGATGCCCGACACGACGTACACCCATGGACACGACGACGGCGTACTGCGGTCCCACCGGTGGCGGACGGCCGCCAACTCGGCCGCCTACCTCCTGCCCCGTCTGGCCCCCGGGCTCGACCTCCTCGACGTCGGCTGCGGCCCGGGCACCCTGACGTGTGACCTGGCCCGGGTGGTCGCCCCCGGCCGGGTGGTCGGCATCGACGACGCGGCCGGGGTGGTGGCGGCGGCCCGGGCCGAATCGGACGCCTCCGGTGGCGCCCCGGTCTCGTTCGAGGTGGCCGACCTCTTCGCCCTGCCGTTCGCCGACGACTCGTTCGACGTCGTCCACGCCCACCAGGTACTCCAGCACGTGGCCGACCCCGTGGCCGCCCTGGTGGAGATGCGGCGGGTGTGCCGGCCCGGTGGGGTGGTGGCCGCCCGCGACGCCGACTACCCGACGTTCACCTTCGCCCCGGCCGAGCCCGACATCGACCGGGCGATCGCCGCCTACGGCGAGCTGACCCGGCGGAACCGGGCACGGTGGGACGCCGGGCGACAGCTGCTGGGCCTGGCCCACGCGGCGGGATTCGACGAGGTGGTGCCGTCGGCGTCGGTGTGGTGCTTCGCCACTGCGGACGAGCGCGCCTGGTGGGGCGGACTCTGGGCCGACCGGTTCGGCGCGCCGGGGTCGTTCCTGGGGGGCCAGCTGCTGGCCCACGGTATCGCCGCACAGGATGACCTCGAGGCCTTCGCCGCCGGGTGGCGCCGCTGGGCGGCATCGCCCGACGGCTGGTTCGCTGTGCTCCACGGCGAGATCCTGGCCACCGCGTGAGGGATCGCAGACGCCGCCGGGGCGCGGGGACCCGTCAGGCGCGCCCGGTGGCCGCCGCCGCGAACGGTCCCGGCGCCTCCACCATCGGGTAGTGCCCGACCCCGTCGAGCCGGACGACCCGGGCGTCGGGCCGCGCCGCCTCCACCCGGTCGGCCATGGCCGGCACGGCGATGGGGTCGTCGGTCCCCCAGACGACGGTCAGCGGTGACGGGTGGGCCAGCACCGGCGGGGTGGTGCGGTCCTCGCTCCGTCGACGTTCCCCGATGTAGCGGGCATGCCGCGCCAGCAGCCGCTCGCCCTCCCCGGTCGAGATGAGCTCCCAGGCCGCCTCGACCTCGGCCTCGTCCACCCGGTGGCCCGGGCTGTAGGTGGCCACCAGCCCCCCCACCACCGCGTCCCGGGTGAGCACGCCGGAGTCGAGGCGCTCGTCGGGCAGGGATTCGAGCAGCTGCTGGCCGGAGCTGAGCTGCACCAGGTCCATGAACAGGGTGCCGTTGGCCAGCACGCGGTCGGTCACCTCCACGGGCCAGTCGCCCCCGAGCTGGCGGGCCAGCAGCTCGCCGCCGATCGTGTCGCCGATGTCATGGGTCAGGAGTCCGACACGGTCGATCCCGAGGTCGGCCACCACGGCGGCGGCCGTGTCGGCCTGGTCGACCAGCCGGTAGGGGCGGTCGGGCTTGTCCGACAGCCCGTAGCCGGGGTAGTCGAACAGCACCACGCGCCGGTCGGCGGCCAGGGTGTCGACCACCTGGTGGAAGTCGAACGAGGAGGTGGGGAAGCCGTGCAGTACCAGCAGGGGTGCTGCCGAGACCGTGCCCGTGGCGGGGATGTCGACCACGAAGACGCGGTCGCCCCCGACCGTGTGGAGGCGACCCCGGGCCCGCCAGGCGTCGACCAGGTCACTCACACCAGCAGGCGGGTCCGGAACAGGTCGAGGACCTGGTCGAGCGCCTCACGCGTGGGTGTGCCGGGCCGGTCGTCGAGGTCCTCGGTCAGCACCGAGTGGGCCGCCTTCTTGTGCCCGTGGGGGTTGCCGGCCGACGAGTCGAGCTCGACGCCGACGAACCCGTCCCCGAGCAGCTCGCGGAGGGCGGCGAACCGCTCGGGGGGCGCCGACCGGTCACCCGAGAAGCGCAGGCCCAGGACGCAGACCCCCGCCGCCACGCGCTCCCGGACCCGTTCGGCGTCGGCGTCGCTGATGCCGAGCGACCCGCGCCGGGTCTTCGACAGCGGGAGGGGGAGCGACGGCTGGCTCAGGACGGGGGCCAGCACGATCTCGTCGACCATCATGGCGAGCGCGAACCCTCCGGTCAGGCACATGCCGACGGCACCGACGCCGGGTCCTCCGCACCGTTCGTGCTCGGCCCGGGCGAGGGCCCGGAGCCACACGGTGACCGGACTGGTGCGGTCGAGGGCCCACGTGGCGAACTCCTTGGACACGCAGGCCTGGAACAGCCCCTTCGCCGCGTAGGGGAGCGTCGGGTCCCGTCCGTCGTCGCCGAAGAGGTGGGGCATGACCGCGGTGCACCCGATGCCCGCCACCATCCGAGCGAAGCGGGCGACGTTGGGGGTGATGCCGGGCAGCTCGCTGATCACGATCACCGCCGGCCCGGTGCCCGACCGGTAGACGGTGCGGGTGGCACCCTCCAGGGTGAAGGTCGAGCGCTCGAAGTCGTCCAGGGTGTCGGGCATGGCGGAGACGCTACCGCCGGCCCGTCCCGGCCGCCCGGGGCCTCAGGCGACCGCCAACGTCACGACGACGGGGCGGTGGTCGGAACCCGTGCCACCGGCCACGCGGGCGTCGACCACCCGGACGGCGGGTGTGACGAGGACGTGGTCGAGCTGGCTGTGCGGCCGGTGGGCCGGCCAGGTGCGGCCGATCACGGCCCGCCGCCACCCGGCGAAGAACGACGATGCCGGTGGCCCCCACATGTTCATGTCGCCGGCCAGCAGGGCCGGCCGGTCGAGCGCCGGCAGGAGGCGGGCCAGACGCCGGTACTGCGCCGGCGACAGATGGGTGATGTGGGACATGTGGGTGCCGTGGACGATCAGCCCACGCCCGCCGAGGTCGGTGGTGCAGCGGATCACGGCGCGGGCCGCCGGGTCCCGGCGCAGCTTGCCCAGCGACACGACCTCGGCTTCCCGGCACGGCACCCGGGCGAGCAGCGCCACGCCCCAGGTGCCGGGCTGTGCCGGGCGGTCCCTCGAGCCGGCCGGCACCTTGAAGCGCTCCTGGTCCAGTCGGAGCGTCTTGCGGATCTGGCCGAGCATCGGGGCCCAGCGCCCCGTGGCGGTGTCGATCGGCGCGTACAGTCGGGCGTGGGCCAGCGGCGCCTCGGCGACGACGGTGTACCCCAGTCCGGAGGCGACCAGGGTCGCCGTCCCCGGTGACCCGTCGTCGGGGGTCCAGGCCTCCTGGAGGATCAGGATGTCGGCGTCGAGGGCGGCGCACTCGTCGACCAGGTCGTAGGGGCGGCCCCACCCGTCGACCCCCATGTGCACGTTGAAGCTGGCCACCCGGACGGTGTCCCGGGTGCCGCTGCCCGCGGCGCTGCCCGCTGCGTCCCGACCGTCCACGGGAATCAGTGTCGCACGGGAGTCAGTGTCGCCCGAGTTCGGCCGCCGCCGCCCGCAGTCCGTCCCGGAAGTCGGGGTGGGCGATCTCGGCCAGGGCCAGGGCGCGCTCGCGCACCGTCCGACCCGACAGGTCGGCCGACCCGTGCTCGGTGATGACGACGCCGGTGTGGTGCCGGGGTGTCGACACCACCGACCCCTCGGGGAGCACGGACACGATGCGGGACCGGGTGACCCCGTTGGACACGGCCGTCGACCGGATGCAGATCAACGAGTGGTCGTCGAGTCGCATCTCCGCGCCGGCCACGAAGTCCTCGTGCCCGCCGACCCCGGAGATCTGGCGCCCGTCGATGTTGTCCGCCACCACCTGTCCGTAGAGGTCGACGCTGAGCGCCCCGTTGATGGACACGAAGGCGTGGTTCTGGGCGATGATCGTCGGGTCGTTGACCACCTGGACCGGCACGAAGGCCACGTCTTCGTTGCCGTCGAGCCAGGCGTAGAGCTCGGACGAGCCGAGGGCGAAGGTGGTGACGGAAACGCCGTTGAACAGCCGCTTGGCGTCGTTCGTGACCTTGCCGGCCTGGTGGAGGTGCATCAACCCGTCGGTGAACATCTCCGAGTGGATGCCGTAGCCGCCGCCGGGGCCCTCGGCCAGCTTGGTGGCCACCATGTTGGGGACGGCGCCGATGCCGATCTGCAGGGTGGCGCCGTCGGTCACGTAGGAGCGGGCCTGCTCGGCGATGGCCTCGTCGATCTCGTCCGGAACGGCCGCGGGCAGGGTGAACGGGGCGCCGTCGGCCTCGACCAGGACGTCGATCAGCTCGAGCGGGATGGTGTTGGTGTACTCGGGTCCGAGCGACCTGGTCCGGGGCAGGTGGGGGTTGACCTCGACCACGAGGAGCCGGTCGGGGTCCTCGCCGGCCAGGAGCAGCTCGTCGTAGGTGGCGCCGATGTGGAGTGAGAGGTTGACGGTGCCGTCGAGGGGCGGGGCGGCGAGCACGGTCATGACGCGCGGGTCGTAGCGGCGCAGGATCGGGGCGAACTGGCGGAAGCCGCCGGGTACCAGTTCGATGTTGGCCCCGCCGGCCAGGAGCATCCGCTCGGCCGGTCCGAAGAAGCCGCAGCGGTAGTGGACACCGGGATGGGCCAGCACCTCGTAGTAGCCGAGGAGCAGGGCGCCGCCGACCGTCAGGTCCACCCAGTCGTCGCGCCGGCCGAGTGCCGTCAGGAAGGCGTCGGGGTTGGCCGGGCCGAGGCCGAAGCCCACCGAGTCCGTGGTGCGGATCAGGGCGGCGGCCTCGTCGGGCGTGCGGGTCTCTGGTGCCATGGCGACAGTGTGGCACCGGCCCGTTGTCGCGGTGAGGGTCCTAGGTCACTTCTGGCGGTGGCCGCCGACCGGCCGATCCGTCGGCGACGGCCCCCGGGGGATGCCAGCATGTCCCCATGCGGTTCGACACCCAGCTCGCCGGCCTCGAGGACGCCGCGGCGCACGCACGCCGTCTGGAGGCCCTCGGTGTCGACGGGGCCTTCACCTTCGAGGGCCCCCATGACGTCTTCACCCCGCTGATCCTGGCCGCCGGAGCCACCACGACCCTCGAACTGGCCACCAACGTGGCCATCGCCTTCCCCCGCAACCCGGTACAGCTCGCCCACCAGGCCTGGGACCTCCAGCTGCTGGCGGAGGGCCGCTTCACCCTCGGCCTCGGCAGTCAGATCCGGGCCCAGATCGAGAAGCGCTATGGTGCCGACTTCGACCGGCCCATCGCCCGCATGCGTGAACTGGTGGGGGCACTGCGGGCCATCTTCGCCACGTGGGAGACCGGCGAGCGGCTCGACTTCCGGGGCGAATTCAGTTCGCACACCCTGATGCCCCCGATGTTCAACCCCGGCCCCCATCCCCACGGCCTCCCGCCGATCCACCTCGGCGGCCTCGGTCCGCAGATGGTGTCCCTGGCCGCGGAGGTGGCCGACGGACTGCTGGTGATGCCCTTCAACACGGCGACCCACCTGCGGACCCGCACCCTGCCGGCGCTCGAGCGGGGACTGGCCCGTGGTGGCCGTGCGCGGAGCGACCTGACGGTGACGGGCGAGGTGATCGTGTGCTGCGGTCGGGACGAACAGGAGCTCGAGGCGGCCCGGGTGGCCGGCCGATGGCTCCTCTCCTTCTACGCCTCGACGCCGGCCTACCGTCCGGTTCTGGAGGCGGAGGGCTGGGAGGATCTGCAACCCGAGCTGAACGCACTCACCAAGTCGGGGCGGTGGGACGAGATGCCCGAGCGGATCGATGACACCATGCTCACCACCCTGGCCGCGGTCGGCTCGCCACGCGAGGTGGCCTCCGAGATCCTCGACCGGTTCGGTGGCCTGGTCGACCGGGTCGGCTTCTACACCCCGTACCTGGTGGCCGACGACACCGTCGGCGAGCTCGTCGACGAGCTCGACCGTGCCGATCCCGACCGTGCCGATCCCGACCGTGCCGATCCATGAGGAGTGACCATGACTGAGCCCGTCCCCACCTACGACGAGTTCTCCTTCTTCCACGAGAACGCCGAGGAGGCCGGGCTCCCCTTCCCGGGCCCACCGGTGGTGCGACGCGAGTCGGTCGAGGTCGCCCCCGGTCGACAGGTCAGCGCCCTGGTGTGGGGGGAGGGCCCGCCGGAGCTCGTGCTCCTCCACGGCGGCGGCCAGAACGCCCACACGTGGGACACCGTGGCCCTGGCCCTCGCCCGCCCGCTCCTCGCCGTGGACCTGCCGGGCCACGGGCACTCCGACTGGCCGCAGGAGTCGGCCTGGCTGGACACGACCGCCATGGCCGACGACGTGGCCCAGGTCATCGAGCGGTTCGCCCCGGACGCCCGGGCCGTGGTCGGGATGTCGCTCGGCGGTGCCACCTCGATCGTGCTGGCCACGCGTCACCCGCACCTGGTGCGCCGACTCCTGCTCGTCGACATCACGCCGGGGGTCGACGGCGACAAGACGTCCGATATCGCGGCCTTCCTGGCCGGACCCGAGACGTTCGCTTCCTTCGACGAGATCCTCGACCGGACGATCCAGTTCAACCCGACCCGGTCGGTGTCCTCACTCCGACGCGGCGTCCTCCACAATTCGGTCCAGTTGCCGGACGGCACGTGGGCCTGGCGTCACCAGGTGGGGCGACCGCCGGCCGACACGGGCCTGCACGTGGAGCGGGCCGACTTCCAGTCCCTGTGGGACGCCCTCGAGGCCATCCCGGTGCCGGTGCTCCTGGCCCGGGGGAGCCGGTCGCCGGTCGTGGACGACGCCGATGTGGCCGAGTTCCGCCGGCGCCGCCCCGATGACGCGGTCATCCTGGTCGAGGACGCCGGACACAGCATCCAGGGCGACCGGCCGCTCGAATTGGCGACGATCATCGAGGATTTCGCCGCGCCGGATTGAGTTCATCGCGAACTCCCCGGATGTTCGTGTCCCGTTCACTCCTGGTTCACTCTGCGTTCAGATGGCCTCGGTACCGTCGGTCGCGAGGACGGGCCCCCGCCGAATGACGGAGGGATCCCGTCCTCACCCGGTCACGAACACGGAGGACAGGACCCTGATGAGAACCCGGAATGCCACGTTTGCCCGCAGCGGTCGACGCACGGCGTCGCTCGCGGCGATCGGCCTGGCTGCCGCAGCCCTGCTGTCGGCGTGCAGTTCGTCGTCGTCGAGCTCGACCACGACGACCACCACCGCACCCGGCGGCACGCTCGCCGGCAACAACGCGGCCTACCTGGCCGCCGACCTGAAGGCACCGGGCGGCTCGCTCAACGCCTCGGGGTCCACCTTCGTCCAGCCGTTCTTCAGTGCGGCCTTCTACAAGTACACCGGTCTCAACCAGGCCCTGCAGGTCAACTACCAGGGGGTCGGCTCGGGCGCCGGCATCACCGCCTTCCAGTCGGGCACGGTGGCCTTCGCCGCCTCGGACGTGCCCATGGCGGCGGCGGACCTGGCCAAGATGCCGGCCAACTCCGGCCCGGTGGTCCAGGTCCCGGACATCCTGGGCGGTGTCGCCGTGGCCTACAACCTTCCCGGCGTCTCGACGCGCATCAAGCTCGACGGCCCGACGCTGGCCGGCATCTTCGACGGCACCATCACCACGTGGAACGCCTCGCAGATCACGGCCCTCAACCCCGGCGTCAACCTGCCGTCCCATGCCATCACCCCGGAGGTCCGGGCCGACAGCTCGGGCACGACGTACATCTTCACGGACTACCTGAAGTCGGCCGACCCGACGACATGGACGCTCGGCACGTCCAAGACCATCGCCTGGCCGTCGTCGGCGGTGCAGACCCCGAAGAACTCGGGCGTGGCGTCGTCGATCCTCTCCACCCCGTACTCGATCGGTTACGTCGAGCTGTCGTACGCCATCCAGAACAAGATGAGCTACGCGGCCGTCAAGAACTCGGCCGGCACCTACGTGGTGCCCAGTCCGACCACGGTCGCCGCCGACGCCGACCAGAAGACGGGCGTGTCGTCGACGGACTTCTCCATCGTGAACCAGGCCGGCACCTCCAGCTACCCGATCGCCGGGTACAGCTGGGCCATCCTGCTGCAGAAGCAGACCAGCGCCACCACGGGCGCCCAGGTGGTCAAGGTCCTGGACTGGACCACCCACTCCGGGGGCGGACAGGACCTGGCGTCGGGCCTCCACTACGTGCCGCTGCCCCCGGCTGTGCAGAACCAGAACCGGACGCAGCTGCTGACCGTGACCGGCCCGAGCGGTCAGGCCCTGCTGACCAAGTGATCCGTCCGACGGATCCGGGTCGACCCCGGGCGGCGTGAGGCCCCCCGGATGACCGTCGTCGAGGCATCGCCGTCCGCGCCCCTGGGGCGCGGACGGCGGCGCGCCCTGCCCGACCGGTGGTACCGCTCGCTGCTGGGCGTCATGGCCCTCCTGTTCGGGGCGCTGGCGGTCTGGTTCCTCGTCGCCATCATCATCCAGGCCAAGCCGGCGTTCTCCACGCTCGGGTTCTCCTGGATCTTCGGCAAGGTCTGGAATCCCGCCCACAACCAGTACGGTCTGCTCCCGTTCATCCTCGGGACGATCGAGTCGACGGCGATCGCCGTGGTGTTGGCGGTACCGATCGGCCTGGGCACGGCCATCTCACTGGCCTTCCTGGTGCCGTCCCGGGTACGGCCGTTCCTCTCCACCACCGTCGAACTGCTGGCCGCGGTGCCGAGCGTCGTCTACGGCCTGTGGGGCCTCATCGTGCTGGCGCCCTGGTTCCGCGAGACCGTCGAGCCCTTCCTCACCTCGGCGTTCGGCTGGACCGGGCTGTTCGACGGTCCCAACCGGGGCGTCGGCCTGCTGCTGGCCGGCGTGATCCTGGCCATCATGATCCTCCCCACCATGGTGGCCATCTCGCGCGACGTGCTCATCGTGGTGCCGAACGAGCAGGTCGAGGGGGCCATGGCCCTGGGCGCCACCCGCTGGCAGGTCCTGCGCAAGGTCGTGGTGCCCGGCGCCCGCACCGGCATCCTGGGGGCGTTCACCCTGGCCACCGGCCGTGCGCTCGGGGAGACGGTGGCCGTGGCCATGGTGATCGGTAACGCACCCTTCATCGCCCACTCCCTCAAATCGCCGGCCGCCACGCTTCCCTCCCTCATCGTGAACAACTTCGGCGAGTCGACGGGCACCGAGCTGAGTGCCCTGTTCGGTGCCGGTCTCGTCCTCCTCGTCATCGGCGTGCTCGTCAACTCGGCCGCCCGCTGGCTGGTGTGGTCCACGGGAGCCGACGTCACCGGCACGGAGCTGGGCCGATGACAGCCGTCCTCGATCCGCCGGCCGACCCGGTCGTCGAGCGGCGACGGGCCGTACAGGCCGCCGCGGCATCGAGCCTGGGGAGGCGCAAGGTCGCGTCGACGGTGGCCCTCGGGATCTGCTGGCTCTTCCTGGCCATCGCCATCATCCCGCTGGTGGCGGTCATCGCCTACGTGATCGCCAAGGGACTGCCGGCCTGGAACCGCGACTTCTTCACCCACTCGACCGTGCCCGAGGGCTACCCGGGCGGCGGCGTGTGGAACGCCATCGTCGGGACGGCGGTGATCACCGCCGTCGCCACCGCCGTGGCGGTTCCCGTCGGCCTGACCTGCGGGCTCTTCCTCGCCGAGTCCGACGGCCGGGCCGCGGCCACGCTGCGGTTCACCGCCGACGTGATGACGGGCATCCCGTCGATCATCGTCGGCATCTTCGGCTACATCGCCATCGTGCGGAACTTCGGCGGCTACAGCGGCTTCGCCGGTGCCTTCGCCATCGGCTTCATCATGCTGCCGGTGATCACCCGGGCCGGGGAGACGGCCTTCCGCGGCGTGCCGCGCTCGCTCAACGAGGCGGCCCTCGCCCTCGGGGCCCGTCGCTCCACCGTGGCCCGGAAGGTCGTGGTGCCGACGGCGCTCCCCGGGGTCATCACCGGCGTGCTGCTGGCCGTGGCCCGCGGCCTCGGTGAGACGGCGCCCCTCCTGCTCACCATCTTCGGCAACCAGTACCTGCAGTGGAATCCGGCCAAGTCGATGGAGGCCCTGCCCATCCTCATCTACAACTACTCGAACCAGCCCTACGCCGATCTCGTGCAGGTGGCCTGGGGCGCGGCCCTGCTGCTGATGACCGTGGTGCTCGTCCTCAGCATCGGTAGCCGCGTGCTCGCCGCCTACCTTCGTAAGGAGCGCCGATGACCGACGCCAGATCCCGAATCCCCCACCTCGAGGAGTCACTGACCGTGCGAGCCGAACAGGCCATCATCGAGCCGCCCACCGGCGAGGTGGTGATGACGCTGCGCGACGTGGCCGTGGCCTTCAGCGGCCGCACCGCCGTCCGTGACGTGACCTTCGACGTCGCCGCCGGCGAGGTGACCGCCCTCATCGGCCCGTCCGGTTCCGGCAAGACCACCCTGCTGCGGGCCCTCAACCGCATGCACGACACCGTGCGGACGGCGTCGGTGACCGGGGCGATCCATCTCGGCGACCTCGACGTCTACGGCCCCGACACCGATGCCACCCTGCTGCGCAGCCGCGTGGGGATGGTGTTCCAGCGCCCCAATCCCTTCCCCACGATGAGCATCTACGACAACGCCGTGTCGGGGCTCCGCTTCAACGGTGTACGGAAGAAGGCCCTGCTCGACGAAGCCGCCGAGTCCTCGCTGATCGCCGCCGCACTGTGGGACAGCGTCAAGGACCGCCTGAAGGCGCACGGCAGCACCCTGTCGGGCGGCGAGCAGCAGCGCCTCTGCATCGCCCGCGCCCTCGCCGTGGAGCCGGAGGTGCTGCTGATGGACGAGCCCACCTCGGCCCTCGACCCCATCGCCACCAAGCGGATCGAGGAGCTGGTGGGTGAGCTCAAGGACCGCGTGACGATCGTGATCGTGACCCACAACATGCAGCAGGCCATGCGCGTGTCCGACCGCTGCGCGTTCCTGCTGATGGGGGACGACAAGGCCGGCGAACTGATCGAGTTCGGCCCCACGGCCAAGGTCTTCAGCGAGCCGAAGGATCCGCGCACCCTCGACTACGTCAACGGCCGCTTCGGCTGAGGGACCGTTCGGCGTCAGGCGGTCACCGTCTCGTCGGCGTCCCGGCCACCGGCGGGTGGCGGCTCACCGAAGGTCCCGTCCGGGTCGATGCGGAAGCCGACCCCGCGCACCGTCACGATGAACCGGGGCTCCGTCGGCACCGGTTCCAGCTTCGACCGGAGACGGTGGATGTGGGTGTCGAGCGTCCGGGTGTCCGTCAGGTAGGTGTCGGGCCAGAGCAGGTCGATCAGCTCGTCGCGTGACCGGACGCGTCGGGCCGGGTGGAGGAGGACCGCCAGCAGGTCGAACTCCTTGCGGGACAGGTGGACCGGGGTACCGCCCACCGTCACTTCGCGTCGCACGTAGTCGACGCTCACCGAGCCGAACCGGGCGACCCGGTCGGCCGAGGACGCGTCGCCGCGCGTCGACCCGAGGTCGTGCGGCCAGGCGGGACCGTCGGTGACGACCGGGGGTGCCAGCGGCAGCGGACCGAGGCCGTGGGGGGAGACCCGGCGAAGGATGGCGTGCATCCGGGCGACGAGCTCGCGGAGCCGGAACGGTTTGGTGACGTATCCGGAGGCGCCGAGTTCGAGACCGAGGACGACGTCGAGCTCGCTGTCGACGGCGCTCACCATGAGGATCGGCACCTCCGAGACGGCCCGCAACCTGCGGCAGACGTCGATGCCGTGCATGCCGGGGAGCAGCATGTCGAGGAGCACGATGTCGGGACGGTGCTCCTCGAAGCGACGGATCCCCTCGGGGCCGTCCTCGGCCAGGATCACGTCGAAGCCCTCGCGGCCCAGCCCGGAGGCGAGGGCCTGGCGGTAGGACTCCTCGTCCTCCACGACGAGGACCTTGACGGCTGCATGCTCCGGCGGCACCGGCGCCTCCTTCCCCGGACACGGTACGGAGGCCAGGTGAACGCCGGACGATCCGAGGGGAACCCCCGGGTGATCGTTCTGTGAACGTCAGGTGGCAATCGACGGACTCCCTGGTCAGCGACGGGCCGCCGACCAGGTGTCAGAGGGCGACGCCGGCCAGGAGGCCGAGCGCGGCGGCGCCGAGCCCGAGCACGAGGCTGGCTCCGACGTTGGCCGCCGCCCCACCGGGCCGTCCGCGCTCGGCCAGGCCCACGGTGTCGAAGGCGAAGGTCGAGAACGTGGTGAACGCGCCGAGCAGTCCCGTCCCCACCACGGTGAGGACCGCGCCGGGAACGCCCCGGTGGTCGGCCAGGCCGGTGAGCAGCCCGAGGACGAACGCGCCCGTGACGTTGATGACCAGGGTGCCCCAGGGGAACTCGGGCCCGAGGCGTCGCCGGACGTGCAGCTCCACCTCGTAGCGCAGGAGCGCCCCGACGGCCCCGGCCAGGAGCAGTCCGACCACGATCACGACGCGTCACCCGGTCCCGTCGTCCGGGGAGCCGCCTCGCCCGGGTCGTCACCGGCCAGGAGGTCGGGGTCGACCGGGCCCGGGCCACCCGGAGCGGGCAGCACCCGGCCGCGGGCGAGGGTGATGCCGGCCAGGGCCGCGCCGAGGCCGGCGAGGAGGCTGGCCGCCAAATAGGCCGCGGCGGCACCGGAGTGGCCGTGGCGGATCCGCTGGTCGATCTCGACGGCGAAGGTCGAGAAGGTGGTGAACCCGCCGCAGAACCCGACGGCCACGAGGGGCCGGAGGTACCGGTCACGGGGCCACCGCTCCGTCACCAGGGTCACCACCACACCCAGCACGAACGAGCCGATGACGTTGACGGACAGCGTCGCCCACGGGATGCCGGAGGGGTCGGCGACGACGGACCGCTCGAACGCGTACCGGGCGAGCGTGCCGAGGGTACCGCCCACACCGATGGCGGCCAGGGGCCCGGGTCCGTGGTGGGGGTGGAGGACGGCGCGGGCCTGCCGGGTTGCGTCCGCGTGGTCGGCGCTGGCCTGTCCGTCCGTCCCGGTCGACTCGGGCACCGCTGCTCCTTCGGGTGGCGACGCATGCCGGGCCGTCGGCGGGGCGCGGACCCCTCGGGCGGGTCCGGTCGTCGTGCCGCTCGGCCGTCGGCCCGAGGAGTCTACGGCAGGGTGCCCCGGGCGCCGTGGACGTCCCTCACCCCGTAGGGGCCCGCCCGGGGGCCACGCGACGTCCACTGGGGGAGGGCAGGGGCGGACGCGGCGCCGGGCGGGCCCCTACGGTTTGAAGCGGTAGCCCACGCCTCGGACGGTGATGAGGTGGACGGGCTCGGCCGGGTTCAGTTCGATCTTCTTCCGCAGCCGCTTGACGTGGGTGTCGAGGGTCCGGCTGTCCCCCTTCTTGCGGTCCCGCCAGATGCGGTCCATGCACTGCTTGCGGGTCACGACGTGGCCGGCCTCCGACACCAGCAGCGTCAGCAGGTCGAACTCCTTGCGGGACAGCTCCAGGTCGCGCCCGTGCATCGAGGCCTCACGCCGCGACACGTCGACGGTGACGGGTCCGAAGGTGTAGGTGCCGTTCGGAGCGGGAGAAGCCGTGTGCTGGGGCTGGCGGCCCACCCGGCGCAGGACGGCGCGGATGCGGGCCGTGAGCTCGCGCGGTCGGGGAGGTTTGGTGATGTGGTCGGCCGCTCCGGCCTCGAGGGCCAGGACGGCGTCGAGCTCATCGTCCTCGTCGGTGATCATGATGACGGGGAGCCAGGGGGTGGCCGTGGTGATCCGACGGAAGACCGCGAACCCCTCGGAGTCGCCGATCTGGGTGTCGAGGATCACCAGCGACGGGGACCCGGTGGCCGCCAGGGCGATGCCCTCGGCGCCGGTGGACGCGGTGATCACGTCGAACCCCTCGATCGAGAGGGTGGCGGCGAGTGAGTCGCGGGTGAGGTGGTCGTCGTCGATGATGAGGATGACGGGGGCCTCCTCGCCGGGGACGGCCCGTTGCTCGACTTCGCGGAACGTCAAGGTCACCGACGGGCCCTGACGTCCCGGAACAGGGTGCACGCCGCCGCGCCGCCGACGTGGCGGCGGGACCGGGCGGACACGCCGCTGCTGGACTGCCGGACCGGCGGGACCGGTGCCGGCCGGGTCGCCGTGAGAGGCGCCGGGGTCCATGCCCCGGGACGGCAGGTGGTGGTGGTGCGTGCGGTGTCCGGCGCGGGCCCGGCGGCCCGGCGGGAACGCTGACACTGGGCCTGGTGGTGCGCTGCCATCCCTGTGGACAGTACGGACGGTAGGTGAACAGGACGCGATCGCTCTGTTATCGGACGGTAATCATTGGTGAATTTTCTCCACGGGCGCGGCCGGCTTGCCTACAGTCGGTTGCCGGGCCCCGTCGGGGCCGACGGATGGACGGGAGCGGACGCTGATGGACGGGAACACCGTGGTGGATCTCCGGGGGACCGAGGAGTGGCGGGCCGTGACCGGGCACCACGACCGCATCCGGGAGGTGCACCTGCGCTCGCTGTTCGCCGACGACCCGACCCGGGGGAAGAGCATGGTGGCCCGGGCCGGCGATCTGGTCCTCGACTACTCCAAGCACCGTGTCGACCGAGGTGCGCTCGACGCCCTGCTGGCGGTGGCGCGGCGGGCCGGCGTGGCCGAGCGGCGCGACGCCATGTTCCGTGGCGACCGCATCAACACCACCGAGGACCGCGCCGTGCTCCACGTGGCCCTGCGCATGCCGCGCGACGCGACCCTGGTCGTCGACGGGCGTGACGTGGTGGTCGACGTGCACGCCGTGCTCGACGCCATGGGCGCGGTGGCTGAGCGGATCCGGTCCGGTGCGTGGACCGGCCACACCGGCCAGCGGATCCGATCCGTGGTGAACATCGGGATCGGCGGGTCGGACCTGGGGCCGGCCATGGCCCACGAGGCCCTGCGCGACTACGCGGACCCCGCCATCGAGTGCCGCTTCGTCTCGAACGTCGACCCCGTCGACCTGTACGCCAAGACCCATGACCTCGACCCGGCCACCACGCTGTTCGTGGTCTCCTCCAAGACGTTCACGACCCAGGAGACGCTCACCAACGCCCGGGCGGCGCGGACCTGGCTGTTGGACGGTCTCGCCTGCGGTGACGAGGCCGTCGCCCGCCACTTCGTGGCCGTGTCCACCAACCGGGCCGGAGTCGTCGACTTCGGGATCGACCCCGACAACATGTTCGGCTTCTGGGACTGGGTGGGTGGCCGCTACTCCTATGACTCGGCCATCGGGTTCTCGCTCATGGTGGCGATCGGGCCGGCGGCGTTCGCCGACATGCTGGCCGGGTTCCACGCCGTCGACCGGCACTTCGCCGACACGCCATTCGAGGCCAACCTGCCCGTGCTGCAGGGGATGCTGAACGTCTGGTACGCCAACTTCTTCGGCGCCGAGACCCATGCCGTCCTGCCCTACAGCCAGCGCCTGGCCCGCTTTCCGGCCTATCTACAGCAGCTCACCATGGAGTCCAACGGCAAGTCGGTGCGACGCGACGGGTCCCCGGTCGAGGGGAGCACCGGCGAGATCTTCTGGGGCGAGCCGGGCACCAACGGCCAGCACGCCTTCTACCAGCTGATCCACCAGGGAACCCGGCTGATACCGGCCGACTTCATCGGGTTCGCGATCTCCACCCACGAGGACGGCGACCGTCAGGACCTGCTGATGGCCAACTGCCTCGCCCAGACGCGGGCCCTGGCGTTCGGCCGGACGGCGGAGGAGGTGGCGGCCGAGGGGACGCCGGCCGACGTCGTCCCGCACAAGGTGATGCCCGGCAACCACCCGACCTCGACCATCCTGGCGTCCGAGCTCACCCCGTCGGTGCTGGGGCAGCTGGTCGCCCTCTACGAGCACACGGTGTTCGTGGAGGGGGCGGTGTGGGGGATCGACTCGTTCGACCAGTGGGGAGTGGAGCTCGGCAAGGTGATGGCCGGCCAGCTCGGGCCAGCGCTCAGCGCCGACGGGGCACCCGATCTCGCGGACCTGGACAGTTCGACGGCCCAGCTGGTCCGGACCTACCGGGGCATGCGGGGGCGTCCCGCCTGAGCCGCCGACTCCGACGCCGTCGGGTTCAGGCCGACGAGAGCGCCGACCAGAGCGCCCGGTAGCTGGGGTAGGTGATGGCGTCGGTCACGTACCCGGCCCGTTCGAGCTCGGCGTGGTACCGGGGCAGGTTGCGCCACGGCACCCCCATGTCGACGTGGTGGGCCAGGTGCCAGCCGGTGTTGTAGGGCACGAACCAGAACCGGGCGAGCCAGCCCTGGCGCACGTTGTGGGTGGTGACCCGTCGGTCCGGACTGGCCTCCAGGCCACCGTGCTCGGCGATGGCCCGCAACCGGTTGATCACCCGCCACTGTGTCATCCACGGCAGCCACCACAGCAGGGGGTAGATCCACCAGCGCCCCGTGGTCGCCCACAGCACGGCCCACAGGACGACCTGCACGCCGATGATCGACAGCGAGGTGCGCCGGTAGGCGGGGTACTTCAGCGACGTGAACAGCGGCGTGAAGTTCTTCCACCCCGAGATGCCGACGGCGTCACGCACCAGGCGGCGGGTCAGGGCCCGGCGGTCGCACGGGTACCCGCCGTAGAAGGCCAGGTCCGGCTCGTTCGGGCCGAACTCCTCCTTGTGGTGGGCGAAGTGGCCGCGCCGGTAGAGGCCGATCGGGGTCCAGGTGGGGTAGGCCACCAGCCAGGTGCCGACCCAGTCGTTGACGCGCTTGTTCGTGAACAGCAGCTTGTGCGCCGCCTCGTGCATGAGGATGGCGAACCGGGCGTACATCGGCCCCATGAGCAGGAAGGCCACCGCGTACGCCCACCACCGGTCGATCCACACCGCCCCGCCGATGAGGAGGGCGACCCACAGCCATACCGAGGCCACGGTCACGGCGTTGCGGGCGTCGTCGATGCGGCGGAGGTCGGCGCGCAGCTCCGGGCGCGCCTTGCCGTTGTCGAGCAGGCGGTCCGTGGGGAGGACGTCGGGGCGGGCGGTCTTGTCGGCCACCATGGTGGGTGCCATGCCCGCTACATTACATTTCTGTGCCAACTGGATCAATCCCGTAATACGGTGACCGAACGGACGACGGCGGTGCCCGGTCACGCCCCGGTGGGGGCGCCGACGCTGACCGCCCGGTCGGTGCTGGCCAGCGCCCTCCTGGGCGAGGACCCACCCGAGCTGCCGGTGGCCCACCTGGTGCACCTGGCCGGCCTGTTCGGCATCAACCCGAACCGGGCCCGGGTGGCCCTCAGCCGGATGGTGGCGTCGGGGGAGGCGACCACCGACGGAACCGGCCGCTACCGCCTCGCCGGCCGGCTGCTGGCCCGGCGCCGACGACAGGTCGAGAGCCTCGGCGGGCGGACCGGTGCGTGGGACGGGCGGTGGCGCCTGGTGGTGGTCACCACGGCGGGCAGCTCCCCCGAGCAGCGCGCCGCGCGCCGCCGCCGGCTGGCCCTCGCCCGCCTGGCCGAGCAGCGCGAGGGTGTGTGGCTGCGGCCCGACAACCTGGCGCTGCACCCCGACCCCGCGGCCGACGACGACCTCGCCACGTGGTCGGCGGTGCCCGACGGCGACCCGGTGGCGCTGGCCGCCGGGCTGTGGGACCTCGACGGCTGGGCCCGTCGGGCCACTTCCCTGATCGCCGGGCTCGAGGCGCGCCCGACCGTGGGGCCGGCCGACCTGGCCCCCGGGTTCGAGCTGTCGGCGACCGTCCTCCGCCACCTGCAGTCGGACCCCCTGCTGCCCCCGGCCCTGCTGCCCGGCGACTGGCCGGGTCCGTCGCTCCGGTCCGTCTACCGGAGCTGGGACGGCGACTACCGCGCCGTGCTGCGGACCTGGGGACGGTCGGCGCGGACGACGTAGGCTCGCCGACCGAGGGTCCGGCCGTCGTCGGTTCGACGTGCCGGTGGGCCCGACAGCGGGAGGGACCATGGCGCAGCGGCAGGGTACGGAGCGGCACGGGCAGTTCGTCGGCCGGGTGGCCGTCATCACGGGCGGGGCCCGGGGCCAGGGGCGCAGCCACGCCGTGGAGCTGGCCCGGCAGGGGGCGGACATCGCCGTGGTCGACAGGTGTGCCGACCTCGCCACCGTGACCTACCCGCTGGCCACCGCCGAGGACCTGGCCGAGACGGCCCGGCTGGTGGAGGCCGAGGGGGGTCGCTGTGTCACCGCCCAGGCCGACGTGCGGGACCTCGACGCCATGATCGCCTTCGTCGACGGGGTCGTCGCCGACCTCGGGTCCGTGGACATCCTGGTCGCCAACGCCGGCGTGTCGACGATGTGCTCCATCTTCGACCTCGACGCCGACGGGTGGTCCGAGACGCTGGACACCAACCTCACCGGCGTCTTCAACGCCCTGCGGGCCGCGGCCCCGCACATGCGGCGCCGGCGATGGGGCCGGATGGTCACCGTCTCGTCGATGATGGGCCGTTCGACCAACCCCCTCATCAGCGCCTACTGCGCGTCCAAGTGGGGGGTGATCGGGCTGACCAAGTCGGTGGCCCAGGAGATGGCCCACTCCGATGTCACCGTCAACGCCATCGCTCCGGGCAACATCTCGACCGGCATGATCCACAACGACACGCTCTACCGCCTGATGCGACCCGACCTCGAGGACCCCGGGCCGGACGACGTGGCGGCCGTGATGGCGTCGCTCCACGTCCAGCCCGTGCCGTGGCTGGAGGCCGAGGAGGTCACCGCGGCACTGGTCTTCCTGTGCTCGGAGGGCGCCCGGCACATCACGGGGTCGGTCATCGACGTCGACGCCGGGGCGTCGGCCCGGTTCACCGCCTGACCGGTCGGGTCCGCCCTACTGCTGCGACATGGCGGCCCGTTGCCGGGCCGCCGCCGTGTCGGCCGGCGGTGCCTTGCGCACCACGTCGACCGTGACCTTGTGCAGGGTGCCCTCGAAGGGGAAGGCGCCGGTGTAGCGCGCACTGACGGGGCTGCCGTGGTCGTAGCCGACGCTCGGGCCCACGCTCGAGATGATGTGCATGGCGAACGGCGCCTCGCCACCGCCGCAGGGGGTCCCGTCGATCAACAGCCGGATCGTGCCGCTGGCCCCGGTGCGCCGGAACTCCACCGTGACCACGGACGGGCCCTCGGGCACGTCGGTGTCGGACACCACGACGGTGTGGTCGTTGAAGCTGTTGTAGTCGAGCACCAGGCGGTCGTCCTGGACGAAGAAGCTGATTCCCGAGTTCTCGGTGCCGGTGGCGAACAGCACCCCGCCCTCGCCCCGGCGCCGGTCGATGGTGGCCGACATGTCGAAGCCCCGCCCACCGAGCGAGGGCGACACCTGGGAGGGCATGGGGGCCATCGGGGGGAAGTACTCGTAGTGCCGGCTGGTCGGGTGGGGCGAGTTGTCACGGAAGCGCGTGAAGAACAGCTCGATGCTCCGGTCGTCGAGCGGGAGGACACCCTGGTCCTCGGCCTCGGACCACCACAGGTCGACCAGTGCGGCCAGGCGCTCCGGTTGCTCGGCGGCCAGGTCGTGGCACTCCGAGCGGTCCTCGTCGAGGTGGTAGAGCTCCCACACGTCGTCGTCGAAGGGGACGTCCTTGATGTGGCGGGTGACCGCCTTCCACCCGTCGGAGATGATCGCCCGGTGCCCGAACATCTCGTAGTACTGGGCGCCCTTGCGCGTGGGCTCTTCCGGCGAGTCGAACGTGTAGGCCATCGACGTGCCGGAGATCAGCAGCTGCTCGAGGCCGCGGTAGACGTCGGGCGCGGCCACCCCGAGGACCTCGTAGATCGTCGGGACGATGTCGTTGACGTGGTGGAACTGGTCACGGATCCCGCCGGCGTCGGCGATCCGCGTCGGCCAGCGCACGATGAGCGGCACGTGGACCCCGCCCTCGTGGGTGTTCTGCTTGTACCACTTGAAGGGGGTGTTGCCGGCCTGGGCCCAGCCCCACGGGTAGTTGGCGTGGCTGTGCGGCCCGCCGATGTCGTCGATCCGCTCGACGGCCTCGTCGGGGGTCTCCAGGATCATGTTGAAGTACTTCATCTCGTGCATGACGCCGAACTCGCCGCCCTCCTGGCTGGCGCCGTTGTCCGACAGCAGCAGGACGATGGTGTCGTCGAGCACGCCGAGTTCCTCGAGGTCCGTGAGGAAGCGGCCGATCTGGGCGTCGGTGTGCTCGAGGAAGGCGGCGAACGCCTCCTGGAGGCGGGCCGCCAGCCGCCGTTGGTTCTCGGGCAGCGAGTCCCACGGCTCGACGCCGGGGTTGCGGGGGGCGAGCTCCGTGTCCGGGGGTAGGAGCCCCATCTCGACCTGCCGGTCGAACCACCGTTGGCGGGCGACGTCCCACCCCTCGTCGAACCGGCCGCGCCACCTGTCGAGGTACTCGGCGGGAGCCTGGTGGGGCGCGTGCATGGCGCCGAAGGCCAGGTAGGTGAAGAAGGGCCGGTCCGGCCGGATCGACACCGAGTCGTGGACGAACCCGATGGCGTGGTCGATCAGGTCCTCGCTCAGGTGGTATCGCCCGTCCGGGGTCGTCGGGGGCTCCACGTGGTGGTTGTCATGGACCAGATCGGGGGAGAACTGGTCGGTCTCCCCTTCGAGGAACCCGTAGAAGCGGTCGAAGCCGCGCTGCAGCGGCCACTGGTCGAAGGGCCCGGCGGCCGACGCATTCTCCATGGCCGTGAGGTGCCACTTGCCGACCGCGAACGTGGCGTACCCCTCGTCCCGCAGCACCTCGGCCATCGTGGTGGCGTGATGGGTGATCTGCCCGCGCATGTGGGGGTAGCCGCTGTCGAAGTTGGAGATGGCCCGCATGCCCACGGTGTGGTGGTTGCGACCCGTGAGCAGCGCGGCACGGGTGGGTGAGCACAGCGGCGTGACGTGGAAGTTGGAGTAGCGGATCCCGTCGGCGGCCAGGCCGTCGATGTGGGGTGTGGCGAGCTCGGAGCCGTAGCAGCCGAAATGGGAGAACCCGGTGTCGTCGAGCAGGATGACGACCACGTTCGGGGCGTCGGGGCCGGGATGGGGCGGGACGGGCCACCAGGGCTCCGATTCCGCCTCGGTCCGGCCGATCACGCCGTCGAACGGTTCGAACTGCTGCATGGGGGACGTCCTCGGGTCGTGGAGGAGCACCGGCCTGGGTGGTGCTCCACCGGGAATCTTCTGTCAACCCGTCTGACGATAGAGAGCCGGGGCGACCCTGTCCACCGGCGGCTGGTCGGGGGGCGGCCAGCCGCCGGTGGCGGTCAGTAGGGGCCGGTGCGGCGGTGTTCGCCGGTCTCGGCGAGCACCGCCAGGGCCACCGACGAGAGCGCCAGGGCGAGGGAGACGACACCCAGCACGTCGGCCACGACGCCGCGGTGGACGACGAGCAGCACGATCCAGAGGGCGGGCAGCAGGACGGCACAGCTCCGCGCCACCGAACGGACCCGACCGGTGGCGCGGCCGGACAGGTGCCGGGTGAGGGCGTAGGTGGCCGGCACGACGGCCACCGTGAGGACGATCGCCGTCGGCCGGGGCGCGCCGCTGGGGATCAGGCGGAGCCAGTGGTAGCCCGCATACACGGCGACGGCGGCCAGGAGGACCAGGCCGGGGGCGGCGAAGGCCGGGGTGCCGGTGCCGGCCGGGTCGACGACGGTCGGGGAGTGCCCGCGGGGGGCCCGGTCGTCCGTGGGGTGCCGTCCGGGGGCTTCCGTGGGCGCGCTCCCAGGCGACCACCCCTGGACGGGAACGTCGCCCTGCCGTACTGCCGCCATGTCCGCCTCCTGCTGCCCGCCACCGACCGTCGGGTCAGGGTGCGGACACCCGGCCACCGCCGGATGCCCGCCGCCCCTCGACTCCCGGGTCCGCCAGGTCCCGGGTGATCCGCCACCCGTTTCGTCCAAGTCTGCACCTCGGAGTGGCAGAATGCAACTGGAGATTGCAATACCTGTTGCCTTTGTGTACTCGCGGCGCCGTTCCCGGGTCCATCTGCGAGCATGGAGGCGTGGAGACGAGGGGTGACGGCCGACGGCCGCGGCGCAGCAAGGAGGAACTCCGAGCCCTCCTGATGACCGCCGGACTGGCGATCCTCCGGGAAGAGGGCCTCGGGATCGCCGTGGGCGACCTCACGTTCAAGCGGGTCCTGGCCCGGGTGGAGACCGACACCGGTATCCGGGTGACGAACGCCTCGGTCATCCGCCGGGTCTGGGAGAACCAGGCCGACTACCAGGCCGACGTACTGGCGGAGGTGGCGGTGGCGGGCGACTCCGCGGGGGAGCTGGATGCCACGTTCGAAGCGCTCGGGGCGGTGCTCGGTGACCTGGACGTGTCCTCCCCCGACGCACGGTTGCGGACGATGCGCGAGATCTGCAGGATCGCCGGCCGGACGGCGTTCCGGACCGTGGTGGACTCGCCGCAGTGGGCGCTGTGGGTCGGGGTCTGGGTCCTGGCGGCGACGTCCACGCCGAGCCCGGCCACCCGCCGCATCCGGGACGCCCTGGTCGAGGGCTACCTGCGCGGCACGGACCTGTGGATGGCGATGCACGGCGCATTCCTGCCGTTGCTGGGCCTGCGGCCCCGTGCCCCGCTCACCCTGCGGCAGTTCACGGTCTCGACCGGGGCCCTGGTGGAGGGCTGCGCACTGCGTCAGGTCGGGGCCGAGGACCTGGACGTCATCGAACGACCGACCGGGCCCGGTGCGTCGATGCAGGAGTGGACCCTGTTCGCCATCGGCCTCGAGGCGCTGGCCGTCGAGTATTTCGAGATCGACCCGGACTGGGTCCCGCCCGTCGCCTGACGCCGTCCGGCGGGAGTCCGGGCGCCGTCGCCGGGCGGGCGGCCCCTCCGGCCGGACGAGCAGGGCCGAACGACCCTGTGCCAGGCACGCGAGGCGCGGAAGAATGGCCCGAGGACCCACGAGGAGGCTACGTGTCCCCAAACGCAATCACCGGCGAGCGCTTCGACATCGTGTTCGTCGGCGACGTCGCCGTCGATCAGTACCTGACGTTGGCCGACGACGCCGTCACCATCGAGCAGGGTCCCGAGTCCCGACGCCTGGTCCTGCCGTTCGGGGCCAAGGTCTCGTGCGAGGTGACGACCATCGTGCCGGCCGGCGGCAATTCCGCCAATGCCGCGGTGGCCTGTGCCCGACTCGGACTGCGCACCGCGCTGGTGGCCTACGTCGGAGACGACGGACAGGGGCGGGGCGCCGTCTCCGCACTGCGGGCCGAGGGCGTCGACGCCTCGCTGGTGCGGCCGGACCCGGCGGTCCCGACCAACCGGAATTTCGTGCTCCGGGTCGGGCACGAGCGGACGATCCTGGTCCACCACGAGCAGCACGACTGCCACTGGCCGCACCTCCGGCCCGCCGAGGTCCCCTCGTGGCTGTACCTCTCCTCGGTCGGCACCGACTCGCACGCCTACGAGGACCAGATCGTCGACTGGCTGGATTCGGAGCCCCAGGTCTCGCTGGCCTTCGAGCCCGGCACCCTCCAGATCGCCCGGGGCGCCCCGGCTCTCGGTCGCCTCTTCCGGCGCGCCTCACTGGTGGTCTGCAACCGGGAGGAGGCCGCCGCGCTGACCGGTGGGCACCCGAGCGAGGACCCCGTCCGGCTGCTCGACGCCATGCTGGCGCTCGGTCCCGACCAGGTCGTCATCACCGACGGCTCGGCCGGTGCCTTCGGCTCGGACGGGTCGGCACGCTACGCGGTGCCCGTGTTCCCGGACGACGGCCCGGTGGTCGACCGGACCGGGGCGGGCGACGCCTTCGCCGGGACCCTGGTGGCCGGCGTCGCCGCCGGGCTCCCCCTGGACCGCGCCATGGCACGGGCGCCCGTCAACTCGATGCGGGTGGTCCAGCAGGTCGGTTCGCAGGCCGGACTGCTCGACGACGCCACCGTCGAGGCGCTGCTGGCCGCGGCCCCGGAGGGTTACCGCGTCCGGGAGCTCGTGCCCGTCCTCTGACGCCGCCGCCCCCGTGGGCACGGGCCGCCGGCGGGGCGTCCGGACGGAGGAGCACGCGGGCGGGACCGCTACGGTGCACCTCCGTGCCGCGCCCGCCCCTGCTCCTCGTGCCTCCGTCCGAGGGGAAGGCCGCCGGCGGGCGCCGGGCCGGACGACCCGACTCCTTCGCCGACGAGCTGGCCGGCCCGCGCGCCGCCGTGCTGGCCGAGCTGGGTCGGGCGGTCCGCCGGCCGGACGCCGCCACGCGTGCATCGGTCCTCGGCGTGCGCGGTGAACTGCTCGACCGGGCGTTGGCGGCCACCGCCGAGCTGGTGGACGGCACGGCACCGGTGCTGCCGGCGTGGCGGCGCTACTCCGGTGTGGTGTGGGCCGGCCTCGATCCGGCGACGCTGACCGCGGCGGACCGACGGCGGGTCCTCGTCCCTTCGGCGCTCTACGGTCTGACCACGGCGGCCGACCCGGTGGCCGACTACCGGCTCAAGTTCCTGGTCTCCCTCGGCCGGCTCGGCCGGCTCTCGACCTTCTGGCGCCCGTCGATCACCCCGGCCCTGGTCGCCCGGGCGCGCGGTCGGGTCGTCGTCGACCTCCTGCCGGCCGAGCACGCCCACGCGCTCGACCTGACGGGCCTGGATGGGGTCGCCCGCGTGCTGCGCGTCCGGTTCGTCGGCCCCGACGGCCACCGGGCCGTGGGTCACGAGGCCAAGACGGCCAAGGGCCGGCTGGCCCGCGCCCTGCTCGACGGTGGGCTGGCGGCCGCCGACAGCTTCGCCCACGACGGCTGGAGGTCCTCCCGTGACGGCGACGTGGTGACCGTGACCGCGCCCGGAGGGTGACGCGACCCGCGTCCCCGACGGCGGGTTCCGGGTTCCTTACGGAATTCATATGTTCCGCTCACCCACGGCTTAGGGACGGACGGTCCAATGGTCGGGTGACGTTGTCACGAAGGTCGTGTCAGCCCGGAGGTAGGACGAGATGAACGAGTACCCGAATGACGAGCAGGGCGCCGAGCAGGGCCCGTGGGAGGCCGCTGCGCCCACATCGCCGACCGAGCCGGTCCCCCCGGTGGCGCCGTCGGCGGCCGACCCGGCGGTGACCCAGCAGCACCCGCTCACCCAACCGGTGCCGCGCACCGGGCCGCCCACCCCGTCGCCCTACCCCGGCCAGCCGGTGACGGTGGCCGGTGACGACCTGTACCCGGCGGGGGCCTACCCGCCCCCCGCCAACCCCTGGGCCCCCGCCCCGCCCCCCGCCCCCGGCACCTGGGGTGCGCTGGCCGCCCCGGGATGGGGACCGTCAGGACCCGCACCGGTACCGGCCCCCGGCGGTTGGGGTGCCGGCGTGGGTGGAGGACAGCCGCCGACGACGTGGCCTCCGTCCCCCTACGGCTACTACCCGACGCCGCCGCCGACCTCGGCGAAGCCCGCCAACCACAAGGGCCAGGTCGCGGTCATCGCCTCCCTGGTGGCCGTGGTGGCCCTGCTGCTGGGGGCCACCATCGGGCACGCCACCTGGCCGACCGACACCACCGCCTCCGCCCAGAGCCCGTCGAACGGGTCGAGCGGCTCCGGGTCGAGCGGCGGCAGCACCTTCCCCTTCGGATCCGGCGACGGGGGCAGCGGCAGCTCCGGCTCGAGCGGCTCGGGCAGCGCCACCACCGGTGCCGGGGCCCCGTCCGACGTGACGGGGGTGGCCGCCAAGATCTCGCCCGCGCTGGTGGACATCAACACGAACCTCAGCTACGAGTCCGAGCAGGCGGCCGGCACCGGCATCGTCCTCACCTCGAACGGCGAGATCCTCACCAACAACCACGTGATCGACGGCGCCACCAGCATCAGCGTCACCGACATCGGCAACAAGCAGACCTACAAGGCCAACGTGGTCGGCTACGACCGCACGGGTGACGTCGCCGTGATCCAGCTGGTGGGGGCGTCCGGCCTCCAGACGGCCCAGATCGCGCCGTCGCAGCCGGCGGTCGGCGAAGGCGTGGTCGGCGTCGGCAACGCCGGCGGCACCGGCGGCACGCCGAGTTCGGCCGGCGGCTCCGTCCAGTCGCTGAACCAGTCGATCACCGCCAGCGACAGCGGTGGCGGCAACTCGGAGAACCTGACCGGCCTCATCGAGACGAACTGCGACATCCAGCCCGGCGACTCGGGTGGGGCCCTCGTCGACGCCGAGGGCAAGGTGGTCGGCATGGACACCGCCGCCTCGACCGGGTCGACCGGCCTCGGGGGCACGGCCCAGGCCTACGCCATCCCGATCGGCACCGCCCTGTCGGTGGCCAAGAGCATCGAGAGGGGCCGGGCCAGCTCGACCATCCACATCGGCGCCACCGGCTTCCTCGGGGTGCAGGTGCAGGACTCCTCGTCCACCGGCTCGGGCTCCTTCCTGCCCGGCTCGGGCGGCTCGTCGACGGAGGGCGCCGTGGTCGGCGGCACCCTGCCCGGCTCGCCCGGCGCCTCGGCCGGCCTGTCCCAGGGCGACGTCATCACCGGGGTCGACAACTCCCCGGTCAACACGTCCTCGGACCTGTCCAACGCACTCGAGCCGCACCACCCCGGCGACGTCGTCCACCTGCAGTGGACCGACTCCTCGGGCGACTCCCACAACACCGCGGTGACACTGGCGGTCGGCCCCCCCGCCTGACCGCCCTCCCCCCCGGCACGACGCCCGGTGAGCCACCCGCCCGTGGCCCATCGGGCGTCGTGCTGTCGGGGGCGGCGTGCGCCGGTGCCCCCGGCCCTTCCGGCGGCCCCGCTCAGGCCAGGATCCGGGGCCACCCCGTTCCGGCGGGGGAGATGAACACCGTGGTGAGGGTCATGGAGCGGTGCAGCCAGACACCGTCGACCCGGGCGTAGACGTCGTCCTCGTAGCCGGCCATCCACAGCGAGGTCCCGTCGGGCCGGGTGCACGGGCTGAGCAGGTCCCACCGGCCCGTGGCCCGGTCGCCGTCCACCTCGAGGCGCGGCTTCACGAACAGGTGGCGCGAGAACACCAGCGTGGGCGCGGCCAGCCGCGCGGCGATCTCGTCCCGGCCCCGGGCCACGCCGAGGGCGGGGCCGGCGTCCCACACCCCGTCCTCGGTGAACAGGGCGGCGGCGCGGCGTGCCCGGTCGCCGAGCAGGTCCGGAGCCACCGGTGCACCCCGGGTGAACCGGGCATCGACGAGCTCGCCGTAGCGGGCCTTCAGGTCGTGGAGGGCGAGGACCGACTCGGCGCGGTCGAGCCGCTGTTCGAGGCGACCGACCCGGTCGGCCAGCTCGTCGGTCATGCCCGGACCGCCACGGCGCGGGTCAGGTAGACCCAGGCCTTCGGTCCCACGCCGTAGTGCTGGTCGAGCTCTTCCACGACGAAGCCGGCGCCACCGGCCAGCGCCACCGGGTCACGCGTCAGGTGGCACCCGTCGGCGACCCGGCGCTGCAGGGGCTCCATCCGGTGCTGGAAGGCCGCCACCCGGGCGTCCGGGGCCAGGCCGTGTTCGAGGAAGTGGAACCGTGCACCGGGACGGAGCACCCGCCGCAGCTCGGCCAGTGCCACCTCGACATCGGGGATCGTGCAGAGCGCGAACGTGCAGAGCGCGGCGTCGCAGCTGGCGTCGTCCAGGGGGAGTGTCCGACCGTCGAGGCCGACCTGCTCCACCGGCACCGTCGAGGCGCCGATGCGGCCACCCGCCATCCGGAAGGCGGTGGCCGACGGTTCCACCGCCAGGATGCGTTCGACGTCGTCCGGATAGTGGGGGACGTTGAACCCGGAGCCGAACCCGAGCTCGACGACGCGTCCGCGGAGGCCGACCGCCGTCCGGGAGCGCAGACCGTCCAGTCCCCTGGCCCCGCAGGTCAGCGCCACCAGCCGGGGGACGACCTGTTCGCGGTAGAAGGCCACGGCGTCAGGGTAGCGAGCCGGCATGGGCCCGAGCGGGCGGCGCCGGCCACGAACCTGTCATAGACTCTGCCAGAACCGTGCGGTGCGAGCGAGGAGTGTCGTCATGCAGGTAGTGATCCTGGGGAGCGGCAGTCCCATCCCGTCACCCGACCGGGCCGGACCGTCCACGCTCGTCCGCACCTCGGTCGGGGACCTGCTGTTCGACGCCGGCCGCGGCGTGTCGATGCGGGCCACGGCCGCGCAGTCGGGCCCCGTGGCGTTCCGGGCCGTCTTCCTCACCCATCTGCACAGCGACCACATCACCGACCTCAACGACGTCATCACCACCCGGTGGGCGATGTCGTTCACCCCGAACCCGCTCTCCGTGTACGGCCCCGTGGGCACGGCCGCGCTCGTAGCCGCCACCGAGGCCATGCTCGAGCCCGACATCGGCTACCGGCTGGCCCACCACGAGGACCTCGACTGGCGGCCCGCCACCGTGGCCACCGACGTGACCGGGGGCGTGGTGTTCGAGGAGGGTGCGGTCCGGGTGACGGCCGGCCCCACCGACCATGCCCCGGTGCACCCCACCGTCGGCTACCGCATCGACGACGGGGGCGCGTCGGTGGTCATCGCCGGGGACACCGTGCCCTGCGACGGTCTCGACCGGCTGTGCGCCGGGGCCGACGTCCTGGTGCACACGGTCGTCCGACGCGACCAGATCGAGGCGCTGGGCCTGCCCCGCCTGCTCGACGTGCTCGACTACCACTCGTCGGTGCCCGACGCGGCGCGGACCGCGGCCCGCAACGGTGTGGGCACGCTGGTGCTCACCCACATGGTCCCCGCCGTCCGGCCCGGCGCCGGTCAGGAGTGGATCGACCAGGCGGAGGGCGAGTTCGACGGCACGGTGGTGCTGTCCGAGGACCTCACCTCCGTCGAGGTCGGCCCGGCCGTTCAGTAGGCTGCGGCACGGTGACTCGCAGATGAGCAGGGACCCCGAGGGGCAGGACGCGGCCGAGTCCGAGCCGGACGTCCGCTTCACCTACGCCAACGAGCGCACCTTCCTGGCCTGGAACCGTACGGCGCTGGCCCTGATCGCCACCGGCGTGGCGGCCACCCAGCTCCTGCCCGAATTCAACGTCCGGGGTGGCCGGCACCTGCTCGGCATCCCGTTGATCGCGCTGGGGGCGCTGGTGGCGTTCACCAGCTTCCGGCAGTGGCGGCTGAACGAGCGGGCCATGCGGCGCCATGAGCCGCTGCCGCGGTCGCACATGTCGTTGGTCCTGTCCATCGGGATCGGCGTCGTCGCCGTGTTGGGCATCGTCCTCGTCGCCATCGGCTCGAAATAGGCCTGACCATGGCGGACGACGACACCACGAGGCTCGGCGAGGTGTGGGACGAGGGACTCTCGCCCGAGCGGACGGAGCTGGCGTGGGGCCGCACCGGTCTGGCGCTGCTCGTCGCCCTGGGTGTCCTGGCCCGCCGGGTGTGGTCGCTGAGCGGGTGGCTCGAGGTCGTCGCCCTCACCCTGGTCGGCGTGGGGGGCCTGGTGTGGCTCGTCGGCATGCGCCTGTCCCGCGATCTCCACCTGTCCATGGAGCCCCACGGACTCGACGGCCGGAAGGCCTTCGGACTGGTGACGGCGGGCACCCTCCTGGTGGCGGTCGGCGGCCTCGTCTTCGGCATCGTCCTGCACCGCTGACCGGACCCCTGCGGGCCGCGTACACCCAGGTGAGGCCGTTGTCCTCTACAAACCGCGATGCCCCGGGACCACGCTGGGAACCGGAGGTGAATGACATGAGGACCGTGATCATCTATGAGTCGGTGTACGGCAGCACGCAACTGGTGGCGGACGAGTTGGCGGACGTGGCCCGGGAGCACGGCGAGGTCGTGGTCGTGCGGGCGGAGGACGCCGACGCGGGTGTGACCGAGGGGGCCGACCTCGTACTCGTCGGCGGTCCCACCCATCTCCACGGCCTGTCCACCCGGGCCACACGCCAGAGCGGCGTGGCCGACCCGGCGGGTGACGCGGAGACGTCGCTCGGTCCGGACGTCCCCGGGCCGGGGCTGCGCGACTGGTTCCGTCTGTCGGGGCGGGTCGGCGGCATCGCGGCGGCGGCGTTCGACACCCGTCTCGAGGGTCCGGAGCTCGTGACGGGGCGGGCGTCGATGGGCATCAGCCGGCGGCTGCGTCACCACGGCTACCACGAGGTGGCGGCGCCCCGGAGCTTCCTCGTGACCCGCGCGAACCGGCTGATGTCGGGTGAGGGCCGGCGGGCCCACGACTGGGGGGTCTCGGTCTTCGAGTCGCTGCTCGCCGACGTCGCCAGGTGACGGGCGGCGCGCTACCGTCGGACCCGTCCGCACCCGGCGGGCGCGGACGGGGGACGACGGTGATCGAGCACGTGGTCGAGCAGTGGCACCGGCACCTGCGGGGCGACCTCCCCGGCGGACTCGACAGCCTCCTCGACGACGACGTCGTGTTCTATTCACCGATCGTGTACACGCCGCAGGTGGGCAAGGCCGTGACGACGCGGTACCTGCAGGCCGCCGCGGTGGCCCTGCCCGGTGACGCGGAGGCCGGCACCCCGACGTCGGCGTCCTCGGGTGGCGGGGGGTTCCACTACACGAAGCAGGTGCTCGACGGTGATACGGCCGTCCTCGAGTTCGAGACCACCATCGACGGCCGGTACGTCAACGGGGTCGACATCATCCGCTGCAACGAGGTCGGCCGCATCGTGGAGTTCCGGGTGATGATCCGACCGCTGCAGGCGGTCGACGCCGTGCACCGGCAGATGGCGGCGACGCTCGAGCGGATGTCGCCCCGGGACTGACGGGGCCCGACCGACCCGGGGGCGAGGGACGCGCCGGAGGGTGCGGTCGTACACTGACGGACGTGCACGTCTACGCCGGTGGTGGCAACTCGTGGGTGGCGGTCATCCCGTTCATCGTCGTGGTCGTCATCCGGATGCTGTCGGTCCAGCGTCGTCGTCAGGGTGGGGGTCCCGCCGGCCCCGGGGGCGCCCGTGGGTTCACCCCGCAGGCCCGGCCGACCGCCGCGTCGCGTCCGCTCGCCGATCCGGTGACCGGGCCGGTGGCGGACACCCCGGTGACGGTGCAGCCGGGGTTCACCGGCACGGCCGCCGGCTGGTTCGTCGACCCGTTCGTGCGGCACGAGCAGCGTTACTGGTCAGGCACCGCCTGGACGGAGCACGTCCTCGACGGCGGCGCGCCGGCGGTCGACCCGCCGCCCACGCGCCGGACGGACTGAGCGGGCCACCGGACGCCGGACTCCGGGCGTCCGTCCCGGGCGGCGTCGCTCAGGTGATCAGCGTGTAGGCGCTGGTGGCGACCAGCCAGATGCCGACCACCCCCGAGATGCCGATGATCACCTGGTCGGTATGGCCCGTGATCCACGCCCGCACCCGACCGAGCAGCGCCTGGGTCTCCTCCGGCCGGATCCACGCGTAGATCTCGGCCGCCAGGTAGGTGGCCGTGGACAGCAGGCAGAACCCGACGAGTGCGACGGCGCTCTCCCACGACCCGAGCTTGGCGTCCACGATGACGGCGACGCCCGCCGCCACCAGGCCCCACGGCTGGGTCAGGGGGCCGAGTGCGAAGGCGAACCAGCGCGACATGGCGTCCACGCCGCTCTGCCACTTCGGCGGGTCCTTGGGCTTCTTCGGCCGGCCCATCTTCCGCCACCGCCGCAGGGCGACGACCAGGAGCACGGCGCCGAGCGCCAGCTTGACCGCCAGCAACGCGGTGGACGGGGCCGTGGACGGCTTCGGTGGGCGGTTCTCGGTGGCGGCGAGGGTGGCGGCCACGACGACGGCCAGCGACAGGATCCAGCCGCTGATGAAGAAGGCCGCCTTGGAGACCCCGTTCTTCGAGGCCAGCACCACGGCGAAGGCGGTGAAGGGGATGGGCTCGAGGGTGACGCCCAGGGCGATGATCACGAGGTTGAGTACGAGCATCAGGCCGCTCGTCGTCCGCTTCGGGGTATCCGCATCTCTCGTACCTGTCGCCGGGGGTGCATGCAGGATAGACGCGGCCTGTCCGGACCGTCCGGGAACCGGACGTGCCGGACGTGCCGGACGTGCCGGACGGGTCAGCGGGTGGCGAAGGTCACCCCGTTCCAGGTGCCGGAGGCGCGCCAGGCCGCGGTGAGCCGGAAGAACTCGATGGAGCCCCTCCCGTACGAGGCGCCCCAGGGCGGACCGTCGAGCGGGCGGCCCTCGTTGTTGTAGTAGCCGGGCGTGCAGTCGGATCCGCCGATGCCCCCCGTCCCGTTGACGGCGTGGGCGACGATCTCGTCCGCCCAGGCGTCCTCCGCCTCCGCGGTGGCTTCGACCGACCAGAGTCCCCGGGCCTCGAGGTGCTCCACGATGGCCGCCATGTGCAGGGTGGCCTCGTCGAGGAGCTGGGTGAAGTTGGCCGTCCACGCCCCCTGCGACTGACCCAGGATGAAGAGGTTGGGGAAGTCGTGGATGAGCATGCCGTGGAGGGTGCGCATGCCCCGCTCGTCCCACTTCTCGGTCAGGGTGCGCCCGTCCCGGCCGTGGATCCGGAAGCCGGCACGGCGCTCGTAGCCGGTGCCGACCTCGAATCCGGTGGCGTAGATGATGCAGTCGACGGGATGGAGCACGCCTCCGGCCACCACCCCCTGCTCGGTGATGCGGTCGACACCCCGCCCGTCGGTGTCGACGAGGGTGACGTCGGGACGGTTGAACGTGGCCAGGTATCCGTCGTGGAAGCAGGGCCGCTTGCAGAACATCTTGTAGTACGGCTTGAGCGCCTCCCCGACGGCCGGGTCACCGACCTCGGCGTCGACGCGGGCCCGGATCTCCTCCATCTTCTCGAAGTTGGCCAGTTCGAGGACCTCCTCGAAGGGCCGGTCGAGGACGCCGGCCCGTCCGCTGCGGAAGATCTCCATCATCTTCCCCACCAGCGTCGTCCAACCGTCGTCGACGAGGTCGACCTCCTGGGGGACGCCCGACAGCACCGCGTTGAAGTTGCGGATCCGCTCGCGCTGCCAGCCGGGCCGCAGGGCGGCCGCCCAGGCCGGGTCCGTCGGCCGGTTCCCCCGCACGTCGATCGACGACGGAGTCCGCTGGAACACGGTGAGGTGCGCGGCGGCCCCGGCCAGGTGGGGGACGATCTGCACGGCGGTGGCGCCGGTGCCGATGACCGCCACCCTCCTGTCCGCCAGGCGGTCGAGCCCCCCGTCCGGACCACCGCCGGTGTAGGCGTAGTCCCACCGGCTGGTGTGGAACGAGTGCCCCCCGAACGAGCTGATGCCGTCGACCCCGGGCAACTTGGGTCGGTGGAGCGGGCCGGTGGCCGTCACGACGAACCGGGCCCGGAGGCGGTCGCCGCGGTCGGTGTGGACGGTCCACCGACGGGTGCCGTCGTCCCAGTGCAGGTCGGTGACCTCGGTCCCGAGCAGCGCCCGCTCGGACAGGCCGTAGTGGTCGGCGATCCGCTGGGCGTGGGCCAGGATCTCGGGGGCGCCGGCATAGCGCTCGGTCGGGACGACCCCGAGTTCCTCGAGCAGGGGCAGGTAGATGTACGACTCGATGTCGCACTGGGCCCCGGGGTACTGGTTCCAGTACCAGGTGCCGCCGATGCGCCCACCCTTCTCGACCAGGCGCACGTCGTCGACGCCGGCCCCGAGCAGCCGGACCCCGGCGAGCAGGCCGCCGAACCCGGCGCCGACCACCACGGCGCCGACCTCCTCCTCGACGGGCGCGCGGTCGGGCACCTCGGCGTGCCGGTCGACGGCGAAGCCGGCGTAGTCGCCCGACACCTCGAGGTACTGGTCCTTGCCCTCGGGTCGCAGGCGCTTGACCCGTTCCTCGGCGTAGCGGCGACGCAATGCGTCGGGGTCGAAGTCCGGGCCGGCCGGGACGGGGTCTGCCATGCGCGGAGTCTACGGTCGACGGCCGGCCCGGCCCCGGAGGAGCCCGGGGTACGGCGGTATCGGTACGCTGGCGGGATGCCGGAGCACGTCAGTGTGGCCACCGAGATCGCCGCCCCTGCCGACGAGGTGTACGCCATGGTGGCGGACCTGACCCGGATGGGCGAGTGGTCCCCGGAGAACATGGGGGCCACCTGGCTCGGCGGCGCCACCGGGGCGGCGCCGGGCGCCCGGTTCAAGGCGAGGAACTCGGCGGGCCGGAAGGAGTGGTCGACCACGGGGAAGATCGTGGAGGCCGAGCCCGGTCGGGTGCTGTCGTTCCGGGTCACCGCCGTCGGGGCGAAGGTGGCCCGGTGGTCCTACGTGTTCGAGCCGACCGACGGGGGCTGCCGGGTGACCGAATCGTGGGACGAGGAGCGCAACGCGCTCATCAAGTTCCTGGGCAAGCCGGTGAGCGGGGTCGCCGACCGCGCCACCCACAACCGCGCCGGCATGGAGGAGACGCTCCGCAGGCTGAAGGCCGCCGCCGAGGCCTGAGCGGACGGGTCCCGGTGCCGGTCGGGGAACTCAGCCCCGGTCGGGCGCCCGCCAACGGGGCCGGGGCGGGGGACCGGTGGCGGCCACCAGCGACTCGACCCGGGCGGCCGCCGTCAGCAGCACGGCCTCCTCGCCGGGGCGGGCGACGAGGGCCAGACCCACCGGCAGCCCGTGGAGCAGGCCGACCGGCACACTCATGATCGGCCAGCCGGCCACGGCCGCCGGCGTGGTCACCCAGCTCGAGACCGCCCCGGCGTGCCCACCGATCACCAGATCGCTCTTCCAGGCCGGCCCGTAGGCCGCGGCGACCAGCACGTCGGCGCCGTCGAGCGCCGGTTCGAGACAGGTCGAGACGGCCCACTCGAGGTTCCGGGCCCGGGCCGGGGCGTACCCCTCGCCGGCCCGGCCGCCGGTGCCGAGCGCCTGCACGAACAGTTCGTGGCCGAACCACGGCAGCTCGACATCCGCCTGCGCGTCCTCGTGGGCCACGACGTCGGCCAGTGACCGGACCCCGTCCCCCGGGCGCGCCGCCAGGTAGGTGCCCAGGTCGTCGACCAGCTCGGACAGGAGGACCACGAACTCGTCACCGAGGGTCCCGGGACCGGGCCGGGCCACCTCACGGTCGACGACCGACTCCCCGGCGACGCGCAGGTCGGCGACGACGCCGGCGACCAGGCCGTCGGTCGGTGGATGCCCGGTCGGCCAGGTGGTGGCGGCGACGAACCGGGGCGCGGGCCCGTCGTGGGTGACCGGGTCGGTGCCGGCCAGCACCGCGTAGAGGTGGGCGACGTCGGCCACCGTGCGGCCGAGGGGCCCGGGGCTGTCCTGGCTGGCGCTGATGGGGACCACCCCGGCGGTGGGTACGGTCCCGACGGTGGGCTTGAGCCCGACGACGCCGGTCAGGGAGGCCGGGCAGATGATGGAGCCGTCCGTCTCGGTGCCGACGGCCAGGGGTGCCAGCCCGGCGGCCACGGCGGCGCCGGACCCCGACGACGACCCGCCGGCGCTGCGGTCGAGTGCCCACGGGTTGGCCACCAGGCCCCCGGTGGCCGACCAGCCGCTGGTCGAGCGCCCGGAGCGGATGTTCGCCCACTCCGACAGGTTGGTGCTGGCCAGCACCACGGCCCCGGCCTCGCGCAGGCGGGTGACGAGCGGCGCGTCGGACGCCGGCCGGCCGGCCAGGGCTGTCGACCCGGCAGCCCCCGGCAGACCGGTGACCTCGATGTTGTCCTTGACCACCACGGGCACGCCGTGGAGCGGGCCCCGCACCTCACCCCGGGACCGCTCGAGGTCGCGTTCGGCGGCCACCTGACGGGCGTCGTCGGCGACGGCCGCGATCGACCGCAGTCCGAACGCACCGGACGGGTCGTCGAGGGCGGCGATGCGGGCGAGGAGTGTGTCGACCAGTCCGGCGCTGGTGAGCGTCCCGTCGGCGAACCGTCGGCCGATCCCGTCCACCCCCAGGTAGGCCACGTCCGCGGAGGACGGGTGGGGATCGGTCGTCATCCGAGCAGGGTAGACAACGTCGGGCCGCCCAGGGCGGGCGGAGCGTCTTCCCGCCGGGTGCCCGGTCCGGCGGTCAGCCCGGGATCACCGGTGAGGCACTGGCCCCGTAGGCGTCGTACGGGCACCCCCGCTGTCGGGCGAGTTCGGCGCCGGCGTCCTGCTGGAACGGGCTGATGCCGCCCGGCTCCCACGGTCCGACCGACCCACCGGCGAGGGCCGACGGCGCCTTCGGGACGACCCCGAAGTGCGCCCGCACCTCCTCGACCGACCGTTCGGCGAGCGCGAACCAGTCGGTGCGGAGGAAGTCGATGCTGCCCCGGCACAGTGCGCCGCGCCGCATGGCGTCCGCCACGCGTGCCGCCATGCCCGATCCGGCCAGGTGCCCGGGGGAGTACTCGAACAGACCGAGGCCGGAGCGCAGGTAGCCGGTCTCGAACAGGGAGACCACCATGGCCAGCAACGAGAAGGCGTGCATGTCGTCGTTGGCGCGGGCGATGAACGCGAACACCTCCAGTTCCGACTCGAC